>Ga0316224_1002347_pt1 | contig 17827 bp, 11 predicted proteins | sample TBH18013metaG_FD_206254 | JGI IMG/M metagenome (GOLD analysis project Ga0316224, IMG submission 206254) | Freshwater microbial communities from Trout Bog Lake, Wisconsin, USA - TBH18013 | ecosystem: Environmental > Aquatic > Freshwater > Lake > Hypolimnion/Profundal zone | place: USA: Wisconsin... | reverse complement strand
CTGGCCTCGCCCACGACGCCGGACGGCCTCGGCACGATGATGCAGTCGGTCGGCCGGCGCTCTGTGCGGCATTTCAACGACGCCCATCGGCGCAGCGGCACCTTGTGGGAAGGCCGCTTCAAGGCGGCGCCCATGGATGGCGAGCAGTATCTGCTGACCTGCTGCCGATATATCGAACTGAACCCGGTGCGGGCCGGGATGGTCTCGCATCCGGCCGAGTACCGCTGGTCCACTTGGCATAGCCATGCCGAGGGCGTGGCCGACGGGTTGGTCCGCGACCATCCCCTTGTTGTCGCGCTGGGCGACACCCCGCGGGCGCGGCGCGAGGCCTATCGCGCCCTGTTCAGCGATGCCCTTGCCGAAGAGACGCTGGTCGCCATTCGCCATGCCGCCAACACCGCCTGGCCCCTGGGCGGCGACTGCTTCAAGCAAGAGCTGGCTATGCTCACCGCCCGCCGCGTCGTCCCCGCACCTCCCGGACGCCCGCGTGTCCAACGCCCCGAACCCCAGGATCAAGGAGTCCTGCCGCTATGAAGAGAGATGAAAATGGCACTCTGACCCCGGTTTTCGTTCTTTTTCTCTGTGCCATCTCTGTGCCTCTGTGTCTCTGTGGTTTTCTCACCTCGGCCGTTAAATCCGCAAAGTAGTCGGTGGCAAGATGCTGCATGTCATGGGCGGGACCAGACGGCGCAGGCGGCCGACGCCCTGGATCAGGGGGTACAGCCGCTATGAAGAGAGATGAAAATGGCACTCTGACCCCGGTTTCCACGCCACCGGTTTCCACGGCCCCTGGGTCCCGGCTCGCGCTTCGCTTGGCCGGGATGACGGCGGGGCTTTTGGAGCTGCGGACGCCACCCATGGCATATCGTAATCAGGACGGGAATAGAGGGCAGCGCGGTGGATGGTCTCGCGGTTTCCCCCCGTCAGGGCGGCATTGCCCTCCCCGCCCGGTTCCGCCATGATGGCCGCGAAAGCGGGCGGGAGATGGCGATGAAACGCGGGGTTCTGGCGATGGCGGGCGTGGTGGCGCTGGTGGCGGCCTGCAGCCATGTGGATGACGAGGCCTTGGCGAGGCTTCACGCCGGCAAGACCACCGCCGCCGAGACGATCCAGGCGCTGGGCAGCCCAGACCGGGACGAAACCCTGCCCGACGGTTCGCGCATGCTGACCTATCTCTGCTCCCGCACGGTGCCCAGCCCGGCCAATGCCCTGCCCGGGCTGGTCTATGTCTGGGGCGGCTGGCACGCCACCACCGACGAGGCGGCGCTGATGTTCGCCCCCGACGGCATCCTGCGGTTCTACACCTGGTCGACCGCCCAGCGGACGAGCATCACGGTGGTGGGCCGCGACATCGTCACCCCCACGGCGCCGCCCGCGCCGGAGGCCCAAAAGCAAGACCCCCCTCCCGTTTCCGAGAGGGGGGCCGCGTCACCCCAGGGCCAATCGGCGGATTGAGACTCTAGACCCGCTCCAGGGCCAGTTCCCACACCGCCGGCGACCGCCACAGCCGCGACTTCAGCAGTTCACGCTCGAACAGCATCTCCTTGGGCACCCGGTCGAAGAACTTGTCGAACAGTTCTTCCTGGCTGCGGGCGTCGGCGACACCGGCCTCGCGGTCGATGCGCATCAGTTCCTGGAACTTTTCTTGCGGATAATCCAGGCCGTTCCACTCCATATCCTCGTATTGCGGCACCAGGCCGATGGGCGATTCGACGCCCTTGGCCTTGCCGGCGACCCGATCGATAATCCACTTCAGGACCCGCATGTTCTGGCCGTAGCCCGGCCACATGAACTTGTTGTTGGCGTCGCGGCGGAACCAGTTGACCCGGAAGATCGGCGGCGGATTGTTGACCACGCGCCCCATATTGAGCCAGTGATTGAAGTAATCGGCCATGTTGTAGCCGCAGAACGGCAGCATGGCGAAGGGATCGCGGCGGATGGCGGCCTGGCCGACGGCGGCGGCGGTGGCCTCGGACCCCATGGTGGCGCCGAGATAGACGCCGTGGGCCCAGTTGAACGACTGCACCACCAGCGGCGCGTTCTTGGACAGGCGCCCCCCGACGATGAAGGCCGAGATCGGCACCCCGGCGGGGTTCTCCCAGTCGGGATCGACGCTGGGGCACTGGCTGACCGGCGCGGTGAACCGGGCGTTGGGATGGGCCGCCGGACTCTCCGAGGCGGGGGTCCAGTCCTTGCCCTTCCAGTCGATCAGATGGGCCGGCGGAGTGTCGGTCATGCCTTCCCACCACACATCGCCGGCATCGGTCAGCGCCACATTGGTGAAGATGGAGTTGCGGGCGCAGGCGGCCATGGCGCTGGGATTGGTGGCGGCGCCGGTTCCGGGGGCCACCCCGAAGAAGCCGGCTTCCGGGTTGATGGCATAGAACTTGCCGTCGGCGCCCGGCTTGATCCAGGCGATGTCGTCGCCGACCGTCCAGATCTTCCAGCCGTCGAAGCCCTTGGGCGGAACCAGCATGGCGAAATTGGTCTTGCCGCAGGCCGAGGGGAAGGCGGCGGCCACATAGGTCTTCTCGCCCCGGGGGCTTTCGACGCCGACGATCAGCATGTGCTCGGCCAGCCAGCCCTCTTCGCGGGCCATGGCCGAGGCGATGCGCAGCGCGAAGCACTTCTTGCCCAGCAGGGCGTTGCCGCCGTAGCCCGAGCCGTAGGACCAGATCTGACGTTCCTCGGGGAAGTGCGCGATGGTGATGTTGTCGGGATTGCACGGCCAGGCCACGTCCGCCTCGCCCTCGGCCAGCGGATGGCCGACCGAATGCAGGCATTCGACGAATTCGCCGTCATTGCCCAGGATATCCAGCACCGGCTGCCCCATGCGGGTCATGATCCGCATATTGGCGGTGGCATAGGCCGAATCGGTGATCTGCACGCCGATATGGGCGATGTCGGAGCCGAGCGGCCCCATGGAGAACGGCACCACATACATGGTGCGGCCCTTCATGCAGCCGTCGTACAGCTTGCCCATGCGGGCCTTCATCTCTTTCGGCTCGACCCAGTTGTTGGTCGGGCCGGCATCGTTCTTGCCGTGGGAACAGATGAAGGTGCGATCCTCCACCCGGGCCACGTCGCGGGGATCGGAGCGGCAGAGATAGCTGCCCGGACGCAGGACCGGGTCCAGCCTGATCATGGTGCCGCCGGCAACCATCTTCTCGCACAGCGCGTCGTATTCCGTCTGGGAGCCGTCGCAAATATGGATGCTGGCCGGACGGCACAGGCGCGCCATCTCGTCGATCCAGGCCAGCAGTCTGGAATTCATGGTCGTCCCGCCGGGAATACCAAGCTTGCTCATGTCCTATGTTCTCCCTCCAGAAACCCCACAGGCCGTGGAGCCGGCACGAAGACCGCGCCCCGCCGCAAAAAGAGGAGGCGAAGATAGACCCCCACAGGCATGCGGGCAATGACTTTGGTGGGAAAGGAGAGGCTTTCCCGGCCGCTTTCGGGTGGAAAAAATCAACCCGATCGGGTGGGAGTGGCCCGAGCCGCCGTCATCAGGCCGGTCAGGACCCGCCGCGCCGCGTCGGCGTCGGCCACCGGCTGGGGAAAGGCGACCCGCACCAGATCGGCGTCGGCGGCGAGGTCGCAGCCATCGCAATCCACCCCCACCAGCCGCCAGTCCCGCGCCGGCGATCCCCCCGCCAATGCCGCCAATCCTTCGGGATGGCCGCGATTGATTTCGGCCACCAGCGCCGGCTCGCCGGCCGCCATGGCCTCGGCCTGCGGCACCAGCGGCGCGTCGAACCACACGGCGCGGCCGAAGCCGCCGACGAAATGCGCCCGCTCCGGCCGCAGCCGCCAGATGGCGAAATCGGCGAAGTCGGCATAAAGCGAGGCGGCCGGGTGGAGGGCGAGAAAGCGGGCCCGCAGCCGTGGCGCGGCCTCCTCGGCCGCGTGGCCCACCAGGGTGACGCGCGGACCGGTCTGGGGATTGGCATGGCCCTCGGTGCCGTCCAGCAGCAGCGCCGCCCTGGGATCGGCCATCAGGTGGCGGGTATGCTCGGACAGCCGCGACAGCAGCAGGATCGCCGACAGGTCGTGGTCCAGGGCCACCGTCACCAGCGACACATAGGGACGGTCGCCGCGGTCGGTGGCCAGGCTGGTGGCCAGCGCCGCCTTGCGCACCCCCCGCGCCACCCGGCGCAGCGCCTGGCGATTATCGGCGGGAAGCTCGGGCTCCGGTTGATCGCTCATTGCTTTCCTCGTGCGGCTTGGATTGAATGAAGGGATAATAGCGGCTCCAAGGACATCCATGACCAGCATTATCGCCATCGACGGCCCGGCGGCGGCCGGCAAGGGAACCCTGGCGCGGCGACTGGCCGCCGAATTGGGCTTCGACTACCTCGACACCGGCCTGATCTATCGCGCCGTCGGCATGACGCTGGCCCGCGCCGGAATCGACCCGGCGGCGGTGGAGACGGCGGAACGCGCCGCCCGCGCCCTGGCGCCGCCTGATCTCGACGCCGCCGATCTGCGCCACGACGACGCGGCCCAGGCGGCCTCCAAGGTCGCCGCCATCCCCGGGGTGCGGGCCGCCCTGCTGGAATTCCAGCGCCGCTTCGCCGGCCAGCCGCCGGGCGGCAGGGGCGCCGTGCTGGACGGCCGCGATATCGGCACCGTGGTCTGCCCCGATGCCGGGGTGAAGCTGTTCGTGACGGCTTCGCTGGAGAAAAGGGCGGAACGGCGGCTGAAAGAGTTGCAGGAAAAGGGGCTTGAGGCTATACAGGGCACCGTCCTCGCCGAAATGCGGGAGCGTGACGACCGTGATCGCAACCGGTCGGTCGCCCCCCTGGTCCCGGCCGGGGACGCCACCGTGCTGGACACGTCCGAGCTCGACGCCGATCAGGCCTTCGCCGCGGCATTGAAACTCGTCAGGACCAGAATTCCGGCATAGCGGTGGAATGCTCCGACGAGTGAATTCATTCACTCGGAGGCAAGGCCGAGGGCCGCCGCGCCACATGGCGCGGACCGCAGGGAACGCGTAGCGGACAAAGCCCAGCCCACGGAGGTGGGCGCCCGGCGCTTGAGGGACGACAGGCGAGGCAATTCTTTGGCTCGCCGATATGAGTGACGAGGTGTTTACGCCGCCTGGGGCTGTCCCGGGCGGTGGTTTGTTTTTGGCAAAGACCACCGGATTCAACCGGTTGGCCGGTAATATGACGATTCGAAAGGAACACTCTCTTATGACCAATTCCGCACTTGCTCAGGTCGACGATTTCGCCGCCCTGCTGGACGAGACCCTTGGTGTCGGCGGCTCGTTCGAAGGCTCGGTGATCACCGGCCTGATCGTGGAGATCGACGGCGATTTCGCCGTGATCGACGTGGGCCTCAAGTCCGAAGGCCGCGTCCCCCTGAAGGAATTCGCCACCGCCGGCCGCGTCGCCGAGATCAAGGCCGGCGACAATGTGGATGTTTTCGTCGAACGCTATGAAGACCGCAACGGCGAAGTGGTTCTGTCGCGCGAGAAGGCCAAGCGCGAGGAAGCCTGGACCCTGCTGGAAAAGTCGTTCGAGGCGCAGCAGCGCGTCACCGGCATCATCTTCGGCCGCGTCAAGGGTGGTTTCACCGTCGATCTGTCGGGCGCCGTGGCCTTCCTGCCGGGCAGCCAGGTCGATATCCGCCCCGTCCGCGACATCACCCCGCTGCTGGGCACCCCCCAGCCGTTCCAGATCCTCAAGATGGACCGCTCGCGCGGCAACATCGTGGTCTCGCGCCGTGCCGTGCTGGAAGAGACCCGCGCCGAGCAGCGTTCCGAGTTGATCGAGAACCTCAAGGAAGGCCAGATCCTCGAAGGCGTGGTCAAGAACATCACCGATTACGGTGCGTTCGTCGATCTCGGCGGCGTCGATGGCCTGCTGCATGTCACCGACATCGCCTGGAAGCGCATCAACCACCCGTCCGAGGCGCTGCATATCGGCCAGACCGTCAAGGTCCAGGTCATCCGCTTCAACTCGGAAACCCAGCGCATCAGCCTGGGCATCAAGCAGCTGGACGCCGATCCGTGGGAGGGCGTCGAGGCCAAGTATCCGGTCAACGCCAAGTTCACCGGCCGCGTCACCAACATCACCGACTACGGCGCCTTCGTCGAGCTGGAGGCCGGTGTCGAGGGTCTGGTGCACGTCTCCGAAATGTCGTGGACCAAGAAGAACGTCCATCCCGGCAAGATCGTCTCCACCTCGCAAGAGGTCGAGGTCATGGTGCTGGACGTCGATCCCCAGAAGCGCCGCATCAGCCTGGGCCTCAAGCAGACCATGAGCAATCCGTGGGAAGGCTTCCTGGAGCGCTTCCCCCAGGGCACCCTGGTCGAAGGCGAGATCAAGAACATCACCGAGTTCGGCCTGTTCATCGGCCTGCCCGGCGATATCGACGGCATGGTCCACATGTCCGATCTCGACTGGGAGAAGTCCGGCGAAGCCGCCATCCAGGACTTCAAGAAGGGCGACGTGGTCAAGGCCAAGGTCCTCGACGTGGATATCGAGAAGGAACGCATCAGCCTGGGCATCAAGCAGTTGTCCGAGGATCCCTTCCAGAACGCCGTCGCGGCGATCAAGAAGGGCGATGTGGTCACCTGCACCGTCACCCAGGTTACCGAGAACGGCCTGGAAGTCTCGGTGGAAGGCATGTCGGGCTTCATCCGCAAGGGTGAGCTGTCCCGCGAGCGGTCCGAGCAGCGCCCCGAGCGCTTCGCGGTCGGCGAGAAGCTGGACGCCAAGGTCACCGCCCTCGAGAAGGCTTCCCGCAAGGTCACCCTGTCGGTGAAGGCGCGCGAAGTCGAGGAAGAGAAGCAGGCCATGGCCGATTACGGGTCGTCGGATTCGGGCGCCAGCCTGGGCGACATCCTGGGCGCCGCCATGCGCAAGGCTCAGGCTCAGGACGACAAGTAGTCTTATTGTCTCAGACGCCGGTTAAACGGCAAGGCCCGCCCTCGCGAGAGTGCGGGCCTTGTTGTTGGGGGGCTCCTGTCTCAGGAAACCAGCAGAGACTGCCCGTTCATTTCGGCCGGCTGCGCCAGATGCAGCAGCGCCAGCATGGTCGGCGCCACATCGGCCAGCCGGCCATCCCGGATCGCGGCGGTTCCGGCCGGCGGGGCCACCAGCACCAGCGGCACCGGCCCGGTGGTATGGGCGGTATGGGGCTGGCCGGTCACCGGGTCCTTCATCTGCTCGGCATTGCCGTGATCGGCGGTGACCAGCATGGTCCCGCCGGCGGCGATCACCGCCGCCTCCAGCCGTCCCAGGCAGCCATCCACCGTCTCGACGGCGGTGATGGCGGCGGCGAGGAAACCGGTATGGCCGACCATGTCGCCATTGGCGTAATTGACCACCACCACGTCGAAGCTGCCGCCGGCGATGGCGGCCACCAGCTTGTCGGTCACCTCGGGGGCCGACATCTCCGGCTGGAGATCGTAGGTGGCGACCTTGGGACTGGGCACCAGGATGCGCTCCTCGCCGGGGAACACCGTCTCGCGCCCGCCGTTGAAGAAGAAGGTGACATGGGCGTATTTCTCGGTCTCGGCGATCCGCAATTGCCGGAGGCCTTCGCGGCTGAGCACCTCGCCCAGGATGTTGGACAGGGATTCCGCCGGAAACAGGGCGCCGAGAAACGCGTTGAGATCCTTGGAATATTCGGTGAGGCCCAGCCGCGCCGCGAACGCCACCTGGCGCGGGCGGGCGAAGCCGTCGAAGCCGGGATTGACCAGACAGTCCAGCATCTCCCGCGCCCGGTCGGCGCGGAAATTGCCCATCAGCAGGCCGTCGCCATCGGCCATGCCGCCATAGGCGCCGATCACGGTGGGCAGGACGAATTCATCGGTCTGGCCGGCGGCATAGGATCGGGTGACGGCGGCGACGGCATCGGGCGCGGTCTCGCCCTTGCCCTCGACCAGGGCCGACCAGGCCAGTTGCACCCGGTCCCAGCGCTTGTCGCGGTCCATGGCGTAATAGCGGCCCGACACGGTGGCGATGACGACGTCATGACCTGCCGTGGCGGCCTGGAACTGCTCCACATAGGCCTTGGCGCTGCTGGGCGGCACGTCGCGACCATCGAGGAAGGCATGCACCGCCACCCGGACACCGGCATCGGCGACGGTGCGGGCCAGTGCCGCCAGATGGTCCTGGTGGGAATGGACCCCGCCGGGACTCAGCAGGCCCATCAGGTGGCAGGTGCCGCCCTTGGCCTTCACCGCCGCGATCAGGGCGGTCAGGGCCGGATTGCGCGCCAGCGAGCCATCGGCCACGGCGGTATCGATGCGGGGCAGATCCTGCATCACCACCCGGCCGGCGCCGAGATTCATATGCCCCACTTCGGAATTGCCCATCTGCCCGTCGGGCAACCCGACCTGAAGCCCCGAGCTTTGCAGCAGCGCATGGGGATAGGCCGCCAGGAAGCGGCGCCAGTTGGGGGTGTCGGCCAGGGCGATGGCGTTGTCGGTGCGATCCTCCCGCCAGCCCCAGCCGTCGAGGATGCAGAGCACGAGGGGGCGCGGGCGATGAATGCTGGACATGGGGATGACTGCCAAAGGGGAAACCGGAGACGGATTATACCCGTTCCGGGCTTTCCCGCCAGCCCTCCCTCCCCGTCATGATGGGGAAGAGGCCAGGACGGCGGCGGCCCGGCGCAGATCCTCGTCCAGGGTCGCCGCCCCCTGGTCCGCTCCGGTCTTGACGAAGAACCATGCGCCGGTCAGCCACGGCGTGCCGTCCCGGACGGTGACGAAACGGGGAAGGGTGGTCGCGGCCTCCTCCGCCACCGCATGGTCGAGGGTCATGGCGGTGGTGGCGCAAGGGGCCATGGCCAGGGGGGACAGACCCAGCCGGGCCAGGGCGGCGATGAAGGCGTCACTGAAGGGCAGGGCGGCGGAAAAGCGGTCGCCACGGGGGGGGCCCATATCACCTTCCTCCGCCAGCGCCAGCAGACCGCCCGGCACCAAGGCCGCCGCCGCCGCGCTCAAGGTCGCGCCACCGCCGTCCAGGCCGCCATGGGGAAAAGTGACGCCGGGGGTCAGGACCACCGCGTCGTAGGAGGCGGCAGCGATGGCCGGAACCGATGCCAGGCGGCTGGGAACGCGGAAGGCGGCAAAAGGCGCCGCCGGCCCGCGCCGATGGACTCGCGCCCCCAGGCCGGACAGGATTTCGGCCAGCGGCTCGGCCGCCGCCGCCACCACCAGGATCCGGCACCCGGCACCCGGCGGAGCGTGGCGGTTCACTTGGTCCAGCACATGAATCCGCACCCATTGCGCCGCCGCGCGATTGAAGGTGTTGGCGGCGAAGGCGCCCATGAAGAACCGCCGCGCCAGGGCGAGCCAGCCGTCATCCTCCCAATCCTCCACGCTGGCCAGACGGCCGGGATGGGTGCCGGCCGGCGGCAGGGCGGCCAGGATGGGAATCCAGGTCAGCGGAGCCAGGCGGCGGCTGGCCCGTTCGGCCTCGATCCGGCGGCGGGCCGCCGCCACGGCCGGTTCCGGCCAATGGCGAACGACAGCGGGATAGTCGAGAACCGCCGCCAGGCTGGAGGCCGCCTGCAGCATGCGGAACAGACGCGGCGGCGGCGGCGGCGCCGTCACCATCTCCTCGGCATAGGACAACAGGCGGACCGCCTCGGTGATGGGCACCTCCTGCCGCCGGCCCAACCGTCGGCCCAGCCAGCGGGCCAGGGCCGGCGGGGTCAACTGGGTCGCTTCCGCCGCCGGCGGTTCCGCCAGCACATGGCCGTGGCGCAGCCGGGTGGAGAACGGCGCCCGCGGTACCGACAGGACGTCATGCACCAGGGATTCGAAGCGGTTATGGATGGCGTTGATGGTGATGACCAGCCGGTGGGAACCGCCGCCGGCGACCCGCCGGGTCTCCTCCCCCACCAGGGCCAGCAAGGCCTCGCGCACCGGCGCCAGGCCTTCCATGTCGTCGTCGGACCACCCGTCCGGTCCGCCGGGCGTCCGGTCCTGGCTGGCGGCGCCGAATTCGAACACGAACAGATCCGCGGTGGCGAGGGCCGCCGCCGTCGCGTCCCCAGCGGCCGGGGTCAGGAGCCGGCCCCGGAAACCCAATCCCCGCCACAGGCGCTCGAACAGCGCCAGCATATGGGGCCTGGCTCCGAACCATGCCACGCAGCTGTGGCGCTCCAACTGCAGCAGCAGATTGCAGAGATAGGGCAGCACATGCTCCGCCGGATAATGGGCCAGATCGAACACGTCGGGATTGTAGGTGACGTCGGGCGGCGGGACCTCGGCCGGCGGCAGAATGTCGCGCAGCACCCGCAGGGCCGTCGCCGCCGGGGCCTCGGCGAGGCGGATCTCTTCCAGCGTCTCTCCCGCCAGCCCCCAGCATCCGGCCTGCTCGGGGATGTCGGGGCGCTCGACCTCCAGGTAGAAGCGGCGGTAGTCGTTCTCCACATGGGAGCGGGCGTGGAACTGGCCCGGAACCCGGGTATGGTCGCAGTGATAGCCGGCCAGGCCGGGGAACAAGGAGCGCGGCGGACCAAGCCGCAGCATCAGACGGCGCGCCATGTTGGAATCGACGATCCAGCCGCTGCGCATCCGCTCATCGAAGCCGTCGATCGCCGCCACCGCCTCGCGCGGCATCAGCTGGAAATCGCCGTGATTGTCATAGAGCGCCGGGGGCGAGCCGTGGACGACCTCGTCGAGATGCAACCGCGGCCCGGCCTCGCGCAGGGTGGCGATGGCGGCGGCGGGGTCGAGGCGGTCGAAGCTTTCCCACAGCATTTCCGGCAGGTCGAAGCGCGGCAGATGGTGGCAGGCCGGTTCCAGCCCCGCCACCGTCGCCGACAGCGAGTCCCCGGGGTGGCGCGGCACGAAGATCATGTCGGCGTTGCTGGATAGAATCCAGGCATTGGCCGGGTTGGCGCGGCGAATGGCGGCGTTGCGGGCCACCGGTTCCAGGACCGGCAGATGGGTGAATGGGCGAAGCGGGTCATGGTGTCTGGAGCGGATGCGCAGCACCCGCAGCCGCCGCCGCGCCGCCGCCGTCAGGGTGTCGGCGATGGCTTCGGGGAAGGTGGGCAGATCGTCGGGGGTGTTGTAATCGACGAAGATGATCTCGTCGTCGGCCGCATCCAGGATCTCGGCCATGCAATTGATGCTGAGGGCCACCCGCCTGTGCAGGTTGTAGCCGTGCGAGTCGTTTCGTCCGTAAATGACAATGGACAGCATGGGGGGCTGGTCTCTCGAACGGGGACCGTGACGATCGGGGCGCCGGAGATGTTACCCGCGCCGGATAAAGGCTTGGTTAACCCGGACGACCCCCGACCTAGGGCCTGTTGACATTTACCGCATGAAACGCGCTGCTGGAGAAAATGGTGATATGGCAGAAGAAAAGCGATGAGCGTAGGGGCGCTACGGTCGAGATTTTTGACGCCCCAGATCGCCATTTCCTCCGCAGCCCGGAGGGACGCGGAGATTTTGGCGCCCAGGTTCGTTGATCGTCGTTTGTGGACATCCAGTCCACACCACTCCGTTCGCCTGCCTGGACACCAAAATCTCTCGCGTCGCGCTCATGTGCTGAATGTCAACAGGCCCTAGCCCGATAATTTTTCCTTAAGCAATGCAAGGATAGTCTGGTCGCTTGTCAGTGAGCCGGAGACAGGCCGCCAAAGGCGGCGCCGGTTCGCGGTTCGATCGACTGGCCGAAGGCGCCGAAGAAATGGAATTCGCCGATGTGCCGCTGGAGGACGTCCGTTCCTATTGGGACCGGCGGCCCTGCAATATCCGTCATTCCCCCCGGCCGGTCGGCTCGGTCGAGTATTTCAACGAGGTCGAGGCCCGCAAATATTTCGTGGAGCCGCATATTCCCGGCTTCGCCCAATTCCCCCGTTGGGCCGGCAAGCGGGTGCTGGAAATCGGCTGCGGCATCGGTACCGACACCATGAACTTCGCCCGCGCCGGGGCCATGGTCACGGCGGTGGATCTGTCCGCCGCCTCGTTGGCCGTGGCCCGGCAACGGGCCGAACTGTTCGGGCTGGACGACCGCATTACCTTCATCAACGGCAATGCCGAGGACCTGGGCGCCACGCTGCCGCCGGGCGAGCCCTATGACCTGATCTATTCCTTCGGCGTTCTCCACCACACCCCGAACCCCGAGCGCGCCTTCGAGCAGTTGCGGCGCTACGGCCGTCCGGGAACCACCGTCAAGGTGATGGTCTACAACCGCTATTCCTGGAAGGTGCTGGACATCCTGCTCAGCGAGGGCAAGGGAAAGTTCTGGCGGCTGGACGAGGTCGTCGCCCGCCATTCCGAGGCCCAGAGCGGTTGCCCGGTGACCTACAGCTATTCAAGGAGGGGGCTTAGCACCCTGCTCGACCGCCACGGCATCACCCCCGGCGAGGTTTTCGCCGACCACATCTTCTGCTGGAGCATCCCGCAATACCTGCGCTACGAGTATAAGATGGTCTGGTATTTCCGCCTGCTGCCCAAACCGGTGTTCCGGGCGCTGGAGCGGCGGCTGGGCTGGCATATGTGCATCAGCGGGACCATGCGCTGATGCTGTCGGTCATCCTGTATGGCCGCAACGACAGCCACGGCTACAACCTGCACAAGCGGGCGGCCATCAGCCTGAATTGCCTGGCCCGCATGCTGGCGGACCCCGACGATGAAATCATCTTCATCGATTACAACACCCCCGACGATCTGCCCACCTTCCCCGAAGCCATCGCCGACACCCTGACGGCGGAGGCCCGCCGGCGGCTACGGATCATCCGGGTGCGGCCACGGCTGCATCTGCCCCATGCCGGGCGCACCCACCTATCCTGCCTGGAGTCCCAGTCGCGCAACGTGGCGATCCGGCGGAGCAATCCCGCCAACCGCTGGATCCTGTCCACCAATCCCGACATGATCTTCGCGCCCCGCCATGGCGACGGCACGTTTTCCGCGGTGCTGGGCGATCTGGCCGACGGCTGCTGGCATCTGCCGCGGTTCGAACTGCCGGAAACCTTCTGGGAGGGGTTCGACCGGATGGATCCGGCCGGCATCATGGCGGGACTCGCCCGTGACGGCCACCGCCTCCATCTCGACGAGGTGGTCTACGGCAACGAGGCGGCGCTGTTCGACGGGCATGGCGATTTTCAACTGATGCTCCGCGACGATCTCCACCGGATCCAGGGATTCGACGAGGCGATGATCAGCGGCTGGCATGTGGATTCCAACATGGCCAGACGCATGAAGCTGCTGCGCGGCCGCATCGACCAGCTGACCGATCATTTCGTCGGCTATCACTGCGACCATACCCGCATGGCCAGCGTGTCCCATGGCCGGGATCGGTTGGAGAACGATATCCGCCGGTTCTTCGACGACGTGACGACACCGGAACTGCCGGGGCAGGCCGCCACCTGGGGCCTGCCGGACGAGGAGCTGGAAGAACTGCGCCTCGACCGCCCCGCCGTGCCGTCCATGGTCCAACTGCTGGCCGCCGCGACCACAGCGCCCGACCAACCCTATTACGAGGCCCGCTGCATGATTGCGAGCGATGACCTCCCCCACTACCCCGCCGAACATGTGCTGCCCTATCTGGCCGATGTGATGGTGACCATGGATCGCCGGGGCAGCTATGGCTGGATCGGCGCCCGGCCGCGGATGTTCCACCTGTTCCTGGCGGTTTGGCGTGGTCTAGGCTTCACCGGCGGGCTGGTGGTGCCGGACAGCTGCCGCCATCTGGTCCCCCCCGACGCCGACGATATCCGTCTGGTTGCCGATGGACATGTCCTGGACGACGCCGACCAGTTCGTGTTCGAATTCGGCGCCGCTTCGCAGGATCAGGGCGGCGCCAATGCCTGGGGCAATGACGACATGGCCCGGCTGGCGCCGGTGCGCCGCGCTTTTTTCGATCTGGTCGAACTGGAGCGTGACCGGGTCGCCCAGGGCAAGCCGCCGCGCCGGGTGATCACCGTCAATGCCGCCTATAACCGCTTCGAAGCCATGATCACCGAATCCCTGTCCGCCACCCGCACTCCGTTCAACACCCGCATCCGCCAGGGCTTCGTCATCGCCGCCGCACCGCGCCGCGAGATCACCCCGCAGGAGCTGGCCCATTGGCTGGGGCCGGCCATGGGCCGCCGCCAGCCCGCCCCCATCACCGAAACGGTGCGGGTGCTGAGCAATCTGCACGACATGCTCAACACCACCCCCACGCCGGAGCGTCTGCGCGCCATCCATGCCGGGGCCACCTCGCTCCTGGCCTTGCTCGACCATCCCGCCATCATCCGGCGCGAGGGGGTCGAACGGCTGGAGCGGGTGCGCCACGCCCTGGAGGCCGGACGGCCGTCCACCCTCCTGGCTTCCCGTCTGTGGTTTCCCATCCGCGGCGACCTCCCGCCGCCCGCCGAGGCTCCCTGCCGGCTGGCCACCAGCGAGGACTGGGAGGACGAGGTGGTGGTGTCGCTGGCGCGGCGTTATTTCACCGGGGTGTTCGCCGCCAATATGTTCCGGCGGAGCTGTGGTCTCTGGGCGCGTCTGGCCTTGCTGGCTCCACTGGTCCGCCTGGGGCTGGCCGGTGATGGCGGCCGCCTGCTGGTGGTGGCCGTCGAGAACGACGAGGTGGTGGATATCGGTACCGAGATGATGGGCCTGGTCCATGTCCTCGACCTGTCCGAGGACGGTCTAGCCCATAGGCCCGCCCTTATGTTCCGCGATTCATCCCGCCTGAGCTTTATGCGCGCGGAGGCGGAACTGGCCGGCGGCTATGATGCGGTGCTGTTTCTCCGGCGAAGCCTGTTCCGGGACGGTCCGGCGGGTGCCGCCCGACTGCTGGCCCTGGCCAGCCGTCAGTTGCGCCGGGGGGGGATGGCCGGCTTCATCGAAGAGGTGGCGGTGTCGGGGTCGCCGCCCCCCGGCCGGTGCGATCCACGCCAATGGCTGGATGACGGTTTTGCCGGGCGTCTGCACGATGCCCTGGGCCTGCACCGTCTGCCCGCCGCCCCGGCCGCCCTGACCCGTGCCACCGTCGATTCGGTGGCGTGGAGCGAACCGGGCTGGGTCGGCCCCCATTTCCTGTTTCCCCATGGCGACGGGCTGGCGACCACCTTCGCCTGCGTCATGGTCAAGGATGCCGATCCATCGGGACATCCCGATCAAGAGGGGTTTCTGCCATGAAGGTTCTGGTGACCGGCGGCGCCGGATATGTGGGGGCGCGGGTGGCGGCCCATCTGCTGGCCGGCGAGGCCGAGGTCACGGTGTTCGACGCCCTGTTCTATGGCGGCGAGGCGCTGCTGTCCCTGCTCGACCATCCCCGCTTCCACCTGGTGCGGGGCGATGTGCGGGACCGGCACGGTCTGGGCCGGGCCATGGCAGGGCAGGATGCGGTCATTCACCTGGCCTCCATCGTCGGCGAGCCGGCCTGTTCGGTCGACGAGAAGCTGGCCCGGGCGGTCAATCTGGATGCCTCCATCGCCGCCATCGACCTGGCCGAGGCGGCCGGCGTCAAGCGCTTCCTGTTCTTCAGCACCTGCAGCAATTACGGTGTCGCCTCCGCCGAATCCCTGGCCGACGAGGACGCGGCGCTGAACCCGCTGTCGCTCTACGCCCAGACCAAGGTCCAGGTGGAACAGGCGATCCTGGCCCATGACGGCGCCATGTGCGCCACCGTGCTGCGGCTGGGCACCATCTGCGGCCTCGGCGGTCGCATGCGCTTCGACCTGTTGATCAGCGAGATGGCCCGCTCGGCGGTGCTGGGCGACCTGATCGAGGTTTACAAGCCCCATGCCTGGCGCCCCTTCCTCCATATCCGCGACGCCGCCCGTGCCGCCGAAACCGTGCTGACCACCGATCCGGCGCGGGTGGGGCGGCGGGTGTTCAACATCGTCGCCGACAATCTGCGCAAAAGCGATCTGGTGGAGATGGTGCGCCGCCATTTTCCCGCCGCCCGCATCGAAATCACCGACAAGGCTCCCGATAACCGCGATTACCGGGTGAGCGGCGAGCGGATCCGGCGCGAGTTGGGCTTCCAGACCGAACACAGCGTCGAGGACGCCTTCCTCGACGTGGCGACGGCGGTTCGCCTCGGCGTCTTCCGCGACCCTTGCTGGAAGGGCCACAGCGCCATCCCCCTGAACGGCACCTTCGCAGGCCCCACCCTAGTGGTGCGTTCTTGAAGTTCCGATAACTTTGCGGCCAGCGATTTTCGGAACTTCAAAAACATAAAGCACCACTAGATTCAATGTGTTAACTAGTGTTCTGATCGTTTCCGAAGTTCGAAAACCCTTTGAACGAAGCCGTCGAACTTCGGAAATGGAACACTAGCCCGGGTTTTTCTCACACTGTCACCGATACGACGGAGGAAAAAATAGCGAGAGAGCAGGCAGCAGGCGCTGCGCGATGTGGGGCATCGCGCAAGACTGATAACGCACTCTATCACCATTTTCTCCCCGCCCAACGGGTTGCGTTGCGGCGGGCGCAGGCCCGCGATCATTCGGTTTGCCGGCGAAGCCGGCGGGCGCCCAGCTTCCCAACGCCCTCGACGTGGCCACCAGCCACGCCTTGTGTCCCTTCGGGCCATCCCTGTCGGGATCGCATCTGCGATGCGCCGCTTGCCCTACGGGCTGCGCCGGTCGTCGGGTCGCCACCCCGCAAACGCAATCGTATCTCGCGAGAGTGTGAGAAATCCGGGCTAGGGCTTGGTGGAACAGGATAGGTCCCACATGACCAAGATATCCGAGGACGAACGTCGCTTTCAGCACGACCTGGATTTCAGTTTGGGACTCGCCCTTTACCTTGAGCGCGATCTCACCGGCGCGGCCTTGCATTTCAGGCGAATCCTCGGTCGTGCCGCCACCCCTCAGGATATCCGATCGTTGTTGATCGATGCCCCTGATTTCATCGTTTCCGCGGCGATCGATCGCTTAAGCCTTGGCACGGATGAGGCAAGCTTCTCGTTCGAGGAATTCCCCCTTAGCCAATGGCTATGCCGTCCGTCCCTTACGCCGCACATGGCGGATTATGTTGGACGGCTTTGGTTTGCGTGGCCGGAAGAGGCAATTGCGACCGTCGAACAGGTAACGCGGTGCCAACCCGGCAACGCTGAAGCATGGACCCAGTTGGCCCGATGGGCCGGTTTCAGCATGCGCACGGATATAGCGACAATCGCGGGGGACCACGCCGTGGCATTGGCCCCGGCTCTTCCCTCCTCCCATGCCGCGCGTGGATGCGCCATGGCGGGATCCGGACGGTTCACCGAGGCGCGAGAGAGCTTTGCCGAGGCCGTGCGGCTGGGAGCTGGACGCGAGGAGCATATCGGGCTGGGCTGGGCGATGATCGCCGCAGGCCAAGCCAAGGCGGCCGAGGAATGGCTTGTCGGCATCGAAGACGGTGTTTCACCCCGCCCGCGAAGCTGGCGCTCCCTGGCGCTCCTTGCCCAGGGAAAGGTCGACGAGGCCGCGTCCCTGCTTGCCGTGGAAGACATTGTGGGCAGTGGGGACTGCCCCATCCACATGTATTCCAATTTGGCGCTTTGCCTCGTCGCGGCCGGCCGTTTGGACGAGGCATCGGCCTGTCTTGCCGACCTATGCCGACTCGAGCCTCCCGGGTATTCCTCAGCCTATCTCGACGCCATCCGCCCCTATGCCCAACCGCATCTGGCCCGCCTTTACGCCATAAAGCCTGCCGGCTAGAGCATGATGCGATCAGGTCGCATCATGCTCTAGCCATTTTGGATGTCCCTCGCCGGGCGCAAACCTCCGGTTTGCTTGGCCTCGGCCTCAACGGCCTCTGTCGCGGGATGAGTCGACTTGAAATCATCCCGCTCTAGAGCGCCGAGCCCCATATCCGCATACTGGAATTCCCACGCTGCTTGAACTTCGGAAATGGCCAAGATACTAG
>Ga0316224_1002337_pt1 | contig 17905 bp, 14 predicted proteins | sample TBH18013metaG_FD_206254 | JGI IMG/M metagenome (GOLD analysis project Ga0316224, IMG submission 206254) | Freshwater microbial communities from Trout Bog Lake, Wisconsin, USA - TBH18013 | ecosystem: Environmental > Aquatic > Freshwater > Lake > Hypolimnion/Profundal zone | place: USA: Wisconsin... | reverse complement strand
ACTTTGAGAAAGGGAAGGCCCGTGATAATATCGTCGGCAAGCATTGGGGGGAGGCTCCTGGGATCGTGGTTTGGCGACTAAATCTTAGCCGCTTTTCCCCAGTGCCCCCATCTTTGAGGTAGACCCATTTCAACGTATCTCCATTCAAAGATAAGTTGTTGCGGCCACGACGCCGGAACGCCTCGCTTGAAACGGTTGTTCGCACGCAGGCCGGTCCGATGCTCTGGGCGCATCCGCGCCCTAACAGTTTTCGGTTTCGCCGCGTTTGCGCAGGAACTGGAAGAATTCGACGCCTTCACGAATGCGCCGCCAGAACATATCCCACGAGGTCAGCATCTCGGCCACCATCTCGACGATTTTGGAGGGGCGCAGGTAGAACTCCTTGTAGAAGGTCTCCAGCGCGTCGAAAATCTCCTTGCTGCTAAGATTGGGATAGCTGAGCACCGCGTTCTGGGCGCCGTGATCCTCGACCAGCGTTCCGGCTGTCTGGTTGTACCAGCCGTTGGCGACGGCCTGTTCGTAAAGTTCGGTGCCCGGATAGGGAGCGGCCAGCGACACCTGCATGGAATGCGGATTGATTTCCTTGGCGAAGTCGATGGTCTGGCGGATGGTTTCCTTGGTTTCTCCGGGCAGGCCCAAAATGAAGGTGCCGTGCACGGTGATACCCAGTTCGCGGCAGTCGGCGGCGAAGCGCCGCATGATGTCCAACCGGGTGCCCTTGCGGATGTTGTTCAGAATCTCCTGCACGCCCGATTCGTAGCCTACCAGCAATTGGCGCAAGCCGTTGTCGCGCATCACCTTCAGCGTTTGATAAGGCACGTTGGCCTTGGCGTTGACCGACCACGTAATGTCGCGCGGCTTCAGGATCGGCCCCAACAGCTTGGCGATTTCCTCGGCCCGGGGCAAATCGTCGGTGAACGTGTCGTCGTCGAAGAAGACTTCCTTGACCTGCGGCATGGTGTCAACTGCTTCCTGCACGTCCCTGGCCACCTGCGCCGCGCTGCGCGTGCGGTAGATGCGTCCGCCGATGGTCTGCGGCCACAGGCAGTAGCTGCACTTGGACCGGCAGCCGCGCCCGGTGTAGAACGACACGTAAGGATGCTTGAGATAGCCGATATAATAATCCTCGACCACCAGATCGCGGGCGTAGACGGGAATTACCGACGGCAGCGAATCCATGTCGTGGATCAAGGCCCGGTCCTTGTTGTTGACCACTTGACCGTCCTTGCGCCAAGTAATGCCGTCCACCTCTTCAAACGGACGGCCCTCGGCGATTTCCTTGATGGTGAAGTCGAATTCGTGGCGGGCGACGAAATCCAGTACCGGCGAAGCCTGTATGGATTGCTCGGGCACCGTGGCCACATGCGCGCCGACCAGACCGATCATCAGGTCGGGATTGGCGTGTTTGAACTTGACCGCCACGTCCACGTCCGAGGCGAAGGTGGGCGCGCTGGCGTAAATCACCAGCATCTCGAAATCCTTGGCCAACGGCAGGATATCGTGCAGCAGCAGCCCGCGCGCGGGCGCATCGATAAGTTTGGAGTTCGGCACCAACGCCGCCACCTGGGCCAGCCATGTGGGATACCAGAAAGACCGGACCTCGCGCTTCGCCTGATAGCGCGACCCGGCGCCGCCGTCAAAACCCTCGTAGGAGGGGGGATTGAGGAACAGCGTCTTTTTCATCGTCATAACCCTTTGTGCCTAATCTAATGAAACCAAAATGCCTTGCCGGGTGACCCGATACCGCCCGCCCCGCCAGCGCACCGTCCGTCCCGACAAGGCCGCGATCTGAACGCCCAGGGTCAGAAAGTCCCGCGCCACCACCATCAAGGCCGGTTGGCGAACCAATCCCAAAGCTTGCTCTTCGATGCGCACGGCCACAAGCCTTGCCGTCCAAGCCAGTGCCCAAGCCGCCAAGCCGAGAGTTTCTCCTCCATCGGCCAAAAGCGCCAACAGGCCAAGCGGAATGGCCTGCGTCACCAACGTACCCGCATACCCCATTCGATCGATGCTGGCAAGTGTTCGTCCCCATCTGACCTCGTGAGCGATCAAAGTTTTCGCTTCCGGCTCGTTGGCCACGGTGGTCGGCAACAGCGGAACCAGGGCGATCTTCTTACCTTTGCGGCGCACCAGCGCCCCAATCATGTAATCGTCCGCCAACTGATCCTTCAAGGGGGCGAACCCGCCGATCTCGTCGAACATCGCGCGCGTCAGCGCCATGGTCGCGCCGAAACACCCATCCACCCGGCCCACCGCCTGCCCGACCAGAACCGACGGCAGAAAACCGTGATTGACGCCCATGGAACCCAACCGGCTGAACAATCCGCCCGACGGATGCGACACGTACAAACACGTCGCCACGCCGATTTCGGGCTGGCTTAGCGTCGCCGCCACCGCCTTCAGATAATTCGGCCCGACCTTCATGTCGCTGTCGGCGATGACCAAAATCTGATTGTCGGCGGCAGGCAACATCGCCGCCAGATTGGCGACCTTGGGATTGCCGGAAACCGGACGGCCCTCGCCCACCACCAGATGGATATCCGCCGCGGGATGCAATTGCTTCAGCCGCTCGACCACCGAAACGGCCGGATCGTCGGCGGAATGGACGCCGAACACCAGATTGAAGTCGGGATAATCCTGCACGCAGAAACTGGAAAGATTCTCCAGCAATTGCGGTTCGGCGCCGCAGAGCGGCTTCATCACCGTAACCGACGGCCAATGTTCCAGCATCGGCGGTCCAAGGGCCGTGAATCGACGGACCAGCAACGCCGACCACGCTTGGTAGAATCCGGCGACCACGGCCGCCGCCACGGCGATAAAAACCAACATCGTCAATGATCGCTGATCAGGATTTTGGTTTTGGCGTCAAGCGAGGCGACCAGACCGTCCACGCCGTCCTTGCGCAGAATCGGAACGAACTCGACGCGCTTCGCCGCCATCTGACTGACCGCGCCTTCCGCCAGAACGTCGACGATCCGCCAATGGTCCGGACCGCCCTTCATCACGAAGTCCAATTCCACCGGTGTGGACCCGTCGGCGGGTATCAGACGGCTGGGAACCACGACGGCCGCCGCCCCTGCCGGCCTGGATGCGTCGGTCTCGAAACGCTCGCCGGAAAATCCGTCGAAGTTCCTGGCGTAATTGGCGACGGTGTAGGCGCGAAACGCCGCCGCGATCCTGGCGATATCCTCGGGAGTTAGAGCTTTTCCCGCCGAACCCAGCACCAGCCGGGTCATCTCGGTCAGGTCGAAATTCTTGTCCACGGCGGGAGCGATCACCGCCGAGCGGCCCTGAATGCCCGCGTCCTTGCCCGCCTTCATCGCCGCGAGCAAGGCATCGTCGAACGCCTTGGCCAGATCCTGAGCCTGCTCGGCGAACCCGGCGGATATGGCGGAAATCCAAAGAAAAACGGCGAGAACGATCTTGCGCATGGGTACGTTCCTTGTGAAAGAAATCAGTTTCATGTATCACCAGATTCGAAGCGGTAAAATACCCTTTGGATAAAAGTATTTTGTTTCCGCCCGACTTCTGAAATTATGCGGTCGCACAAAAGCTACATCGAGACTTGAACTTCCATGGCGATTCCCTTTTTACAGGCGGCGCGTATCGGCGCCTATCTCTTGAAGCAACACCTTTCGGGACGCAAGCGCTATCCCCTGGTGCTGATGCTGGAACCGCTGTTCCGGTGCAATCTGTCCTGCGCGGGATGCGGCAAGATCGATTATCCCGACGAAGTGCTGAACGCCCGGCTGTCCGTGCAGGAATGCCTTGACGCCGCCAACGAGTGCGGCGCTCCGGTAATCAGCATCGCCGGCGGCGAACCCTTGCTGCACCGCGAAATCGAAACGATCGTCGAGGGATTGTTGAACCAGGGGCGCATCGTCATCCTGTGCACCAACGCCCTGCTGCTGGAACGCAACCTGGACCGGTTCAAACCTCACCCCAACTTCAACTTCAGCGTCCACCTGGACGGCGGGCGCGAGGACCACGACAGCGCCGTTTGCCAGCCGGGCACCTACGATGTCGCCACCAAGGCCATGATCGCCGCCAAAAAAGCGGGGTTCCGCGTCAGCATCAATTGCACGTTGTTCGACACCGCCGACCCCGAACGGGTCGCCGACCATTTGGACGCGGTGACGGCCATGGGAGCGGAAGGCTTCACCATTTCGCCCGGTTACGCCTACGAGCGCGCGCCCAATACCCAACACTTCCTGAACCGGCGCAAGACCAAGGATTTGTTCCGCGCGATCTTCCGGCTGGGCAAGCAGCGGGGCAGCAAGTGGTCGTTTACCCAATCCTCGCTGTTCCTGGACTTTCTGGCCGGCAATCAAAGCTATCGCTGCACGCCTTGGGGCAATCCCTGCCGCAACGTGTTCGGCTGGCAACGTCCCTGCTATCTGCTAAGCGAAGGCTATGCCAAATCCTTTAAGGAACTGATGGAAGACACCATATGGGATCAGTACGGCGTCGGCAATTACGAGAAATGCGCCGACTGCATGGTTCATTGCGGCTTCGAGGCATCGGCCGTCAAGGACATGCTGGCCCATCCGTGGAAAGCCGTTCCCGTGGCGTTGCGCGGTCCGAAAACCGAGGGGCCGATGGTCGAGGACATCCCCTTGGACAAGCAGCGACCGGCCGAAGCGGTGTTCGAAACCGTGGTCGGCGAGCAGGTAAACCAAATGGCCGCGGAAAACCGCCTTCCGAAGAAGCGCACAGTCGCGACCTAAAATCTTGACTGACCGCCAAAAGTAACCATTGGTCATAAAAGCTTATTATAGGCTATCTTTTTTATAGGTTAAGATTACAGTATATAGTCTACACTATGCCCATTGGCCACGACTACTGCTACTCTTTGACCCCACTCCGACGAGGCCGCCTATGATTCCAATGTTTTCCACGGAAACCCTGCAATCTCTGGGTGGACTGAATCGCGTTCTTCTGGACACCAATCCCGAAATTTTCTCGGAATTGGCCGCCCACCCCGATCGCATCAAGGGGCAAATGGACGCCATGGGGGAATATTTGGAAACCCTCAAGGAAATCAGTTCGTCCCTTGTCACGCGCTTGAGCGAATCCCAAACGGAATTGGTCAGCAAACATGCGCAAGTTCTGCACGACGTGCTGGATAAGACCGCGCAAAACACCAATCCCAATTCCTTTCAGGAATATCTGGTCGATTTCGCCCAACGCTCGATCCTGTTCCTGGATATCCTGCGGCAGCGCGGCAATATGTTCATTCATCATGAAACCGAGGGATGCCCGCCGGTCCTGGTCTACGAATACGACGTCATCGTCGACGGAACCAAGCTGGAACAACCGGTCAACTACTCGCTGGTGCATATCCACCCTCCCAAGGGCATTACCGTCCAAAAGGAAATCCGTCCCTACATCATCATCGACCCTCGCGCCGGGCACGGTTCCGGCATCGGCGGGTTCAAGAACGAAAGCGAAGTGGGCGTCGCCCTTGAACACGGCCATCCGGTTTATTTCGTCATCTTCACGCCTCATCCGGTTCCCGGCCAGACCTTGGCCGACGTGTGTCGGGCCGAAGCGCATTTCGTGCGCGAAGTCATTCACCTTCACCCCCATGCGCCTAAACCGGTGGTGGTCGGCAATTGCCAGGGCGGCTGGGCGGCGATGCTGCTGGCCGCGACCAATCCCGATCTGACCGGCCCGGTGGTGCTGAACGGTTCGCCGATGTCGTACTGGTCGGGTGAACGCGGCAAAACTCCGATGCGCTATGCGGGCGGCGTCCTGGGCGGCGTGTGGCCCGCCATGATGATGGCCGATTTGGGCAACGGCGAATTCGACGGCGCGTGCCTAGTCAACAACTTCGAAAAGATGAATCCGGCCAACACCTACTGGAAAAAGAATTACGAGGTATTCTCCAACGCCGATTCCGAAGCCGACCGCTATTTGGAATTCGAACGCTGGTGGTCCGGTTTCTATTTCATGAACGAAAACGAAATCCGCTGGATCGTGGAAAACCTGTTCGTCGGCAACAAGCTGGCGCGCGGCGGCGTCAACCTGGATCGCAGGCTGCATGTGGATTTGCGCAACGTTCGCGCTCCGGTCATCGTGTTCGCCTCGCACGGCGACAACATCACCCCCCCGCCCCAGGCCCTGAATTGGATTTGCGACACTTATTCCAGCGTCCGCGAAATCAAGGCGCGCGGTCAGCGCATCATCTACACCGTCCATGACAGCATCGGCCATCTGGGCATCTTCGTTTCTTCGTCGGTGGCCAAGAAGCAACACGAGCAAATTACCTCGACTCTCGGCTTCATCGAGGCCCTGTCGCCCGGCCTTTACGAAATGAAGATCGTCGACGTGGCCGGCGAAGGCGTCAACCGCCATTTCGAAGTGGCCTTCGAGGAACGGGAAATCGAGGACATTCTAGGTCTTGACGACAATCGCAAGGATGAGAAGATTCTGGATGCCGCCGCGCGGGTTTCGGAAATCAACTCGCGCCTGTACGAATTGACCGCTCGCCCGGTAATTCAGGCGATGTCCAACAAACAAACGGCCAAAGCCTTGTTCAATTCCAACTCGTTGCGGGCCGAGCGCTTCGCCATGTCGGACAAGAATCCCGCCATCGCCGCCGTCGCCCCGATCGCCGAGACCGTAAGAGCCAATCGCCGAAAGGCCGCGCCCGACAATCCGTATCTGGGCATCGAGCACGCCGTTTCCGATTTGATCGTCGACGGGTGGAACATCTATCGCGACATCCGCGACGGCATGGTCGAAGCATGGTCGTTCTTCTTTTACGGTTCGCCAATCCTGCAACGGCTGGTGGGGTCCAGCATGGAAGACCAAATCACCCATCTGTCGCCAGCCCAGGAACTGCTGGAGGTGCCGGACGTGCGCTTGGCCCTGGAGCATATCGATTTGGGCGGCTATGTGGACGGCGTGATCCGGATGCTGATTCTGCTGGCCCGCAGCCGCAAGTCGGTGCGCAAGGACCGGTTGGAGCGATCCAATCAGGTGCTGAACGAAACCGAACCCTTCGCCAGCCTAAGCGATACCGCCCGCAACCGCATCGTCCACCGTCAAACCATCATCGTCGAGTTCGAGCCCGTTCGGGCCTTGTCGACCCTGCCGTCTTTGCTGCCTCATGCCGATGATCGTCAGTTGGCGTTGCAAACCTGCCATTACATAGCCGGATCGGTGGACGACATGGACCCGGATGTGAAAGAGATGTTCATGAACTTCTTCAAGGTTCTGGACGTTCCCTTCGGCTCGGTTCCAAACTCAGCGCCCGATCATGCCCATCATCACGCGGTCGACCACGAAGGCCTGCCCATCGAAAAAGGACATCCGCTGAAGAAACCCACCGCCTCCGCCACCATGGAAGGCGCTTCGGTCGCTCCTTCGAAATCAACCCCGGAACGCGCGCCCAAGACCACGGTCGCCAAGGCCGCCGCCAAACAGCCGACCGCCGGAACCACGAAAAAGGTTCAGTAGAATTATCGACACCGACAGGGTCTCGTGGCATTGTAAGGGCATGAGTGACCCAACTGCCCGCCCTGTTTCCGATTGGCTTGCCGACCTCGTAATAAGCGAGGCGCAAGCTGCATCCGGGCGTAACGTTCCCGGCGAGACCGTTCTTACCCGGTTGCGCGAGGGCCTAGCAGTCCTTGAGGCTGATGTCACCACCCCGGCCCGTCGCAAGGCTTCTCCCCGCCGTTGATTGGGTTCACGCCTTTTGCCGAGCGTCAGCTTATCGACCTCCAGCAGCATTACGTAGCTTTGCTGCGTCCCGACGCGTTGCGTCGGTTGATTGAAGCCGTTGAGACGGCAATGGTGGAGATTGAGCGATCCCCTCCCCATGCGGGAGGGGATTTTTTATTGCTTACCGGCGAACTCGAACCCGGCGTCGTCGACCGCCTTGGCCACTTGCGCTTCGGTGGCGCCGTCCACGCGCACCAATCCGGTCGCCGCGTCGGCGGACGCGGTCGCGCCTTGCGCCGCCGCCTTGATCGAAGTCTCGACCGATTTGGCGCAGCCGCCGCAGGTCATGCCGTTTACTTTATAGGTCGCTGTCATGTTATTTCTCCTTTATCAACAACGCGGTTAACGGAACGATTTCAAACCCCTTGGCCGCCAAGGTCGGCAACCAATCGGCCAGGGCCGCGAGGGTCGCGTCGTGGGGGTGGCCGATGGCGATGGCTTGGCCGTGCCGCTTGGCGATCTCTTCGGTTTTTATCAGTTGCTCGCGAATGGCCTGCACCGACTGGTCGTTGTCCAGAAAGACCTGGCGTTGCAGAAACGGGACGCCCAAGCGTTTCGCGGCGGCGCCCGCCTGCGAACCGTCGGTGGTCACCGAGTCCAAAAACAGCAGTCCATGCCGCTTCAATTCGCTCATCACCACCTCCATGCCCTGGATATCGGCGGTGAACCGGCTGCCCATGTGGTTGTTGACCCCGACATACCCGGAGAAACGATCCAATCCCCAATCGATCCGCTGGCGCAGTTCCCGGTCGGACAAGCCGACCTCCAGCACATTCGGACCGGCGTTGAAATGGGCGGACATCGCCTGCATGGGCATGTGGACCAGCAATTCATGGCCGCGCCGACGGGCTTTCTCGGTTTGGTCGGCAAGGTCGTCCGCATAGGTCATGAATGCCAAGGTCAAAGGCGGCGGCAACTCGATGGCGATCAAGGAACGCCGCCGGTCGATCCCCAAATCGTCGATGACGATGGCGATTTTCGGTTTATCGGCGATGGCCTTAAACGGCACCGCGTATCTCTTCCAGGCAGGCTTGGAAGCCGGGTTGGCCTCTGGCAACGGAGTCGCCACGGCAATTTGCGGGTTAGATGGCGCCAAAACGGCTTCCGGAGGCGGTTCGACAGCGGGTTGCTCGGGGACCACCAACTCGGGGCCGTTGCGGTCGTCACCGACGTGAACCGGAGTCGGCACAGGCTCGGCCCCGGGTTTCAAAGCCCTTCCGGCCAATGTACCGATACCGACGCCCGCAAGCAGCAAAGCCATGAGAACGGCGGCGGCGAACCACGGCTGCTTTTGCATCCTAATCCATACAATTTTGATCACGTCTTCGATACTCTCAGCAACAGGGCGTTGGCGACCACCGAGACCGACGACAGCGCCATGGCCGCTCCGGCGATCATCGGACTGAGGTGACCGGTGGCGGCGACGGGAAGGGCCACCAGATTATAGATGAAGGCCCAAAATAAATTCTGCCGGATCTTGGCCACCACGCGGCGCGACAGCACGACGGCGGCGGCGACAAGGCGCGGATCGGGACGCAGCAGCGCCATATCGGCGGCTTCCAAGGCCACGTCCGTCCCGCCGCCCATGGCGATGCCCACGTCGGCCCGTTTCAAAGCGGGAGCGTCGTTGACGCCGTCGCCGACCATGATCACCTTTTCGCCGCCCGAGCAAAGCCCGGCGACGAAATCCAGCTTGTCCTGGGGCAAAGCCTGGGCCTTGACGATTGTCACGCCGATGGCGCCCGCCGCCGCTTGGGCGATGTCGGCGCGGTCGCCGGTCAGCAACGCGGTTTTAAGTCCAAGCGCGGCCAGTTCGCCGACGGCGGCGCGGGCATGTTCGCGAACGGTGTCGGCAAACTCCATCCACCCCGCCATGCGCCCGTCGACGCCGATCGGAATACCCGTTGCCGTTCCGACCGGAACGGCTATGCCGCGTTCCAGAAACAAACGTTCGTTGCCGATCAGCACGGTTCGGCCGGACACCGATGCCGCAATCCCCCGTCCCGGCAAGGCGGTAAAGCTTTCCACCGGCAGCAACGTCAATCCCCGGTCCATCGCCGCGGCAACCAGGGCTTTGCCCAACGGATGCTCGCTGCCCGCTTGAGCCGAGGCCGCCAGGACCATCAACGCCTCCGCGTCGCCGTCCAAAGCGTGAAACGCGACCAGACGGGGTTTGCCTTCGGTCACGGTTCCGGTTTTGTCGAACACCGCCACGGTCGCTTTGGCCGCGGCCTCGAACGCGCCCACGCCCTTGACCAGAATGCCCTTGCGGGCGGCGATACCGACCCCGACCATAATCGCCGCCGGGGTCGCCAGTCCCAAGGCGCACGGACACGCCACCACCAACACCGAGATGGCGGCCACGATGCCTTGCCGTCCCTGACCGAGCGCCCACCACGTCAATGCCGTCACGACGGCAAGCCCAACGACCGAGGGGACGAAAACGGCCGCGATCCGATCCACCATTTTCTGCACCGGAGCCTTGGTATTCTGGGCTTGACGCACCAAATCCACCAACCGCCCCAAGGTCGACCGATGCCCGACAGCCACGGCCCTGACCCGCACCAGCCCGTCGCAATTGGTCGAACCGGCCAACACGCGATCCCCCTTTCCCTTGGCGATGGGCAGCGATTCTCCGGTCACCAGCGATTCGTCCGCTTGGCTGTCGCCGTCGATCACTTCGCCATCCACGGCGAAACGTTCGCCCGGACGGATGACCACCACATCGCCGACGCAAACTTGCGCCAGAGGAACCTCCTCGACGGCGCCATCCCGCTCGACCCGGGCGATATCGGGGCGCAAGCCGGACAACGCCTTGATGGCGGCGGCGGCGGAATGCCGGGCGCGGGCCTCCAGCCGCTTGCCCAGCATCACCAGACAGATCACCACCGCCCCGCTTTCGAAATAACTGTCGGCCGGCATGAAAAACGCCGCCAGCGAGATCAGGTACGCGGCGCCGGTGCCCATCGCCACCAGCACGTCCATGGTTCCGGTTCCGGCCTTAAGCGCAGCCCACGCCCCCACGTAGAAGCCGCGTCCCAGCCAGAATTGAACCGATGCGGCCAGACAGGCTTGCAGCCACGGCGGCAACATGACGCCAAGCGGCAGCATGACGCCAAGCGGCATTTGCGCGACCAGCGGAGCGGTAAGGACGATGGCAAGCATCAACTCCCACTCCGGGCTTTTGCCGTCGTCCAGGGCGCCGCCGTCCAGGCCGGGCGTGAAACCGGCCTTGCGCACCGCCTCCATTATCGCGTCGACACCGCCGCCGGTCACAACCGCCTGCTCCGAGGCCAGGCTGACGCTGGCCTGAGTAACGCCGGGAACTTTGAGCAAGACCTTTTCCAGCCGTCCGGCGCAGGCCACGCAGGTCATGCCGTCAATTTTTAGGGTAGTGATTTGATCCGACATGATTCTATTTTAGGTCATGAGACTTTGGAGACGCAAGCCGACAAAAAACGACGGGCAACGGGACGTGATCGACGCTCCGGTTTCCCGCCGCATGGTAGTGGAAGGCGGACCCGGAACCGGCAAGACCGCCACCGCGTGCGCCCGGGTGGCGCGGCTGATCGATTCCCAGTCGGTCGATCCCTCGGCCATTCTGGTGGTCAGTTTCACCCGGATCGCCGTGCGTGAAATCGGCGAACGCGTGGCTCTTGCCCTTAAGGACCGGGCGGCGGCCCAGGCGGTTGCGATCGTCACCCTTGATTCGCTGGCCGCGTTTCTGTCGCCCGAGGCCGAGGAAAGCGAAAGCCACGACGATTCGATCCGCTTCCTGATCCCGCAATTGCCGCTGTGCCCCGCCCTGCGCGGACTGAGACATGTGATCGTCGACGAGGCTCACGACGTGGTCGGCTTGCGCGCCGATCTGGTCGAAGCCATGTTCCGGGTTCTGCCGGACGCCTGCGGAGCAACCGTTTTCGCCGATTCCGCCCAAAGCATTTATGATTTCGCCGACCGCTCCAGACGGCCCAAGCCCAGCTTACCGGCACGGCTGGTCGAGGCGGGAATGCCGGTCGCCACGTTGTCGGTTTTGTACCGGACCGCCAACCCGGCCCTGACCGACTTGTTCGAACAAAGCCGCCCCGTGGTGCTGTCCGAACGCCTTTCCCCCGCCGGGAAACTGAAAAAGCTGTCCCGCATGCTGGAAAAGGCTGCCGCGGAAATCGACGCGTTGCCCTTCGCCGAATTGGCGGATTCCGACAATGACGATACGCTGATTCTGTTTCGTTATCGCGCCGACGTCCTGACGGCCTCGACCAAGCTGGCCGAACGGGGAATCGGCCACCGTCTGCGCATGTCGGGGCTGCCCTCCGCCCTGCCCGCCTGGATCGGACTTACTCTGGCGCGGCAAGACGGTGCAAGTCTGGGCCGTTCCCGATTTATCGCCGCCTGGGACCGGTACGTGGCGGGAACCGATCACGCGATCGTGAATGCCGACGAGGCATGGGCGCGATTGTACCTCGCCGCGCCTTCGGGCGGCGAAATTTGCTTGCCGTCCTTGCGAAGGAAATTGATGCAAGCATCGCCTCCGTTGGATTTGTGCCTGCCCCAACTGGGAACGGCCGGACCTGTCGTGGGCACCATTCACGCGTCGAAAGGGCGCGAGGCCGAACATGTGATTCTGGCCGTTCCCAACGCATTGCATCCCGCCGCCGACGGCCAGGAATGCCGAGTGCTGTTTGTCGGCGCCACCCGCGCCAAGCAGGGCATGCGGCGACTGCGCCACGATCCCGAAAAAACCGGCGCGTTCCCATCCGGTCGATTGTGGCGGGACGGCGATCCATTCATGCTGGAACTGGGCATGGCCGAGGACATCGCCGCTTCCGGCCTGCTGGGACCGCCCGCATTCGCCAACGCCCAACAGGTCGAAGCCGCCCAAGATTTTTGGGCCGGTCTGCCCCCACGCCCCACGTCGTTCCTTATAGATGAAAAACTAAATATGATCTTTGAAAATCATATTGTTGCAAGACTTTCTTCATCCATAGACCACGATCTTGCCACACTGAACCCGCCGCGTCTCGGGCCGTTCCGATCCGGTCGGATTTGGACCCTTGGGGTTCGTACCATCGTGTTCGCCCCCGACGAACATCCAGCCCTGATCGCGCCATGGAGGGACAGCGGCTTTGCGTTGGCGCCCATTGTCGCCGGATACGGCATTCTAAGGTTCGAGGAAACCACACGCGGTTCCAGTAAATTTCTTGCGCCGTTGGTCTAGGTTTTTTTACATAAGTGTAACTGTCTTTGGTTGCGCTTTTGTCTATTCCATGTTTACTCTCAGCGGTGAAATTCTTTAAGGTGGGAGGCGATATTTTGATCGCCGCAAATTTATGAATCCATATGTAGTTGCCGTTTTCAATCAAAAGGGCGGTATCTCCAAAACGACCACCAGCACCAATCTTGCCGTATGTCTTGCCGCGGCAGGCCGTTCTGTCATAGTCATCGATCTCGACTCCCAAGGTGATTCCACCAAAAGCCTAGGCATCGAGCCGACCATAAAGCGGGGAATCTACGATCTGTTCATCGGCGCCGCCGAGATGTCCGAAGTTCTGATCCCCACCCAATTCGACAACGTCCGCATTTTGCCGTCCACGTACAGTCTGGCCGGCATAGAAATCAAACTGTCGGAGTTGAAGGATTCCCAGCGGACCTTGGTCAATATTCTGTCCCTGGACGCGCTTGATTCCGATTTCGTGATCATCGACTGCCCGCCGGCGTTGGGAATTCTTCCCATCAACGCCCTGGCGGCCTCGAACGCCGTCATTATCCCCGTAACGGCGACCCCTTACGCCAATGACGGCTTGTTGAGAACCCTGCCGTCGATCAAGTACATCCAAGAAAGCCTGAACAAAAACCTGCTGTTGCAGGGCGTGTTGTTCACCATCAACGATCGCAACAAAACCAACCGCAAGATCAACGCGCTGATCCGCTCGCGATTGGGCGGCACCGTTTACCGCAGCGAAATCCCCAGGGATATCATGGTCATCGAGGCCGCCAGCGCCAGATTGCCGGTCTGCGTGTACGCCCCCAAAAGCCCAGGAGCCTTGGCCCATTTGGATTTCGCCCTTGAATTCATGGATCGCCATAGGGACATCGCCCGTAAAATAAACCTCGACATCCCCCCCCCTCCCGACAAGGACGTCATCATCGACGCGCTGCATCGGTGGCGCGACGGCCATGCCGCTAATTTCAACAAACCGGACGACTTCAATGTCCGCGAGGGGCGGGCGAAATTGGACCGCATGCTCTACGGCGAACATACGGCCATGGAACGCGCGCATTTGGCGTTGATCCATTTCTTCATCGAACATCGCGCTTGGTTGCTGGCGCTGATTTTGTTGCTGCTGATAACCACCGGTTTGCTGCTGACCGTCGGATTCTCCAGCCTTCGGTCCATATTTGGCGACTTCTGGAACATTCCCAATTCCCCTTGACCCAGCGATGAGAACAGGTGTAGAACACATACACAGGTTTTCGTTTTGTTCTTATCCTGGGAGTTTCCGGCATGCTGACCCGCAAACAGTATGAACTGCTGCTGTTTATCGACCAACGCCTTCGGGAGACAGGGATTTCTCCGTCTTTCGACGAAATGAAGGACGCTCTCGATTTAAAGTCCAAGTCGGGGATTCACCGTTTGATAACAGGGCTGGAGGAGCGCGGATTCATCCGGCGTCTGGTCAACCGCGCCCGGGCATTGGAAGTGGTCAAGCTTCCGGAAAATTACGACGTCGATCCCAACGACCAGCAATCCGGGTTCAATCCCACCGTGATAAAGGGCAATTTCGCCCAGAACACGCTGATCGGCGCCGCGCCGGTCGCCGGAGCCGTCGACGCCGTGTCCCTGCCCCTTTACGGTAAAATCGCCGCCGGAACCCCCATCGAAGCCATGCGCGACCATCAAACCAGCATCGAGGTTCCCATGACGCTGCTGGGAAGGGGCGAACATTACGCACTGACGGTCGAAGGCGATTCGATGATCGAAGCCGGAATCTTCGACGGTGACACCGTCATTATCCGCCGCTGCGACACCGCCGACGCCGGAACCATCGTGGTGGCCTTGGTGGACGACAACGAGGTCACTTTGAAACGGTTGCGCCGCAAGGGAGCGTCGATCGCCCTGGAAGCCGCCAATCCCAAATACGAGACCCGCATTTTCCCTCCCGACCGCGTCAAGGTCCAGGGTAAACTGGTCGGATTGCTGAGGTCCTACTGATGGCTTGGTTCGCATCCCCGCTTCGCTTCGCCTTCGCCGCCGACGGAACGCTTACCGACGGCACCGGCGACATGGTCGTCACCTATCTGGGAGCCATCTCACAGACAAAGGCCCAAGACGACGCCAAACGCCGTTTCAAACTGTGGCAGTCCCTGCACAACCCGTTGTCCAGACGGCGCTCGGCCGATCAGGTCGTGGTGCTGTAAGCGGGGCGATTACGTGTCGGGCGGTTAGAACAACAGCTTATATATCGCCCCGACCGCCGCCGGGAGACATACGAGAATGGCCAGAATTATCTCCGGGGCATTTCTTTTGCAGAACATACGCATCATGGCCTTCACCATGGATTTGATATGTGCGAATTATCCCGGATTTCGTGGTTAAGGCTCTACGGCAATGGCTGCATCCTGACTGTAAAATCAAAATAAAAACCCATAAACACGAAACGTAATGTCGCCACGCGCAAAGACTGAGTGGTCTTTGTTCCCTGCGTGGCCGACTCTGTTGGCTTTATAAGATTTTCGCTTTGATATGGCCGATCAAAGTTTGATGTCACGATACAAGGCATTAAGCACGCGGGTGACTTCCTCACCGACGCGGCGATCCACCTCGGGACGGCTGGTAAGCTTATCGGGATGGTAGTTCAGCACATGCTCGCGATAAACGCGCTTGAACCGGCCGATCAATTCCGATTCGTTGGGGCTCGATATCCGGGATTCCAGTCGTTTGACTTCCTCGGTCAACTGCCGGATTTTCTTTTCGGCGGCAGCCAGCTTGTCATCCGCCTTTTTCGGTTGGGCGTGGCCGCCTTGCATCGCGGTCGCCAATGTTGCCGATCGAAAAACCAGCGCCCCATTCCGCTCGCGGTGCCAAGTGAACGACTTCGAGCTGTCGGCCAACAGCACCAATTCGATTTCGATGCAGTGGCGCTGATCGGGATTGATATAGGATGGCGGCCACAGGCTAAGGTTCTGACGCGCATCCTGGAGGGCTGCGTGGGCGATCAGCATGTCCGCAGTGCATGCCACCGCCGAATCATCCAGTTGCGGAGCCAGCCGTTCGCGAACGAATCGGGCGGCGCGGGTGGGCTGACGCAGGCTTAGTCCGAAGAAATCCTTGCGGTCTTCAACGACGAAGTCCGCCAGCTTGGCGCTGGATTGGGCGCGACGAACCAAGTCGATGGCGTCTTCGTCCGTCACCACTTTGGGATACGTCACCAAAAACCATTGCCGCGTGATGATCAAATCGTCGCTGAGAAGCGCGCCGATGGGCTTGGGGCGATACAAAGCCTCGATATAATCGCGGCCGTTTTGACTGTTCCAGGAATTGTAGACATCGTTGATATTGGCGCCGGACGGCGGGACGTGGGTGTCCACGCGGGAAAGTATCCGATCCAGTATTTCACTTTCGGCCTTGTTGAGCCCCTTCCCCGCCATATGGTCCTCCAACAATTTCCGTTAAGCGGCGGCAGGGAATGCCGCGTGCGCCATAGTGCCGCGAAATCAAGCGGATGGCCGAGTGTTCGCCGATGGCGGCCGCATTTTTAACATAAGTGGCAACTTTTGGATACACAGTTGCGCCGGAATTGGCTACGTTGGCCCCCAAAATCGAACGGATAAACCGTTCACATGGGGGAATTACAAATAATATGACTGGCGCTTCGACACACAAGATTCGTCGTTTGCTTGTTGCAAACCGTTCTGAAATCGCGATCCGGGTATTTCGCGCCGCGACCGAGCTCGGTATCGAGACGGTCGCGATTTACGCCGAGGAAGACAAGCTTTCCCTGCACCGCTTCAAGGCTGACGAAGCCTATCAGGTCGGACGGGGCCGATCGGGCGAAATCGCCCTTGGCCCGCTTGAATGTTACCTTTCGATTGACGAGGTCATCCGGGTCGCCCGCGACGCGCGAGTAGACGCCATCCATCCGGGATACGGATTCTTAAGCGAAAGCCCTGAATTCGCCGAGGCTTGCGCGGAAAACAATATCATTTTCATCGGCCCGTCTTCGACCACGATGCGCACCCTTGGCAACAAAGTGAGCGCCCGGGATTTGGCCGTATCGGTGGGCGTGCCGGTGATGCCCGCATCGCCGCCGTTGTCCGGCGATCCGCAAACGATTCTCAAGACGGCCGAACAGATCGGTTATCCGGTCATGCTTAAGGCGTCATGGGGCGGCGGCGGTCGAGGCATGCGGCCGATCGAATCGTCCGACACGCTGATAGATTCCGTCGCCAGCGCACGGCGCGAAGCCAAGTCCGCCTTCGGCAACGACGAGGTTTATCTGGAGAAACTGGTGCAGCGGGCCCGCCATGTCGAGGTTCAGATTCTTGGCGACCGGCACGGCAACCTTGTGCATTTGTTCGAACGCGACTGTTCGATCCAGCGCCGCAATCAGAAAATCGTGGAACGAGCCCCCGCTCCCTATCTTGACCAAGCGACGCGGACGGCAATGGCGGAAGCGGCGCTATCGATCGGTCGCGCCACTCAATACGTCGGCGCCGGAACGGTGGAGTTCCTGCTTGATGTCGATACCGGCAAATTCTATTTCATCGAGGTAAACCCGCGCATCCAAGTCGAACATACCGTGACCGAGGTGGTGACCGGGCTCGATATCGTGCAAGCCCAGATCCGCATCGCCGAAGGGGGGCGAATCGGCAAGCTCAACGAAACCGGAATTCCCCAACAAGCGGAAATCGCCCTGAACGGGCATGCGATGCAATGCCGGGTGACCACCGAAAATCCCGAGAACAACTTCATTCCCGATTACGGACGCATCACGGCCTATCGCGGCGCCATGGGGTTTGGCATTCGCGTCGACGGCGGGACGGCCTATTCCGGCGCGGTGGTGACTCGCTTTTACGATCCCTTGCTCGAAAAGATCACCGCCTGGGCGGCAACGCCCGAGGAAGTGATCAAGCGCATGAGCCGGGCGCTGCGCGAATATCGCGTCCGGGGAGT
>Ga0316224_1002335_pt1 | contig 17913 bp, 9 predicted proteins | sample TBH18013metaG_FD_206254 | JGI IMG/M metagenome (GOLD analysis project Ga0316224, IMG submission 206254) | Freshwater microbial communities from Trout Bog Lake, Wisconsin, USA - TBH18013 | ecosystem: Environmental > Aquatic > Freshwater > Lake > Hypolimnion/Profundal zone | place: USA: Wisconsin... | reverse complement strand
GGCGGGTACGTTCCAATATCCGCTCAACGGAACATTGCAAATAGACAATAAAGCCATTTTTCTTCAATAGGCTACGGTTTTCTTCCCGCAAAATGGCACCGCCGCCGGTAGCCAGCACGATGCCTTGCATTTCTGTCAATTGCCTGATCATTTTTTGCTCGCGATCCCTGAAGCCTTCCTCCCCTTCAAATTCAAAAATAGTGGGTATATCTACCCCGGTCCTTTCTTCAATGGCTTTGTCACTATCATAAAAAGGCACTTTCAGGGTTTTGGCCAATTGCCTGCCTATTGTGGTTTTCCCTGCGCCCATCAAGCCCACTAAATAGATGTTCTCTGTTTTTGCCATCTAAACTCCCCATTTAAACTGGTACAACTCATTATCTTTTAATGTTGTCGGGACAAGCCCTTGTAAAGTGACCGGCCACAAGCTTGCCGTTGTTACTGACATAAACCACTGGCATTAAAAAAGGGGCATTATGCCCCCTTTTTAATGCCGCAAAAAGCAGATTATCCGCCCCACAGCTATCTTAGCATTGCTGCTGCAGGGCATTCTGGGAAAAATCCCAACAAAATAGGGACTGGCTTAAGTATTGCCCTTAACCGGCCTAGATAACCCAAGCTTTTGCGGCAACAAATTTCTTTATTTTCCGTAACGTTTGCGGAATTTATCAACACGGCCGGCGGTGTCAACCACACGTTGTTTGCCTGTGTAGAAAGGATGGCAGGAGGAACATACCTCGATCTGTAAGTCTTTAGCTATCACAGAACCGGTCACGAAAGTATTGCCGCAACCACAGGTTACGGTAATTTGCTTATAATTTGGATGAATTTCTGGTTTCATATCGCTTTCACATTACCCATTGCGGGCTGCCTGATTATTAAAAAACTCCGTATAATACGGTTTTTATTAGAAAATGGCAACACTCATCAATGCGCATCATTACCGTCAACACCAATGGCATCCGTTCTGCAGAAAAAAAAGGTTTTTTTGCATGGCTCAACCAGCAAAATGCCGACTTAGTTTGCATCCAAGAAACCAAGGCACAAATCCATCAACTGGAGCCCGCCCTGTTCAATCCAGAAGGCTATTATTGTTATTACCATGATGCCGAAAAAAAAGGCTATAGCGGTGTGGCCGTGTATTGCAGACAACAACCGGACACCGTGTTGCACGGCATCGGCTGGCCAGAATTTGATGCCGAAGGCCGTTATTTGGAAGTCCGCTTGGGCAAACTCAGTGTCATTTCCCTGTATTTGCCGTCCGGCTCGTCCTCGGCAGAACGCCAAGCGGTCAAGTTTGCCGTCATGGAACAGCTGGCCCCCTATTTGCAATCATGCGCCGAAAACGGCAGGGACTATGTCATTTGTGGTGACTGGAACATTGCCCACAAAGAAATTGATTTAAAAAACTGGCGCAGCAACCAAAAGAATTCTGGTTTTTTACCGGAAGAACGGGCGTGGCTAAGCGGTTTGTTTGACAGCGGACACTGGTTTGATGCTTTCCGCTTGGTCAATCCAGAAGCCGACCAATACACCTGGTGGTCAAACCGCGGGCAAGCGTGGGCAAAAAACGTCGGTTGGCGGATAGATTACCAAATCATCAGCGCTTCGCTCAAAGACAAAGTGCAATCCGCAGAGATTTACAAAAACCAGCGCTTTTCTGACCATGCGCCGCTGATTATGGATTATGATTTATAGCAATACTGCCATTTACGTCACCCAGATGGTTTTCGGGCATCCTGCCAAGGCGCCACCTTAAACAACAGCAACATGCCTGGCAAGGCAGCGGCAAAGCAGAACAGAAAAAAATTGACCCAGCCAACGGGGGCCACTATGTAGCCCGTTGCCGCATTGGCAAAGGTGCGCGGCACAGCGGCAAGGCTAGTGAATAAGGCAAATTGCGTGGCAGTATAAAGCGGATGGGTGTTATGCGCGATAAACGCCACGAAAGCCGCCGTCCCTAAACCGACGCCCAAAGCCTCCACCGCAATCACCACTGCCAACCCAAGCAAGCTATGGCCCACCCAAGCCAGCCAAGCAAAGCCTAAAATAGCCAGCATCTGCACTCCGCCAAACAACCACAGCGCACGGTTAATGCCTAGCCTTAGCATCCACACACCGCCCAGCAAGCCACCCGCCACACTGGGCCACAAGCCTGCATTTTTGGCAACCAAGCCAATCTCAGTTTTGCTGAAGCCCATATCCAGATAAAACGGGGTTGCCAAGGAGGTTGCCATGCTGTCACCCAATTTATAAAAAAAGATGAACGCCAAAATGGTCAACGCCGATAACCAACCACGGCGGTTGATAAACTCGTGCCAAGGCTCCAGCACCGCCGACCGCAAGGTCTTAGGAAGGCCACTGTTATTGGGCGGCTCAGTGATAAGTACAGTCATTATCATGCCCGGCAACATAAAGAGCGCTGTAATAAAAAACACACTGGGCCACGGCAAAAAATCCGCCAACACCAAGGACAGTGACCCCGGCACCAGCCCCGCCACTTTGTAGGCATTGACGTGTACAGCATTGCCTAGCCCCAATTCATTTTCTTGCAGCAATTCGCGCCGATAGGCATCCAAGACAATATCTTGCGAGGCACTGAAAAATGCCACCACCAGTGCCAAACCGGCCACCAGCGAAACGTTAAGGGTGGCGGGCATAAAGCCAAACAGTGCCAAACTGGCCAATAACAACACTTGGCTCAACAACAACCAGCCCCGACGTCGGCCTAACGGCAGCGCGTAACGGTCAAACACCGGCGCCCAAATAAATTTCCATGTGAACGGCAACTGAATCAGCGCGAACAAACCTATCGCCTTTAAGTCAACCCCTTCGGAGCGTAGCCAAGCCGGAATCAGGCTGATCAACACATACAATGGCAAGCCGGAACTGAAGCCTGTAAAGACACAAATCAGCATCGATTTTGTGCAAAGATGCCGCCAAATTGTCGGGTTAGCTGTCATATAAAGCTGTCAATAAATAGTTATGATGTGGCTACACTAAACCGGACACCGGATTTAAAATATTGTGCAAGGCGTGCCAGCCCAAATGAGTCGAGAAACCCCCAAAAGCTATACAGCGGAATTTAGAGGATACCCAGTTAAACTGACCAATGAATCTTGCCGAAACAGCCAACGGGCTTGGCAGTAACGTTAAAACGCTGCATCTGAAGGCTGGCTGTGTCTTAATCATGGCTATTTGGAAACAAAAACCAGCTGAAGGCGTGCTATGGTATAAAGATCGAGGCTCGGAAAGTCTCGGGATTTGTTAAAAAAAAGCTTCCAGCAAAGCATGAGGCTACGTCAGAAAGTTTTTTTCATACCTTAAAAACCGAATTGATGATCAATCATGATAAGTGCTTATCCATAAATCAACAGGCATTTCAATGCCTCTGCTAGAGCATTTATCCGAATAAAACACATAAAAAACATAATATTAGGATTTTTTACAAATTCCTGTTTAGTTTTGGATAAGTACTTAAATAAGTTACAACTACATTTCTTGTTTCCATTGCGTATTCTTATTTCTTTTATACGGTGCAATACACAAAGCCGTATTGCACCGTATGTTGACAATATATCCCACAAGGAAGGAATGATGGCCGTCCTTATCGCCTAAGCCTTCAAAACCTTCAAAACTTCCTGCAACATGGCATTGGCATCACCAAACAACATGCGCGTGTTGTCCATGACAAACAACGGATTGCCGACCCCCGCATAACCGGAAGCCATACTGCGCTTCATGACTATGGTGCTTTCGCCTTTCCAGCATTCCAGTACGGGCATTCCGGCAATTGGGCTGTTCGGATCATCCAATGCCGATGGATTAACAATATCATTGGCGCCGATGATGATGGACACATCAACATTGCCCCAGTCGTCGTTGATTTCATCCATTTCATAAACAATGTCATAAGGCACTTTGGCTTCTGCCAATAACACGTTCATGTGTCCAGGCATCCGACCTGCCACCGGATGGATGCCAAAACCGACTTTTTTGCCCTTTTCGCGCAGTAATTTGGTCAGTTCATAAACGGTGTGTTGGGCTTGGGCGACTGCCATGCCGTAACCGGGGATAATCATGATGTTTTTGGCTGCCAGCAACAATTGCGCGGTTTCTTCGGCATTGATGGGCTGCACGTCGCCGACCACCTCTGCCGCTGCACCACCGCCACCCGTGCCAAAACCTCCGGCAATGACACTGAGAAAATGCCGGTTCATGGCGCGGCACATGATATAGCTCAGGATAGCGCCGCTACTGCCGACCAATGCGCCAGTGACGATCAACAAATCATTGCTGAGCATAAAGCCGGTTGCCGCCGCCGCCCAACCGGAATAGCTGTTGAGCATGGACACCACCACCGGCATATCCGCGCCACCGATAGCCATCACCATGTGCACGCCAAAGGTCAGGGCGATCACGGTCATAATCAACAGTGGCAACGCGCCGCCGTGGTTAAGCATTAACTGCGGCAAACAGCCTTCGCCGCTTGCACATTGGTGCAGGAACAGCCAGCCTAAGCCAATAGCGGCAACCAGCAGCAACAGGTTAAAGAAATGCCGGCCCGGCAACAACAAAGGCTTGCCGCTGATTTTTTCGCTCAGTTTGCAATAAGCAATCACCGAACCGGAAAAAGTCACCGCGCCGATCAGGATGCCAATATATATTTCAACCTCATGGATGGTTTTTTCCACACCGCTTAATGAGGAGGCATCATCCATAAAATTGGCGAAGCCAATCAGCACTGCCGCCATTCCGACCAAGCTGTGCATAATCGCGACCAGTTCGGGCATTTGGGTCATGGCGACCTTTTGCGCCAATACTGCGCCAACTGAACCGCCCAACAAAATGGCCACGATTAAGATAGGATAAGCCGTGCTGGACACCGCACCGCTTAGGGTGGTGGCGATAATGGCAATGGCCATCCCCAACATGCCGTAATAATTGCCTCTTCTGGCGGTTTCTTGGTTGCTCAGGCCGCTTAGGCTAAGAATGAACAGGATGGTGGCAACAATGTATGCCATGGTAGCTAAACTTTGGGGCATGATCGTCTCCTGTTATTTTCTGAACATTTCCAACATGCGCCGGGTGACTAAAAAGCCGCCGACGATATTGACTGAAGCTATTAATATGGAAATCCCGGCAAGGCCGACAACCAATGTGTCGGTTGCCGACACTTGCACCAAGGCACCAATCACAATGATGCCGCTGATGGCATTGGTGACGCTCATTAACGGCGTATGCAGCGAGGGTGAAACGTTCCAGATAACCTGATAGCCGACAAAACAGGCCAGTACGAACACGGTGAAATGCGCCATGAACGAAGCGGGGGCTACCGTGCCTAGGGCAAATAAAGCCGCCACCCCAATCAGGGGCGGCAGCAGTTGCTTGAGTGCAGTGGCAAAAGCGGATTTTTTAGGTGCTGTTGCCAATACCGGCGCGGCGGGTTTGGCTGCGGGCGCGGCTGACAAAGTAGGCGGCGGCGGTGGCCAGGTGATTTTGCCTTCTTTAATGACGGTTGCGCCGCGCAGCACTTCATCATCAAAATTAACATTGATGACACCGTCCTTAGTGGGGCAAAGTTCGGTCAGCAAGTGCCGCAAGTTGGTCGCATACAATTGGCTGGACTGGTTGGCAAGACGGCTGGGCAAATTAGTGTAGCCGATCAGGGTCACGTTGTGTTTGACCACCACTTGATCTTTTTCGGTCAATTCACAATTGCCGCCTTGTTCAGCTGCCAAATCGACAATCACACTACCGGGCTTCATGGATTGCACCATCTCGGCGGTGATCAATTTGGGCGCGGGTTTGCCGGGAATCAGCGCGGTGGTGACGATAATATCCACTTCTTTGGCTTGTTGGGCAAACAAGGCCATTTCGGCGGCGATAAACTCCGGCGACATGGTTTTGGCATAACCGCCCGTGCCGCTGCCTTCTTCCTTGAAGTCGAGCATCAAAAATTCGGCATCCATGCTTTCAATCTGTTCTTTCACCTCAGGCCGCGTGTCAAACGACCGCACAATCGCCCCCATGCTTTTGGCTGCACCAATCGCTGCCAAACCGGCTACACCCGCGCCAATCACCAATACTTTGGCGGGGGGAATTTTACCGGCAGCAGTGATCTGACCGGTGAAAAAGCGCCCGAAATGCTGCGCCGCCTCAACAATGGCGCGGTAACCGGCAATATTGGCCATGGAGCTTAGGGCATCCAATTTTTGCGCCCGCGACATGCGCGGCACGCTGTCCATTGCCAGCACGGTGGCATTTTTTGCCGCCAGCTTGTCCATCAGTCCGGCATTTTGTGCGGGCCAGATAAAGCTGATCAAACAGCCCTGTTCGCGCAACAAATCGCATTCATCGACACCTAGGGTAGGATGCTGTTCGGGGGCGCGGACTTTCAGCACGATGTCCGATTGTTGCCAAAGCGTCGCGGTGTCCGCCACGATGCTAACGCCAGCATCTTGGTAGGCTTGGTCAGACAAGTCCGCCGCTGCGCCCGCGCCGCTTTCGATGCTAACCGAAAAGCCTAGCTTAATCAATTGTGCAGCCGCCTCGGGGGTGGTTGCCACGCGTTTTTCACCTTCGTGTACTTCTTTGGGTATCCCAATCTTCATAAAAGCTCCTCATAATTTTTTATCGTTATTAGCTATTTTTTGGAGTGCGGAGTTAAAGGCATTGATTTTATTGATGGCCTTTGTTATGAGCATAGAAGATTAAGCGGCGATTTTCAATAGAAATATTACCAGGAGATGTTTACGCAAAGGGCCGTCTGTTTTTAGACAAGTGGTCAAGCAAGCCATCGGGCGATAGGCGGGGCAGAGCTTCGGCTACGCTCAGCCAACGTGCTGCGTAACATCAGTTACGAGAGTATTAATGCGGGGTGTTTTTGATAGGTGAGCGGATGGCGGGCGCTTTTTCCAAACATATCCCGATCATTTCGGAAAAAGCTAGCTTGTAGCTGACTTTAAACAGCGTGGTGGCCTCAATGAAGCAAAGCAGAATTGGGCTTTCGTGGCACGGTTGCCCTGTATTCCGCTTAGCCGCATAAGAGCCACAAGGTTTCAAAGCTGGACAGTCAAACGCCATCAAAATAATGCCCCGCCCCCAATAATGGGGTTCTGGGATTGCTTGCCACTTTAACGGATAGGGTCTCCAGCAAGCCATAAAAACGGCCTTTGCTTTTAAATGCTTCTAAGAATCTGCCATCCTGCAAAACCGGCAATATTTTTGGGGCTATGCCGCCACCGATAAACACGCCGCCGGTTGCCAGACATTTCAAGGCCAAATTGCCCGCTTCAGCCCCGTACAGTTCAACAAATAGCCGGACGGCGGTAACACAAGCCTCGTCTTCGCCTTGCACGCCCAAGCGCGAGATAATGGCGTTACGGTCGATACCTTCTTGGTCTGCTTGGGGCACGGCGGGACACGCTGGCGCCACACCTTCGGCACAGACAAAATCGTACAACTGGCTAAAGCCATTGCCTGAGATAACGCGCTCACAGCTGACATGCCCGGGGAATAACGGGCGCAAATAGGCCAATAGGCGGTCTTGTTGGCCGTTTTGTGCCGCTAAGTCGCAATGTCCGCCTTCAGTGGCCATAGGTTGGTGGCGGCTGCCATCCCAGTACAAAATGGCCTCGCCCAAGCCGGTGCCGGCGGCGATCACGGCAATATTGCCGGATTGCTTTTGTGCCAGCGGGTTCAGTTCAATCAGGTCACTGTCTGGCAAATGCAACATACCCAAGGCCATTGCTTCCAGGTCGTTCAGCAGTTTTACACGGTCGGTGCCCAGTTTGCTTTGTAGAGCGGTGGTGTCCAACAACCACGGCAAATTGGTGGTTTGGCAACGCCCGTTGACCACCGGCCCGGCCACCCCCAAGCAAGCCGAAGACAGGCTTGTGCCTTCGGGTAAAAAAACATCCAGAATGTCGTCAAAGCGGGTAAATTCCTGGCTGGAAAAAGTCTGTTCAAGCACTTCCTGTAAGCTGTTGTCCGCTTGCCTGCTATACAGCGCCAAAACTGTTTTGGTGCCGCCAATATCACCGGCTAAGATCATGCTACCCTCCTGTTGAGGCTTTATTTAATGATGGTCAAGCAAGTGTACCAAAGCATCGAGCATTGCGTTAGCCACATGGTGCGGAGGTTGTTGGTAAAACGCTTGCCAAGCGAGCGTCTTATAATCGCCGTACTGGTCATGATGGTCGGGATGCGCTTGTAACCAGCTGATTCTTACTGCGTGGCCAATCAATATATCGACCACCAGCATATCATCAATGTGTAACGGGTGGCTGTCAATAACCGAGGCAATGGCCTTTAACGCTTCCACATGCAGTTGCCGATAAACCGGCGACTGGATTTTGTTCAGTAAGTGGTTGACATGCAGCTTAAAGCTTTGTTCACCTGGGGTGTTTTGCGAAAGGATGATGTCGCTGTCCAAACAGTTTTTGCTGTTCAGTTTGTCGCCGATCACCAAGCCTTTGCAATGGTGCAGGATAGTCCATACACTGGTGAAAAAAGCCTTGTCTTCGCGCCCGACACTGCCTTTTTGCTCGCGCCATTCATACCAGCCATTGCCTTCGCCACGGTCTTTAGGGTTGCTGCTGGCCGGGAAGCGTATCTGTCCCAATGCGCGGCAATCACCCTCGAAATGCAAGGATTCCGCCACACCCAATTGGTCTTCGGTATTGCTGTAGTCTTCCAACGTTTCCCGCAATTTTACCGACAACTCGTAAGGCGGCAATGACAACAGTTCGTTAAACGCCTGCCCTAAAGAATTGCACTGGCTCTCGCGCTGCTGACGGACAATCAGCAGTTGCAAGATATGCCCGACCCTGACCGTGTACATGTCGGTGAACAATTCAGGGTGGGCTTTGACCAACATGCCCAAATACAACACCAGTTCTTGGATGATGATACGCTCGCTGGCATCGTTGTTGAACGCGTTAATGGTCTGCAATATTTCTGAAGAATCGGCAGGGCGTTTCATGGTGGCTTTGCCGCTGTAAACCCGCCCCAAGGTCAAGTTATGCTGACGCACCAACAATTCGGTGGCGGCCTGTTCCAGATTAATGTCATATTTGCCCAGTAACCCGGCACAACGCCTGACCACATACCAGGCGTGTTGGTCGCCTGCCCGCGCATAAACTTCTTCCAGCAAATCGCGGACGGTACAGGCTTTATCGCCGCCTGCCCGCAACGGGGTGACAAAATCCAAACCATGACGGCTGGCCAACAAACTGAGTGCTTCCATGTGTGCAAACAGATTGCCGTTGCTGTTGAGTGCTGCCAACAAGCCCACGTCGCCGCCAATCTCCCATTCTGTCAGCAAGGCTGCTGGCAGTGGTGTTGCGGGCTGCCCGCTATCAGGTAACACCGCTTGGCAAGGCCGTTCCACTTCTTCCCAAGTGGCGGTTGAAAATTGGAAGTCGTGCAGGTAATTGATTTTTTCGTAGCTGGAAGTGGCAATAAAATCGCCCAAAAAACCCAGTTCCACGGCTATCGCCTGACAGCTGCCAGACTGTAATTCTTTGATAAAGCTAATTAATACGGCACGGTTTTGGCTATCGAGCATATTTTGCCGGATATTCATCACCACCAGCGGGTTGCCCGTCCTGTCCCAATGTTTGGCGATATAGGAGAACTCCAAGCGCAAGCGCTGGATCAGTAAGCGGTTGTCCATTGCCAGATAAAAGCCTTTTTGGCTGAGGCATTGCGGGGCAAACACCAATTTTTCGCCGGACAAGATATACAGCTTGGAGGTTGCCAAGGTACGCAATTGCCGCAACGGCCGACCGGTCAGGCCAATGCGGTCATTGCGCCCAACGTGGGTATAAGCGGCGGCAAGCTCCATAGCCTCCCTGACTTGGATGGGCGAAATTTCCGCCAAGGTTTGGGCGCTGATGCCAGCCGCCAACAAATCCGCTTGCACCGCCTCATCCTGTGCCAACAAGGCCACTTGCAGCTTGTCGAATGGCTGGCTAGCCGCTTTGTGCCGCCCCAACGGGTCGATATCGGCAATAGCCAGCAAGCCATCTTGAATCAAGCAGCCCAAAATAAACAGGCTTTGCGCCCACACCAGCGGTACATTCTCGTTAGGGATGCGGTTTTGGCTTTGCGGTCGGGCTTTTTCGGCGGCAATGTCCTCTTTTGCCACTTTATACAGCTCCGGCAACAAATACTGCCCGTTCTGCCTGACCAGTAGCCCTTGCAGTTTTTCCCGATACATGGCAGCGGCTTCGATATCGCCAGCACATAACTTATTAAGCAGCAGATAAGTGAAAAACAGCGGCCATTCACATTCAATGGCTTGGAATTGCTTCAACTCCTGCGGGTCATAATGCAGGCGGCGGCTATCCTCTAGGGTGGTTTGGTGGCCATCGAGCAAAAAGCGTTTGCAACCGTAGCGGCCCTGCAGTTTTTCGCAAATCAGTGTTTCCGTGTTGGTGCGGATAGTCGGGTTGTCAATGGCAAAAGCGGGGAAGCCCGTGATGGACAGCAGGGCCGAATCGGTTTCTTTGGACATCGACTCCCTAGGCAACAATGATTCTAGGGCGATACGGGTACGGGCAATATCGTCGCTAATGACATGGATAACCGAGGCTTGCCCGCCGTCTTTGCCAAACAAGTTGAAGCCGGACAGGGCTTCCAATGCGGCCTTTGCCATACCCATGGAACTGGCATTAAGTTCGGCTATGCCGTGGTTGATTTTATTGCCGCGCTCCCATATACCGTAATCCGGTGTCCGGTAGGCACGGCTGATGTAATGGACTAAGTTTTGGACAAAATTGACTTCATTAAGAGTAAAAATAATCCGTAAACCCGATGCCGTCATTTGCGCCAGCATCAATAAAAACAGCGAGGTGGCATCCAGTTGCAAATGCCCCCATTCATTATCGCCCACCACCACCGCACCGGATTTGGTGTCGTATTTGGCGTGCAAGGCATCCAATGGGTTTTGCGTGTGCTTGAATTTTTCTACTTTTGGGGCTTGGCGCATCATGGCCGTCAACAAACCGCGCATTAGCTTAACGGTGCTTTGCTCCAGCAGGTAGGTTTTGCCAGGGTCTACACCGCTGCGGCGATAGGCCAGCGCCAAACCCCATGCCGCCAAAATACTGTAAACATTATCGCGTACCCACGCATCGGTATAGTTGCCGTGGACAGTGACGGCGGTGCTGGCGGGCAGCAAACCGCTGACCCAATCTTGACGGTTCAGGATAATATCCTGTACTTGTTGGTAATACTGGTCTAGTGGTTGTGGATCGCCATTGGTTTTCATGGTAGGAGCCTCCTTCCGAAGTAAAGAGTGGAAACGAAATGGGCATTGGCAGGGATGGTATGGCACACTGGCAATAAGCCCAATGTGGCTAAAGCTGTTTTCTGCAATCAAAAAAAAAGCGCTTTATCCTTATCCTGGATAAAGCGCAACCACCTTACAAACGGCAACAAACACTACAAGGTTTAACACGACACAGAAAACTAACATCTTGCAAAGATTATTGCAGTTAGTGTGCCATTTTATTATTTTCCCGTAAAAAAATAGTAACCCACTAAAAAACAAACAAATGTATGGATTAAGGAAGATGTCGTGCATTTGAGTGAATCAATAGCACCAAGTGGCGATGCACGAAAAAAGCCCTTATTGGATGGCAATTGCACCAAGTTAGTGCAGTGGACGGTTGTAGTCAAAACACCCTGTCACCTGCTGCTATCTATGCAGACTTAAGCACCACAATCGGTTATATTGTTAAGGACTTTGCCGGACTTGCCAAAACAGCCAATACTGTTATGTGGTCAGTGCGGCGGCAGCCCATACCCGTACTGTTGCGGGAAAGGCTTTAGCCTTGATGGTCTGGGCCAAAGCCTTTCCCGCAACAATAAAATATTACCAATGTGTTGCGCTTCCACGCGCTCTTGATGAGGAACTTTCATGGAACTTTTTTTACAGGCTTGGCAGCCGCTCGTAGCTGATTGGCTTGCTTTAACACTGGCAAACCCGGCGTATGCAGCCACTATTGCCGGTATTGTCTGGTTATTGACCGCCATGCTGGGCGCTATTAGGGCCAGAAGCCTAAAAAAGCTTATTGTCCAACGACAACAAGCCTTGGACGATGCCAGCGGGCAATTGCAAATTGCCCAGCAAAACGTGGCAACCACTCAAGAGCAGTTGTTACAAGCCCAAGCCGATGCTGATCAGGCACGGCAATCGGCACAACTGCTGCAGACACTGCTGCTCCAGCGCAATAACCAAGTGGCCGGTGTCATACAATCGTTGTCAATCAGCTTCGATATGGGTGAACGCCCCGTACCAGTGACAGATGACGTGCAAGCGGAAGCCCTGTGGGAACAACACGGACGGGCAGTCAATCAGTTGGTTGCCAGCTTGCGGGCGGAAAGCCAAGCCAAAACTGCGTGGCAAAACGATTGCCAAAGCGAAGCGGCAAAACGGGCCGCCTTGGAAGCACAGGTCATGCCCCTGCAAGCCATGCTGGGCGAGCATTCCGGACAAATAGAAGCACTGGTGGCCAAGCAAAATGACTACTTGGGCCATATCGCTCTGTTACAGCAAAAATTGACTGAACAAAATGAGTTATATCAACAGTTAGAACAACAGACCGAAGCTTCGTTGGAGCATTTTGCCCAATCTCATGCAGCGGATGCACAGCGCTTGCAAGAACTGGAGCAACAGCTGGCGGAGTTGGAAAACTACAAAAGCCAAAACAAGCAGTTACAAGAAGCTTTAACCGCCCAAGAGAGCGAAATTGCCCGTTGGCAAGATCAGGCCAATAATGCCCTACCGGTAACGCGCCATGATGCAGTGGCAAAATTTGCCACGCATAATAACGGAGCGGTGTCCTCTCAAGCACTGCTAGCTTCTCCGGTCTTGCCTGATGACAGTACCAAAACTGACCCTGCAGAAGAGCCAGTCGTGTCAACTATGCCCAACATAGTATTAGAGCCGCCTGTAGAAGAACCTGCTGGACAAGCCGAAGCACACAACCCCTTGGGCTTTATGAAAAACCTGTTCGGCAAAAACAAGCCTGTACCGGTTGAAGAAATCTCAGAGGTTGAAGAATCACTTGCCGAGGCAGAACCTGAGCTTGTTGTGGCGGATGTGGAAGCGGTGGTTATAGCGGAACCGGAAGAACAGCAGCACGCCGGACAGGCCGAAGAACATAACCCGTTAGGCTTTATGAAAAACTTGTTTGGCAAAAACAAGCCCGCAGCGGTTGAAGAAATCAGAGAAGTTGAAGAATCACTTGCCGAGACAGAACCGGCACAAGTGCCAGAGCCTGTTGCAACGAATGAGGAATTAGCGGTTGCACTGGAACCGGAAGAACAGCAGCACGCCGGACAGGCCGAAGAACATAACCCGTTGGGGTTCATGAAAAACTTGTTTGGCAAAAACAAGCCCGCAGCGGTTGAGCCGATTGAAGCAGTGGCAGAGACAGAACCTGAACCAGACACACTTACCCTGCAAAACGCTGATGTGGCAGGACATCCCGTACCAAGTGATCCGCTGGGCTTTATGAAAAACATATTTAAAAACAAGCAGCCCGTTGAAATAGAGCCGCCACTGCCGATAGTTGAAGAAAAATACGATACGGAAATTGCAGAACCCGTCGCCGACAATCCAGCGCTCGGCTTCATGAAAAAATTGTTCGCTAAAGCAGAACCGGCACCGATTGTGCTGGAGCCAGAACCAGAACCGCCGCTAGCGCCTGAAGAAACGCCCGCCAAACCCAGCAATCCCTTCAAATTTTGGTAGCCCAACAATCGGTCGTGATTTTTGCTAATGCCACGCAAAGGGCAAAACGTTGCAATGGCTTGTCGAGGCCCTGCACGTTCCCTGGGCGAAGTTGAGGGGCATTGCATTTGGGCAAGGCGGCTAGGCAAACAATAGCATGTTAGCTGGGCACGGCTTCAACTACGCTCAGCCAACGTGACACGACACGCTTAGCCAACGCGCTGTGTTGCCCGCCCCTACGCCCACTGCCGCGTTATGCCCAGTTATCGTAAGCAACATCAGTTAATCGTATATTTTCTTATCGACCTTGCCACCAAAACTCAGATTGGCCTTAAGGAAAACTAAGTCAGACCCTTCGGTCAAACCGAAACCAAGGCCAAAAGAGGCGGGTATGGTGTTAAACAACGGCGTGTGCAGGGTGGGGATCACATAGTGTTGTTGTTGAGGCAGCGGGGTGGCGTTATCCACCCTATTAACACCACCGTAGAATTGTAGCCCTACCCGCGAACGCTCCGACAGCTGGTAGCTTGCCTCCCCCCGCCAACCGATCTCGAAAACCTCCTTGTGGTTAGCACCGACAACCACTTTATCAATATCCGGCGCATTGACAATATAAGTCCAGTTACCGACCGATTTTTGCAGGGTCAGCATAAATTCTGATTCCAGTTGGTCGTCATTGAACTTGGAACTCCACCATTCAATTTCACTGTACCAGCCGATATCAATTGGCAATTGCCCTGCCTCGGCAAAGCGCCCGCGAAAACGGAACTTTGATCCGGCATATTGCAAATCCCCCCCATCAGGACGCGCCAGATTGAGATAGTAGGCAAAATCCGTTCTGGTAGTCAGCCCGTATTCCATTTCCAGCGCGTAGCGCATCATGCTTTGGCTGGCAAAGGTAGGCGAGCTGCCGCCGTCGCCTTCTTTATGTCCCGCCACGATGTAACTCGACAGCAATTGCGGGTCAAGATGGCCTTTGCCTGTCGTCTGGTAGCCATACACCTGAAATTCGAAAGGATCAACATCGGCAACAGCCGTTAAAGGCCCGCAGGCCATAAGTAACACACACAGCACAGCGGATAGTGTGGCTAGCCGATTGAGTGGCATGGCAGTGTCCCTCGTAAATTAATGATAGCGAATGATAATCATTATCATCTATCTGTGTCAACAGATTCGCATAGAATAGTTGGGGCAGTCTGTAAACTAATCGGCAAAACTTATCACTAAGTTGCTTAAAATTATATTTAAAATCTTAATGATAGCTTAAAATAAATAATCGGTGTCAAGATCGGCACTTTTATCCGTTAGCGTATAATCAAGTCCAATAAAACAACCTATTATGCTAATTAAGTATCGGCATGACCATAATGACTGAAACACCTTATCGCATTGAGCCTTGTTTACTGGATAATCCGCCGCTTGATGTTGTTGATTTAATAGCTGAATTGACAGCACTAACAGAGAAGCTAGGGGCAAGGCTTCATGCCCATGCAGCAGCCAGTTTGGCAGAGATGGTCCGGATGATGAATTGCTATTACTCAAACTTGATTGAAGGCCATAACACCAAACCCCGTGACATTGAGCGCGCGCTGGCAAATGAATTTGACAACGATCAATCTAGACGGAATTTACAAATTGAAGCTAGGGCGCACATTCGCGTACAAGCTTTAGTTGATGACTTGTATGCGAAAGATGCCTTGCCTGAACCGGCATCAGCAGATTTTTTGCAATGGCTGCACGCGGAATTTTACAAGGATGCCGCTGATGAGATGCTTTGGATCAATAATGGCCCACAAGCTTTTAAAATGACACCAGGTATTTTCCGGTCGCTTATAGGACATGATGTCGCTGTAGGTCGACATTTGCCACCCAGTAGTGAATGTGTCTGGGATTTTATGCGCCATTTTGAGCGGCGCTATTGCTTTGCGAATATGGGCAAAGGTGGCCGTATTCTTGCTATGGCAGCCGCACATCACCGACTTGCTTATATTCATCCGTTTCCCGATGGCAATGGTCGGGTCAGTCGCTTGATGAGCCATGCCATGGGGTTCAAGGCGGGTATTGGGGCATCCGGTTTATGGTCAATCTCCAGGGGGCTTGCCCGTGGTTTGGATAGCCGTCAGGAATACAAACGGATGATGGATTATGCCGATAGTCCAAGGCAAGGTGATTTGGATGGTCGTGGCAATCTGTCGCAAAAAGCACTGACAGATTATGTGCGCTGGTTTCTCGGTGTGTGTGTTGACCAGGTTAAGTTCATGGTCGAATTGTTTGAATTCGAACAGTTAGCGGGCCGATTAAAGTCCTATACGGAAAAACAAGGCATGAGACCAGAGGCGTTTTTGATTCTCCATAGAATTTTGTTGCAAGGTGAAATGCCCCGTGGCGAAGCGGAGCGGGTGACTGGGTTGAAGGAGCGTAGCGCAAGGATGGTTTTGGCTGGTTTGATTCAAGATGGCATCGTCGGTTCGCAAACCCCCAAAGGGGCGGTATCGTTACGCTTTAACAGCCAGTCCATGGATATATTATTTCCCAGGCTATTTTCCGAAAGCTGATCTATTGCATCACCGTATGGCTTTTATTGGCAGGCCACGGCTAGCCGACTGGGTGACATGGCAATGTTCCTATAAACTAATGACAGTGAATGATAATCATTATCATCTTTCCATGTCAACAGCCCCGCAAAGTAAAATTGCTTGCCCAATTCACCTCTACCATAAATAGTTAGCATTTTTTATACTTTTTTAGGAATGATTTTCATTTGCATCTATAATACTGATAGCATTCAACTCATATTGGCAAGAGAGGGGTGTTAAGGACTTGAATTCACGGATGATTTATTAACATAAATATTACGGGAAGGATAAAAAATGAAAACTTTACGCGTGATAAGCAGTCTGCTGGGCTGGGCTTTGGCAAGCCCAATAGTGAGTGCTGCGGAATTTGTCGATCCGCCTGTTTTTACCAGTGATGCAAGCAGCAAAACGCTGGATTTGCTGATGGTTGCCAAACCGGCCCCTATCGGTGCCATACCTGGGGTGACGGGCTGGGCTTACGAAATTTGCGCACGCCAATACACCAATAGCACGGGCGATGGCTGCCTGCCCGGCATGGCCAACCCAAACCCTTACGGTGGTTCACGTCTGCAACTGAATCCGGGCGACACCCTCAAAGTGCATTTGGTCAACCGCTTACCGTTGATCAATGAAGCCAAGCATCAAGACGATCCGGGCGAAGCCTTTTTGGTACAAAACCCAACCAACTTGCATACCCACGGCATGTTGGTTTCACCCAACCTGCCCTTATCCACCGCGCTTAACCCCATATTTGGCGACACCGTTTTTGTGTTAGGCTTTAATTCAGCAAACGGTACACCTGACATTACCCCGACCTCCCATATCCATGGCGATGTGCGTATGGACACCATCGATTACCAGATACCCATACCCGCCGGCCATCCGTCCGGTTTGTTTTGGTTTCATCCCCATGCCCACGGCATTGCCTTAAACCAAGTGTCGGCAGGGCTATCCGGTATCATCACTATTGGGCAAGTTAAAGATTATATTCATAACCTGCCCGCCAATATCAACACTCGGCATTTGATCCTTAAGGACACCCAAGTCAGCAACAACCAACTATTGAGCGATCAAGAAGACCCCGCCCTGTGTGCCACGTCTACCTCTGCCCCCGGCAGCTGCACCCCTCCTGATGGTAGCCAATGGTTCTTTACCCTGAGCGGGCAACTCAACCCCACGATTACGGTCAACTCAGCCGGTGAAATCTGGCGCATCACCAATGCCTCGGCGAGCGTCACTTACGAGCTGCAATTGACCAAAAGCAACAATGGCATAGCCGCATCGGCCAACAGTATGGCATTGCAAGTGTTGTCCATTGATGGCATTAGCGTCACGCCCACGACCGGCATATCTCTGGGTGACCTGAAAACCATTGGCGGCGCAAAGTTCCGTCCTATCACGTGTCCGGGCGTTAGCAGCGCCAATCCGGCAACAGTTTGTGCAAGCAGCCTGCACATGATGCCAAGCGCCAGGGCTGAGGTTTGGGTGGTCAACCGGGATGCTGGCGGCAATGCCATCAAGGCCGATGGTAGCCAGGCGATTTTCCAAACCGTTGGCTATGCCACCGGCCCGGCCGGTGACAACTGGCCC
>Ga0316224_1002333_pt1 | contig 17925 bp, 18 predicted proteins | sample TBH18013metaG_FD_206254 | JGI IMG/M metagenome (GOLD analysis project Ga0316224, IMG submission 206254) | Freshwater microbial communities from Trout Bog Lake, Wisconsin, USA - TBH18013 | ecosystem: Environmental > Aquatic > Freshwater > Lake > Hypolimnion/Profundal zone | place: USA: Wisconsin... | reverse complement strand
TTTTTGCAGGCGTTGTGGGCGATACCTTGGGCGGGATCATTAGTGATCGTATTTTGAAAAAAACGGGTAGCTTTAAAAAAGCGCGTAGCAATATGGTGATTGTCTGTATGTCACTTACCCTTGTATCGTTGCTCCCTATCTTATTCGTGCATGACATTACCATCTCTGCAATTTGTCTTAGCGCTGGTTTTTTCTTTGCCGAGCTGACTATTGGACCGATGTGGGCGATTCCGATGGATATTGCTCCAGAGTTTTCGGGTACGGCTAGTGGCATGATGAATACAGGCTCAGCGCTTGCTGCCATTATTTCTCCGGTTGTTTCTGGTTACGTGATTGATCGCTTTGGAAGTTGGGAGCTGCCATTTATCGGTAGCATGGTGTTGATGGGCGTTGGTGTTTTGTTGGCATCCAGAATGAAGCCAGATAATAAGTTTGTAAGCTCAGGTGCCGCTTAGCTCAAAAAGATTTCTTGAAGGTTGTTGAGGTAGCGTAGGCCTTGTTGGGTTGCTCTGAGTTTGCTGGGGTTTGAATCTAACAGGCCTTTTTTGCTGGCGCTATCCAAAGCTTTTGAAATTGTATGTAGCGCTAAGCCGGTGCGCTCGCTAAACGTACTGGTGTCAACACCATCCGTAAGTCTTAGGGTGTTGAGCATGAACTCAAAAGGAAGATCTTTGGCTGGTATATCGCGTGACTCAATCAGTGCATTACCTTTGGTTTTGATGGCCTGCATATAGGTTTCTGGGTGACGCTCTCTGACTTGGCGTGTGATTTTGTTTGGAAAAGAAATCTTGCCGTGAGCACCGGCGCCAATGCCAATGTAATCGCCAAAGCGCCAGTAGTTCAGATTGTGTTTGCACTCTTGATCTTTTTTGGCATATGCAGAAACTTCATAGTGTTTATAGCCCGCAGTACTTAAGAGCTCAAGGTTTTGATCAAAGATCGCATCAATCTCATCTTCACTTGGTAGACTGGGTGGAAAGTTCGCAAAGTAGGTGTTCGGCTCTAAGGTTAGGTTATAGAGCGAGAGATGGGGTGTTTTAAAAGAGAGGGCGGTTTCAATGTCAGCCTTCGCTAGTGCCAAGTTTTGTTTAGGTAGGCCGTACATCAAATCAATATTGACTGATTTGAAATATTCCAATGCGATGGCAATCGCGCGCCTGGCCTCGTCACCATTGTGAACGCGCCCTAAAGCATTGAGTTGCTCATTCTGAAAACTTTGAATGCCTAGGGAGACGCGATTGATTCCTGATTTAGAAAAAGCGGCGAACTTGTCGGCTTCTACGGAACTAGGATTGGCTTCCATGGTGATCTCAGCCCCTGGCTCGAGATTGATGCGGGCCCGAATAGCGGAGAGCAATTCATCCATGCCTTGCGGTGAAAGCAAACTAGGCGTACCGCCACCAATGAAGATGCTGTGAACTTGACGACCCCAAGTGCGCGGTAATTCTGTTTCTAGATCAGTAATGAGCGCCTTGATGTAGCGTGCCTCATCAAATCCTTCTTTGCCATCTTTAACTTGATGTGAATTGAAATCGCAATAGGGGCACTTGCGCTCACACCATGGAAAATGGATATACAGCGCTAGCGGAGGTAGCGCTGTCAGTTGAATTTTATTGGGGCTAGAGTTAAACAAAGTGATTGCTGATTAAGCGCGGCTTTGGAGTTGCGCAATCAGTTCGCGTAAAGCCTGTCCACGGTGGCTGATGAGGTTCTTCTGCGTAGGTTCTAGCTCGGCAGCGGTTTGTCCTAATTCTGGCAATAAGAAGTGGGGGTCATAACCAAAACCATTAACCCCTTTTGCTTGATCGGTGATCTGACCATACCAGCGAGTTTGCACAATTAGTGGTTCTGGGTCGTGTTCGCTCTGCACCATCACCAAAGCGCAAACATAGTGCGCATCGCGATTGCTTTTATTGGCAAGTTTGGCGATGAGTTTTTGATTGTTTGCTTGGTCATCGGCAGGCTCACCAGCGTAGCGTGCTGAGTAAACTCCGGGTTCGCCATTCAGTGCGTGGGCACAGATGCCAGAGTCATCTGCTAGGGCAGGCATACCACTGGCAGCGCTGGCATGACGGGCTTTGGCCAAGGCATTTTCAATAAAGGTATGGTGTGGTTCCTCCGCCGACGGAATGCCTAATTCATCTTGAGGAATTACCTCAAAGTTGAGTGGGGCCAGTAGGGCTTGAAATTCTCGAACCTTGCCAGCGTTATTCGAGGCGAGAACCAGTTTTTGCATCATCTAAATAAATTATTTTTGTCTTACTTTAATGCTTCAATTTGCAATTTCGTCAGATCATGAATGCCTAGCTCGGCTAGATCCAAGAGGGCAGTCAGCTCTGCGCGCGAGAATGTGGCGCCTTCCGCCGTACCCTGGACTTCAATCATGCCGCCTTTGCCCGTCATGACCACATTCATGTCGGTATCACAGGAAGAGTCTTCCGGGTAATCTAGATCAAGCACTGGCGTACCTTGATAAATACCAACGGAGATTGCGGCAACGCTATCAATGATTGGGTCTTTGGTTAATACGCCACTCTTGAGTAGTTGATTAACCGCATCTCGCGCGGCAACATAAGCGCCAGTGATGGAGGCGGTACGTGTACCACCATCGGCTTGCAAGACATCACAATCCAAATGAATCGTGCGCTCGCCCAAAATTTCGAGATTGAAGACGTTGCGCATAGCACGCCCAATGAGGCGTTGGATTTCTTGGGTACGGCCGCTTTGCTTGCCACGAGCCGCTTCACGATCGCTGCGAGTATGGGTAGAGCGGGGGAGCATGCCGTATTCCGCGGTAACCCAGCCTTCACCAGATCCTTTTTTATGCGGTGGGACGCGCTCTAGGATGCTGGCAGTGCACAGTACTTTGGTATCGCCAAAAGCAATTAAGACTGAGCCTTCCGCATGTTTGGTAAAGGCGCGGGTAATGGTGACGGGGCGTAATTGTTTTGGGGTGCGACCGCTTGGGCGATCAACTGTGGAGGTGCTCATGGGGTTTGGTCCTAAGTTTGGGTTTGATCTATAAAGAATCTACAATGTCCATATGATATCGAGCATGACTGGTTATGGCAGCGCTTCTCGCCAAGTCTCCCTGGGGGCTGGCGTAGTTGCTGATCTGCAAGTGGAATGTCGGGCTGTTAATAGCCGCTTTCTGGATTTGGGTTTTCGTCTTCCGGATGAGTGCCGTGGGGCTGAGCCGACTTTGCGAGAAATGGCCACTCAGAGCCTTTTTCGTGGAAAAGTCGAGTTTCGGGCTGCATGGCGCGTCAATTCGGGTGCTACTGGTGCCGCCAAGAGTAATCCCCATGCCTTAGGCGCCCTCAATAAGGACCGTCTCGACGCGCTATACACCTTACAAGAAAGGGCCCAAGAAGCCTTTCCAAAAGCACTGGAATTGTCAATCTCCGATATTTTGCGTTGGCCGGGTGTTGTTTCTGAGCCGCGAGGCGAGGAAGAGGGTTGGATTGCCACTACCGTAGAGGCAGGTCGCGCCGCCTTGGCCGCTTTATCAGAAAGTCGCCAGGCTGAAGGTAAAGCCTTGGTCGGCGTCCTCACCGCTATTACTAGCAAGATGCGCGAGATTGTCAAAGTCATTGAGCCCAAGGTGCCGGAGTACGTTTCCCAATATCAAGAAAAACTCACCGAGCGTTTGGCTGAGGCTTTGGCTAGCCAAGAGCAGTCCAAGGGTGGGGTGGAGTTAATGGAGCGCATTCGTCAGGAGGTTGTTCTTTATGCCGTGCGCATCGACGTTGCTGAAGAGTTTGCCCGTCTCAAAACACACCTGCAAGCTGTTGATAACGCTCTGGCTGGTAAGGGTCCAGTAGGTAAACGTTTAGATTTCTTAATGCAAGAACTCAATCGCGAGGCCAATACCTTGAGCTCCAAGTCAGTTTCAGAGGAGTGCACTCAGGCTGCCTTAGAGCTAAAACTCTTGGTTGAGCAGATGCGTGAACAAGTGCAAAATTTAGAGTGATCCATACAATCTATTTATGACTAGCCAAAACCCCCTACCTGCTTATCAAGGCAGCATGTTGATGATTGTTGCTCCATCAGGTGCGGGCAAATCCTCTTTGGTCGATGCTTTGCTCAAGAGCGACTCTGGTCTAAAGCTATCCCTTTCCACCACCACGCGCGCACCAAGACCTGGTGAGGTTGATGGCGTTAATTATCGATTTGTTAGCAAAGACACATTCATTGCTGAGCGGGATCAAGGTCAATTTTTAGAATGGGCGGAAGTTCACGGCCATTTTTACGGCACTTCGCGCACTTGGATTGAATCTCAGATGCAAGCGGGTAGCGATGTGATGCTCGAGATTGACTGGCAGGGTGCGCAGCAGATCCGCAAACTTATTCCATCGGCGCAGTGGATTTTCATCTTCCCACCTTCGATCGAAGCTCTAGAAGAGCGTTTGCGCAAAAGAGGGCAGGACGATGAGGCGACGATTGGGCGCCGAGTTGCAGCGGCCCATATTGAGCTCCAGCACGCCCACGAGGCTAATTACATCGTCATCAACGATATTTTTGATCAAGCCCTTGTTGAGCTGCAAAATATCATTGCCGCCAGCCGCCTGCGCTCGAGCCCTGTTATGGCGCGCAATCCAGCCCTTTTAAGGCGCCTTGGGGTCTAATCAGTTATCCTATAGGTATTGAAGCTAAATTAAGTGAGTTCAGCATGGCCCGTATTACTGTAGAAGATTGTCTAAAAACCATCCCCAATCGTTTTGAACTCGTGTTGGCTGCGACTTATCGTGCTCGCCAATTGGTTCAAGGTCATTCTCCACGCGTCGAGGCTAGAGATAAAGCCACTGTGGTTGCTCTCCGTGAAGTTGCGGCTGGCGTAACCGACCGTGACATGTTGACCAAGGTGCCTCTCTAATTAGGGGTTCCGGTGTGGAGCTCCCCTTAAACCTAGAGACCTCATCGGAAGCATCTAGCGTTGGTTCGCCCGACGCTAAGGGCGCTAACAAGCAGTCGATTCTCGCTACATTGCTAGCGCAATCTAGTCGACATTTATTTGGGCCAACTTCAGCGCCCACTCTACCCCTCAAGCATCAAGTCGTCTCTATTGAAGGTTTAATTTCTAAACTGACTTATCTCAAGCCAGAAGAAATTGTCCAAATTAAAAAAGCATTCCAGTTTTCAGATGAGGCGCATTTGGGGCAGTATCGCCATAGCGGCGAACCTTATATTACTCATCCCGTTGCTGTTGCAGAACTCTGCGCCACTTGGCGTTTAGATGCGCCATCGATCATGGCCGCTTTGTTACACGATGTAATTGAAGATACGGGCTGCACTAAAGCGGATCTCGTGGAAAAGTTTGGCAGCAAAGTTGCTGAGCTGGTGGAAGGCTTAACTAAACTCGACAAGCTGGAGTTTCAGAGTCATGCTGAGGCGCAAGCGGAGAGCTTCCGTAAAATGTTTATGGCAATGGCGCGCGATGTGCGTGTCATTTTGGTAAAGCTAGCAGATCGTACGCACAACATGCGTACCCTCAATGCGGTGCCAATGGAAAAGCGCCGCAGGGTTGCTGCTGAGACCATTGAGATTTATGCGCCGATAGCCCACCGACTGGGTTTAAACATCATCTACCGTGACTTGCAGGACTTGAGTTTCCGTTATTCAATGCCAATGCGCTTTCGGGTGATTGAAGGTGCCGTTAAGCGGGCGCGAGGTAATCGCAAAGAGATGGTGGAGAAGATTTTGCAAGCCACGCGGATGGCTTTTGCTAAATCGAATTTAGAGGTAGATCTTCAGGGTCGCGAAAAAACACTCTTTAGCATCTATAACAAAATGAAGGTTAAACATTTAACCTTCTCGCAAGTCTTGGATGTCTATGCATTCCGTGTCACGGTGCATACGATTGATGAGTGCTATCGCGCCTTAGGTATTTTGCATGCGCTTTATAAGCCAATGCCAGGCAAGTTTAAAGATTACATCGCGATCCCTAAGCTCAATGGTTATCAGTCATTGCATACGACCTTATTGGGCCCCTCAGGCGTCCCGGTGGAATTCCAGATTCGGACGAGCGATATGCACGCCATTGCGGAAGCTGGGGTGGCAGCGCATTGGGCCTATAAAGATGGCTCACCAGATATGAGTGAAGTGCAAAACCGCGCTCATCAATGGTTACAGTCTCTGATTGATATTCAAGATAGCAGTGGCGATTCTCAAGAATTCTTAGAGCACGTCAAGATTGATTTGTTCCCTGACGCCGTTTATGTTTTTACGCCTAAGGGGCAAATTCGTGCTTTGCCACGCGGTGCTACTGCGCTGGATTTTGCTTATTCTATTCACAGTGATCTGGGTAATACCTGTGTGGCGGTGAAGATTAATGGTCTGCAGCTTCCATTGCGTAGCGAGCTGAAAAATGGCGACATTGTTGAAGTGATTAATTCAGCGAGTTCACAGCCTAATCCTGGCTGGCTGGCCTTTGTCAGAACGGGTAAGGCGCGTGCCTCCATTCGCCATTCATTGAAAACGAAGCACTACGTGGAGTCCTTGCAACTGGGTGAACGCCTGTTGGCTAGCGCACTGCGTCAGCAGGGTGTTGATGCTGGGTTGCTAACACCAGAGATTTGGGAAAAGCTGATGCATTGGACGGGCGATAAAACCCGTGAAGAGGCCTGCGTCAATATTGCTTTAGGCCGTCGCTCCCCGCAGGAACTTGCAATTCGTTTGAAGATCCTTATTAATGATGAGGGTGGTGGAGAGCAGATGCGCCTCGGTGTCGCAGACTGGGTTTCGCCTCAACAAGAGTTAGCAAGCCATCACCAGCGTCAGGCTATTTTGGTTGATGGTCGCGAAGGCAACTCCATGAGCTTTCAGAATTGTTGCCATCCAATTCCGGGCGACAACATTATTGGTTACCTAGGTAAGGGTGAGGGATTGCAAATCCACACCAATGATTGCCCAGTTGCATTGCGTATGCTGTCAAAAGACGGCGACAAATGGGTGGAGGTGGAGTGGGGTAAGGAGATCAACCGCGACTTTGAAGTCGATTTAGCGATTGATACTCGTCAAGGCAAGGGTGTGCTGGCTCGCGTGGCAAGCTCTGTGACTGCTGCGGACTCCAACATCATGAATGTATTCATGGAGGACCGCTTCAAAGAGGACTCCGTCACTATTCGCTTTACCATCCAGGTCTCAGACCGCTTACATCTTTCTAAGGTTATGCGGAGTTTGCGCGCCAATCACGATGTGATGCGGGTCACGCGCACGAGATCTCTTTAGCGCTTAGTTGTACTGCACATCCAGGATTTCAATTGCAGTAGGGCCTGTAGGAGTCTGAATCTTGACGCAATCACCTAGGCGGGCTTTGATTAAGGCTTTGGCGATCGGGGAAACCCAGCTCACGTAGCCTTTTTCTAGATCGACCTCATCCACTCCAACAATGGTGATGGTGGTCTCTTTTCCGTTCTCCGAGCCCTCAAGGCTTTCGTAAGTAACGGTGGCTCCAAAAAAGACCTGTTCAGCATCGGCTTCACCTGATTTGCGGGCTGCATTGTCAACAACTACGGCAAATTCTAGGCGCTGATTAAGGAATCGAATCCGCCGATCTATCTCTCGCAGACGCTTTTTTCCATAGATGTAGTCACCATTTTCTGATCGATCGCCATTGGAGGCGGCCCAGTGAACAACCTTGACAACCTCAGGCCGATCAAGGTTTAGGAGCTGTAAAAGCTCGCTTTTGATACGCTCATGACCGGCGGGTGTGATGTAGTTTTTCTCTTCCATGGCATAATTATGGCTGTTGCGGCTGTAGCTCAGCTGGATAGAGTACTTGGCTACGAACCAAGGGGTCGTGGGTTCAATTCCTGCCAGCCGCACCACCTCACATAGGGGCCTAGTTGAAAAACTGGGCCCCTTTCTTTTTCCAGGTGTTTCCGGTGCGTAGTGCGGGGATACTTTATAGTTGACTAATGAGTATTTCAGACCCCATTTCTTCAGTCGAATCACCGGTCGCTCTATGGTCGCAGACTGATACGGCTAATGCCAAAATCGCCCTAAGAGGTAAGGTAAACGTCTATTCACTAGGCGGTGTTTGGACTCAGATTCGCAATGCTCAAGATGCTTGGCTAAAACAAGGTCCTAGTAGTGGCCAGTCATTAATATTGGATGCCTCTCAAGTCTCTTCTTTCGATGGGGCTGGTATCGCGTTTTTGATCGGTGTAGAAGAGGCGCAGCATAAAGTGGGGGGCAAATTTGAAGTTGTAGGGCTTGATGCGCGTTATCAGACGCTCTTGCATGAGTTTGATCCTATCTCCAATTTATTTCCAATACCAGTAGAAAAGCCGAAGAGAGGTTTTACGGTGAGCACTGGTATGGCTACGCAAAATTTAATAGATGATGCGCGTGGCCTGATTACTTTTACGGGTCACCTATGCTCGGATTTAGCTTGGTCTATTCGCCACATCAAGCAGGTGCGTTGGGGTGACTTTGTTAATGCTGCAGTAGAGGCGGGCATTGTTGCACTCCCAATTATTGGTTTAGTCGCATTTTTGATTGGGGTCATTCTGTCTTTTCAGGCTGCTATTGGTATGAAGCAATTTGGCGCTGAATCGTATGTGGGACCATTGGCTGCTCTTGGTATTGTTCGCGAAATGGGCCCCTTGATTACTGCTATTTTGTTGGCAGGTCGTTCATCTGCTGCGTTTGCCGCAGAGATTGGTACGATGACCGTAAATAGCGAAGTCGATGCATTGATTACGGGTGGCTTAAGTCCCATTCGCTTTTTGGTGGTGCCTCGAGTGCTTGCCGGGATTTTGGTAATGCCAATTCTGACTTTATTTGCAGACATCGTTAGCATTATTGCCTCCATGTTTACGATGTTGGCTTATGGCATTCCGTTTATTAATTTTTATAACGGTATGTTAGCGGTAGTGGATGTGGAGGATATTGCATCTGGCTTGATTAAGGCTACCTTGTTTGGCGTTGTGGTTTCTGCGATAGGGTGTCTGCGTGGCATGCAAACGGGGACAGGAGCTGCGGCGGTGGGCATTTCTGCAACGCGTGCTGTTGTTAGCAGTATCGTGATGATTGTGTTGGTCGATGGCATCTTTGCCTTTATCTCTTATAAGACAGGCTTCTGATGGGCGCGATCAACAATAATCCGACTCATTCAGACTACGCTATTGAGGTTCAGAATCTTAAAGTGGGTTATGGCTCGAACGTACTCATGTCCGATTTGAATTTCACGGTTAATAACGGTGAGATCTTCGTTATTCTGGGCGGTTCCGGATGCGGTAAATCCAGTCTTTTAAAGAACCTGTTTGGTTTGTACCAACCCCTTTCTGGTGATGTGTTGATTGAAGGCCACAACATCACTGCTGCTCAGGGTGCTGAGCGTGAGAAAATTATGACCAGTTTTGGTGTGATGTATCAGCAGGGTGCGCTCTTTGGTTCTATGAATCTATTGGAGAACGTAACCCTCTTTATGCAGGAGCACACTGAGCTAAATCAGGATCAAATGGAGTTATTGGCGCGTTGCAAGTTGGATCTAGTAGGCTTGTTGCCCTATGAGTCATATATGCCTAGTGAAATTAGCGGCGGTATGCAAAAGCGTGCCGCGATTGCCAGGGCTATGGCGCTTGACCCTAAGATTTTATTTTTGGATGAGCCTTCAGCCGGTCTTGATCCTATTACTTCTGCGGATTTAGATCGAACCATTATGGATTTGTCTAAAAACCTAGGCATTACCTTTGTGATTGTGTCGCATGAGCTAGCCAGTATTTATGCGATTGCCGACAAAGTCATTATGTTGGATAAGGACGCTAAGGGAATCATTGCCGAAGGCGATCCAAAAGTATTAAGAGATACCAGTGCCGACCCTAGAGTGCATCAATTCTTTAATCGCATCATGAGCAAGGATGTAGCATGAACAATAACTCGAATCCCAATTATTTCCGTCTCGGCGTATTCGTGCTGGCTGCAATCGGAGTTTTAATTGCGGCCATTCTCATCTTTGGATCAGGCCAGCTTTTTAAAAAATCATTCGTGATTGAGACCTATATTAAGCAGTCTGTCACAGGTTTAGATACCGGTGCCGCTGTTAGATTTAGAGGTGTCAAGATTGGTCAGGTTACCTTAATTGCTTTGTCTGGGGATATCTATGAGAAGGATATTCCCTTTCAGGATAGACGCCAATATGTGGTGGTACGCATGCAGATCTTTGGGGAGGCGGTTAATGAAAATCTCATTAAAGAATTTGTAAAAAATAATTTACGCGCACAAGTGAAGTCACAGGGCATTACGGGCGTCAATTACATTGAGTTTAATTTCGTAGCTCCTAGTGATGTTTACCCACCGTTGCCTTACGAGTGGAAACCGGATTACCCAATTATTCCTTCTTTGCCAAATCAAGCTGATCAAATTATTGGCGGGATTCAGAAGTTAATTGATGGCTTAAATCAACTCAATATCGATGGCACCCAGAAAAAATTTGATGCTTTATTGAGTAACTTGAATGTCATGATGGCTGGTGATGGCAAGGACAACAAAGGGCTTATTCAGTCTGTTGATAATCTGAATGTCCTGTTGACTCGAATCACCAAGGTCACCGATAAAGACGAGTTGAATGTTTTGATGCGGGAGCTGGTTGGATCAATGGTGGCCTTGCGTCAAACTATTACTAGCATCCAGGGTGATTCCGCTGTCACTATTGAGAACCTGAAGCAAACCAGCGAGCAGTTAAATGAACTGACCAGAATTGTGAGTCAGTCACCTTCAAGTCTGATTTGGAGTGAGCCGCCACCTCACATTACTCCGCCCATGAATGGAGCGCAAAAATGAGAGCCCAAATGATGAGTCGATCCAAGCCAATCCAATTTTTTGCATGCGCAACTTTGGTTGCTATGTTGTCGGCATGTTCTTTGCCAAAACAGCCGGCAATTCAAGCCACGAGCTGGATGGTTGCGCCAGAGAGAACGAGTGCCCCTTATAAACCTCGCACCGATATGTGGTTAAAGGTAGGTTCTGTTTCTGTAACGCCACCTTCCGATGGCAGGTCAATGGTCTATCGCCTGGGTGACCAGCAGTATGAAAAAGATTTTTATAATAGTTACGCCACCATTCCTAGTGAAATGATTGGCAATGCCACGCGTCAGTGGTTTAATAATTCAAATATATTTGCGGCGACTGTGGGTCAGAGCAATAGTTTTTTCCCGTTTTACACTTTGCAAGCTAGCGTAGAAGAGTTCTACGGTGATTACCGAGTGCGCCCAGAGGCCGTTGTAACGGTGGAATTCTTTTTAACGGTAACCAATGGCGGCAAGATTAATCCCATTATTGGCGCAAACCGTTACTCTAAGCACGTTGCTCTCAAAGATAATACGCCTGCAGCATTAGCTGCTGGGCAGCAAGAGGCTTTAGCCGAGATCCTTAAGCAGTATGAGGGGGAGTTGTATAAATATGCGGGTAATTTACCCAAACCTTTAGGGCAGTAATTCTATGAAAAGTATTATCCGTCGAGCCTTGGCCTTGTCAGCGCTACAGTTATCTGTCCTGATATTTGGTCTTGGGGTCAGCGCTTTTGCCTCCGCGCAAAGTTTCCCAACTAGACCCATTCGCTTAATTGTCCCTTTTGCACCAGGTGGCAGCACTGACATTATTGCGCGGGCGGTGGGCGATGCCTTGGGGCGTCAATTAGGCCAGCCTGTGATCGTAGATAATAAAACTGGTGGCGGTGGTTCTGTGGGCGCCCTTGAGGTTGTTCGGGCGCCTAAAGATGGCTATACCATTGGTATGGCAACCGTTTCAACTACGGCAGCTAATCCAGCGATTAATCCGAAGATTGGTTATGACCCCATTAAAGATTTCACGCCAATTAGTAATATTGCTGCAACCCCGAACATTATCGCGGTGAACCCTTCATTCCCGGCAAAGGATTTCAGGACCTTTATGATGGTATTGAAGGCGAATCCCGGTAAATATTCTTATTCAAGCTCTGGAACTGGCGGTATTGGCCATTTGCAAACAGAATTATTTAAAAATCTCACCGGTATCTATATCGTTCATATCCCGTATCGCGGTGCTGGTCCAGCAATTGCGGATACTGTTGGCGGTCAGGTTTCAATGATCTTTGATAACTTGCCATCTTCTTTACCCTTCATTAAGGATGGCAAGTTGATTCCAATAGTAGTTGCCGCTCCGAAGCGTTTGGCGCAGCTACCAAACGTGCCGACTTTTGCGGAGGTTGGCCTGGCTCCTGTGAATCGCATGGCTTACTATGGGCTTTTGGCTCCAGCTGGTCTGCCTAAAGATATCGTGGATAAATATTACGCTGCCCTACAAAAGGCATTGACAGATCCAGCGGTATTAAAACGCATTGAAGAGACTGGCTCTCTTATCAACGTCAATGGCCCCGAAGCATTCTCGAGAGAGATTAAAGCTGAGTACGCTGTTTATAAAGAGGTGGTTGTTAAGCAGAAATTGCAATTGGATTGATTGCTTTTTAGTCTATAAAAATAGTTAGATCAAAATGATTGGGGATGTTATGGATTTTGGAATTAAAGGTAAAGTTGCGCTGGTGTTGGCGTCTAGTCGTGGCCTGGGTCAAGCAATGGCTGTGTCATTGGCTCGTGAGGGTGTGAAGGTGGCTGTTACTGGTCGCAATCCAGAAGGTTTAAAAAAATCGGTTGAGATGATCGAGGCTGTGGGTGGTACGGCTTTAGCGCTTTCTTGGGACCTGTCTGATCTATCAGTGATTGACGCTATGGTTTCCAAGGTTGAGAAAGAACTCGGCTCGATTGATATTTTGATTAATAACACCGGCGGGCCACCCCCAACGCCGGCTATCGGTCAAGACCCAGCGCTTTGGCAAAAAAGTTTCAATGATATGGTGCTGTCCTTAATCGGTATTACTGATCGCGTCCTGCCTGGTATGCGCCAGCGTAAGTGGGGTCGAATCATCACGAGCACCACTTCAGGTGCAGTTGCTCCTATCAAGAACCTGGCGATTTCTAATACATTGCGCGCTGCTTTGTTGGCTTGGTCTAAAACATTGTCTAGCGAAGTTGCTAATGAAGGTATTACTGTTAACGTCATCCTGCCTGGTCGCGTAGCTACTGATCGTCTTCGCCAGTTGGATGAAGCGCGTGCGGGGCGTGAGGGCACAAGCTACGAAGCAGTGGTTCAGACCAGCTTGAGACAAATTCCGATGGGTCGTTATGGTGATCCAACAGAGTATGGCGATACTGCCGCATTCTTGTGCAGTCAAAATGCTTCTTTCATTACTGGCACCGTCACTCGAGTTGATGGCGGGCAAGTTCAGGCAATTTGATCAGGTTTTTATCTGACCTCTTCCGGAGTCTGCGACGGGATTTAAGATCAAGTGAGTTGGTTTGGTTATTTGTTGCGCTCACTTTATCAGTTGCCGCATTATCAAGCGTTAGTTTTTTGGCGGACCGGATGCAGCGCGCATTTCAGTTTGATGCGCGTCAACTACTGGCTGCCGACTTATTAATCGCTGGTGACCAGCCGATACCGGAGCGCCTCATTCAAGAGGCGCAAACGCGCAATCTGCAGATTGCGCAAACAGTTGTATTTCCAAGTATGGCTACGGTGGGCTCTCAAAGTAAGTTGAGCTCGCTGAAGGCTGTTAGCAATGACTATCCTTTGCATGGTCAATTAGAGGTCAATCGTTTAACGCCAGCATCATCAGGCACGCGGAGAATCTCTGGGCCAAGTAAAGGTTCTGTTTGGGTTGATCCCGCCATGCTCAATAGCTTGCATGCCAAGCTTGGTGAACAAATGACGCTAGGCAGTCAGCACTTCTTGATTGATGGCGTTCTCGTTCGTGAGTTGGATCGTGGCGCTGGCTTCATGAATTTCGCGCCGCGCGTGATGATGTCTCTAGAGGATCTTCCCGCAACTGAACTGATTGGATTCGGCAGTCGCGTTACTTATCGTTTGTTGTTGGCTGGCTCTGATGAAAGCGTCGCCTCTTATGAGAAGTGGTCCCAAGACTATATCGCATCTGAAAATCTCCGCGGCTTACGTATAGAGACTCTGGAGAATGCTCAGCCGATAATGCGCAAAACCTTAGATAGGGCGGAGCGTTTTTTATCTTTAATCGCTTTGCTAACAGCGATAGTGGCTGCTGTAGCGATTGCGCTATCGGCTAGACGATATGTAATGAAGCAGGCTGATGTGTGTGCGGTACTCAAGTGCTTTGGCGCAACGGAGATAATCATCTTAAAGCGACAATTCAAGACTTTGATTGCGCTTGGTATTGCTGCTGCAGTGCTTGGCTCCTTGATTGGCTATGGAGCGCAGCAAATTCTTCTCGGCCTATTGGGCAATTTGGTTTTCACCAAGTTGCCAGTAATATCGCTATGGCCTGTGCTTTGGAGCGCTTCATTCGCTTGGTTCTTGCTGATTGGATTTGCTGGTCCTCCGCTGTTCAGTTTGCTGAAGGTTAGCCCGATACGCTTAGTCAGAAAAGAACTTGATGGTATTTCTGTCGCAGCTGTGTGGGTAGCCGTATTTGGTTTGGGGACTTGCTTAACTTTGATTGCGGTTGCAGCTAGGGATTGGAAGTTGGCCGCTTGGGTTGGATTGAGCTTTGGCGTGGCTGTGGTGATCTTTGCGCTCTTGGCGTGGGGTGGCTTGCGACTCTTGGCTTGTATCCGGTTTAAAAGCTTCCCTTTGCGTTTCGTCTTGATGATGCAAGCGCGCCGCCCTGGCTTTGCCGTGATGCAAATTACCGCATTGGGTATAGCCTTGATGGCGCTCTTAATGATTTTGTTATTACGTCAGGATCTATTGAGTACTTGGCGCAGCAGCATTCCTGCGGATGCTCCCAATCGATTCATAATCAACGTGCAGGGTGATCAAAAGCAGGGGATAGCGCAGACCCTGCTTGCAGCCGGGTTGGTAGAGCCCGCTTTCTATCCGATGGTTCGGGGTCGTTTAATTGATATCAATGAACGTAGCATTACTCCCGATGATTTTACTGGGGAGAATGCTCGCCGTTTGGTGGATAGAGAATTCAACCTTTCCTACACAACGCAATTACCGCTGGGAAATCGCATCACCGAAGGGCGTTGGATAGAAGGTGGAAGCCCACAAATTTCCTTAGAGGCTGGCATCGCCAAAACACTCAATTTGCATTTGGGCGATCAACTCACTTTTGAGGTGGCGGGTGAGAGGGTCACGGCACCCGTTACCTCTTTGCGGAAGTTGGATTGGGGATCGATGCGCGTGAACTTTTTTGTCATCATGCCTTCAGATTTACTCAAAGGTTTGCCGCAGTCTTGGATTACTTCCTATTACCAAGACCCTAAAATTCGGAATCTAGATTTTGAATTAACGCAGGCTTACCCTAATCTGACAGTAGTGGATGTTGCAAGTTCTTTGGCGCAAATACAAGAAGTGCTAGATCGTTTATCGATGGCTTTGGGAGTGCTCTTCGCCTTTACCGTTGCGGCGGCTATATTGGTTCTTGTGACAGCGTTTGCAGCTACCCAAGACGAGCGCTTTAGAATCGCAGCTCTTTTAAAAGCAGTAGGGGCATCTAAAAAAGCATTAGGCTTGATTGCTGCTGCCGAATTAAGCATCATTGGTCTGTTTGCGGGAGGTTTGGCTGGGCTAGCTGCTGGCGTTGCTGCTTTGGTCTTGGGTCGTTATGTTTTGGAGATTGAGTTCAATGCATTTGCACAAGCTCTTGCAATGGGCATTACCTTTGGAGTGTTGGCTTGCGGCTTAGCTGGATTTCGATTTTGCCGGAGAATTCAAGCAACGAGCGCGATTGATTGCCTCAGGGAAGGCGGTTAGGTTCGAGTGACTAAAAGAGGGTTACCATGTTCTTGGGTAGCTCAACTATTCTAGTGCCAGCTAGACGATCTGGCAGACTCTGAGATTGCAAGTTTTTAGCGCGGTCTAGAAGCGTGCTGAGCGGCCAAAAAAATAAAGCCATGGCAAAGAGCATTTCAATGATTTGCCATCTCTGCAGTTGTAATAGAGCCTGTATGCCTATGCAAGGCAAGAGCCATAATGAGCCATACACATAGCGCCAAACGGCTTTGCTTTTGTCTAGGGCGTCACCATGTTGAGTGATGATGCGTACACGCCAGGTTTGCATGGCTAGTGTTTGGCCAGACTTCGTCCAATACCAAACAAAGTAAATGCCCAGCACCGTATAGAGATATAGAAAAGTAAGCCAGCTAGGTAGTGAAACACCAAACGCAATACCAAGAGCTAAATTGGGTACAAGAAAAGTAAGTGCGATTACGCCGAGCAGAACGAGTTGCTCATAGAGGGCGCAAGAAACCCTGCGCCAAAATTTTGGCGCGGGTAATGCATTTAATTCTGCTGGGGTCATAGCCTTATTGATCGCTTGCGGGGCTGGGGTTGCTTTCGGCGGCGCTAGTAGAGCCTTCATGTCCGACTGGCAATATTGCCGGCTTTTGCGTAAGGGGGTGCTGTTGCAAGGTTGGCGCATTTGCAGCGGTTGGTTTCTTTTTATTTTCTTCAGCCTTAGCCAGCCTTTGCTTCTCTTCGTCGCTGAGTTTTTGATAGGCGCTCCATGCTTCTACTTTTTTGTCGGTAGGAAACTTGAGGCTGGTGAGATAGTTTTCTCGTGCGACACGGCGGTCTCTTTGTGAAAGGTTGGACCAGCTCGTCATCCTAGATTGGAGACGCGCTTGATCTTGTTCGCTCATCTTTGGATAGAGATTGGCAATTAGCCCCCACTTTTTGCGACTCTCAAGGAGCATGTAGTCCCAATCCTTTTCAAGCGGGGCTAGAATTTTTTGTTGAGCGGGCTTGAGACTTTCCCAGGTGCCATCCGATTTTCTCTCAGGAATGCCTGTTGGCTTGCCGTGTCCGCCAGATCCGCCGTTAGCAGTACTTCCCTGTGCTTGAGCCAAGGGGGCGCCAATGCCAACAAAAGCACCGAAGAGAACTGCGACTAGCGCAGTACAGCTGCTTGCACTCGCGGTCTTTGAAGTAATTCGCATTCTCTATATGGGCGAGAAATTATTTGCTTTGCGCAGCGCTTGCGCCGTCTGAGTCAGTCGTGCCACCATTCTTGAGGAAGCCCATAAAGCCACTGTCAGCATAGGCATCTGGCGGAACATCATCAACCAGGATTGCGGCATCTACAGCGGCGATGTCATCAATGCGTGAATCTTCTTGCCACTGGGCAATACCAATCAAGCCAAATACCAAGACAACCAGCGGTGCAACCCAAGCGATATTGTCCCAAATAGAACGGGAGCTAAACGACCAATTTCCAGAGAAACCTGCTAAAACTGACCTTTGAATACGAACTTTTTCTGGTTTTCTGACAGAAAGCGCCTTCAAGCGAGCTGCGTAGAGGCGATCCTTAACGCTGGCTGGCAGGGCTTGAGAGCCTTGGCGCAGCAGAGCGGCACTAGCTTGGCCAAATTGGTCGGCTTGGGTTGGGGTTAAGAGGTCTTTGGCGCGGTTCACAGGGTAATTCCTTTTAATTTCAATGCTTTAGCTAGAGATTGAGTGGCTCTAGAACAATGCGTTTTGACACTGCCTTCGCTACAATTCATCGCTTTGGCAGTATCAGTAATGCTGAGCTCATCCCAATAACGCATTAGGAAGGCTTCTCGTTGACGGGCGGGTAATTTTGATATTTCCGACTCTAGGGCGGCCAATAACTGGTTGCGTTCTAGTTTTTGTTCTCCATCCCGATGAATTTCACTTTCATTGGGAGCGGAAAGTGACTCCAGGGGGTCAAAATCATCGTTTTCATCTGATTTCTTGCCCATGTTGGAGAAAAGGGTGACCCAAGTATTTCTAACTTTTTGACGTCTAAACCAGTCGTGAATTCGGTTTTGCAAGATTCTGGTGAAAACCAAGGGCAGCTCGGCAGCGGGGCGACCCCCGTATTTTTCAGCTAGCTTGATCATGGCGTCTTGCACGATGTCCAAAGCGGCATCATCATCTCGCACAGCA
>Ga0316224_1002329_pt1 | contig 17947 bp, 12 predicted proteins | sample TBH18013metaG_FD_206254 | JGI IMG/M metagenome (GOLD analysis project Ga0316224, IMG submission 206254) | Freshwater microbial communities from Trout Bog Lake, Wisconsin, USA - TBH18013 | ecosystem: Environmental > Aquatic > Freshwater > Lake > Hypolimnion/Profundal zone | place: USA: Wisconsin... | reverse complement strand
ATATGGTTGATATCATAATGCTCTCGATTCATTTTCGCCCTCGCCGGGCGGGCGCTTCCGCGCCCTTGGCCGCCGCCTCAATGGCGGCAATCGCGGGATGACTCTGCTTAATTTCATCCCGCTCTAATTCGAAAATCCGGTAAGGACGATATCGGGATAATTCTTGGCGTTCGGATAATCCAGTTCCGACGGAATGGGTGCGGTGCTTCGGGCAAACTCGGCCCGGTCCTTCCGTAAAAAGCTGACCTCCATGACATTGGGCATTGGTATGCCAAAAACAGGTATGACCGGGTTGCTGTTGTTCGGATGGATGTGCGTCACCATGTGATGCGTGGTCAGCAGACGCAAAATATTCCCGATGTAAACGTACATCGCCGGGGCGCTCAGGTGACAGAAATCATGCAGTTCGGTCACGATCACGCGGAATTTGCTAAGGATTTCGGGCGTTACGCTTTCCATGGCGCGCCACTCCGCGCCCTCGACGTCGAATTTTAGTACCAGATTGGTGCTGGAACCAAGACCGTTTTCATCGATCATGGTCGCCAAACTTCTGGATTCCGGACCGTCTTCCTTATCCCACCACAATTTCCGGAAAACGAAATTGGGATGAGTGATCGGCGGCCCCTCCACCGTCGGATCGTATTGATAAACCTTTATGTTATTGTTGGCGAAATGCAGGTCGAAGCTGACCTCGCCGCCTATTCCCAGCGACAGTACCCCATCGATGTTTTCCAAATCGTCGTTAAGGACATAACCGCCATCGCCTAGCGCGCCGATGCGTACCTTCGGAATAGAGGCGTCGTAGCGCCTCAACAGCTCCAGCAGATACAGAATATGTTTCTGGGTCGGCATCGTTTACTCCATCAAATAGGCAAGGGTCTCGTTCAGCTTATGGGCGAAGCGCTCGATCGACGTATCGAATTCGACGTTCTGATCGAAGTTCTCCCACCAATCCATTCCCCTGACCGCCCTTGAGCTGGCGTCCGCATGGCCGCTAGTGCTTTTAAAAGTCTGAAAATACTCAAGACTTTGGCAAAGGTAGTGATTGATGCGGAATTTAGAATAACTGGGGATATGGTCTTTGGCGAACCCGGACAGAACCTGACGGCCATCCTCGTCGAACGTGCCCTGCGGGGTGTTGAAAATGTGGCTGTTGTTGGTAACGCTTACCTGTTGTTTGCCCTTGATGATGCTTTTGATCCGGCGATTGGCCAGGAAACTGGCGTTGGAATTGCACCTGCGGAAATTTTCGGTGATCAATCCTTCCGGCTCGGTCAAATGCCCGTTGCTGCCGAAGCTGACATTGTAGACGCCCAGAGCCGAAACGGGCTGGTGTTCGTAGGGCGCCAAGGCCTGGGTAAAACTGTCGCACGCGGTGGGAAACAGAAATTCGTCGCCGTCGATGAACGCCATCCAATCCACGTCGTTCAGGTAGTTCTGGCAAGAATGCTGATAAGCCACCAATTGAACCTGATCCATGGAATCGGCAATGTTGACGGCCTTGATGTCCAGCTTTCTGGAAAGGGCGGCAAGAACGTCGAACGTGTTGTCGGTGCACATATGGGCGTAAAAATAAAAACGATTGAAACCCAGCATGTGATGAAAGGCGAACCATTCCGCCAGCCAGCGGCCGCGGTTTCTTTGGATTGTGGTAAGACCCAGAATCATTTGGCAAATTTCTTTATTTTAGAGGCTGCTATGCCTATGTTTACGCGATGCGGCTTAATATATGAGATTGACGGGTCGTTGGAAACCGGCAAATCCCCGGACGGATGACAGTAGGGCGCCAATGAACATGTCTAGGCAGGACAGAAGGGAAACCATGTGAATGTATCCTACGATCATCATACCGTCGATCAACCCGATCCTGTGTCTGAAGGTACGCTCGTTTCTGCCCGGCGAATGGCCAGTGATCGTCAAGGACGGCAATCCCCAGAAGCATTTCTACGAGTTGAAGACGCTGGACATCAAAACCAAATGGGCCGTCAATCTGGACGAGGATTGCTTCTTGATGAATCCGGACGGACTGCTGAAGCTTATTGAGTTCATGGAGCAAGGCGGCTATCAGACCGCCGGCATCCAAGACGGATCAAGCAATTTGCGGGCACACAATCCCGTCATGTTCAATCCGTTTCTATTTGTATTCGACGTCGCGGCCGTTCAATCCGCACCCACCGTCGCCGTGGATATTCCTGAAGAAAGTAAGAAGTTCGAGCATTTCGTTCGCTACAATCATCTTCCTTATCAATTCGACAACTTCGAATGTTATTACGCCTTCTTCATGGATCTTCTGGCGGCGGGGTTGAAGCCGCTGTTCCTTAATAATCGCGCCTATGAAGAATACGACCCAGGCCCCTACGACATTGGCCATCCGACGATTGTCGTCGGAGAGGACGGGGAAGAACTTGCCATTCATTCCTGGTGGTCACGCCTTTATTTTCAGAACACGGCAATCATGCAGCGGGTCCATCTTTGCGAGGACTATGCACGATCGGTTTCTAACAACGCCCCCTGATCCCAACCGATTTCACGCCTGATGCGAACTTCCGGTGGGCAGATCGCTTAGAGCGCTGCCCATTATGGGATGATCGCTAGGTTTCAAGTCGGCGTATCGGTGCTCAATGCCGGTCCGCAACAGGGGAAGAAAATGGCTGACCGAACTCCACACGGCTTCCTCTTCCTCAAGCAGATTCGAACTGTCCGGGCAATTCTGGTAACTGGGATTGGGCTTGTGCCGCGTTGAACTGACCTGCGCATGCGATCTTTGGATCTCTTCCGAGACGGGAAGATTGAAAGTCGTCAGCAGATGGGCGAATTTCGGCCAATCGTTCAGGTCGCGGTTGGTGATGTCCACCACGTTAAGCCCCAGCTTGTAGGCCAAATCGGCGTATTCCAGTTGCCGTCGTTCGATTTCCAGCGCGTACCAGAAGCAAAGTTGATAATTGGACATTTTATCCCAGCCCATCAAGGGAACGACGCCAAGGTCGCGAGGGTCGAGAAGGTCCTGGATGCCGGGTGTCGAACGCGCCGGGATGGTGGACCGTTCAAAAAAGCTCCACGCAACCTCGCGCGGCGGTCGGCGCAGGATGACCAGAGACGGCCTTAACCCCATGCGGATCATCGGCACGATGAACCCTTTGCACGCCAGATGAGACGTTTCGGCATAGACCCGGCCCGGAAGATTGTTGATGGCCGGAAATTTATAATGGGTCAGGTAATTATAGGCGATGTGCGGCTGCGTTTGAACCAAACGCATGACCTGCGCGAAATTGGGGCTTGGCTCGTGATGAGCGCTGACGTCGGGAATGGTCTCCAGCAGGCGCGCCAGATAAGTGCTTCCGCTTCTTCCTGGGGTAACGGTAAAAATTAGTTCCTTATTGACGAGTGCTGGTTCCATTTCCTTCTCATGCCGCTATCGTTGTGAGCGCTTAACAGATTAAAGCGTCTGCAAATCATGTCGTCCCGTTCAATGAACCGAACCAGATACAAACCAGACACAAACAACAATTCATTGACCTGACTAAAAATGCATAAAAACATTCAAAGCGTGATCTTTGTATATTTCACCCACATCCCTTAACTTCTCTTTAAAGAGACGAAACGGGACGGTATTTTGCTCAGGCCAATCCGTTAACTAAAATATTTTTTAGCGGAGTCCGGCAAGGCGATCATCGGCCGATTCTGGGATGGCGGCGGCCAAAACGACCTGATACGCTAACGCGATCCGAGATGGAGGTTTGATATGGTGGCGGTGACCGTGCTGATTCCGGCACGCAATGCGGAAAGAACCCTGGGGGAAACGTTGTCGAGTTTGGAAGCCCAAACTTACCGGGACTTCGAGGTTCTTCTGGTCAATGACGCGTCGACGGACCGAACCTTGGAAGTGGCGCAAAGTTTCCAATCAAGAATGGGGTTGCGCATTCTGACGCTGGACGCCAATGCGGGTGTCGCCGGTGCGCTGAACCACGGACTGGCGATCATCGATGCCCCATATATCGCCCGTATCGATGCCGACGATCTGGCCCTGCCCACCCGGTTGGAAAAGCAGGTGGCGTTCCTGCAAGCGCAGCCGGGCATCGATGTGGTCGGAACCTGGATGGAAATTTTCTACGATCAGCCGGATCGGGAAGCCCGCATATTGGTAAAACCCTCGGACGACGCGGCAATTAAAACCGCCTTGGTTCAATATTGCTCGCTTTCCCACGGCAGCGCGATGTTCCGCAAAAGTTTCTTTGACGATGTCGGCTGCTTCGATCTGCGATACGACTTCGCCGAAGACTACGATCTGTGGTGCCGGGGGGCGCTCCTTGGCAAACGCTATGCGAACATTCCCGAGGCTTTGTCACGATACCGGCAGCACGGAATGCAGGTGGGGCAGCAGAAGCTGCAATTGCAGCATGACCGCGACATGGCGATCAAACGCAAATATCTTTCCGCCCTTTTGGGCGGCGAATCGCCCGGAAACCTAGCGGAATTCTTTTCACGGCGGTCGCAGTTCATCAACCGGGACACGGCCGTCATGGTCATTCAGCAGTCGATGCCGCTGTTATTCAAACTGGCGCGCAAGGTGACCGACGAAAGAACCCTCGGCGACATCGTTTCCGAGTGCCTGGTGCGACACCTGTCAATTTCTTAATTCGCCTTCGCCTTGATGGCGGCGATACGTTTTCGATAGGCGGCTGCTTCCATTTCGCGGTGCTGGGAATCGCAGATCCACGCCAATTTATCCAACGGCGCGATCAAGTCGGGACTTTCCGGCCCTTTTTCCCGCTCCAGAATTCTGACGCTGTGCTGCAACCCCGGCTCGGCTTCGACGGTGCGCCCCATGTCCATCAGCATTATCGCCAGATGATCGATGACTTTTACATTGTCGATATGGTCGTACCCGACCGATTCCCGAAGAACGTTCAGGCTATGACGATACATCGGCTCGGCTTTGCCGTTGCGGCCCAAAGCGTGATAGATATCGGCCAAGGCCAGATAATTGGCCGCCAGTGCAATGGGATCGGTTGGCGCCGCCAGCTTTTCACGAACGGCAAGAGCCGCCATCAGAAACGATTGCCCTTTGGGGAGGTCGCGATCCTTTTCAAGGACGCGCACCCCCTGTTCGTAAAGGCAATCGGCCTCTTGGGCGTCGCCGGTGCCGGGGCATTGTGTCGATTGCCCAAAGGCCACATTGGTCCCGACCAAAAGGAAACCGACGAATACCGCCGTTTCAAAGATTTTCTTCGCGTGCATGGCCTTGCATTCCATTCGTGATCGAGTTCCAGGTCGGCAGAATCCGATCAACCGCGCGCGATGTCAATGCGGGATGGTTCGGATTTGCGGCGCGATGTTAGGAAAGCTGCGGCTCTTTTTGTTCGACGAGAGCGGCCAGATCGAGCAGCGCCTGTTCCAGCACGTTCACGAATTCGCCAAGGGAAGAAAAATCGTTATCGGCCTTAAGCTCCCGCTCAAGGCGTGCGGATACGTCGTATAAGCGCGTGATTCCCAGATTTCCCGATGTTCCCTTGATGGTATGGGCCTGGATCGCCGCCTCCTTGAATTTGCCGTCGGCGATCAGGGCGGACAATGACTTGGCTGTATCCGCGTTGGTCTTACGGAACTTCCTGAACAAACCATAAAGTAAATCCTCATCTCCGTCGAAACGGGCGATAGTCCCGGCAAGGTCGATGCCCGAGTCGTTTCCCGGATTGGAGGCGGCCGGAACGAAAGATGGCGCCGCCGCCGGTTCGGGACGTTCAAGGGCTGCCTCTTCACCGTCGCCGTCCTTGGGAAGCCATTTTGCAAGAACGGCATGCATCTTCTCGCGGATAATAGGTTTGCCGATGTGATCGTTCATCGACGCCGCGCGAGCGGTTTCCCAGTCCTGGGTCAGGACGGCGGCGGTCATGGCGATGATGGGAATGGTTTTTCCGCCCGGCATCCGCCTGATCTGCTTCGCGGCTTCAAAGCCGTCCATCACCGGCATTTGCAAATCCATCAGCACAGCGTCGAACCGGCCGGAGCGCATGCATGCCAACGCCTCGACGCCGTTGCCGGCGATGGTGACCTCTAATCCAAGCTTGTTCAGAAAGTTTTCCGCGACCTCCTGATTGAGTTCGTTGTCTTCAACCAACAGAACCGAGCCCTGCAAACGACCGCAATGGGACGCGTTATCAACCAACAGCGCCGATGTCAGGGAAAGTTGTTCCGGCAGCACCACGCCGAAACGGGCGGTGAACCGAAAAACGCTGCCGGAATCGGCCGCGCTTGAGGCGTTAATGTCGCCCCCCATCAGAACCGTCAATTGACGGCATATGCTAAGCCCCAGGCCGGTGCCTCCGAAGCGGCGGGAAATGCTGCCCTCGGCTTGAAAGAAGGGGGTAAACAGATTGGCGATCATGTCTTGATTGATACCGATCCCGGTATCGGTCACGGTGAAGCGCAATAGAACGCCGTTATCCATGGTGTCAATATGTTCGCATTTCACACCGACCGCCCCTTTTGCCGTAAACTTGACGGCATTGCCGATCAGGTTGTTGAGGATTTGCCCCAAGCGCAACGAATCGCCAACCAGAAGGTCGGGAACGTCCGGATCGATTTCGAAGCTTAGATCCAGATTCTTTTGTTCGGCGGAATCGGCGAACAGTTCGACCGACCCCGCAAGCGAGGCGCGCAAGCTGAACGGTTCCGCCACAAGGTCGATGCGCCCCGCCTCGCCCTTCGAATAATCGAGAATGTCATTCAGCAATCCAAGCAGGGCGTTCGATGCCGTCAGAACCCGTTGCAGTCTTGCTTGTTGCTCGGAATCGACGGCGCCGCTGTCGGCAACCATCCGGGTCAGTCCCATGATGGCGTTCAACGGCGTGCGTATTTCGTGGCTGATATTGGCCAGAAACGAACTTTTGGCGTTCAGCGCTCCTTCGGCCCGCTCGTTGGCGGCGCGCAACGCTTCGATGGCGTTCTTTTGGGCGGTAACGTCATGGCACTGCACCACGAAGAATTTCGGCTCGCCGTCAAGACCCCGAACCAAGGCCGCGCCAAGCATCAGCCAGACGATGGTTCCATCCTGATGCTTTAGGCGCGTCTCCACCATGCGCAGCTTTTCGCCCGCTTGATGCTCCACGGTGTTCAGCACGGTTATCAGATCTTCTGGCCCTTCCACGGTTATCAGGGCGTCGACGAACGCTTCGCGGCTTTTGCCGACGATGTCGGCCATCGCCTGATTGACTTTCAGCCACCGCCCGTCGCATCCCACCAGCCCCATGCCGTGCGACGCGCTTTCGAAACTGGTTCGGAACAGTTCCTCGCTTTCCATGATCGCTTTCATGGCTTTAAGGCGTTGGGTGATATCGCGCGAGGAACAGTAAATTTGCGCTTCCCCGTCGATGACGTAACCGTGGGTGGAAATTTCAACATCGAACAGCGTTCCGTCCCGCATGCGGTGTTTCGTGACGAACGTGCATCCTGCGCTATTGCTTGAGTCCTGAAGTATCCGATTAAGCTCGTCCAAGGAAAACTTGCTATCCCAATCCCGAACGTTAAGAGGCGGAGGCGCCCCGGGATCGTATCCGAGCATGCGATAGAAGGACTCGCTGGCGTTCAAAAGACGCCCGTCGATACCCAGGATGTGAATGCCCTCGCTGGACGTCTTCATGATCGCGCCGAAGCGAGCGACCTGCGCGGACAATTGCGATTGATGACGCTGATTCAGACGCAGCATCCTTAACAGCAGCCACGTCATCAGAAATGAAATCGTCAAAAAGATGACGAGCGGCAGCATCCGGCTTTTGGTTTCCTTGCGCCAGGACGTTAGGTAATCATCGGGACTCATCCCGATTCCCAGGCGAAACGGCGGATACGATATGCGGCGGTAGGCCATGGATCTTTCAATGCCGTCGGAGGTTTTGACCGCGTGATAATCTCCGGACGAAACTCCCGACTCGATCAGGGCCGCCAATTCGGGCGAATAGCCCTTTGCCCCAACCTCTCCCATGGGGCCGTTCGTCGCCGGAGAGCGGGCAATCAAGCCGCCGTCGAAAGCGCGTAAAATGGCGATGCCCTTAAGACCGACATCCAAATTCGATAGGATGGATTGAAAGAAATCCACCTTGACCGTCACGACCACGACGCCGCCGAAAGATCCGTCGCGCCGCGTCAGCCGTCTGGCGAAAGGAACCAGCCATGTCTGTGAAATGCGGCCGATGACGGCCTTCCCGACGAACTGCGTCAGGGTCGGATCATCGCGCATGGCGACAAAGAAATCGCGATCGCCAAGATCGACATGGGAATTCTGGTTGTAATCCGTCCCCCAACGAACGCCCCCGTCGGCGTCGACGACCAAAATGGAATTCCCCCCGGGTATCCAGTGAAGATACTCGCGTATCCTCGATTCAACCGGTTTGGAGTTCAGCTGGTCGAGCAGATCGTGCTCTTTGAAATCGTCGGCCAGAGAATGCAAGATCAAGTCGGTTTCGTCGGCATATGCCTCCAAAAGATTGGCGGTGGACGTCGCCATATTTCGCGCATTGATTTTTATCGTACTTTCAATGTAGCTGCGCGACTGCACGGACGTGTAAACAAACCACCCGAAAACAAAAGCATTCAGAACGATGGAAAAAGTTAGAAGCCCCACTTCCGTCGGTTTGATGTTGGTGAAATTCCGCGCCACCCTCCGAAAAAACCGTAGCGGAAACAAGATATCCGCCATTTCAACCAGCCTTTCGGCCGGACATTCGTTCGGGACGGACGATGCGCAGGATTCCTCCGTCGGCGCATCTGATCTGTTGAATGACGTAAGGATCGCCACTCACCGGCGCAAAGGTCAGATACGGAAGCGCATCAGCAGGGTCGTTTATCGCGGGCTGCCATTTTTCACCCGTCTCCTGCATTTCCCTGGTGCCGATTCCCACTCCGGCCGACCGCATCACGTCCTTGAATTCCATGCCGTAAGTAACGGCGTCGCCGGGCAGTCCCAGGATTTCCAAAACTTTTTCATTGGCGAAAAGAAGATGATCTTCCGCGTTGAACAGCATAAGACCAAAGGGCAGACTGTCCAGAAGGGTCAGCAGCATCGACTGAACCCTGGCGGCCACCTTCTCGGCGATGACCTGCTGGGTGCAATCGGTTCCAACGCCGCGATATCCCGAAAACCGGCCATCCTTGGCAAAGATCGATTTGCCGCTTTGGCTGAAGTATTTTCCCGGAGCCAAACTAGAGGCGTAGATAAAATGATGAAAGGGTTCCCGGCGCTGGACGGCCTCAAGAACATTTTCCAAATGCCCCGCCGCATCCTCTTCGACCAAAACCAAATCCCGTAGATTGCGGCCGACGATCCGCTCGGGAGCGGCATCCATCTTTTCCCGAATCCGATCCGAGACCCAACTGAAAACACCGTGTTCGTCCGCCTCCCAGAACCAGTCGGCCGCCACATCGGCAAAATCGCGGAACCGCTGTTCGCTTGCTTCCAGACGTTCTAGGACACCGTGTCGCTCAATGGCATAGCGCAATGCCCGCAGCACCTCGCGGCGCCCGTCCTCGCCCTTGACAAGATAGTCCTGAGCTCCGGCATGCATGGCTTCCTGGGCGGTCTTAACGTCGCCGATACCGGTCAGCACCACCACGGGAGTCCGGACCTTCTCCAGAATTGACCGGCATGTATCCATGCCTTCTGAATCCGGCAGATTAAGGTCGGTCAATATAACATCTATTCTCTCTCGGGCTAGAATGTCGTTCGCCTGCGACAACCGATCCGCCATGAAAACCGAGAAACTTTCGTCACGGCCAATCCAGGCGGAATACATCTCGGCCGAGATCTCGTCATCTTCGATTATCAGCACATTAAGGGATTGAGCAGTGTCGACGTCGCTAGCGATCATGTTATTCCCCCACTTTCTTGTAAATAACAGCCATGTCGGCCCACTGAGGCGAAAACAGCGTCGGAGCGTCCGGGATGTCACCCGGTCCAAATACGGCATATCCCCCCGGCGCCAACGAGCGATGAACCAGTTCGATCACCCGGCGTTTCATTGGTTTATCGAAATAGATCAGCACGTTCCGGCAGAAGACAAGATCAAACGTCCCCGGCGGCGAATTGCCACTTATAAGATTGTAATTATCGAACGTCACTATTTTTTTGATGTTTTCGTGAACGGACCATGGAGCATCCTTCCCGTCCCCGTGATCGAAATATCGCCAATAGCGATGGGGCACGCTTCTTAAGCTGCCGATGCCCATGCGCTGATAAATTCCGGACCTTGCAACCGCCAGCGCATGACTGGACAAATCGGTCCCCAGGACTTCAAGCCGCCATGGCCGGGAGAACGCGAACGCGCCATCCGCCTGCACATTCACCTCGCCCAATTCGGAAAGGGCGTCGAGAGCCAGGAAAACCAGCGAGTAGGCTTCCTCGCCGGTGGAGCACGCGGCGGACCACAGTCGTAATGAAGGAACGGTGTCGGTTGCCCTCTTTCGAATAATTTCCGTCATGGCGATCTTGCGGGCCAACTCCAATTGACCGTAGTCGCGAAGGAAATACGTCTCGTTGATCAAAGCGGTTTCAACCAAGTCCCGCCATGCCCGGTCGTCAAAGGACTGGGCCGATAAAAAGCGTACATACGCCCCAGGATTGCCCTCGGACCGGGTTGCCACCAATTCGTCGATCTTTTTCACCATGCGTGGGCCGCCGTCGGTGCCGAAAGCGTGACGCAATTCGGAACATATCCAGGCCAATGCCCCCGCCCCATCCACATCCATCGGCGGCACGGGCAAGCGGGGCGGCGGCGCGAGCGGAGCCGTTGCGGCGGGCCGCGCCCCGGTGTCCCCCATTTTTTTCAGGAACTGACGAAGTTTTTCGGCCTGAGATATGCCTTGGGGTTTTCCGTCCATAACCTTCATCCGACCGCCCGAATCAGTGGCCGGCGGAAAGGAAAGCCGACACCTCGGCGGAAATCTTATCCGCCTGATCGGTCAGCAAGGTCGCGCCGCGCGTCATTTCTCTGGCGGCGACGACATTATGTTTCGCCGCCTCCGCCACGCGCTCCACGCTATCTTTGATCGAATGAGCGCAATCGGAGGCCTCGACGGCGCGATTGGCGATCAGATCGGTGGCTTCGGACTGATTCTCGGCCGCCTTGGAAACCTGCTCCAAGGTCATCATCAGATCGCGAATGGAACTGCTAATCTCGCCGATCTCCGAAACCGCCTGCGCGGTTACCCTCTGAATGCCTTCCACATACCGGCGGATATCTCCGGTCGCTTTCGATGTCTGTCCCGCCAGCATCTTGACCTCGTGCGCCACCACGGCGAATCCTTTTCCGGCCTCTCCGGCGCGCGCCGCTTCGATGGTGGCGTTCAATGCCAGAAGATTGGTCTGATTGGCGACGTTGTTGATCAGGGTGATAATGTCGCCGATATTGCGCGCGGATTCGGCCAATTCGCGCATGGTCGCCACCGTGGTCTCGCTTTTGGTGGTCGTGGTTTGCGCCCGAGCCGTGGTCGCGACGACCTGATCCGTGATTTCGCGGGTGGATTGGGACAGCAATCCCGCCGCTTCCGAGACGGTCCGGACGGCCTGGGTTGAAACGATGGTTTGACCGACAACGCCTTGAACTTCTTCTTCGGTGCTATGGGCAATGTCCAGCATCGCCTTGGCGGTGGCTTCCATTTCGGTGCTGGCGGTACCGACGATATCCAGCACCTCGTGCACCTTGATGGAAAAGCTCTCCCTGATCGAGGCGTTCTCCTGCTCCTTGGCCGAGACATTCGTCGACGCGGTGGAAGAGACGTTGAACGCTTCCTGAAAAAGCTGATCGGTCAATTGACCGAACACCGTGGCAAGTTCTTTAAGGCCGACCTTTTCACCCGCCTTGATCATCCGCGCCTCGAAGTCGCCCATATCGATGGTGTTGCACACCTCGATCATTTCCGAGCAATCCACCGCACCTTTAGCGGAAGCGCCTCGGAGCGTGGACGCAATGGCGGCGGCCGAAGCAAGCGCCAGCGCGGCGCTTATTTCGGCATACCCCAACAGAGCGGCGGCGGCGGCGGCGGCGCTAGCGACGATCCCAACCCAAGTGATCACCCGTTTATTCAATTCCACCCCCAGAAACAACCCATGATATTATCATGACTTGAAATTTCGAAAAATATTATCCTCTTAAAATCAATGCGCCCCATCTCCATACGCTTAATGCTCAGCCTTGTCCAAGAACGTGGTTGAGATCGAGGACCATGCCGACGCCGCCGCTGCCCAACAGGGCGCATCCGGTAACGCCCCTCATGGCGGACAAATACCCTTGCAACGGACGAAGCAGAACCAACTGCTGCCCGATCAGTTCGTCCACCGATATGGCCACGCGCCGCTTGCCTTTTCCGGCCACGATGAACAACTTCTTGGCGTCGGCGCCCGAGTGTTCATCCGAAGCGTCTCCGGTGTGAAGGCCGATGAAACTTTCCGGAACCCCGAACGAGCCCTGCCCTTTTCCGATCAGGAACTGCACGGGGATAACGTCGTCGGAGCTTAGCTGAAGCATCAGCCCGTCGTCATCGGCGGAAACCCTGACAAGCGAGGCCACGTCGGCATGAACGATCTGCCTTATGGCGTCGATGGGAACGACATACATAACATCTTCGACGCGAACGACCATTCCGTCCAGAACCACCATGGACAGCGGCATGGTGATGCTGAAGCGGCACCCCCCCGACGGATTGCTTGCAATGCGCAAATCGCCGCCTTGGCGGCGCAAGGCGGAATGAATCTCGACGAAATCGGTCCCGACCCCGTCATCGCTATTGCTGAAACGCCCGAAACTGTTATGGGTGATCAAGGACAGCGGGTCGCTTTCGTTGGCAAAGCCCATTTGCGCGGCGCGCGAACGAACCCGATCGAGATCGATTCCCTTGCCGTCGTCCTCGACGGCCACGGTCAGATGATTCTCGTTTTGCCTTAGATCGACGTGGATCACCGCGGAACCAACCTTACCCTTAGCCGCCCGTTCGTTTCGACTTTCGACGCTCTCTTCGATGCAGAACGCCAAAAGAGAGCGCAACGGCCCTTTCAACGAATCGATCATCTTGTAATCGAGCATGGTGTCTTCGCCCGAAAAAACGATCGCGACCTCGCGATCACGCTGCCGCGCCATACTTTCCCCATAAGGCGCCAGCGGCCTTAACAGCAGCGCCGCCGACCGGGTTCTTACCGCTATGGCCTCTTCCTGAAGCCAATCGAGACGTCCGGACAACTGGGTCTCCGACTGAAGCAACCGCTCCATCCGTTCCTGATAGTCCTGCAAGTATTGCCGCACGCTTGACTTGGCCGCGCCCCAATCCCCGCCCGCGGCCCGGACTTCGCCGTCCAGGATGCGGAAAATGTCTTCGTCGGCGATGGCTGCCATGGCGTGGCGCACCATGGCTTGACCGGTGACGATTTCGCCGATGACCTCCATCATGTCGGACGTCAGGGCTTCGGCGGCGGGCATGCCCTCGGTGGACGTTCCCGCACCCTCGTTTTGCGCCGCCGTTTCGCCCGCGGGTGAATCCACGTCAATGCGACGGTCGGTCAGCACCTTTTGCACAAACAGCTTTTTGGCGCTTGAATCGATGGAGGAAAGCGCTTCGACAAGTTGAACCTCGCCCATCGACGTCGCGATCAGGAAATCGAAAAGAGTAATCTTCTCTTCGAAGACCGTCACATTGCTGATCACGTCAGCCGCCCCGGTCCCCACCCAATCGAGGAACGCGGCGGCAATCTCCTCATCTTGATTGAGATCGGCCCGGATGATGTAGAACCTCTTTCCGGCATCCAAATCCTTAACCGCGATCTTGACGCTTTCGGGAGTCAGAACCTTGTGGAACGAGCGCGGAAGCCCCAGCCGCGCCTCGATAACCGAGGACGACAAAGTCCCGCTTGACGAGAACGAGACCAGGGACGCGTCGCGCAACAACGCTTCGACGGCAACCATGTCGGGAGCGTCGCCGACATTCAGCGTATCGAAAACAAGTTCCATCACCGACAGAAACGATTTAAGGACCGGCAGCAGCACCGGATCCAGGGGGCAGTCGTTTTGTTGACTGCGCGCGATCAGGTCGACCAGCGACATGCATAGATGGGCGGCGCTGCCCAACGAATAATACCGGCAAGCGTGGTAGACCCGCCGCATCATGTTCATCAGGCGCGTGCCCACGCCATCGACGCGCTCGCCGTGCTTCATACCCTCGATGGTGTTGTGGATGGCCAGCAAGACTTCGAAGACCGTTTCGGCGCACCAATTGCCCAAAATCGAAGCGGCGGCGATGCCTTCGCCTTCCAAACCCGCTGCCTGGGTCAACTCTTCGATCGAATTGAGTTCCTCGTAAAGCTGGAATTGGGTGTTGCGGAAATCTTCAAGATTCCCGGCGGCGATCGGCAGCATGTTGGCTGTGTCCATCAGCCGCACGTACCCAAGAGGCTCGGCGAGTATGCAGATTTCCTCGGCCAAAGCCTCGATTTCCGAAATCGGCACCTCCTCGTTCGCGGACAGCCGCGCGCCCATATCCGCCAAAGAGCTGAGCAGCGGGTCGATACCTACGTAAAATTCTCCTATCAACCGGGTGCTGACGGCTGGTTCGGGTTCTCCGACCGCCGCCTGTCCAGCCAATTCGGCTCTAAGCCGTTCGATGTCGCGGTCATAAAGCGACTGAAGGCTTGCGATGACGGCTTCTAGCTCCTCCGCGGTCGTGGGTGGAGCCGCCTCGATCGCGCTCAACTGATTGGGCCATTCCCGCATCCGGATCTGTTCGGCTGCTTGGAACAGGCGCTGGACCGCATCGACAACAGCAGCCTTGCCCGCCTCCGCATCCTCGGCGAAGGAATCGACGATCCGTCGCATTTCCTTCAAAATATCGCCAACCATGCTTAGGAACATGTCCCGATAGGTCGGGTCGTCCGCCAAGCGCCTGCGCGGTTGCTGTTCGAAAATCACGGCGTCGATCAGCTCGGCCGGGCTAGAATCGGGTTCGACGGCTTCCTGGGCGGGCGTCTCGGCCGAGGAATTCTCGTCGACGGGTGGGAAGAACGGCGCTTCATCGGTCGTCTCGACGGGAGAAGACGGAGACGAAGGCACGTCGATCGGCAAAGATTGTCCGGCCGCCGCCGCATCCCCGCCCTGTTTGCATCTCGCGGCCTTGTCCCGCAGACGTCCGCCCAGTTCGACGGTCAATGCCGGGTCCACGTCGTGGCGCAGAGTCAACGTCTGCTCCATAAGGCCCCGCAACAGGTCGGCTGCCTCAAGCAACAACGTTACCATCTCCTCGTCGAGCGGCACCCCTTCGTCGCGGACCAAACCGATTAAATCCTCACCCAGATGCGCAAGACCCTCCACAACGGACAAACCCAAGACGCGAGAGTTGCCCTTGAACGTATGCATGGCGCGAAAAAGACGGCCGATCGCATCCGCATCGGCGGCATGATCCCGAAGGGCGAGAAGAACCTCCTCGACCGTGTCGAGCGACTGCCCGCCGTCATCGGCGTACAAATCCCAAATTTCGCTCATCTCGTCGGACACGCTTCACCTCCTAATCGATCGAAAGTTCACCCGGAACATCGATCATCCGCTGGTCAGACGCTTCATCACCTGAATCAATTCGCTGCCCCGCTTTTCGGCGATATCCATGGACACCGCGCCCGAAGGTTTGGTCACGATGGCGTCGGCGCCAAGTTCGCGCGCTTTCGCGGCATGAGGAGACCCCGAAACGGCAACGGAAGACAGGATGATGACCTTGGCCTTGCTTTTCAGCTTGGCGTGGCGCAGGAACTCAAGGCCGTCCATTTCCGGCATTTCAATATCCAGCAGAATCAGATTCAGGTCGGGATGCTCGGCAAGCCGTTCCAACGCCTGCTTGCCGTTGGCGGCAGTCGCCACAATCTGATACTCAGGCATGGATTTCAGGAAGTTGCTGATGACCGTGCGCATCATCACCGCATCATCGACGATCATAACCTTGTACGCCATTTGCTTACCCTCGTTCCCGATATTTCGTCCTGTTGCGCCCCGGCGTGGCTCGCCGGGGCGCATGCCCTTTGTTTAGAAGTCGCCAAATCCGCGTTCGTCGTGATCCAACGGAATCACCGATTTCGGGGATTTCCCGCGCGATCCCTGGGTCTGTTTGCCCGAAGCCGATGCCGAAGCCGAAGCCGAAGCCGGGGCTGGCAGCTTTGGCCGATTTTGCGCCGCCATCAGCGCTTTCAGCTGATTGAGGATTTCCGGCGTCAGCCCTTCAAGTCCGGCAATATTCATACCGCCCGACAGACTTCTGCGTTCGCGCAGTTTGAACCGGCGGACTTCTTCGCGCATCCGGCCGGCAAGATTGGACAATTCGGACGATGCCGACGCCAATTCCTCCGATTGCTGGCTGCCCTGCTGCGCGGCCTGGGAAACGCTTTCCATGGCCACGTTGATTTGCGACACGCCCTTGGACTGTTCAGCGCTGGCGACGGCGATTTCGGCGACCAAGTCCTTCACCTTGGCGACGTTCACCACGATTTTGTCCAGCGCGGCGCCGGTTTCCTTGGCGATGTTGACCCCGTCGCCGACGCGCTTGACCGAATCCTCGATCAATTCCGCCGTTTCGCGGGCGGCTTTGGCGCTTCGTCCGGCAAGATTTCGCACTTCTTGCGCAACCACGGCGAACCCGCGACCGTGCTGTCCGGCACGGGCGGCCTCGACCGCCGCGTTCAAGGCCAGCAAATTGGTCTGGAAGGCGATTTCGTCGATGACCTTGATGATCTTGGCGATATTCTGAGCAGACGCGTTGATGGCGTTCATCGCCTCGGTCATCGCCGACATTTTTTCCTGACCCTCGCTGGCGGCTTGCGAGGTCCCCATCACCAACTGGTTGGCGGTGGTGGCGTTGTCGGTGTTGGCCTTCACTTGGCTGTCGGTTTCGGTCAGACTGGAAGAGACCTCTTCGACCGATGACGATTGCTGTTGCGCCGTCGACGCCATGTTCTGAGACGCGGCATTCAGTTGTTCGGCGGACTGGCCGACCTGCTCGACCGCGTCGACGATCTGATGAAGCGTCGAATTGATGCCGCTCAACGCTAAATCGAACCCGTCCTTCAAAACCAGGAAGTCGCCCTGATACTCACCTTTTAGGGCGCCGCTCATATCGTTTTCGCCCAACGCCTCGACCACCGTTTTGATGTTATTAAGCGGATCGATAACCGCGTCCAGGGTGTCGTTGACGCCCTGGACGATCTTGCGGAAGTCGCCCAAATGCTTGGTGGCGTCGGCGCGTGTGGCCAAGCGGCCCTCGACGGCGGCGATCGACAGCATGTTGGCGTCGGCGACCAGCGCGTTGACCGCGTCGATACAGGTGTTGAGGTTGTTCTTCAACACGTTGAAATCGCCGTTGTAACTGTCGGTGATCTTGGCCGGGATGGCCCCCTTGGAGATTTGGTCCACGTATCCGGCCGCCACGTTCAGCGGACCGATCACCGCGTCCAGGGTTTCGTTGACGCCCTGAACGATCTTGCGGAAGTCGCCCAAATGCTTGGTGGCGTCGGCGCGGGTGGCCAGACGGCCCTCGACGGCGGCGATCGACAGCATGTTGGCGTCGGCGACCAACGCGTTGACCGCGTCGATACAGGTGTTGAGGTTGTTCTTCAAGATGTTGAAATCGCCGTTGTACTTGTCGGTGATCTTGGCCGGGATGGCCCCCTTGGAGATTTGATCCACGTATCCGGCCGCCACGTTCAGCGGACCGATCACCGCGTCCAGGGTTTCGTTGACCCCCTGGACGATCTTGCGGAAGTCGCCCAAATGCTTGGTGGCGTCGGCGCGGGTGGCCAGACGGCCCTCGACGGCGGCGACCGACAACATGCCCGCATCGGCGACCAGCGCGTTGACCGCGTCGATACAGGTGTTGAGGTTGTTCTTCAAGATGTTGAAATCGCCGTTGTACTTGTCGGTGATCTTGGCCGGGATGG
>Ga0316224_1002328_pt1 | contig 17948 bp, 41 predicted proteins | sample TBH18013metaG_FD_206254 | JGI IMG/M metagenome (GOLD analysis project Ga0316224, IMG submission 206254) | Freshwater microbial communities from Trout Bog Lake, Wisconsin, USA - TBH18013 | ecosystem: Environmental > Aquatic > Freshwater > Lake > Hypolimnion/Profundal zone | place: USA: Wisconsin... | reverse complement strand
TTTTGAATTGGAATACAAACACGAATGGATTCTGGATTACGATTAGTTTGTTCACACATTATAATATCACGTTCTATGATATCATATAACTGTTTTAGGTTCATGCTACCATCCTTTATTTCGTTCAATTATTCTACTATTCATTAATATAAGTTCCGTTCTTCTATTCTATTACATTTAGAGCATTTATAAATATAGTATAATTCGTTAGGTCTACCATCAATAGATTTTGCGCCAGTGCTACTGAGTTCCCAGTTGTGCCAGCATCCGTGCCATAAGAATTGTAAAATTTTAATCATTATCGTTTTCGTTATGTTGTTCAATTATAGTCTATTCTAATCTAATTCTGCCATTTTGTAAAGTATAAGAACCATCTTGATGAGTATATTCCAACCATTCATTATCCCATCTTCCTCTAAATGTCAAAACCCAAGAAACACCTGAACTAGAAACTTTATGGAAATTATCCTTAGCAGTGAAAATAGGTAGGAAACTGGCAGTATATATTTTAGTAGGTGAATTATCTAAGAACTCTTCTACTAACATACCTTTTAATAGCCAAGATATTGCACGAAATGCATGAGTATGATATGCTTCTCTTGAAATACCTTCAAATTTTAAGAGAGCTATTGAAAATAAACTTTTACATTCAATCAGCCAATACCCAGTAACTTTTGAAAGTTCCCCGCCATCTTTACCTTCTGTAATTTTCATTCTTCACCAATTTCATACGCAGGTTTTGCTTCGGACAATTCTCTCATTCTGGTCAGCAGTTTATGTAATGGCTCAACTTTCATACATCTACAGCAACTGATGGTAATAGGATGAAACTCTATACCTGAATCGGATTCTTCCCAAGTATCAAGGAACTTTTCAAAGAAATCCTTGACAAGTGTTTGTAGTTCTTCTCTATCTGCTATTTTATTACTCATCTACTACTCCAAAGTGTTCTTGAATATTAATCATAATAGTTCAATTCTTCTATTAGTTCATCTGGTAGTTTAATTATCAAATCATTATCTGGACCAAACTCATAAACTTCAGTTGTATATATTTTAGACATCTTCAAACCAAACCTTGCCACATTCTCGACATTCATATCTTTTTATATAACCATCATCGGTTGGATCAAAGTTTCCTGTACTACCAATTTGGTGTGTTGAAAAATCAGTATGATTACATACATCTCTAAGATACCGCAATTCTGAATATAATTGTTCTATGTTATCTTGTATTTCTTTTACTTTCTCTTTAATTGAGATCATTGACATTCCCTAATTTCATATTTTCCATTATCAATTAATATAATTTCATAATTACCGGTATAATTTAATCCATCTATTAACTTTAATACTTTAATGTTTGAATCGGTATACAAGAATAGTTTTCCATATTCTAATCTAGCACTATAACTCTTTTCTTGCAAGTACTCAAATAATTCTTTCATATTAACCCCAGAATCCAATAGCAATATCGTACACATTTAACAATTCTTCATCAGTTAGCATATGTAAATCTTCGGGATCTGTAATGTATTCATTTTCCTCACAATCAAAGTATCTTGGAATTCCGTCTGGTTTGTTTTGCTCAATAACAACTTTCAATCTTAAAATAACTAAATGTCTCACCATCAATCCTCATATAAATATGGTTTTTCACTAATACGCAATGCAATACGATCTTTAACTATATTATCATCAATCTCATTGGATTGCCAATCATTATAAAACTCAACATCAAATCCATCAAATGCAACTTTTCTGCTTCTATCAGGATTATACCCTCGCATCTCCATCTCATCACACAAGCGATCAAACCGATTTTGCAGAAATAATAATTTATCATAGTAAAATTTCACATGACCAGCATTCAATGTGAATGTTTTAGGTATACTTTTCAGAACATCGGTTTTAGATTTAGTTTTTAGGCTTCTTCGTAAAGAGCCAGTCACCATTGTTATCTCGCGCAATTCTGCAAGCAAATGCATACGTTTCAATAATTTTGGATTCAGGTCAGCGTTTACTCTAGTCATAACTAGACCAAGAAACTGTACTAGAATTTTCAGGCATTGCAACTTTAGTAAAAGAAGATGGCTGTCCAATTGATTTTAAAAAATCTTGATATTGTTCCACATTAGAATAATATCCTATTAAAGTCACCAAGGCACTAGTTAAAGTTCTATTATCAGGATCAGCCTCAACATAACATTGGATTAAATCATTTCTTACAATTTCAGATACTTGCCCATCAGTTATTTCAATATTAATCTTCATCTTTAATCCTACCATAAGTTTTCAATTCTTTATCTAATCTTTCATGGAAAGTTTCTTCCCCATCATCCCCTGCTAATAAATAATCAATTCTTTGCGCATATATCTGAGCTATTTCCAATAGAATCACAGCATCCTGAAATTTAGATATAGTTTCATCGGAAAATGAACTATACCTTTTATATCCATCTTCAGTAGTTTCCTGAGAATTATTGTGATAGATATAATCTCCGATAATATCAGCAATATAACCAAGTCGATATTGGTCATGATCAAAAGTTCCGCCAGACATAAAAACACCCCTAGTAAAATTAATTGTAGGGGTGTATTGTAACACTAAAACAAAATAGATGTAAAGTTTATTCTGTTTTTATGGGGATAGTTTTTCTTGGTTTTGGGTGATTAATACGGATAACACCATCATCATCAACTTTATTAGCAAAGTGTCCAGCATCTTCGTTTTTAACACCTTTCAATTTCAACCCAGAAACAACACCCTCGCCTGATTTTATTCCATGTTGTCTGTGACGATCATATACATTGTCATCTTCGTCACCATTGACAATCTTCCATCTTTTGCCTGATTGAACATCTTCAACATGAGTTGGTTTGATCTTACTTTTTTGATGTACCATAGCAACAACACCACCATTGTTTAAATGGTGTACCACATCATGATCATTACTTTCTTCATGATTAGCACCAGTATGTGATAATGCTAATGAATAATTGTGTGGTAAGTCTTTGTTTTTCAATCTAGAAGCAACCTTAGTATAATCATAAAATTGAGTTTTACTATGTTTTTCGAAAAATTTCTTCGGCATTAAATGTTCATATGGAAGATCTGACGTTACGTTTGGTCGGAAACCAGATTTAACTTCTTTAGTTTTATGTGTTCCTTTTTCTAGACCATCTTGAATAGATTTAACGTTTGATTCTCTTTCTGTTTTCTTTTCATCATTACTCTTTGGAGCACCATCAGGATGTTTTTCCTTAATATTAATATGTGAAGTGATCTTGCCAGATTTCTTATTTTGGTGACCAACAACAGTACCAGATTTGTCAGTAACAAAATGATGTTCAGCAGACCATTTTTCATTTTCACCAATTTCATGTGACACTAATCGTGCATAGTGTTCTGGATGTTCCGCCATATAATGAGTTCTTAATAATTTTGCACGGAATGATTGTTCTGGATATTGCTTGTTACCACCAGCAGTAAAACCTAAGCAATTTTTTCTACACTCACTAGATGCTTTAGGGCAAAGATCGTGTTTATAGCCAGATGATTTGTGTGGTGCTAATGACACACCAATAGTCTGAACACCTTCACCAGTGCTCAACCCAGTTTTGCCATTCTGTGAAGAAATATCAGTGCTATTATTCTTTGCTAATCCGCCACGTTCATGCATAAATTTTCTAAAATGTGCTCGTGATTCTTTTGCTTTTCTGTGGGTTTCTTCTGGTTTCTCATTTTCTGGGAACGCATCATGAAAACCTTTTCTCAAGTGCTGAAATAAATTGCCTGTTGGAGCATTATCTCTTCCTTGTTGTTGAATGTGCTCAATATCATGTGCTTCTTCTAGAACATCTTCTTCTGGGTGGATAGTTGATGATGATAAATGATGTAAAAAATTGTGTAGTGTCGGATGTTCCATTAGAGCATCAAATTTATTACTCTCAGATAAAAATGATTTAAATTTTAGCATTGTTTTCCCTTAATTAAAGATTAGTGTTGTATTATTTATTGTGTTTTACTTTTATAGAATTTCTTAAATGTCTTGCGATAGCTCTTTATTACTGGTTTGAGTTCATCAGTATCCAAATCAAAATCACCCCTCAACTCTTTCCTGGGGGAGGTGCTGAGATATGCCTGTATTTCATCAATCAATACCTCATCAGCATATCCAAGTTTCTTTAACTCTGCTCTCATCTTATCACATTGTTTCCCACATCGTAAAAACTCACTGAAATAAACATGATCCATGAAATTTCTATATGTATCATCAAGATTGTACATTGCGTGTGCTAATTCGTGTTTGATTGTGCCTACATCTCCAGTAAGACAACCTATTACATAAAACTTACTCCCATTAAACTCAATATTATCGATTAGTTTCTTCTCATGATCAGTTAAATCTACTATCTCATCTAACCAATTGAGTAGCACATCACCAGAAAAATTAAAGCCGTCCCAGAATGAAAAATAGTCTAATGTACCATCAGATTTCATCATTTGATTGATGAGTTCATAGAATGTGAATGGAATACCTTTTAGCTTTGGATTACTTGCCTCGAAATATTCTTGGATTCTACAAAATGATAGTGTTAGTGCTTTTCGTGTTTTAAACTCAAACAAATAACAGTTGGAAATTGGATGTGATATTTTCATAGGATTCATAATAAGTGGGACAAAATGGCAGTTCCTAGAGGTACCGCCCCTCTACTAGCAGAATCAAAATCTGCTGTGCTACTACTACACCAAGGAACATTAAACTGGTATTACTCTCCCTTTTCTCCATCCATCTGGGATAGAAGAGTCTTTTGGTATTCTAGTGTTGTTGACATCATTGGTTATCCACATCAAACCGTACTGTGAATTTTTAGAACCCTGCTGATGACCAATAGCTTTGAATATCTCTTTCTTTCTTGCATTTAGATCTACATCTTTGTTTAGGATAGAAAATATAGAATCAACACCATATTTCTCTTTAATTGCGACACGACCCTTTAGTGAATTAGCTCCTTTCTGTTCATCACTTAATCCAAATATACCAACACCCATATCTCTACAGGTAGAGCCACCTTTAGATGCACCGTTTAATGATCCTTCACGATGTCGTCTGAACGATTCCTCAGTCCAATTCTCTTCAAGGTTTAATTGTTTAGAATTAACAAAATCCCACCCACCATCAAGACACTCAACCTTTAGGTTCGCCCAATTAGTAGATTCTATTATGTTATGTGTATAGCTAAATTCTACTGCATCATTAAGACATTCAGTTCGGTCTGAATAATGTCCAATAATTTCAGTAGTGAATAATTCACCGTATTCTTTCAGGTGTTCTTTCCATTGTGTGCCTGATCCTTTATATGTATAAGGATCTTCTTTGCAAGTCTTTCCAAAATATTTCATACCAGTAACGGTATGCGTTTTCACATAAAGGTATGTTGGTTTAAACATGTGTATTCCTGTCATTATAAAGTGGAGTGATGTGAACTGCATTTGCTAATGCTACTATGTTATGAGATACGGTCAACCGCACCTGTTTGCTTTTATCGTTCACTGCTTACTGTATAAGGGCGATCAACCCAATCATAAAGCTACCCAAAACTATTAATGAAAAAACTATCATGATAATTCCATCTTTAAATTCATCTCTCATTCCATACCTCTCTTTGTTGTTAGATAACTATTACGGCTGGCAACTGGATGTCTAGAGCGGCTAGATTCACTTACGATTTCGTACATCAGCCAATTACCATGCGTAATAGTGCCATCTTCGACTGCGTATCCGCTGTCCTACGACTTCAAGCATTGTCGTTCCCATTAGGGATAGTTACTCCGAACAAAATTAGTGCCTTCTTGGAATATGCGTCCATACTCCTATGCTAGTTCAGGCATTCCAGCTCCCACAGATTTGTGCATGTTAAGAGGCATTGTGGGAAGTTCCAATTATCGCGAGTTCAACACTTTGATGCGATTAACAACTTTGTCCTTATCTCTTGGTCTACTACTGGTATTCAGTAGTTTCTCAAGTTGTTCCATATTCAATGGTTTAATTCTGTTTCTACCAGTAATAGTAGTTTTTGAATTTCTCTTTCTCATTCGTCATCCTCAATAAATATAATATAAATTATGGACATCAATAATATCGATACATATAAATCATTAAGATTGATATCCATAGTGGTCAGTTATGCCCCATACATGAACAGAAAAATCATGAAGCAAATGAATGCCGTGATATACACAATGGTTCTGTTTGTGGATAGTGGCTCAACATCTTCTTCCGCTTCTGGTGTATATGAATATACAGGTTGGACATGCATTGACGGTCGAGTAGTTGATCTTTGTTTGTTTGTTACCTTCATTCGTATTTCCTATAAGTTAATAATATTATATATATCACTTACCCAATACTAAACCCAATTGCACCATCGAAAATTCAAATCTGTCTGAAAAACTATCACGTTCATTAATAGCAGTAGTGATGATTCGTAACAGAGTATTATACTTTACCTTCATATCACATCCAGTATCCTTAACATAATCAATCATATATTGTAGTAAATCATCCACAAACTCTTGTTGTATTCTATCATTAGCATTAGCCCAATTATCAAATGCAGATCGATCATCTGTGTGTGAAATATATGGGTATGTGTTAGTGTATTTGGTAAAATCTAAATTTTTCATAGTATTCTCATAATTAAAGGTTAACAGGTTATTTCTATATGTTCTATTTGATTTTGTTTATCACCCCACCATTACATATTTTGCTAAGTTTCGCCAGTTGCCATCCACATTAGAATTTCTAATTTGCGTGACTTGGATAAGTGTCCTGAGAGTCAGTTCCTTAACCTTATATGCCATACTTGTAATTAGTTCTAATGCATCACGTTTACATTGTATAGAAAATTCTGGCATAAAGCTACTACTTTCTAATAAATTTTCCATACGTTCAATCTTCTCTTGTGTGGTCATGGTGACATCTACACACATTGATCGACTACGAATAGCCTGATCTATATTCATCATAGATAGATTACTAATGAATATCACACGACCAGTAAACCTAAAACTACTCGGAAGATTCGAATCAAACACAGAACTATTCCACGATATGATTCGCTGTGAATATGAATCTAATGCCCCTTTCAATAAATTGACTGCTGTCGCATCCTTAAGAACAGAGTCGCAATCATCAATAACAATCACCGAATCTTTGTTATCATAAAGTGTTTTATATAGCCCCTTTGCCGTACTATATCCTTTTACGACACGAAATAATTTATAATCTGGGAAATCATTTACATTGATATCAAAATCTCCACTGATATCTTCATATCCTTCTTCTAATAGAGTATGTGTGACCGAGTATGATTTTCCTAACCCACCACTACCACATATTATAGCAGAATTCTGCTGACCTCTTGCCACCATTGCAATTGTGTTTGATATGAATCCAAATCTTTCATTAATACTAAACTCAGATGGTTCTTGGATTACTTCAACATTTTTTCTGTTATATGCTCTTTTTATTTTTTGTTCTAACATAATTAATCCTATAAATCGACTGTTGGAATGGTGTTCCATGTACTACCAAATTGGCTTCCATTACACCATTTGTAACATTAATATAACTGCCATCATTACGGTTAAAGCTCGCATTTTGCCTCCTGTTTTTTTCTTCTTTTTAATTCACGTCTAGCTAATAATAAAAATCTATTTTGTTTCTTTAAAACTTCTAATGATTGATTGATAGCTTTTTCTAAAGCATCTTTTGAAAAAGTTTTAATTCCTTCTTCTAGTTCACGTCTAACCAACAAAAGCATGTTGTTAGATAACTTCATATTCTCTTTAGCCTGCTTGATTGCTTCTTCTATTGAAGCGTCAGGTATGGATTTAAGCATGGTTTCTAGTTCCATTAATCACCTATTCCATGTGCTTTTTCTATTAGCCTAACAACAATTTCATGAACATAAGCGCATTCAATTGAATTATCAAGTGCAGTTATAGCTTCATCACTCAACGGCTTTCGTTTTAAATCTTGCTCGGCTTGTGCATAACCTTTTTTATATTCTTCTAAGCCTTGTCGTGGCGTTAAAGGCTCAGGCTCTGCTAGTAATACATCTATTTCTGCTATTATTTGTTTATCCACTTCCGAATACCATTCCGAATTATTAAATTCTTCCTGAAATCTTTTCGTAATTAACAATAATAATTCTCTTTCTTTACTCATATTCATTCTCCTCTTTCAGTTTAATCTCAACAACTTCCAATCTATAATCACCACTCTCCAATTTAAGTTGTTCCAGAACAATGTTCCAGTATATCTCATCATCTTCTGGTCGATACTGTTCTAATATCTCTATCTGTGCTTGTGTTGCAATTATATCATCACCATTCAGCATTTCAATGACAACTTCTTTCACTTCCACATCATTCACATACTCGGCTTCATCTGGTTGTTGATATGTTGGTCTTCTGCCATACAAATAGAAGTCAACATTCCAGTAAATACCAGCAATACTGTATGGTGCTAGTCCTAATTGCTCTTCTATCACATTATAATCGATATTATCACAATGTGTGTCGAATACATTACCATTATAAAGTTTCATTATTGACATCAAATCTTTTTGCCCACGCATTTAATAATTGATTGCGGATTTTATCAATCAAGGGATCACTTTCGCCCTTATATGTGTGTAGAACATCGGTAATAGTGCCCAATGCTTCAATAACTATCCAATGCTCATCGGGATTCAATCTTAATTCGTAAATATCTTGTTTCATTCTGTGTCCAACATAAAGTATTTTGTTTTAGGTACATTATCCTTAAATATTCGTATTGCATATTTCTCGGAAAACGCATTACATCTATATTCTACAGCTTTATTATCTTTTATGTAATAAAATTTATATGTTTTCATTTTTACCTAGCCATTTATCAATAAACCCAATTAATAACATTAAAATAATACATGACATTGGTGCAATAAATATAACAAAGAAGATAAAATATTTAAACCACTCACAATTATTCATCAGCTAAACTCAAATAAAATTCATCATCTTCAGGTAAATACTTTTCTAGTGCACTATAATGTTTTGCATCTATAGGTATTTTTAAATAACCATGTCGATATTCAAACCAGCTATCATAATATTTAATGACATAAGAAGCACTAATAATTCGTGCTTCAGATACATCACCACCCTCTGCTTCATGAAAGAATGTAGCATTAACATATTCAGACACACCAAATTCAATCGTGTAACATATATCCCATACAGAATGCTCAGGAAGACCAAGCATATTCTCTATAAACTCACATTGACCATCAACAGAATAATCAGATGAGTTAATCTCTTTAGTGTAAATCATTAATGACTCCTAGTGACTGTGCCACTCAATTGTACCTCGGTTTGTAATTCATTAGCAGCATAAATTCTCTCATCATGTATGAAGAATGTGCCTGTCTTAGTGACCTCCAGCTTCACATAATTCTTATATTGCTCTGTTGTCAGATAATTAGTAAGCAAAGCACCACAAATACCAGATATTAATGATATTGCTAATGATACTTCAACCATTTGATATTTACTCATAAAACCTCCTATTAATTTAGACTGTAGTATACCAGATCATAATTAGAATTAAAAATATTTTGTCAATAAAATGATGCCACAAACAAAGTTTGTTGTTACGCAGTAACATCTATGGATATGTGTTGGACATAGGTATCCAATACCGCAACAGACAGTTCTTATACTGCTTCGCATCAGCCACTTCGTGTCTGAGGTGCTGTTGTTGTGTTAGCGGATGTACTAGCAGATTTCTAGTCAGGTGTCAACACAATGTGTCACACAGTTCTAGTGGAAAAGCATTATACCAAAGTGTTATAAAGGTTGTCAAGTTTTTATGAAAAGTGACTTGATCCATATCATTAAAAATCATATAAGTTATTGATAATGAACATATTGTTTAAAATAAATGGTCTTTAAACGTCATTTAAGAAAATTCACACCCAACTCGGATACACATAATGAAAGTTGGCATCGATAACTTGTTGATTTATAATGTGTAAAAACATGAATTTTGATCGTTAAAATCATGTTTTAGAAATAAAAAAAGCCATCAAAAGATGGCTGTATAATGTGTCACATTTTCGAGCGATCATCGCGTGACAACGATGAATATGTTATTCATATGGGTGCTGGTTAGAACACCCATAAAAATACCTAATCTTGATATACCAGAGTGTATTTAATCAATTCCCAATCATCAATTGATTTTCTATACCTCTCAAGCATTTCCTGTTCACCATCAGCATAGAAGAATATATCATCATCAGGAACTCCGAACAAATCAACCCCATCTTCCACATCTTGGTGATCTCCGAATGACACATAAGCACTCAATTCACCAACACCATCTGACCATCTATATTTAATATTCGCTCCAATCGGTTTCATATTATTCTCCTAAATCTTTCAATATTTGTTGTTTAACGGTTTTAGCATACCAATAATTCTGAGAGGTTTTACTTGATCCACGATACACATAACATTGAAAATCACATTTCGGGAATGTGCCTCGCGCCACTCTTGTGTGTAATGCTGATTGTCTTAACCCATAAATCGTGCATATATCTTTAATGCGTAATCCACTATCATCCGCCACACTATTCAACCAAGAATAGTCCACAGGTTTAAAATTTTCTGACATAATCTATCACATCCTTAATATAAAGTAATCGACCAACACAATTCCACCTGTCTGAAATGTACATCATGTTGGATAATATATCCGAAATATCAACAATTTTATAATATGCTTTTGTGGTCAATTCAGACTCATTTTCTGCATATTTTAATTGATCTTTCTGGCTAACCCTCAGACACACATCAACAGCCTTAATAAATTCCCTGTCTAGTAGTCTATGGTCTTCTGGTAGTGTTTTGTGATGATGGTAGAAGTCCATCATCACGTTTCTTACAATGTTGTATGCTTTCTCTGGTCGCATCACAAATGCCCCACACAACGATCACCACCTTGGATAGATACCCATTTATCGCCATGGGTATAGTCGATTGGGTATGCAGTTATTAATAGCTCACCATCATTATCCACATTAATATCAATACTTAAATCAGGCTGTATAGAATATTCAAACCAACATAAATCGCCATGAAGTTCTACATCATAGTGTTCGTTCACATATTCAATAATATCATTACGAACATTTAATATTTGTATTTTTATGTGTTCCCATTCTTCATCGGATGTTTCATCTGATTCTATTAGATCGGGCTCATATACCGTGATGTATGTTTCATTAGGACATGGTACATCAGTTATGATATAACCATCAACATCATAAATACCCCACCCAGATCGCACAAGTGTTGGCTCATAGTCAGGAACGTATGACCAAACTCTGTTCGGGTCTTGTTCCCATATACTCATAACAAATGCGTATTGTTCTGGATCGTTTTTTACGAACACATAATTAACCCATTTATCATTATCTTCAAAGTGGTTTTTAATGGGTCGGTAAATACGATCAAAATGGTCACATGTAATTTCTAATTGATTATTAAATTTCTTCATTGCAACCTGCCCATCCAATTGCGTTTTGCCATAAAATCCAACAATCTTGAATATGGTCGGTATTAAATGTTCTTTTACCAGACCTAAAGTATTCAATGATTTCTTCATCATCTACCTTAGCAACATGCCTACTATATGATTTTATGAATGCCGTTTGGCAATCACTTAACTCGAACTCCGATTCTTCAATATGGAAGCTATCATTATCTCCCACATAGAAGTCTAATTCATTCACATCAGCTAATATAGCTTCTAATGCCACCTCTGCATTATCTGGCATATTTTTAGCTGTACCAAAGTATGTGCCTTTGAAAAATATATCGTAATCTCTCATTGTATTGCTCCGTTTCGTTTAAGATGTGTCCATTATAAACTAATGGACACTATTGTCAACTACTAATTATTCGATTTCTTCATCTTGGTCTTCTGCCCACATTTCTAAATTCTCGATGATATTAAATTCTTCATCTAATTCAGTTGGTAAGATATCTCTAGCATTCTCTAAACTCTCCCACTCGAAATATGAATTACCTCCCTCATTGGTAAACCATCCAGCAAATCCACAACCAGCCTCATAATACTTGGCATCTACTTCATAACCTTGTTCAAATAACTCTACATATATTTCACTAGGTGAACACCATGCTGTATCAAATACCGCTCTTACAGTATAATCAGTCAATTCTAAACCATTGCCTTTATCTAACCATTGTGGCGGTAAATCCTCTATAATTCTAGCATCACATATATCCCACTTCGTTCCCCACTCATGTGTAGTAAATTCATGCCAATCTGAATAACCATATTTCTTTCTATTCGATAATTGTTTAGCTTCTAATTCTTCTTGTTCAGGTGTTCCAGCACCCATACAACCTGCAACCGTTTCAAGCAATTCTTGTGGTACTGGTTTAATGGTTTCACATAATCTATTGGTTCTAATTGCTTCTACAATCAGTTCCATTTTCTTAGGATCTGGATGTGATAATGTTAATGTATTATTGCACCAATTTGGCATTGTCTTGCTCCGATTTAATTATTATTGAGTGTTAATACTAACACATTATTATGATTTTAAAACACACTCTAGCGTTTTTATTTTCTTGTATGCCCCATTATCCCAATTATTTAATAAAGTCTGCTCACATGCAGATTTAGACGGATATTCGACCATGCTTACCTGACCCGTATACATGACGATTAATAAAATATAAGTCATATTAGATAAACTCCACCATACCAGCCAGTGGCTGGTTCAAAATATAACCCAGCTTTCTCTAGCTCATTATCCATTAATTCAATACATTGATAACATTCATAATCACTGTTGAAGAAACAAGGCACGACACCGCCATCATACACCACGATTAATTCAGCCTTGGTGCAGTATTCCTCGCCTCGTGCTTTCCACTCTGCTGGGCTGTAGAACGTCTTGCACCCACCTGTATCGACATTACCATCGCACTTATCGTTTAAAACCGCCATGATTGTTTTATACGCGGTTTTGCCTTTAGCAGATAATCCCACAGGCATTACATTTAAATCCTCTTTCATGATAACCTCTCGATTGATTTAACACCGACCCAAATAATTGATAAACCTAATACAGACACAACAACACCATGTATTAATTCCCCAACATTTAAACTGGCATTAATCATACCTAATGATATTAATGTCATTATTAGCCCCACCGTTAACCTAATCATATGTACTACACTAGTCTAATAATCGAATCGATTTTAATATTAAAAACATCGGATCTGGTATCCGTCTTAAACTCAGAAGCTAGACATAAACGCTGTGCATCATCTCTGCTTATTAACTCCCCATCGCACATGTATTCGGTCACAGTACCCACACTTGATTTAAAACTATTACATCGCAGTTGGATAGAGTTTTTACTCTTTATAATATAAGGAAACAATACCCACTCACCGTACAGCAATCCCTGATTGTCTTCGGGTAAATCACCTGCGGCACGTTTAGTGATAACACCACTAAGATTGTCGTATGTTATACCCAGCCGAGTCTGGAATGTGCTGGTTTTTATGACTAACGGACTACCTTTTCGACCCTTTAATGGTCGTTCTGTAGTAATTGTTGCTATCTGTCCTTTTTTGCTAGTAATCGCCACTAGTAAGCTATTTTCTATAATCATATAACCCTCTTAAATAATTTAGTAATAAAATCCACAACATCAACCACCGACAGAGTAAAAAGCCATCCAATTACCGCGATGTCTACAAAATATTGTATAAAGTTAAGCATTGATACAACCCTCCTCGACTTCACGAGTGTAAAGCCATTTGTCATACGCCATTGATTCATCATAAGTTAAGAATATACCGAAATGAATCGAATTAAATGCGTGAATTAAAGTATCTGAATCATTGGGATATAACGCTCTTAATTTTTCTAAATTCTCTTCATATTTGCTCATTGTTAATTCCTCTTTTATTTTACTGATATTAGATGATATGTGTATTACACATAACTGCCATTACGATGCTCTACTTTCTGGCATTTTGGATTAGACAATCCGCCTAATGTGCAGAAATAAAGATAAGTTATTGCATTGCTGTGGTTTGCTGGAAACATTGTTTTTACTCCTTTGTTGATGATGTGGCTATTATATACTAATAGCCACTTGTCAAATATTATTTTAATACTGAATGTTGGAATGTAAAGTAATATGAATCGTTATCACTTCCCCAGCCCATGTTAGATATATCCCACTCTAAGTTATTCTTCTCAATTAAGGCTTGTACAGCCTTATAGTGACACTCTACACCACTTACCTCATGTGGATATGGTATTGTAGCCTCATAGCCGTTAGCACTTGCCTTGATGCGTGTGCCACGGCTATTTGTGGCTGGTAAAGTTTTGGTTTTGATAATGACCATTTTGTATATCTCCGTTACGGGTTTTCGTTAAAGTCCATTATCATGAGTCAACACCAAAAAACATGATGATTGCGTGTTGGATTTCTCTGACTTCTTCTACAGATTTGAATGATGGTCTAGTGATTACTTCGCTCATGGTGTATCTCCTTTCGGGTTATGGTTGAGGGGAAATCCCTCAACCTTGTGAGTATTATACAAGGTTGATTATAGATGTCATCCGTTTAATTCGCTTAAATATTGAGCTTGTTCTTGTTCGTCCAGTATATCAACCACTTCGTAATGACTGGTTGAGGGATATTCATATTCAGCTTGTTCTTTATTGTGTGCGAATACTTCCATTACTGATTCTTTGTCGCAAAAGATATCAATAAAGTGAACGTAAAATTTAGCCATTTTGTAATCTCCTTTCGGGTTATGGTTAGGGAAATCCCTAACCATTAAAGTGACCGCGATAAGCATCCCCTTATCAGTACTGCATAGCATCTCTGCCATGTGTAATGGGGTTCTGGAATTATATCATTCGCCAAAAAAGTTAATGATACCGTGTTGTATTTCGCGTACGTCTTCTAAAAAAGAATCGCAGTAAATACCGTCATTGTTATTAAGATAATCGATAATGTCATTATCAAAAATAAAATCAGTTAATTCTTTTTTAGACCACTCGGCACTCGCGGCTCTTTCAAATTGATCTTGCAATTTATAAATTGCATCTTGATATAATTCAGCTTGAGTAATATCTGTATCTAAATACAACTCTAGAGAATCCATCATACATTTTATAGAGTTAAAAGTATTGTTATTTTGTTCCATTTTTAAAACCTCTTTTATTGTGGTTGATGTGGCTATTATATACTAATAGCCACTTGTTAAATTTTAATTTCCTGTGGTTAAATTACCAAAAATACTCAATTGAATTTCCGTTTATCGAGTCGTTTGTGTTTATCTCAATTCTATGCTGTCCCTCTTCTATGGTCACTTCTCCGTAAACACCATTGATTAGTGATAAGTAAATAGCATTTAATTTCTGATCTTCAGCAATTAGATTTAGCGGTTGCCACTCCTCTAATTTATTATTTTTATGTAAATTAATAAAATTTCTAGCAATGTCAAGCATTTTAAACCTCACTTTGTAGTTAATAATTTGCTAAGAACCAACACCCTAATTAAGAAGGGATTAGTGATCTTAGAAGCCCCTTCTTACAGAGGCTTCTTGATGCCAGCTAGCCAGTCGCTCGATAGCATCAATATTTGATGCACGGACGGTATCAGCACCGCCCATTTTATTAGCGATCCTAATGAAATCGCCAATAGTCACTTCAGGCTTAGGACAGCCTAAAGGGTAAAAAGCATCCTCGTTACGAGGATTTACTAGAGTATTTACTCTAGTAAAACTAACCAAGGGAAAATCCCTTCTCAATACTTCTAACATGATATTCTCCTTTCGGGTTTGTTGTTGATGTTGGGTATATTATAGGGGCTTCCTTGCCCCTTGTTAATACCTTTATGCAATTTGTAAATATAAATTATCCCATTCATTCATGAATTCATTATCAGAAAAGTCGATAACTGTTTCTTCTGGCTCTAATCCAGATGCCGACACCATAGCCCAGCCCTTGTAATTCGCATCAATGTCGCGTATTCTAAGCTGTGCTTCTTCTACGCTTTCAATGGCATCTACTATTGCCTTGAAACTTTTAGAGCGTTTTACTTCCCACTCCTCGCCATCCCATACCGATACTGTACAGTTTTGTGATAACGCATGTCTTACTAAATGTCTGTAAGCTTTCATTTTGTAATCTCCGATTGGGTTGTTTATGATTAATAGTTAACACCGATCAAATGACCGCGATAAGCATCCCCTTATCAGTACCGCATAGCATCCATGCCCCTTGTCATATCCACCTATTTTTAAATCAAGCTTTTGCCATTTTAAAACCCCAAACTATAGGTTATGGCTTGATATGGGCGATATTCAGGTTCAAATTTCATCGCCGTTTTCCGGCAGTTAAAGCTATATACTAAATAGCTTTTATAATACGTTAATGGAGAATGAAAAACTACATGGAACTTACCCTTCTTTTTCAACCCCTTTCTAGTTGGTTTTTTATAAGTGATTGTTGTTTTCATGATAAAACCCTTATTTTGTTGTTTATGATTAATAGTTAACACCGATCAAGTGACCGCGATAAGCATCCCCTTATCAGTACCGCATAGCATCTCTGCCATGGGTATAAGATACAGCATCTAGAAAAAAAAACAAGCTTTTTTTTGCACACAAAACAACAATAAACTATCAACAAATAGTAAACAATAAAATAACAAAAGTGGCACGGTTATTGATAAGAGAAAACATGATAGTTAATGAGTGCATTATCACAAAAAACCGATTTTAAACGATAATTCAAAAGTAATACCACAGCACCACTTTTGTATTATCGTGCCACCAGCACGAATTTTGGCGGTATTTTGGACTGTGCAGAGACTGGCAGAACGTGGCAATAATGATAAAACACTACATGTAGTAGCATGATGAATAAAATACCACTAGATATAGTATTACATGGTATTAATACACTACATATAGTAATAAAAGTGAATAATAACACTAGATGTAGTGATGTGCGGAAAGTGTGTCGCAACCTGTGTATAAGTGTGTGCTAGAAGTGTGCTAACCTGTGGATAAGTGGTGATAACCTGTGGATAAGTGTGTGCTAACCTGTGGATAAGTGTCTCTAGGGTAAAGTGTTGATAAGACTTAGTCTGCCAGCACGATGCTCCACAGCCCCACCACAGCCCCAGCACAGCCCCAGCACCACAGCCCCCACTATTCAGCACATACTTACATCACATGTGCAGCTCATGTGCAATAATCGTGCCAAGATTTGTGCAGCACACGTTCAGTACATGTGCAATAATCGTGCCAAGATTTGTGCGCCACATGTGCAGCTCATGTGCAATAATCGTGCCAAGATTTGTGCAGAGGCTGTGCAAGAAGTGTGCCATGATTTTTGGTGGTAAGTATGTGCTGAACGTGTTAAGTATGTGCTGAACGTGTTAAGTATGTGCTGAACGTGTTAAGTATGTGCTGAACGTGGTAAGTATGTGCTGAACGTGTTAAGTATGTGCTGAACGTGTTAAGTATGTGCTGAACGTGTTAAGTATGTGCTGAACGTGTTAAGTATGTGCTGAACGTGGTAAGTATGTGCTGAACGTGTTAAGTATGTGCTGAACGTGTTAAGTATGTGCTGAACGTAAAGTGCGATTCTGTGCCAAACTCTTATTCCCGTAACTTTTTTTCTCACAGATTTTTCACAGTTTCCGAATTTTTTTTTCACCACCAGTTCCAGCACACCCTCAATACAGATCCACCACCAGTTCCAGCACACCCTCAATACAGATCCACCACCAGTTCCAGCACACCCTCAATACAG
>Ga0316224_1002307_pt1 | contig 18062 bp, 17 predicted proteins | sample TBH18013metaG_FD_206254 | JGI IMG/M metagenome (GOLD analysis project Ga0316224, IMG submission 206254) | Freshwater microbial communities from Trout Bog Lake, Wisconsin, USA - TBH18013 | ecosystem: Environmental > Aquatic > Freshwater > Lake > Hypolimnion/Profundal zone | place: USA: Wisconsin... | reverse complement strand
AGAGTTGGCCCGTACGTCCGAGAAAAAGACAAAGGCCGACGGATGCAATACCACCGTGGCCTTGAAGGGAACGCCGACCGGAACCGCGCCGTTCGTGCCCTTGAAATTGATGCCGTAACTGAAGGCCACGCGGTTCAGCGGATCAATGTTATCGGAAGCCAGGAACGTGGCGTTGGGACAGTTAAAAACATTGCGGCCGCCCACGAAGTTGGTGGGATTGGCCGCAGATTGCCACAGCGGCTTTTGCGAGACATACGCCGGCAGGGCGTTGAACCAGGCGCTCAGGCCCTGGCCGCCGGCGGCAAACGTGGCGAGGTCCGACCAATGGATATTATCCTGGTCATAACCGCTGGGCGCGCCGGGCGTGTTGTTGGCGATGCTGAAATCGGGCAGCACCTGATGGTTGTCATCCACATACATGGCGAGCGCAAGCCCCCACTGCCGGAGGTTGCTGAGACAGGCGCTGCGGCCGGCCTTTTCCTTCGCCTTCGACAGCGCGGGCAACAGCAGTGCCGCCAGAATACCGATGATGGCGATGACCACCAGCAGTTCGATCAAGGTGAATGCGCGTCTTGTCTTCATAACGGTGAAGACCTTCGCAGAAAAATATTTTCACCGCTGCCGGACGGTTGCGAAAGATTGTCGGCGGCTTGCCGGCTCCGCCGCCGGATCGCCCCCGGGCCAGCGCATTTTGATTGGTTTCGCCGTGGTGCCGACGTATGGTTAAGGGTCATGAAAATTGCGGTGGCATTGCAAAATTTCATTCTGCGGCCGGCCGGCCTAAACCCCGGTGAACGAATCTTACGCTTATGCTGTTTCGAATCCTAACCGTGGAGGCCGTCGCGGATTATCTGAACCTCACGCCGGCGGACATTGAACAGCGCGTCAAAGACCGCGAGATCCCCTTTGAACGGCGCGGCAGCCGCCTGATTTTCCGCAAGGGCGACATTGACGAATGGGCCTCACGGCGCATCCTCGGTTTTTCCGGCGACCGCCTGGCGGCTTATCACGAAAAATCCACGCGCCACACGCGCCCGCTGCTGCCGCACGAAACCATCCTGCCGGAAATGCTGGCCGCCGGCGCCCTGGCCGCCGCCATGACCTCCAAGACCAAGGCCTCCGTCCTGCGCGACCTCGTGGCGCTCGCCGAAACCACCGGCCAGCTCAACGACCCCAAAACCTTGGTGGACAGCCTGGCCGCGCGCGAAGAATTATGTTCCACCGCCATGCCGGGCGGCTTTGCCCTGCCCCATCAACGCACTCAGGAGCCTTACTTGTTGGAGACGTCGTTCCTCGTGGTGGGCCGGACAATCCAGCCCATTCATTTTGGCGCGCCCGACGGCGAGCCGACGGATTTATTTTTCCTGATCTGCTGTCAGGACGACCGCCTGCATCTGCACATTCTGGCCCGGTTGTGCCTGATGGCGATGAAGACCAAAGTGCTGGCCCAGCTCCGCACCGCCGCCGATGCCCCCGCCCTGCGCGACGTGCTCATCGCCGCCGAAGCGGAGATTTTGACCGGCCCGCAGCGGACGGCCTAAACCGCTTTCAGGCTTGAGGCGAGAACTGGCGCGGCGTGCCGGTGACTTCGGAGATTTGACCGGCGGACTGCTCTCCGCCGTCAACGCGACCGGCCAACTGTTAGCTGGTTTGACTAGCGCCGCAATTCAGGTTGGGCACGGGGTTGTCTTCACGGCAAGAAAAACCCATGCGCCAGCTAGGACCCCGTGTTGCATCCGTGTCCATCCGTGTCCATCCGTGGTTCAATTATTTTAGTCTTTCTGCAGATACTTTTTGATGAACAGCAGGTAGCCCAGGAACGGCAGCGTGAACAGCACCGTGAACCAGCCCATCCGGTTGCCCGTGAACATTCCCAGCTTTTGCATCTGGTCAATCTGCGCCGGCGGCAGCCCCTGCAATTGATACAGCTCGCTGATATCATGGTGCGCGTAGGTCAGCACGGCGGACACCACGAACAACACCATCGCCACGAAGATGAGCCACCAGCCCCGCGCGTCCAGCCGGTATAACCACCAGCCCGCCACGCCCCAGACGGCGGCGACAACCAGACAGAACAACGCGCCCGGCAGGCCGGCCACGAACATCCCAAAGCACGGCATCACCGCATGGCCGGTCAGCGGCCAGACCACCATCATCGGCACGGCCAGCCACGTCCACAGCACAAACCCCAGCAGCGGCAGCGGACAGGCATCCGTCCAGCGCGTCACCGGGTCGCGCGCCGCGCACGTCGCTTGCACATGACGGCTCTGGTAGAAAAAAGTCCACAGCGCCGGCACGAGGATGAAAAATATGCCAAAGAAAATGGTCATGCCAATGACCATGCCGGTGATGGCCGCCGGCGGCATGGCCGGCTGACCGGTCTTGGCATTGGGCGGCAGGTTCGCCATCGCCTTGCCCATGAAGAACGGCATGATGGCCGTCATGCCGACACCCATGATAAGCCAGCTCCACGAAAAGATGACCAGCAGCGCCCGCGCCCAGCGCCGTTTCTGAATGGAACCGATGCCCAGCCAGATGAGCGTCACGGCGAGCGTGGCATAAACGATTATGCCCGGCACCATGGCGGCGGTATTGGCCGGCGGCGCGTTCGGGGCTTTGGCCGCCATCATCTGCCCAAAGAGCAGCAGCGGCACAAACAAGCCGCACAGGCCGCCGAGCAGCAGCGTCAAAATGCCGAAGACCACCAACCCGGTGGAGCGGTCTTTGTAATCGGGCACCGGGGCGGGGATCGCGGCGATGGGCGGAATGGGCGGAATGGTTTCGTCGTTCATAAGCAGGGTGCTTCCGTGTGAATTTTTCGCGTGTGCCCGGAGGTCATGTTGTTTCCCGTTTTGGTTGCCCGTTGTTTTGCCTAATCCTGAAATCGGCCGGCTGGGAAAAAATCTTATTTGCCGTCCCCCGCCCTGTCAAGGACTTAGCAGTCGGCCACACCTTGCGGTGAGCCACCGTGGAAAAAACCTGGCGGCTGGCCACCACCGGGCAGGAACAATCAGGTCGGGACGGTGCGCCGCGCCGTCCGCTGGCCGGCGCTTTCCCGTCCGCCGCCGGACAGCCCCGTTCCGCCGGCCAACCAGGGGGCTGCGCCAGCGGGGACATCGCAGCGCAATTGTCCCTACCAGCAGGAATACAGGAACCGATTCCCTTCAGCCTTCTTCATTCTTCATTCTGCCTTCCCCCCGGTGCCCCACCGCAGGCAGTGGCCGGGCGCCGGCACCTGCCCCGGGAAATCGTCCCGCAAAATAATTCTCCCTCTCCGCTCCCGCAGCGGGAGGGGAGAGGGACCAAGGGTGTGAGGTGAGGGCGGCAGATTCTTCATTCAACATTCTGCCTTCATCATTCCCGCCGCCGGCGGTTAATTGCCCGCCTTGAGCGCGTCCAGTTTTTTGCGGCCCTGCTGCAACAGCCCGCCCAGTTGCTGGAGCTGCACCGACGACAGCGGAATCCGGGGCGAATCCTCAAATTGCAGATACGTCAGCACCACGCCCTCCGCGCGGTCGCTGTGGGCGATCACCCGCAGGCCCGCCCTGGTCGTGAAGCTCGCCTCAAAGCCCGGCAACGACGTCACCTCCTCGCCCTTGATGGTGGCCAGCCGGCCGGCCGCATCCGTCAGGCCGTCCAGTTCATCGTCATCCACCAGCAGCCGCAGCCACCGGCCGTTCTCGCCCCAGGCCACGGACAGTCCATACACCTTTTCGCCGGAGGCCAGGTTCCGGCATTCGCAGGCGCGCACCCGCACCTCGGCCGGGCCGAACGGGATGGAGCCAAGGTCGCCAAAACCCTGCCCGAGGAGCGCATCCCGCTGGCGCTCGAACCGGCCGAGGGCGGTGTTCAAATTGTTGGTGTCCTGGTTCTGCGCCCGGGCGGACAGGGTCAAGACGCCCAGCGCCAGGCCAATGGCCAGAGTGGATGATTTCATAAAAGTTTTTAGGGATGAGCCAGCCGACATGGCAGGTTAAAAACCTGCGGCGAATAAAAGTTGCGTGCCGGGGAGCAGCCACCGATTGCTGGCTCCACGCCGATTTGAAACCCCATTCCGAAGATGCTGCCCCGACGGTGGCCGTCCGCAAGGGCTGGCCGGGACGATTTGCGTGGGGGCGATGTTGTAACGCGCGGCGAGGTTGATGACCACCTCGACCTCACCGATGAGGATGGTGATTTGTTCCTGGGTCAGGCTGTAACGCGCGCACATTCTGGCAAAGGTAAAAACTAAATATGCGAACGCAAATTCAAATACGCTGAAGGCGTAACAGAAATTAGCCCGGTGTTGACGCGCAGCGGCTACGCCGGGAAATCGTCCCACAAAATAATTCCCCCTCTCCTCGCCAAACGAGGAGAGGGCCGGGGTGAGGAGTCAAAAAATAATTCCCTCGCCGCATCCGATGGGGAGGAGGTGGCCGCGAGCCGGATGAGGTGAACCGCGAAATACTCGATCGATGAGAAAAACACTCCCTCATAGAGCGAAAGGGTCAGCGTGTTCGACATCATCCGTCCAAAAGTTGTAACGGTGAGCCAAGAAGTCTTCAATAGCTTTGAAATCCGGTGTCTGTTGATGTAGTTGCAGCTTGTATGTCTTGGCAAAAGCAATCACAAACATCTGAAAATGTTCGCGGAGCTTCTTTTCTTCAAATTCTTCAAGTGGAACCTGTAGAGCGTCTGACTTCTCCGGCTCATGTGGAAGCTGCTTGCTCGCTGCAACATAATCTCCCCGATCTGACGAACGACGTATATGTTCGAGTCGGTAATTGGTTGTCACATGAAAGACGGCAGCCAAAATATGCCAATCTTTCCAACCGGAGGCTCGGAGGCGAGAAACAGTCAGCCTAAATGGTAGTTCCGTGTTCAGGCTCTTCAAGGTTAGCGCGACCGGAGGAAGGAATCCTTTATACCTATTCCGCAGTTTCTGTTGTGCGTCTTCGGAATTGTAACCCGGACCGGGGCCGCTGAACCAAGGGAGCTTCTCTGGTCTTTGGAAAACAAATTGCGCTGGCGCACAGAACTGAGCGTGTGTATTGCGCTGTGAAGCATCAAAAATCTTCTGGCTGATGAATTCTCGGTAGCACCGACCATACGTTGCCCCTACTTGAAGTTTCGATGGCAGCCCATCTTTGAAGCGTTCGTTCAATATTTTGGTGAACTGCTCATGCGGAAGTAAAGACGAAGCCGTCAATAGTGTGCTCGCGACCGCCAGTGCGCCTGCACGTAAATCCGCAGGAGTTAAAACGCCATCTCGAAAAAGCCGATATGCCGGCAAAGTTACACTTCCGATGTGTTCCGTATTGGATGGTTCAAAAACCGCGTCAAAGCCCTTGCTGCGCTTTTCTTCTCTAATCTTAGGCGGGTCCTCGGACGCAATCTGAATAGAGATTTTGAGCGTTATTCTCATCAAGCAAAGATCGTGGCCAGCCAAATCAGACAGAAATATCTGCAACGCAGCGAGGAACTCTTCAGCCGCAAGCGTGGTCTCGTAATCGTTGCTCCATTCAACATCCCATGACACACCGTGCGCCCTCCATTTTGCGCGCCGCACAATACCGGAGTCGCTCCATGGTGGCCCGGCCAACTGTTCCTCCATAGATTTCCATAATCCTTGGGGGCCAAGAGCAGCCCATTTCTCTTCAGCTTCAGGCGCGAAATCCTTTATTTCATCAGCCAAACCCATACCCGCCAATATTTGTGTGCTACGATCATGGGCGAACGTTTCCAGTGCGGGGTGCAGAATCTTCGTGGTGATTGACGCAACGATTAAATGAAAGGTCAAGTGCTGTAGCCAGCCGTCATTTTTATTGAAGTCCGCATCAAAATCATGTGGGAAGTTTGGATAGATGATTGCCGTTTCATCCGCTAGTTCAAAAAAACCGTGCCAGGCACCAAGCGCATAGTCACAGGAAGCAGCGCGATTAAGACTGCGCGCGACGAATCTTTTCAACCGTAGGTCTTTCGCATTGAGCGCAAGGAAGGCGGCGGCCAATGCATAGTATTTGGCGGCAAAATGCAAATCCTGGTCTGAGTATGCATTGCTGAGACAATTCAGGGCAAAGAGTGCCTTGCCAAAAGTTTCCTCTGCGAACCAGTCAATTTTTGCCTGATGAAGTTGTCCGATCGCGCGAGGTAAATCTTCAGCTTCCAGAAAGGCGAGTGCACGGTCCAGGCATTTTTCCGCAGCCTTAAATTTCCCAAAGCGTTTTGCGAGCAAAGCGTCCACCTTGATCGTCAACGACTCGTATTCAGGGTGTTTTCCTATGTAGCGAGCATATTCTGTTAAGTGATCCGCAAATCTTTCCAATGGGAAAAGCGGGGCATGAACCGCCAATTTCACCAGTTTGCCCCAGCAAAGAAATGCATTATTAAAGTCAGGCTTTCCCCAGACGGCGCGAAGCGATAGATGCGCGTTTCCGTAGGTGTCAAGTAGCGCGCAATGCTCATTGAGCCTCTCGTGTTTTTTGGCGTTCTGAATGCGTTGACGCAAATGTTCTTCAAAAGCATCAGCCCAACCGTGCAGTTCAACGTCGGTCAATTGCACTTTTCCAAAGCGATTTGCCGTATTTACATAAGTTAAGAGCACTTGGAAATCTTCAAGGTCAGCGGAATCCTCCAATTCCGCGACGTTTGAAAAATAAATCCGCAGTCGGTTCTCCTGACCGGCCAGCGACCCCAAGCCGCGCAATCGCAGCACTGTGGCTTCGTAGAGGGATCTCCGACGCAGAGCGTGAAAGGTGGCGTGATTAGCTATCTCATCCAAGCGATCAATCCAGAAAGGCAATTCGGGTCGCTCGAATTGGTTCACGGGGCGGCCATTTTTGTCGTAGGCAAACGGTCCGAGGGCGGTTCGTGCTGCGGAACGAATATCCGAGAAATCAGCGAAGGTTTGCGCAGGGCGAGTTTCCAATCTCCACCGCTCTAAAGTCGTGTAGTAATTGCCCATCTCATCGGCACCGACAGGCACCGATGGAAGGAGTTCGGAAGGCAACTGGAGATAGCGCTGTGCGAGCCAAAAGAGTTCGCGGTCACACAAGAACTCCGCAATGGCAGCCCCATCGATGATTTCCGTATGGATGGCGTGGGTGACTTTCGCCCACTCTTGCAACTTGTGACGCTTTGCGACTACCACATCGCAAGTGCAAAACGCATAAACGCTCACGGGCCGAGTGCCCGATGACATAATCGTCGTGATGTCGTTGCGAATCTTCGAAGTGATACCCTTTGCCTTTTCTATCGTGCATGTAAAGGCGATGGGTTTATCGGAAGCTAGGCCAACAAATGATCGCGCGGACAAAGTGCTTTTCTCAAGAAACGTGCGAAATGTTTCAAAATCACGTCCTTGGTCGCCACCAGACTGAACTGGTCCGGTAGCTGGTAGAATATTCGAGCAAATTCGGGCACGGGCGAGGTGTCGGCACAGGTGTTCCCAATCATGTTCGGCATTGCGCTCAGACAACTGTTCCAATGCAAAACGGATCTGTGTGATAATTTGGGCATTATCAGACATGATTGGTATGCATATCGGCGTAATTTATTGCCGTTATCCCAGAGGCCATATTAATTATATTATTGTCAGGAGTGTGCGCCGGAACGGTGTTGGCGTCAATCTGTGTTCATCTGCGGTTGGAAAATGTTCAACTCCTCACCCCGACCCTCTCCTCCTTTGGGGAGGAGAGGGAGAAGCGTTCGCGTGGTTCGTGTATTTCGCGGTTCAACTCACCCTGCCGCGAACGTTTTATTCGCCGCCGTCCATGTGGTAATACATGGATTGCAGCGCGATTTTGCCCGGCCCCGTGAACCGATTCCACACCATCTGTCCGGCGCTGGCAAAGAATCCCGTGGAAAGTTTCTGGAACATCGTCTGCATCTGCACCGAGCGGTCCTTGTAAATCCAGCCGCCCGGCTCAATGTCAATCGCCTCGCCCGCCGCCAGCGTCACCTCAAACACATTGCCGAAGCCGTGCAGCCACAAAATGCCCTCGCGCGCGGGGCAGGAAAAGTTGTCGATGAAAAAGCCCGTGCCGCCCAGCAGCATGTTGGCCGCGCCCTTCACGCGGGTGAAGGTGTAATCCACGTTGTCCGTGGCGGCGAGCCATTGATGTTCCCGCACGTCCACGCCCTGCCCCGGTGCCAGATGCAGCCCAAAGACATGGCCCGCGCCGTCGCGGCTGAAGGCGATGCGGCCCGGCCCGCTCGCGCCGGTCAGGAGAAACGGCATGCCGGCGAGCATCCGCTTGAACGCGCCTTTCATCGGGTGGATGGCCACCGTCACCGCCGGGTCTTTCCAGAGCAAAACGTGGTGTTCAAAATAGACGCCGGTGTTGCTGAGTTCCACCTGCAGCGCGGGCACCAGCTCGCCCTGGATGTGATAGGTGACGCCGCCGAAGGTTTCGTTCTGGGTGTTGGTGGGTAACAAGGTTGGCACGGCCATAATTTTTGGGGGATTGATTGGGGTTAATATTTGGCGACGCGCCCATTTGAACGCGCCGCCGGCATGGCGTCAAGGTCTTTGCAGCCGGCCACTGCCTGCGGACGGCCATGATGATGACCGGAGTTGGAATTGCTCATTTCACCGGTTTTGAGCCTTCATATATTTGCGGCTGTGGGTCTGTAGGCGGGAATTCATGATCAAATTCCCAGGCATACCAATGCTGGCCGACCGGCTTGAAGGAATCAATTGTCGCCGGAAAATGGTTCGTTTGCGGATTGTAAGCCACCCCATGTCCGTCGTGGTGGAACCCCCTAAAGAACACGAACAAAATCCCATTGTGGGTCACGGCGGGAAACTCCTGCCCGTGTATGGCCGCCCACGGCAACCCGCGAATGGGCTTGGATTTTGCCGCGTTGTCATCGTCTGAAATGCAGTCAAAAATGCAGTCGTTCGTCTGCATGTTCCATCCATTGGTGGCGGCAAATGAGTTGACGGCGGTCAGGGCGTCAGGACCCACCAGCGTGGGCGCCGGCACCTCGTCCCAATTGAGGCCAAAGGATGGATCCACAATGGCTGATTCAAAGACGGCACGCAGCGCCGCCTGCCCTTCCGCATTGGTGAAGGACAAATCCAAATTGGACTGATCCAATGGTTGCATCCCCTGCATCTTTTGCTGCATTTCCTTCACAAAGCGCTGAAAGAGCCGCTCTTTTTGGCTGGCCGGAGAGCCATTGGTGACCGTGTTGTCCGCCGCAAAGGAATGGATGGTGAGAAAACTGATCGCAATGATGTTGAGGAAGCGTTTCATAAAGTGGCCGGTTCCGTTTTGCCGTCCTGATGTCCTGATTTCATGGCCGCGTCGCCCGTTGAGATGTTTGCCGATGCTACGCCGATGCCACGGAGGGTCAACATCAATTAGCAGTTGCCGGCGAATGGTGATTGTCTCAATGCTACGCCGATGCCACGGAGGGTCAACATCAATTTGGAACATTGAAAGGCTGTGGGCGTGAGGCTTTAGGCTGTGGGCGGAAGGCTTGGGCGCGGGGGAGTTGATGGTCGAGGGCTGATGGTTGGTGCAGGGTCGAGCCTGTGGCTCGAAACCTCCGGCCACCGGCCGGACGCTACAACTCTACGGCGTGTCCAACCCTTAAACCAGCCGTGATGTCCATTTTCAAGGCAGGCGGGCGCATTTCCGGTCGGAAACGGCCTTTTATCAATTCATTTTGCCGTAAAACAAATCTGTTTTGTCATAAACCAAATCTGTTTTGCCTCAAAGTAAATCTGTTTTGTCGTAAAACAAATCTGTTTTGCCGCAAAGTAAATCTGTTTTGCCATGGAACAAATCTGTTTTGCCATGGAACAAATCTGTTTTATCACGGAACAAATCTGTTTTGCCGCAAAGTAAATCTGTTCTGTCGTAAAACAAATCTGTTTTGCCGCAAACCAAATCTGTTTTGTCACGGAACAAATCTGTTTTGCCGCAAAGCAAACCTGTTTTGCCTTAAAACAAACGGGTTTTGCCCCATCCAACATCCAATAAGCCGGCGGCGCGGCAGCGCCGCCCTACCACCAGACGGCAGGGCTGACCTGCCGGCCAGCCGGGGCGGCGCGGCGAAAACTTGGCGCGCCCCCTGCTATCATACTGCCGGGTGCAAGGGTGGAAGATGGTTTCATAGTCCCTGTGGTTATTGTTTGGAAGCCCGGACCGGTTGTCCGGGCTTCTTTTTTTTGCGGGCGCAGGTTTCCGGTTCCCGCCGGTTCCCCGCACGGGGACGAACGCGCCGCCCGCGTGTTGCCGTGCGGTTCGCGGCGGGGCGGTTGACCAATCTGAAGAGTGCGGAGTCACGGCGCGGCGGCGGCGCGGAAAAACCGCTGCGGCTGGCCGGGGGACGGGCTGTCGGAAAAAATAAAAGTGTCGTTGGTCGTGGTGGTGTTGGTGCAGACGGGCGACCAGGCCGTCAGGTTGGTGCTGGCCTCGACGGTGCAGGTGCGGTTCAGCCCGCCGGCGACGAGCAACTGGAACGGCGCGCCGTTGGTCGGCGGCAGCGCGTTGACGAGGATGGTCCGCAGCGCCTTGCGCAGATTGAGGCGGCCGCCGGTCCGGCAGAGACCGGCCAGCGCCGGCAACGAATCGGTGGAGCTTAACAGGCGGCGGATGGTCTGGTGATAATTGTCCGAAGGATATTGCGCCATCAGCAGCGCGCACGCGCCGGAAACATAGGGGGCGGAAAAGGAGGTGCCGGCGATGTTGATGCCTAGATTGCTCGGCGGGTAATATAATATGTGTCCGAAAAACTGATGGTAGAATATATTTGGTCGCCCGGCGCGGCGAGCGCCACATTCGTTGCACCATAATTGGAGAAGCCGCCCAAGGCGTCGTTTCGATCCGTGTAGGCCACGGAGACCATGTTATCCAACCGGTAACAGGACGGATAACCGGGGGTGACATCAATGTTTCGGCCCGGGCTGTTGTTGCCGTTGCCAGCGGAGGCCACCCAGAGGACGCCCGCCGCCTGCGCCGCAACAATCGCGTTGGAAACCGCCAGTGAAGCCGTCGGGCTGTCAAAGCTGGCGTTGATGATCTTCGCGCCATGCGCCAGCGCATAATTGACGCAGGCAATCACCGTCGAGTCGCTGCCGGTGCCGCCGCTCAAACATTTGCAGGCCATCATCTGCACCTGCCAGGCCACACCGCACACCCCGACACCATTGTTGCCCACGCCGCCCAACACCCCGGCGACCAAAGTTCCGTGGCCGTCGGCATCGGTCGGATCATTCGTGCCGGTGAAGGCATTGTAGCCATGCCCGCCGTCCAGCGGATTCACCCACATGTTTGCCGCCAGATCCTGATGCGTCGCCCGGATACCGGAATCCAGCACCGCCACGACGATGTTGCTGGCTGAGGTCAGCACATCCCACCCGTCCGTCGCATCAATGTCCGCGTGCGCGGTGCCGCCGCTCTGGCCGTAATTGTATAAGCCCCACAATAGCCCGTTCGTAAAATAGGCATCGTTCGGCAGCGTGGTATCCGCATAGACCGGATAGTCCGGCTCGGCAAATTCCACCAGGCCGCCCTGCCGGTATTTGGCGATGAGTCCCGCCACGGTTTCCCCCGCCGGCACGGTGATGACCTGCGCGCCACCCGCCGCCGCGAACTCGCCCCGCACGCTGGCCCCGCGCGCGACATGAAACGCCGCCAGCGCGGCGCGGCTGACACCGGCCTTGGGACGGATAAGGATTTGATCCGTCCGATACGCCGGAGCGGAAAGGGTCGCGCCCCAGATTGCCGGCAGTCCCGGCTGTAGCAGCGCCAGCAAGATAATGAAAACTGTCACTAAAGCGGAGTTTTTCATGGGGATATACTTTCAGTTGATTGATGACATTAAAATAAAAATCGCCACCCCCGGTCGGATGGTGCCTGGCGGACGCGATGCCATAAATCGCCGGATTTTGTAATTGTGACCCGGCGGCGGACGGCTAGCCTCGCCTTGTCCTTATAAAAAAACTTTTCATCATCCTGGACGTGCTGGCGGCGCTGGGCATTTTCGTTCTATTGCTGATCGCCGTCGCGGGCGGCAGCTACAACCACCTCGTCAAGCTCTCACAGGGCGTGGACAGCCAGTTCCTTCTCCCTAGGGATGGCCGGGATGAGGGAGGACTTGAACAAATGATTTGAAGATGGCCGTCCGCAAGGGCGATGCCGCGCCGATGGCGCTGGGGATTCCGAGCGGCGCTGGCTTTGGCTGGACAAATCATTTGGCCGAGCGCAGAGTTGAAACATGAAGCCGCGCGTTTCCAATCAGAAGGCCGCCGCGTTGACGCTGTTGGAGGTGCTGGTGGTGATTGTGGTGTTGGTGGTGGTTTTGTTTACTTTGGCTCAGTTTTTTCTACCGAACACACACTATGCAAGGCCGAAAGCCCCACGAATCGAATGCATCAACAACCTTAAACAAATTGGTCTTTCTTTCCGGCTTTGGGAAGGCGACAACGGCGACAAATATCCGATGGGTGTTTCTGTGACCAATGGCGGCACAATGGAGTTGGCCACCGGAACCAATGCATGGTTTAGTTTTCTGGTCTTGTCCAATCAATTGAGCACACCGAAGATTTTGCGTTGTCCGAGTGATACAAACAGTTTGTTTGCCACCAATTTTAAAACCGGTATCAACCGTCGAAACATCAGTTACTTTGTCGGCGTTGATGCCGAAGAAAGTAATCCGCAAATGCTGTTGGCTGGCGACGACAATTTTGAAGTGGGCGGCGCGCCGGTGAATTCCGGGTTGCTGATTCTGGTTTCAAATACGCCGCTAGCTTGGTCTGCCGCGCGCCATCATTTTGCCGGCAACGTCGGCCTCGCCGATGGCAGCGTTCAGTCGCTCAGCAATCCCGGTCTTACAAACTTGCCAACCAGCCTCGCCACCAACCGGCTCGCGATTCCGTAAGCGGCGGCGGGGCGTGATCTGGTTCCGCAGGAACCGCTAACAATAGCCCGGCATTTCAATGCCGGGTTGAATCAGCAAACCGTTCAAGTCCCGGAGGGACGGCCGACGGTTTCAGTCGTCCCGGCGGGACTTGGACTTTCTCCACGGCAGCCCGGCGTTGAAACGCCGGGCTATTTTCGGTTCGTCCCGTTGGGACGGGTGGCCGCAACGCAGTTGCCCCATTTAGCGCTCGCGGCCTTGCGGCTTCCTGCTATGATTAGCGCAGTCGCAAAGACTTTTCATTTAATGACACCAAAACTTTTTACCGAGCTGGGCCTTTCGCCTGAATTGCTCAAGGCCATTGACAAACTGGGTTACGAACAGGCCGCGCCCATTCAGGCCGCCGCCATCCCGGTGCTGATGTCCGGCAAGGACGTGGTCGGCCAGTCCATGACCGGCTCCGGCAAGACCGCCGCCTTCGGCATTCCCGCCGTGGAAAAGGTGGACCCGAACGTGCGCGCGGTGCAGGTGCTCATCCTCTGCCCGACGCGCGAGCTGGCCATCCAGGTGTCGGAGGAGATCCACAAGCTGGCGTTCTTCAAGCGCGGCATCAACTGCCTGCCCATCTACGGCGGCCAGTCCTACGAGCGGCAGTTCTTCGGCCTGAAACAGGGCGCGCAGATCGTCATCGGCACGCCGGGCCGCCTCATGGACCACATGCGGCGCGGGACGTTGCGGCTGGAGACCATCAAGATGGTCATCCTCGACGAGGCGGACGTGATGCTCAACATGGGTTTCCGCGAGGACATCGAAACCATTCTCAAGGACGCGCCGAAGGAACGGCAGACGGTGTTCTTCTCCGCCACGATGCCCAAACCGATCCGCGACCTGATTGAGAAATATTCCCGCAGCCCGGAGAACGTGAAGATTCAGCAGAAGGAGATGACGGTGCCGACGGTGGACCAGGTTTATTACGAGGTGGACCGCCGCTACAAGATGGATCTGCTCACGCGGCTGATTGACATTTACGATCTCAAGCTGGGCATCGTCTTCTGCAACACCAAGCGCATGGTGGATGATCTGGTGGATCATCTTGAAGCCGCCGGCTATCAGGCCGACCGGTTGCACGGCGACATGACGCAAGCGCAACGCGACCGCGTGATGAACAAGTTTCGCAAGTCGGGACTGGAGTTTCTCGTGGCCACGGACATCGCCGCGCGCGGCATTGACGTGGACGATGTGCAGGTGGTGTTCAACTACGATTTGCCGTATGACCCGGAAGATTACGTCCACCGCATCGGGCGCACGGGTCGCGCCGGGCGCAGCGGCCGGGCGATTTCGCTGGTGCCGTTCCGCGAGCTGTTCCAGATCCGCAACATCGAGCGCTTCGCCAACGTCCGCATTCAGCGCGGCAAGATCCCGACGGAGAACGAAGTGGCCGAGGCGCGCGAAAATGTCTTCACCGACAAATTGAAGGCGCTGCTCACCAGCGGCGAATTCACCAAGCAGGACCGGCTCGTCGAAGCGCTCGTCGAGGAAGGGTTTAACCATGCCGACATCGTGTCGGCGCTGATCCACCAGTTGCAGAACGGCGAGGCGGCCAAGGCCGCGCCGAAGACCGAGGACTACGACCGCCCCGAACGCGAAGAGCGCCCGGGCCGGTTTGATGATCGCGGCGGACGCGGTGATTATCGCGACGACCGGCGAGCGCCGCGCTTCGATGAGCGCCGCGAGGAACGCCCGAGCCGGTTCGAAGAGCGCGCGCCGCGTGAAGGCGTGAAGTTTGCCGATCCGAAGAAGTCCAAGGTCGCGCCGTGGAAAGCCGCCACCCCAACGACGCCGAAGATTGTTACGCCGCCGCCGGCGAAGAAAGTTGTTCCACCACCGGCAAAAGTAGTTGAAGGTAGGGCGGGCAGTCCCCTGCCCGCCGACGTGGAAAAGCCTGACGACGGCGCGCACGAAATGACGCGCCCTACCGCCGCCGCGCCCGCCGAGGCGATTAAGACTTATTCCGACGAGGAAATCCTCGCGTCGGTAAAAACGCCGGAGCCGAAGCCGGAATCAAAATTATTCATCAAGCCCAAGGCCGCGCCCATCGCACCGGCCAAGCCGAAGGAAAGCCGCGGCACGCCCGTTGGCCAGACACGCCTGTGGATGAGCCTCGGTGCGGAACAAGGCGTCGCGCCGATTGATGTCGTGAATTCCGTCGCCGGCGAAACCGGCCTGCCCGGCAAGGTGGTCGGCAAGGTGGACGTGCGCGACCGCCACGCGTTTGTGGACGTGGCGAGCGAACACGCCAACAGCATCATCGCCAAGCTGAACCGCTCGGAAATCAAAGGCCAGAAGGTCAAAGTCAAGCTGGCGTGATGAGCGACGAAGCGTCAGCGGAACCGGTGGAATCAGCGGTTCCTGAAAAAAATGTCGAGCGGCTGTTCCCGTTCGTGGTGAAAACGCGCGGACTGCTCATCGGCCGCGACACGCTGCGCGCGAACAAGAACAAGCTGCATTTCGTCCTCATCACCGAGGACATCGCAGATTCCAGCCGCGACGAAGTGCTGAAAGATTTCTCCCACTATCCGGTGGTGCAGCATTTCACCGGCGCGGACTTGGAAAAGTTTTTTGCCGTCAAGGGTGCCAAGGCGGTCGGCTTCACCAAGTCCGGCCTGGCGCAGTCCATCTACGCGGAATTGAAATCATTTCGCCTCAACAAGCCGCCGAACGTCCCCACGCCGCCGAAGCCGAAACCGGTGAAAGCTCCCGTCACACCGATTACTCCTTCAGAAAATCCGTGAACGCCGGTTCCGGCGGCGTGGAAAAATCCCAGTCGCGTTCGCGCCAGTGAAATTGCAGCCGTCCCGCGTGCAGCGCGTGCGACGGCAGGATGAGCCGCCCGCGTTGTTCGTCCGTCAGCCGGCCTTCGACCAACGCGAGATATAAGTCGGAATCACCGCCGTAAATCTTGTCGCCGACGATGGGATGGCCGAGGTGCTGAAGATGGATGCGGATCTGATGCTTGCGACCCGTGCGCGGCAGTAGCCGGAGCAAGGTGAACTTGGCCGACTGGCGCAGAAATCTTTTCTCCACGAAATACTCTGTCTGCGCCGGCGTGCCATCGACACGCACACAGTCCTTGATGGCGACGATGCTGGTTTCATCTTTGCCGAGCGGCGCGTCAATCATCCCCGACTCCGCCGCGACGTGGCCATGGACGATGGCGAGGTATTCTTTTTGGATGGCGCGGGTCTCCCAGATTTTCCCCAGCTCGCGCGCCGTGAGAACATTTTTGGCGATGACCACGAGGCCGGACGTTTCGCGGTCGAGACGGTTGACCAGATGCGGCTCGGAGGCCGCGCGCAGGTAAAGCCGCGCCCGGCTGATGAGGCTGGAATATTCGTCGCCCTTCGTCGGATGGCAGACGAGGTCCGCCGGCTTGTGCACCACCAGCAGGCCGTCATCTTCGTGAACCACGTCAAATAATTTGTCCAAGCGCGGCCAGTTTATCACGCCGGCGGCCGGCGCGGAAATATTATAGCCGCAAAAACCGTCTGGATTTGCCGGCGCGACCTGATTAAGATGCCTGTCGTGCAGTATGACTCCAAAGCTTCCGTGGCGGGAAAACTCCTGGTCGTGGATGACAATCCCATTGTCCAGCGCACGGTCTATTTCTCGCTGCGCGACGCGGGTTATCAGGTGCTGATGGCCGGCGATGTTTCCGACGCCATGAAAATCATCCGGCGCGAGCAGCCGGACCTGGTTCTGGTGGATTTGTCCTTTCCGCTCGACACCGGCAACATCAACGGCCCGCTGCAGGACGGCTTCTTTATCATTGACTGGATTCACCGCACGCCGGAAGTCAAAAAATCTCCCATCATCATCATCTCCTCAACCCCGCCGGCCGAATACCGGGAACGCGCCGATGCCGCCGGCGTCCGCGCGTGCTTCCAAAAACCCCTGGACAAGGAAAAACTGCTGGCGTCCGTCCAGGCCATTCTCGGCCAGGCCAAGATTAAAACGCCGGCCTGACCCGGCTTTTTAAATTCCGCCGAACCGCCGGTTGCGCTTGGCGTATTCCTCCAGCGCCGCGAAGAATTGCGGCTTCTTGAAATCCGGCCAGAGCGTCGGCGTGATGACCAGCTCGGCGTAACTGATCTGCCACAGGAGAAAATTGCTCACGCGCATCTCGCCGCTGGTGCGGATGAGCAAATCGGGATCGGGAACATTGCGCGTCCACAGATGGTCGGAAATGACTTTCTCCGTAATGTCGCCCGGCTCCAGTTTTCCCGCTTTGACCTTCTCCGAAATCTGCCGCACGGCCTCGACAATCTCGATGCGGCTGCCGTAGCTCAACGCCATGATGAGCGTCAGACCGTTGTTCTTGGACAGCGTGGCGATGGATTTGGCGAGATGCTCCTGCACGTTGTCCGGCAGCCGATGAATCTGGCCGATGACTTCGAGGCGAACATTATTTTTGTTCAAGTCTTTCGTCTCAGTCTTGAGATAGTGGACCAGATATTTCATCAGCGCATCCACTTCATCTTTCGGGCGGTTCCAATTCTCCGCCGAAAACGCGTAGAGCGTGAGATACTTGATGCCGAGTTCGCCCGCTGTGCGGATGATTTCGCGCGCCGAATCCGCGCCGCGCCGGTGCCCCTCGATGCGCGGCAGATGGCGCGACTTCGCCCAACGGCCGTTGCCGTCCATGATCACCGCGACATGGCGGGGAAGATTCGCGACGGCTTCGGCGCTTAAATTGGATACAGGGGAGCTCATTTGTTTACTCGCAGATTACCTGAACTTAAATTGATTCAGGTTAGCAGGAGCAGCGATACTACCCACAATGTCATGCTTCACATTATTAGTGAGGCCGGTGCTGTTATCACTTTCACGAATTAGATTAAAACCGGTTGAAACAAAATCTCCGAAAAGATCCGGTCCGAATCCAGCTGTTCCCGGATTACCATTGGAGCCGGGCAAAATGCCATTGGAATCTCCGGGATACGCAACCCCCTCACTGCCACCTTGACCATTAGCGTTTACAGCAATCAATGAGTTGAATAATACGACAGTGGCACCAGATATATTAAAGATTCCGCCGCCGGAACCACCGGAACCGCCATTGCCTCCATTTGCACTATTTTGATCAATCACACCAACGCCAGCCGAACCAAAGCCGCCGCGCCCGCAAACATTGCCGGCAAGGATACAGTGTT
>Ga0316224_1002305_pt1 | contig 18073 bp, 9 predicted proteins | sample TBH18013metaG_FD_206254 | JGI IMG/M metagenome (GOLD analysis project Ga0316224, IMG submission 206254) | Freshwater microbial communities from Trout Bog Lake, Wisconsin, USA - TBH18013 | ecosystem: Environmental > Aquatic > Freshwater > Lake > Hypolimnion/Profundal zone | place: USA: Wisconsin... | reverse complement strand
GGCGGTGGGCGGCCCCGGAGGGAGCGGGGCTGATGCCCCCGGAATGCCCGCAGGCTCGGAGCCCGGACCGGGGCGCGGCGGTGATGCCCGGCATTACCCGGCTATCCCACGATTTCCCGGAAGAACCATTTCAGTGGCATTTAATAACAATTATGAATGACCCCCGTTATGCCGTTTCCCCCGAGGCCGCCATGATCCGGCGGGTGCGCGGCTCCGCGACCCCGATGATCATCGCCGCCGCGAAGATCGCCTGCACCCGCGCCGCCTGGCGCGAGCTCCTGGAGGGGCTTTCGCCCGAGGCCCGCAGCGTCCTGGAATTCCAGCCGCCCCAGGACATGTGGCTCGAGCCCGGGATCGTGGGGGAATGGCTGAAGCGGTTCCAGTCGACCATCAGCCTGGGGCCGATCCCGGGCATCTTCGGGGCGGAGACCATCCGGCTGCGCAACCCGGACGCCTTCCAGTCACCCGCGGACCTGCTCGCGGCCCTGCCGGCCATCTGGAAGGGCTCCGTGGACGGCGGGGTGATCCAGGGCGAGGTGGTCGAACCGGGGATGGCCATGGTCAGGATCTGGGCCGATTGGCAAGTCCCCTATTTCTTCGATATCCACCTCCAGGCCTGGCTGGCCCAGGGCCTGGAACTGGCCGGCGGGAACCGGGCCTCGGTGAGCTACCTGCCGCCGTCGGACGGCTGCCCCTATTTGCATGGGTACCGGCTCACCTGGCAGTGAGGGGCCACGGCTCCCTCACGTAATGAACCGATTTTTTAATGACATATACTTGGGTTGGTCATTCCCTTAGGCACGGATCTTCTTTGAATCGGGGCCTCCCATGTCGATCGAACGCGTGCTCCTTTTCCTGCTGCTCTTCCTCGGGCTCTACATCCTCTGGATGCTCGGCCAGATCTCGAACAGCATCAGTGACTTCAATGCCGTTCTCCTGAGCCTGGACAGCAGCCTGAGAAACCTCCTCACCGAGAACCGGAAGGGGGTGGATCAGCTGAACCAGGACCATGAGTCCATTGTGAAGACCGGGCAGGCCCTCAGCTCCCTCGGCCGATTCGTCCTCCATTTCGAAAAATCCATTTTCCGCTACCTCCACCGGAACCTCCGGGGGACGGACCAAGCCCCGGAATAGGCTGGTCCCGCCGTTCCGGGGAACGGCGGGACCTTTCCGGCGGGCCGCGGACTACTGGGGCGGCGTGAAGATCATCATCCGGGTCGGACCCGTGCCCGGTACGGTGAACAGGACATTGCCGTTGTTCAGGAGGCAGGCGGTCCCGTCGGTGCTGGAGACGCCCAGGGGCATGGGCGGCAGCAGGGCGAAGGTCCCGGAGGCGGGGTCGTAGAGCTCGGCCATGGTGCAGGCCGGATCGCTCGGGAGGTCGCCGCCGGCGATGAGCACCTTGCCGTTCTTCAGGAGGATGCCGAAGGCGTTGGCGCGGGTGGCGGCCATGGCACCGGTGGCGACGAAGCCCGTGGGCGTGGCCGGCGTGACGATGTTGCCGGTCACCGGGTCGGTGTAGGAACCTGGGTTCCAGAGCTCGGCGGTATCATGGGCCGCGGAGGGCGTGTTGCCGGTGATCAGCACCCGGCCGTCAGCCAGAACGGTGGCGGTATGGCCCACGCGGGCGGTCAGCATGGGGGAGATCGGAACGGGACTGAAGTTAAGGTAGAAATCCTGCAGTTCGGCTTTGGCTGAGGCCAGGCCGGTCGTGGCGTCCCTGCCCCCGGTGTATAGAATTTGGCTCTGGTTCGACAGGAGGTTCGCTGTGAAGCCGTCGGAGGCGGGCAGCGGGGTGAAACCAAACGCGGTGGAATCGAAAACCTCGGGGATGGCATCGGTGTTAGGACTCAATATCTCCCATGGCTCCGGATTCCCCTGGTCGCCCCTGCCACCGGCAATCACAACATAGGGCAGCAGGCTCGTGTTGTCGTTCTGGCCCGTCGCGACCGCAACGTGGCCGTGGCGCGGGTAGTCGAGGAATGGCATGGCGTAATCCCCAGCGCTTGGCAGGTAGGTGTATGAACTCCCGTTGAAATAGGAGCTCGGGTCGTCTGGCGTCGCGGAGGATAGGGCATCGATCGCGGTCGTGTCAGGCGTTCCGCCGGTGATGATCACGAAGGGGATGTTCGAGTTCTGCATCGTGCCCAACTGACCGAAGTCGTAATACCAGTTGGGAGCCAGGGTCGCGACGTGCCCGGCCCGGGCCGTGGACAGAGCCGGGCCGGAGGCCAGGGCACCCGTGACCGGGTTGTAGAACTCCGTGGTGGCCGAGGCAGGGCCGCTGAGGTCCAACGGGCCGCCGCCGGTGAACAGCACCAGGCCGTTGGGCAGGACGGTGCAAGTATGGTGGTGGCGGGCCACCTTGAGGTTGATGCCGGGCAGGGTGAAGGGGTTGACGGGGCCGACGACGGCCGTGGCCTGGGTGGAGCCGGCGGTGTTGGTGGCGGTGAGGGTGTAGAGGGTGGCGACTGCCGGATGGACCGGGACCGGCACGCCGCTGGTGAGGGTGAGGCCGCCGGGGTTGACGGTGCCCTGCAGGCTGAGGCTGCCGGTGCTGTCGCTGATCGTGGCGGTCAGGAGGGAGCCGCCGGGGTCGGAGTTGTTGGGCGTCGCGGCGAAGCCGGTGATGACCGGCGGGGCGGTGGCGGCGAGCACCGACACGCGGATCGTGCTGGACACCGAGCTGATGCCGTTGCTGACGGTGAGGGTGTAGCTGGTGGAAGGCGCCATCGGCATCGCGGTGATCCCCGCGCCGCTGCTGACCATGCCGGCGACGCCGGTCACGGTGGCGGTGCCGCCGGTGAACACCGGCGTCAGGGTGACGGCGGCGCCCGGCGCCACACTGCTGGCGCTGGCCTGGAAGCTGGTGATGGCCGGAAGCGGGATGACGTTCAGTGAGGCCGCGCCGGTGACCGAGGTGCCGGCCAGGTTGGTGGCGGTGACGTCGAAGGTGAGGGTGCCGGGGGTGGCCTCGGGGCCGACGGTGACCGGCAGGCCGGAAATGGAACCGATGCCCTGGTCCACGCTCACCTGGGCGGCGTTGAGGACGCTGCCGGTGAGGCTGGAGGTGCCGTTGGCCTGGATGGTGGCCGGCGCGAAGGCCAGGCCGGCCAGGGACGGTTCCGGGACGGCCGTGAGGGGCGGGGCGATATAGGTCATGACCGAATTGGCGGGGTTGGTGACGGTGCATTGCAGGGCCACGCTCGCGGCGTTGGGGTCGACCGTGAAGGACACGGCCGTGCCGCTGGTGCTGCCCAGGGTGCCGCCGGCGATGCTCCAGCTGAAGCTGGAACCGGGCTGGTCGACGACGCTGGCGGCGTAGCTGAGCCCCTGGGTGACGTAGCCGGGCTGGGCCAGGCCGAGGCTGATGACCGGCAGGGCCGGGGCCGCGACGATCGCGCGGATGAACTGGCCGGAGGCCGAGATGGTGGCCTGGGCGTCGGCGGCGCTGAAGGTGAGGGCCAGGGGCGAGGCCGGATCGGTCCCGGCGGTGAAGCTGAAGCTGGAGCCGGTGCCCGAGGCCGGGCTGCCGTCGGCCAGGGTCCAGGTGTAGATCAGGACGCTCTGGGGGTTGGTGACGGTGGCGGTGAGCGGGGTGCCGGCGGTGACCTCCGGGCCGACCGGGTTGCCCTGGCCGTCCAGGACCTGGACCAGCGGGGGATCCACAATGGTTGTTGTGCCGCTGGCGTGGGCGGGCAGGCCCAGGGCGCTGGTGACCACCACGTCCACCTGGACGTTGTTGCTGCTTGCCGTCGGATCCGGATCGTAGCCGTAGCCGAGCTGGGCGGTGCCTTGGCCGAAGGCGGCCGTGGCGTTGTGCAGCGTCCAGTCGTAGCGCTCGCCGCTGGCCGGGTTGGCCAGGACCGCGGTGGCGGTGGCCGAGACGCCGGCCATGGCCAGGGGCGGCACCCCGTTGAGGGTGACGTCCGGCAGCGCGGGCACGAGGAGCGTCGGATCCTGCGGATCGAACTGCTCGGTGACCGCGGACTCACCCGCGAACCAGACCAGGCCGCTGCGCAGCAGCAGGGCGTCCATGCCGGTGCGGCTGGTGCCGAGGCTGGAGGCCAGCGCCGTGGAGGTGCCGGAGGCGGGATTGAAGCTCTCGCCCGAGGTCAGGCCGGCGCCGCCGGCCACCAGGATCTGGCCGTTGGGCAGCAGGGTGGCGGTGGGCAGGACGCGGGCGGAGGCGAGCGCGCCCAGCGGGCTGAAGGCGCCGCCGGCGTAGGCTTCGACGGTGGCCACGGCGTTGGCGCCGGAACTGCCGCCCAGGACCAGCACGCGGCCGTCGGGGAGGGTGAGCGCGGCCGCGAAGGAGCGGCCCGCGGTCATGGCACCGGTGGCGGTGAAGGTGCCGGTGGCGGGGTTGAAGATCTCGGCCGACGCCAGGTCGTTGCCCGAGCCGTCCTGGCCACCGGCCAGGAGCACGGTGCCGTCGGCGAGGCGGATGGCCACGTGGCCGGAGCGGGCCGCGATCAGGGTGGTCGCCTGCGGCGGGTTGGCCGCCGGGGTCGGACCGGCGACCGCCTGGGCCGGATCCAGCAGTTCGAAGGTGTTCAGGGTGCCGCCGGCATTGCGGCCCCCGGCCACCAGCACCAGGCCGTTCCGGAGCAGGGTCGCGGTGTGGCCGGTGCGGGGCGCCATGCCCAGGATCGGCGGGATCGCCGAGGGCGTGGCCGGGTCGAGGACTTCGGCGCTGCCGACGGGGTTGCCGCTGGCGTCCGTGCCGCCGGCGAGCAGGACCGAGCCGTCGCCCAGGAGGGTGGCGCTGTGCCCCTGGCGGGCGGTGGCGAGGTACAGGGTCACCGGCGGCGCGCCGTGGACGGGGTCCTGGATCTCGGCGGTGGCCAGCGCGTTGCCGGAGGCGTCCACGCCGCCGGCCAGCAGCACGGTGCCGTCGGGAAGCGGCGTGACCGTGTGCCGGGAGCGGCTCGAAACCAGGTTGGCGCCGGTGGCGAACAGGCCGGGAACCATCCCGATGGTGACCGGGCTGGACTGCACGGCGTTGCCGTAGGGATCGGTGACGGTGAGGACATAGGTGGTGCTGGCCGCGATCGGCCCGACCGGGAGCGGCGCGCCGCTGCGGATGGCCATCCCGCCCGGATTGACCACGCCGGTGCCGCCGGCGAACACGGCGGTCAGGCTGGCCATGCCGTTGCGGGGCACCTGGGCCACGTTGGCGGCGAACGAGACGATTGATTCATCCGGGGTCACGGCCAGGGCCGCGGTGCGGGTCACCGAGGTGCCCACCGCATTGGTGGCGGTGAGGGTGTAGACATAGTTGCCCGGGGCGGTGGGCGGGGTGAAGGAACAGGACGTGCCGGTGACCGCGCCGATGCCGTTGTCCAGGGACAGGCTGGTCGCGTTGCTGACGATCCACTGGAGGGTGGCCGGGGCCCCCACCGCCAGGCTGGCGTTGCTGAAATACAGGGCGCTGATCACCGGCGGCTGCACCGCGGGGCCGTCGATGATGGCCGTGGCGGTGCTGGTGACCGGGATGCCCAGGGCATTGCTGACGGTGCAGGTGAGGGTCACCAGGTTCGGCCCGCCGGGGACGTAGGCCTGGGGCACGAAGCTGATGTCGTCCGGGTCCCCGGGCGCCGCGGTGAAGCTGGCGCCGCTGACCTGCCAGACGAAGCTGGCGCCCCGCTGGTCGGGCGCGGAGGCCCGGTAGGTCACGCCCGGGCTCACGTGGGCCGGGGCGGAGACGGTGGCCGCGGGCAGCGCCAGCAGGTGGATCACGGCGTGGTCCCCGGCGGCGGTTCCGGCCTGGTTGGTGACCTGGCAGGCCAGCTGGATGGTCTTGTCATCCCGGTCATGGTCGCCGTCCCCCTGGGCGGTGAAGGCGAACGTGGGTGCGTTGCCGGCGCCGGCGGCGACCGCGCCCCGTACGGTCCATTGGTAGCTGCAGCCCGGCTGGGCCGGCACCGAGGCGGTGCCGCTGCCCTGGAGCTGCAGGTAGGCCGGCGCGGTGATCTCGGCCACCGGGGCGGCCACGACCACCGTGCCGCCGGTGCCGGAGGCGCTGCCCGCGGCATTGGTGGCGGTGCAGAGCAGGGTCAGTGGCCCCAGTCCGGTGGCGTGGACCCGGACCGAATGGTCGTCGCCATCGACGATCTGGGCCGAGCCCGCGGCCACGGTCCAGGTGAAGCTGCTGCCGTGGTCGGGCGGCACCGAGGCCCGGATGTCCTGGTTGATCGTCGCGTAAGGCGACGGACTGACCGTGACCACGGGCGCGGCCGGCCTGGGCCGGGGCGCGGCCGGGAGCGCCAGGGTGAGCAAGGCCGAAAAAACAGGCACGGCGAAGCGGAGGGGGGAGGAGGATCCATGCAACATCGGAGTTTCCTTTTTGTTCCGTCGATACGGGGCGGAAATCGTGTAGCAATGGATAGTCCAAAGCGGATGAACGGCAATAATGAATAGAAAATTTTTCTTTAAAATCAAATTAATATTGTGTATTTAGCATAATATGTATCATTTAATTAACATTGTTGATCTATAAATATAATTTTATTTTAATAAAATTACAAAGCTATTGCCCGCTTGATTCGTGCCCGGCCCCTCACAGGCTGGACCCATCAGAACGTCACCCCATCCATGAAGCTGGTCACCGCGGAATGGTTCAGCCGGATCTGGTAGGCCATCGTGTAGTCCAGCCCGCTGGCGAGCCCGTTCCACCCGGAGGGCGCGAAGGGGTTGCCGCCGGAAACCGTTCCCGCCTTGATCACTTCGCCGAGGTAGACGTTGGTGACCCCGTTGACCTGCAGCTCGTAGAAGGTGATGTAGGCGGGCGTCGTCCGGAAGTAGGTCGGGCCGTTCGGCCTGGGGCTGGTGGCGACATAGGTCGTCACGCCGTTGCGGGTGGCGATGGTCCCGAGGCTGCTCGTGTATCTGATCCCATCGCTGCCGACCTGGATGCCGCCATTGCCCATGAGGGTCGCGAGGGTCGTGTTGGTGGCGACGGGAAGGGGCGGGATATTGGCGGTCTGCGTGGTGGCGTAGTCGAAGATGAAGTAGGTGTCATTAATGAACGTCGAGGTGAATTTCTCGTAGGCCGAATCCGCCGGATTCCAGGCCAGCGTGGCGTTCAGCAACGTGGCGTTGTAGAACAGGGGGCTGAACTCGTTCACCAGATCCGAGGGGGCCGATACGATCGTTCCCGTCCCCAGGGCCACCACCGAATAATTGTTGTTGATGTAGCTGGCCACGACGGTCGCGCCGGTCGAATCGAGAAGCTCGACCTGGACGCCGCCGGTGATTCCGGCCACCGATCCCGCCGGATAACTGAACCGCCTGATCCAGGTCGGGGCGGAGCTGAGCAGGATCTGGCCGTTGACCAGATAGCGGTCCGGCAGATAGCCGCCAGGTACGGGCAGGACCTGGGCGAGGTCGCCCCGGGCGGAACTGGTGACGGTCTGGGCGCCCAGCGACGGCGAGGCCGCCAGGCTGGCGGTGGTGTAGGTAAAGTAATTGGTTCCAGATACAGGACTGCCCGTGTAGGGCAAATCGATATAGCACTCATATGAAGTGTTGGGGGCCAGCGAGAACCCCTCGAAGGTCTGCTGATCCTGGCTCAGGGCCGGAGGATTCACGGTGAGGATGGCCGCGGTACTGGTCACCGGGGACCCGACGCCATTGGACACCGTGACCGTGTAGCTGTTCCCGCTCATCGCCACGGTCGTGGCCGGCGTGGTGAAGGAGGCCGCGGTGGCGCCCGGAATGGCGTTTCCGGCCAGATTCCATTGGTAGACCGGCATGGGGTTGCCGGTGGCGGTGACGGCGAAGGTCGCGGTCGCGGGGGCCGTGACGGTCTGGTTCTGCGGCTGGGCTGTGATGGCCGGTGGGATCTGGTCCGGGGAATTGCTGCCGCCGCAGGCGACAAGGGCGGACAGGCAGAGGCCGGCGGCCCAGGCCGCGAAGTGGGAGCCCTGAACCATATTCATGGGTTTCCTCCATTCCAGGATTCTGGAAATCGAGAACGCTGTAAAACCCCCGGATCCCGCCCCTCCGCGGGAGGCAGGGGCACTCGGATCCGGAAGACAAGAACTGGGAGCAATGTAGGCTTGGGTGTTAGGCAATTCAAGATCCGCAGAAAATTTCATTCATTTTTTTTACCAACAATTTCAAGGGGCATATGGCAAACCGATCCACCTCGGCCCGTGGTTTGGCGCCTGAACCCCCGGCTCCGGCAGGTCCAGCATGCGGCCCAGGGCCTGCCGGTCCGGGGCGTGGCCGTGGTCGAGGATGTGCCGGATGAGGGTGTCGTGGAGGGTGGCGTTGAGGGTCTCAGGGTCGCGCGGGTTCTTGGCTTGCTCCTGCCGTTGGGCGTATGGCCGTGATCCTGGCCAGCCGCCCGAGCGTGGCGATGGCATCCGGGTGCGCCAGCGTGGCGCCCCCGTTGAGCCGGAAACACCGTTCCAGCCCGGGCCCCAGGCTGAAGAGGCACCCCGGCGCGATGCTGATCCCAGCCTCCCGGGCCGCGTGGAACAGGCGCAGGCTGTCGCCGCCCTCCGGCAGCTCGACCCAGAGGAGGAATCCGCCCCTGGGCGTGGACATCCGGGTCCCGGGCGGGAAATGCCGGGCCACCTCCGCCTTCAGCGTCGCCACCCCCTGGAACAGGGCCGGGACGAGCCGCCGCAGGGTCCGGTCGAACAGGCCGGATTCCAGGCAGCGCGCGGCGAGGTGCTCGGAAAGGGTGGCGTTGGCCAGGGTGGACACCCTCTTGAGGGCCGTGAGCCGGTCGATCCAGGGCTTCCGTGCCACCACGTAGCCCACCCGCGCCCCGGGGAGCAGGGTCTTGGAGTAGCCCCCGACCAGGAAGCACGGGGGGCCGCCGGACCTGGCCAGGGCGATCATGGGCCGGGGCTTGCGGCCGTCGAACGCCATCTCCCCGTAGAGGTCGTCCTCCACCAGCGCCACGCCGTGCGCGTGGAGCGCCTCCATCCAGGACGCCTGGTGTTCGGGGGTCATGAGCAGGCCGGTGGGATTGGAGAAGGAGGGCACCAGCACGGTGGCCTTCACGGGATGGCGCTCGCAGGCCGCCAGGAACGGGGCCAGCAGGGGGCCCTCGGGACCTTCGGGGAACTCCAGCACCTGGGCACCGGCGCTCCGGGCCGCATCCAGGATGCCGAAGAAGGTGGGGCAGGGCAGGGCCACCAGATCCCCGGGGCCCAGAAGCGCGCGGAGCGCCAGGGACAGCCCCTCCGAAGCGCCGTTGGTCACCAGCACCTCGTCGGCGCCCACCTCGAGGCCGCGCGCCTGGAGGCGCCGCGCGATCTGCCGGCGCAGCTCGGGATGGCCGGGCGGGGGGGAATACACCGACCACAATTCCGGGTTCGCGGTGAGCAGCTTGCCGGTCATGCGCCGCAGCACCTGCAGGGGGAACCGGTCCGGAGTGGGGCAGCCCAGCCCCAGCGGCTCCAGCCGCGGGTCCGCCACGGCCGAAAGCACTTGGGCCACGATGTCGTCCCGCTGGGTGGAATGGTTGACGAGCCGGCTGACGGACAACGCGCCGCCCCGGGGCGCCGGGCCATGGCCCGCCAGGACCCGGTACCCGGAACGCGGCAGGGCCTCCACCACGCCCGTGGCCTCCAGCCGGCGATAGGCGGCCAGGGCGGTCATGAGGCTGGTGCCTTCGCTCTCGCACAGGGCGCGCAGGGAGGGCAGCCGCTCCCCGGGGCGGACCAGGCCGTCCTGGATGCTGCGGGCGAGGCGATCGGCGATGGCGACGTAGCGGGAGGTCATGGCCAATCTGTTATACCAAAATTAATTTTCTCTGCATCTGTTATATATGTTCGCGCCACGCTTTCCTTGGGGTGGGCCCGAAGCGCCCCAAGGAGCACCCCGCCATGCCGGACGAACCTGACGCCCTGACCCTGGATCCCCGCACCGACGCGGAATGGGAGGCCTACCGCCAGGCCGGCCACCGCCTCGTGGATCTCGTCCTGGAACGGCACCGGACCCTCCGGGACCAGCCCTGCTGGACGCCCCCCGCCGCCGAGGTCCGCCCGGCCTACCTCGAGCCCGCGCCCCGGGAGGGGCTGGGCCTGGCCGAGGCCATGGCCAAGGCCGAGCGGTGCATCCTCCCCTACGGCACCGGCAACCTCCATCCGCGGTTCTGGGGCTGGGTGCTGGGGGCCGGGAACCTGCCGGGGATGCTGGGCCAGTGGATGGCCGCCAGCATGAATGCCAATGTGTTCGCCGGGGACCAGGGGCCCGTGCACCTGGAACGGCAGGTGCTGGGGTGGTTCAGGGACTGGTTCGGGTTCCCGGCGGGCAGCTCCGGCCTGCTCACGGGCGGGGGCTCCATGGCGAACCTGCTGGCCCTGGCCGTGGCCCGCCATGGGGCGACCGGCGGCCGCATCAAGAACGAGGGGCCGCGGGCCGCCGTGGGCCTGCGCATCTACGCCTCGGACGCCACCCACAACTCCATCGTCAAGGCCGCCCAGCTCATGGGCCTGGGCAGCGAGGCCGTGCGGCTCCTGCCGAGCCGGGAGGGCCGCATGGACATGGAGGCCCTGGAGTCGGCGGTCGTCGGGGACCGTGCGGCCGGCCTGCGGCCCTTCTGCCTGGTGGCCAACGCCGGGACGGTCGGCACGGGCGCCCTCGATCCCCTGGAGGCCATGCGCGCCTTCGCCGACCGCCATCACCTCTGGCTCCACGTGGACGGCGCGATCGGCGCCCTGGGCTGGCTGTCGCCCCAGCTGCGCCCGCGCCTGGAGGGCCTTAACCTGGCCGATTCCCTGGCCTTCGATCTGCACAAGTGGGGGCAGGTCCCGTACGACGCGGGCTGCCTGCTGGTGCGGGACGGGGAGCTCCACCGGGAGGCCTTCCAATACGGCGCGGAGTACCTCAACACCCTGGACGGCGGCCTCACGCCCCACGGTTCCCACGGCTTCAACGCCTACAGTCCGCTGCTCAGCCGCGGCGACCGCGCGCTGAAGATCTGGATGACCTTCCAGACCCTGGGCCTGGACCGCTGCGCGGCCGTCTTCGAGAAGAACGCGGCCCAGGCGGAATACCTGGGTGAACGGGTGGCGCGCCATCCGGACCTGGAGCTGATGAGCCCGGTGGCCCTGAACATCGTGTGCTGGCGGTTCCGGGGCGGCCTCGATCCCGGGGACCTGGACCGGGTGAATGAACGCATCCTCGTCGACCTGCAGGAATCCGGCTTTTGCGTGATGAGTTCCTACCGGGTGCGCGGCCAGTTCTGCCTGCGGGTGGCCATCAGCAACCACCGCACCCTGCGGGAGGACCTGGAGGCCCTGGTGGCGCGGGTGGCGGAGGCGGGCTCGCGAATGGCCGTTCCGGTGGGGGAAGGGCCCCTCGGCTGAACGATCGGAAGGACTATCTGGCTCATTCCCAAACGATTGGCCTACAATTGGCCTCGGCCCGCCGAAGCAACGGACGATCGGAGCCCCTCCCCTTCCTGCCCATCCATAGGTTTGAAAATCTCATGGGACTCCCCCCCACGCTCCCCAGCCTCAGGTTTCCCGCCCTCCTGGCGCTTCTGGCGGCGACGGGCTGCAAGGTCGGACCCGCGTTCAAGCCCCCGCCGCCGCCCGCCGTGACCGGGTTCAGCGCCACGCCCCTGCCGGCCGCCACGGAAGGGGATGCCCAGCGCTTCCTCCAGGGCGGCGCCGTGAACGGGAAGTGGTGGACCCTCTTCCAGTCCCCCGAGCTCACCCGGCGGGTGGAGCGCGCCCTCGCCCAGAGTCCCACCGTGGCTTCGGCCCAGGCGGCGCTGCGCCGGGCCCGGGAGAGCGTGGCGGCCGCAGGCGGCCCGCGCTACCCCACAGCCGATTTCGCGGGGGGCTTCGAGCGCCAGAAGCTGGGGCCCGCCTCCGGACTCTATGCCCCCTACAACACCTGGTCGGCGACCGTGACCGTCAGCTACACGCTGGATCTCTTCGGCGGCGTCCGCCGCGGCATCGAGGGGCTCCAGGCCCAGGTCGACATGAGCCAGTGGATCCTGGCCGGGACCTACCTGACCCTCGCGGCCAACGTCGCCGAAGCCACCATCCTGGAAGCCTCCCTGGCCGAGCAGCTGCAGGCCGCCAAAGACGTGGCGGCGCTGCTCGGGGAGCAGACCGGCCTCACTTCCCGGCAGGTGGCCATCGGCGTCAAGGGCCAGGCCGATCTCCTGGCCCTCGAGGCCCAGCTGGCGGCGGCCCAGGCCCAGCTGCCGCCCCTGGCCCGGCAGCTCGAGGCCACCCGCACCCAGCTGGCCGTGTACCTGGGGGGCTACCCGTCCTCGGCGGGGCTGGGGACCTTGGCGCTGGCCGATCTCCAGCCGCCGGCGGAACTGCCGGTGACCCTGCCCTCCCAGGTGGTCCAGGGCCGGCCCGATATCCAGGCCGCCCAGGCCCGGCTGCACGCGGCCACGGCCGGGGTGGGGATGGCCGCGGCGGCCCTGCTGCCCCAGTTCACCCTGGGCGGCTCCTTCGGGCCCCAGGCGCTGCGGTCCCAGGACCTGCTCAAGGGCGAAAGCTTCGCCTGGAGCGTCTCGGCCGGCCTGTTCCAGCCCATCTTCCACGGCGGCGCGCTCAGGGCCCAGAAGCGGGGGGCCGAGGCGGCCCTGGACCAGGCCCTGGCGGACTACCGGCAGACGGTCCTGGTGGCCTTCGCCAACGTGGCGGATTCGCTCGACGCGATCCGGTTCGACGGGCAGGCCCTGCGGGCGGAACAGGACTCCGAGGCGGCCGCGGCCCGGTCCCTGGAGCTGGCCAAGGCCCAGTACCGCATCGGCGCCGCCAGCTACCTGCAGATCCTGGACGCCACCCGGACCTGGAACCTGGCCCGCATGGGGCTCATCCGGGCCCGCGCGGCCCGCCTGTCGGACACCACCGCCCTCTACGCCGCCCTGGGCGGCGGACTCTAGGAGTTTGCCCATGGAACCGGAGTCCCGGATCGATCCCCGGCCCAGCACCCGCAAGCGCATGGTCATCATGCTCGTGGCGGTGGGGCTCGTCCTGGGCCTGCTCGCGGCCTTCAACGTCTTCCGCAACGTCATGATCGGGCGCGCCCTCCAGGGCGGCCAGGAGCCGCCCCAGACGGTCACCACCGCCGAGGCCCGCGAGGAGCGCTGGCAGCCGGCCCTCGGCGCGGTCGGCACGGTGCGGGCCATCCAGGGCGCGGACCTGGCCTTCGAAGTGCCCGGCGTGGTGGTGAAGGTGGCCGTCGCGGCGGGCGCCTCGGTGCGCCAGGGCGAACCGCTGGTGGCCCTCAACGACGACATGGAGGCGGCCCAGTACCGCGCCCTCCAGGCCTCGGCCGACCTGGCCAGGGTCACCTTCCGCCGCGCCCGGGAGCAGGTCGAGGCCAGGACCATCAGCGCCGCCGACCACGACGCGCTGGAGGCCGATCTCAAGGCCAAGGAGGCCGCGGCCATGGCCCAGCAGGCCCTGATCGCCAAGAAGCACCTCGTCGCCCCCTTCGCCGGCAGGGTGGGCCTGGTCTCGACCAGCGCGGGCGCCTACGTCGTGCCGGGCACGCCCGTGGCCTCCCTCCAGCAGCTTGACCGCGTCTACGTCGACTTCTCCCTGCCCCAGCGGGAACTGGCCAACATCAGGCCCGGGCAGCAGGTGGACCTCACCCTGGACGCCTACGCGGGCCGGGTCTTCACCGGCAGGGTGACCGCCGTGAATCCCAAGGTCGACCCCGGCACGCGCAACGTCCAGGTCGAAGCCACCTTCCCCAACCCCGGCCAGGCCCTGGTGCCCGGCATGTTCGTCTCGGTCAGCCTGAACGTGGGTGGGACCCAGCCCCACCTGACCCTGCCCCTGACCGCGGTGACCTACAACCCCTACGGGTCCATCGTCTTCCTGGCCGTCAAGGGACCCCAGGGGCTGCAGGCCCAGCAGACCTTCGTGACCACCGGGCCGACCCGGGGCGACCAGGTGGCGATCCTGAGCGGCCTCGCGGCCGGCGCCCAGGTCGTGACCAGCGGCGGCCTGAAGCTCAGGAACGGCACGCCCCTCCTGGTGGACAACCGCATCCAGCCCGCCAACGATCCGCACCCGGCCCCCCAGGAAAAGTAGATGAACTTCACCGACCTGTTCATCCGCAAGCCCGTGGTCGCCACGGTGGTGAGCCTGTTCATCCTGGTGCTGGGGCTCCGGTCCATCTTCAACCTGCCGGTGAACCAGTACCCGAGGACCGAGCACGCGGTGGTGACGGTGACCACCTTCTACTACGGCGCCGACGCGGCCACCGTGGGCGGCTTCATCACCCAGCCCCTGGAGTCCAGCATCGCCCAGGCCCAGGGCATCGACTACCTGTCCTCCACCAGCGTCAACAGCGTCTCCACCATCACCGCCACCCTGCGCCTCAACTACAGCGCCAACAAGTCGCTCACCGAGATCACCACCCAGGTCAACGCGGTGAAGAACCAGCTGCCGCCCCAGGCCCAGCAGCCGGTGATCACGGTGCAGATGAGCGACAACACCGACGCCATGTACATGGGCTTCTACAGCGACGTGCTGCCCACCAACAACATCACCGACTACCTGGTGCGGGTGGTCAAGCCCAGGCTCGACTCGATCCCTGGGGTGCAGACCGCCGAGATCCTCGGCGCCCGGAATTTCGCGCTCCGCGCCTGGCTGGATCCCGCCCGGATGGCCGCCCACGGCGTCACCGCCAGCGACGTGAGCCGGGCCCTCCAGGCCAACAATTTCCTTTCGGCCCTGGGCAGCACCAAGGGCCAGATGGTGAGCGTCGACCTCACGGCGGCCACGGACCTGCACACCGTGGCGGAATTCGAGCAGCTCGCGATCCGCCAGGGCGGCGGCGCCATCGTGCGCCTGCGGGACGTGGCCAACGTCACCCTGGGGGCCGACGACTATTCCTTCAATGTCTCCTTCAATGGCCGGAAATCGGTGTTCATCGGCATCAAGGTGGCCCCCGAGGCCAATATCCTGGATGTGGCCAAGCGGGTGCGCCAGACCTTCCCCGAGCTCCAGTCGCAGCTGCCCACCGGCCTCACCGGCGAGATCGTCTACGACGCCACCAATTTCATCAACACCTCCATCGTCGAGGTGATCAAGACCCTGGGCGAGGCCCTGCTCATCGTCACGGTGGTGATCTTCCTGTTCCTGGGGACCCTCCGGGCGGTGGCGGTGCCGGTGATCGCGATGCCGCTGTCGCTGGTGGGCACCTTCGCCGTGATGCTGGGGCTGGGCTACTCCATCAATCTGCTCACCCTGCTGGCCCTGGTGCTGGGCATCGGGCTGGTGGTGGACGACGCCATCATCGTCGTGGAGAATGCCGATCGCCACATGCGCGAGGGCAAGACCCCCCTCGAGGCGTCGCTCATGGCGGCCCGGGAGCTGGGCGGGCCGATCCTCGCCATGACCGTGGTGCTGGTGGCGGTGTACGTGCCCATCGGCTTCCAGGGCGGCCTCACGGGCAGCCTGTTCACGGAGTTCGCCTTCACCCTGGCCGGGGCGGTGGCCGTGTCGGCGGTCGTGGCCCTGACCCTGTCGCCCATGATGTGCTCGCGCTTCTTCAAGGCGGAGCAGGACGCGGGCCGGTTCGTGCGGTTCATCGACGGGCAGTTCGAATGGTTCCACGGGCACTACCTGCGGCTGCTCCGGAGCACCCTGCAGACGTCCTGGGTGACCATCGTCATGGGCCTGCTCATCCTGGTGGCCACCGGGTTCCTGTTCGCCACCTCCAAGTCCGAGCTGGCTCCCGAGGAGGACCAGGGCTTCATCCTCGCCGCCATCCAGGGGCCGCCCAGCGCCACCGTGCAGCAGATGCAGACCTACGGGGACCAGGTTTTCGCCATCGCGAAGAGCTACCCCGAGTACGAGCAGATGTTCCAGTTCGTCAACCAGGGCAGCGCCTTCGCCGGCCTGATCCTGAAGCCGTGGGACCAGCGGACCCGGAGCGGGGCGACGGTCCAGCAGCTCTTCCAGGGCTCCTGCGCCGGCATCGCCGGGGCGACGGTGGCCACCTTCCAGCCGCCGTCCCTGCCGGGTGCGACCGGCCTCCCGGTGCAGTTCGTCATCAAGACCACCGAACCCTTCGAGCGCCTCAGCGAGGTCTCCCGGGCCGTCCTGGACAAGGCCCGCAAAAGCGGGATGTTCTTCTTCGTGGACACCGACCTGAAGCTCGACAAGCCGCAGAGCGACGTGGTCCTGGACCGGAACATGGTGACCACCCTCGGCCTCACCCAGGCCGATGTGGGCGGCGCCCTCGGGGACGCCCTGGGCGGCGGCTACGTCAACTACTTCTCCATCGGCGGCCGGTCCTACCGGGTCATCCCCCAGGTCCTCCAGGTGGACCGCCTCAACCCGGGCCAGGTGCTCGACTACTACATCCGCACCCCCGAAGGCGCGCTGGTCCCCGCTTCCACCGTCGCGTCCCTGAAGAACCGGGTGGTGCCCGAGTCCATCAACCGGTTCCAGCAGCTCAACGCCGCGACCATCTCCGGCGTCTACGGCCCATCCTTCTCCCAGGAGCAGGTGCTGGGATTCTTCCGCAAGGCGCTGCGGGATTCCGCGCCCGCGGGCTACCAGGCGGACTACTCGGGGGTCTCCCGGCAGTTCATGCAGGAGGCCGGCGGCTTCCTCATCACCCTGGCCTTCGCCATCATCATCGTGTTCCTGGCCCTGGCCGCCCAGTTCAACAGCCTGCGGGATCCGCTGATCATCCTGGTGTCCGTGCCCATGGCCCTGTTCGGCGCGATCATCTTCATCAATCTGGGCGTGGCCACCCTCAACATCTACACCCAGGTGGGCCTGGTCACCCTCATGGGCCTGATCAGCAAGCACGGCATCCTCATCGTCCAGTTCGCCAACGAGCTCCAGGCCGAGGGCCGGACCCGCACCGAGGCCATCGCCGAGGCCGCCGCCATCCGCCTGCGCCCCATCCTCATGACCACCGCGGCCATGGTGCTGGGCGTGTTCCCGCTGGTCATCGCCGGCGGGGCCGGCGCCGCGGGCCGCCGGGCCATGGGGCTGGTGATCTTCACCGGGCTCTCCATCGGAACGGTATTCACTCTCTTTGTGGTGCCGGCCTTCTACAACATGTTCGGCGCCGACCGGCACGCGAAGGGTTGATTCGAACGGGAAGCATGCTGAATTCCGGGGATGACCAGCCACGCCAGGATCCAATTACTTGATGCCAAGGTTACTGATATGCGTGTGCCGAAAAACGGATCCCAGGTCTGAGCTATGGAATTCATCTTCTTGGCAACCCGGAGGGCAAAATGTCCAAACTCGCCATCCTGCTTTTGGGGTTAGGAATGAACGGTTTCCCGGCTCGAGTTGGCCCCCAGGCTATCGCCTCGCGGGCGCTACCCCCGTCCACCCAAACGCCATTCATGGAAGGTTACGCCGATTCGGACAAGGCGGCGTTCGAAGCCCACTGGCAGGCCGAGATCCTGGCCAGGAAATTTCTCAAATCCTGGAATTTCAAATACAGTCTCGACACCCGCGAAGAGGCCCTCGCGGGAATCCGTAAAGGGAATCAGGATTGGAATCTCGGGACCAAGGTCAAGGTCCAGTTGAATTTCGGCGCGTTCATCTATTACAAGGCTCTCATGAACAGCACGGCCCATGCAGGGGGCCAAGGGCTCCATGTCATTTACAGAAACGAGGTCGAGATTCTGAATAAGATCCTCCCGAAAGAGGAGATTGACGACGGTTTGCATGCCGCAGCAGCGAACATGATGACGAGGTTCTAGAGGTGTCAAACGGTCAATATCATGAACCAAACCATAGACTTACTTGACCTGGTCCGAATTGGGTGTCATCGCCGGAGGGTTGGACGCAGTGGATCCCTGGTGTTGGTGGGTTGGAGGAATGGATGAAGGGCCTATACCTGCTTGCTGCCGTTGCATCGGTGGTTCTGATTTGCCTGCCTGGATGTGGGGCCCGGCGTTCTGGAGTGGCGAATAAAGCCAGGCAGGTTGAGGCCTCAACCGCTGTTCTGGATCCATCCAGCCTGAGTCCCGTCAAGTGGTGTAACAAGAGCGGCCAGCGAAGCGCAGCCGTACCCGTTGTTGAAATTTTAGTAAATGCTGCTGATGCTGATCTTTTGGTAAGGGGCGGTGTGGAAAAGCGCGAAG
>Ga0316224_1002303_pt1 | contig 18074 bp, 16 predicted proteins | sample TBH18013metaG_FD_206254 | JGI IMG/M metagenome (GOLD analysis project Ga0316224, IMG submission 206254) | Freshwater microbial communities from Trout Bog Lake, Wisconsin, USA - TBH18013 | ecosystem: Environmental > Aquatic > Freshwater > Lake > Hypolimnion/Profundal zone | place: USA: Wisconsin... | reverse complement strand
CCTTTTATAAATACTGCCCGGCTTGCACTATCAATTGGCACGCCCATATAACGTTCCTGATAAATATTATCATAGCTTAACTGCCAGCCTACAGCCGCTACAGCAATCCCTGTTTTATAGATCTCAGGATGCTGGAACATCAGGTTCAGCGTGCATGAGCCACCGCCGCTCCAGCCCCAAACTGCCACTCGCGATGAATCCACAAAAGGCCATTTTAATACCTCTTTTGCACCCATTGCCTGGTCCTCAATATTAACCAAACCGATGTTTTTATAAATAGCTTTACGCCATGCGGTACCCTTTGGCGCTGGTGTGCCGCGGTTATCCAACGATACATAAATATAGCCGTCATCGGCCATATTGCCTACGTATTCGCCATTGCGGCTGGCGCCGTATGCGTCGGAAACAGTTGCGCCTGCAGGTTCGCTGTACACATAAAATACAACCGGGTATTTTTTGGATGGGTCGAAGTTTGTCGGTTTCACCATCCAGCCGTCCATTTCAACGCCATCAACCGTTTTTACTTTAAAAAACTCCGGTTTGTTTTTTGCGGCAAGGTTCAGTTTAATAATTTTTCCGCTGATATGTTTATGGTCTGGCAGGCTTATTACCTCAGCCTGGTATGGCGTATAAATGTTCGAGAAGGTATGCAGGGCAATCTTCCCGTTTGGTGATATTTCATAACTATTGGATCCCTGTTCATCCGCCGGGGTTACACGCTCGGCATTGCCGCCTTTAATTTTTATCCTGTAAAGGTATTTTTGGGTAGCATTATCCGGCGATGCTATAAAATAGATATAACCGCTTGCTCCATCAATCAGGCTGAGGTCTATCACATCGTAAGCACCTTTGGTGATCAATGTTTCCTTACCGTCCCTGTCTATTTTATAAATATGGCGCCATCCATCTTTCTCGCTCAACCAAATAAAATCTTTACCTTTATTAAGCCAATTCCAGCCAATCGGATCGCGGCCGTCTCCGGCATCAATCCACGCATTAGCCAGCTCCTCGTGAACCAAAGTCGCAGTGCCATTTGATGCATTTGCGAGAAATAGTTTGCTATCATTTTGCGCACGGTTTAATTGTTGTAGAATAAGTTCATCAGAATTAGCCGCCCATTCCATACGCGGGATATAGTGTTGTATTGCATCGCCCGGGATATTCATCCAGGTAGTTTTAGCGGTGCCGATATCAACCACACCCACTTTGCATGAGCTTGGGTCTTCGCCGGCAACAGGATATTCTACAGGTACCACAAATGGATAAATGGAATCGGTGGTATTCAGCATAAAGTAATTCTTTATCTTGCTTGCATCAATTTGCCAGTAGGCAATAGCCTTACTATCCGGCGACCAGCGGAAGCCATCCCTTGCATCAAATTCTTCCTCATAGGCCCAGTCGAACGTACCGTTAATGAGTTTTTTAGTACCGTCGAAGGTTAATTGTTTAATAGTTCCGGTTGTCAAATCTTCCACAAAAACATTATGCTCGCTTACATAACCTGCCTTAGTACCGTCCGGCGATAGTTTGGCAAACATCAGCGAAGATGCAGGCCTATCCTTGCCTAATTGCTTTAAAGATTTAGCACTAAGGTCATACACCCAATAGTCGCCGCGGGTATTATAACGCCAAACCCTTTGGCTATTGGTAAACAACAACACCTTTGCGCCATCGTCAGACACGGAAAAGTTCTCAATTTTCAAAGGCTGCCCACCCGTCGGGGTAAGCATCTCTTTGGTAACCAAAACAGCTTTTTTGGCAGAGTCGCGGGTATCCAGTTCAAATATCTGACCGGCCTGCGCCCGGTAATACTGGTAACCATCTGCAGCCCAATGCGTTCTTCCGCGCTGGGCCTGTACGGCCTTTTGTGAAAATAAAATCAGTAAAAAAGCCAGGGAGCATAGTCCCCTACGGTAAAATTTAAAATTCATCAATTTGTCGCTTATGTGTATAAATAAATAATCCCTCTGTAAATTTTGCGTTAAATTAGCACAATAAAGATTCAAATTAAGCACTAATTAAAATAATGAAAAAATTACTTCTCGTTGTCATACTTTTTATTGCCGGTATTTCTATAAGCACCGCCCAACACATTGACCGGAGTAAGTTTGTTAAAGACAGCCTTGAATATTACATCAACCGGGCAATGACCAACTGGCGCATACCGGGTGCAGCGGTTTGTATTATAAAAGACAATAAAATAATTTTATTGAAGGGTTATGGGATCAAAGAGCTGGGCATGAACAACAAAGTGGATATAAATACTTTGTTTATGATAGGCAGCAATACCAAAGCATTTACCGCTACCGCCCTTGCTATGCTGCAAACGCAAAACAGGCTTTCGCTGGATGATAAGGTTACCAAATATCTGCCCCAATTTAAACTGGAAAATAAACCCGCCGGCGAAATGGCGGTTATCCGCGATCTGCTTTGCCACCGCCTGGGCTTCAAAACCTTTCAGGGTGATTTTACTTTTTACAATACCAACCTTAGCCGAAATGACATTATTGAGCGGCTGGGACAGGAGAAAGCTGCCTATCCTTTCCGTACAAAATGGGGTTATACCAATGCCGCTTTCTTAACCGCAGGACAAATTATCCCCGTTGTTACCGGGAAACCATGGGAAGTGTATCTCAAAGAGAACATTTTCGCACCGCTCGGCATGATCAATACTTTGGCGCTTACCGCCGATATGCCAAAATCATTGAACAGAACTGTACCGCATACGCTTATTGACGGGCGTTTATCAGCTATCCCTTATTGCCAGATAGACGGCCTTGCACCCGCCGGAGCCATCAGCTCTTCTGTTAACGATTTGAGTAAATGGGTACTGGCCTTACTAAACGATGGTAAGGTTGGCCCGAGGCAGGTGATCCCGCTGGATGCTATAAAAGCCACCCGCGAGCCACAGGATATAGTGGGCAACGTTCACCACCTCAACGGCGAGAATAATTTTGAACTTTACGGCCTGGGCTGGTTCATACAGGATTATGCCGGACATCGTTTAGTAATGCATGATGGCGGCGTGAACGGTTATCTGACCTCAGTTACACTGGTACCCCAGGAACATTTGGGTATCATTGTACTGACCAATACCGACCAGAATAGTTTCTTTGATGCGCTGCGGTGGGAAATTATGGATGCCTATTTTAAAATGCCATATCGCAATTACAGCGACGTTTATCTTGCCAATTTTAAGGCAAATGCTACCATTGACGATGCTGCCGATAAACGGCTGCGGGATACCGTTGCATTAAATCGCCCGGCGGCTTTGCCCTTGTCGGCCTATACCGGCAAATACGTTAACGACCTGTACGGCAAGATGACCTGCGAACTGGGTGAGAATAATGTACTTGAACTGCGCTTTGAGCACCATACCCATATGTATGCCCGCCTGCAGGGCCTTGGCGGCAACCGCTTTTACGTAACCTTCAGCGACCCGGTACTGGGCAAGGCTGTGTTTCCATTTACCGTACAAAACGGCAAAGTAACCGGCGTAAAGGTTAAAGTAGCTGATTTTGTGGAGTATAATCCCTATGATTTCAGGAAGGTGGAGTAGTTATGATTTCGGAATTCGGATTGTCAATTTCGGGATTATTTTCTGAACCATGGTTCGCAGGGTTAAAGGATGGTCAGAAAAACTGTTTTTACAAAAATGAAAAATTAGAGGCGGTTGCAATTTGCGACTACCTTAAAGATGAATATGCAGTATGGCAAAAAATGAAGTTATCTCTTTTATACCGGATGAAATCGTAATGAATAAAATCTATTTTATCAGAGGGCAAAAGGTTATGATAGATAGTGATCTGGCAGAATTATATGGAGTAGAAACCAGACGGCTAAATGAACAGGTTGCAAGAAATATTGACCGCTTTCCTGATGATTTTATGTTTAGGCTAAATGACAATGAGTTTGAAGTTTTGATGTCGCAAATTGCGACATCAAAACGGGGTGGAAGAAGAAAACTACCTTATGTTTTTACAGAACATGGGGTTTTGATGCTTTCCAGCGTATTGAATAGTAAACAAGCCATTCAGGTCAACATACAGGTTATGCGCATTTTTACCCGTATCCGTCAAATGCTAACTGACAATACTGAATTGAGGTTAGAGATAGAAAAGATCAAAAATAAATTAGATAACCACGATAAAAATATAGAGCTGGTATTTAAGTACCTGGACGAACTATTGGAGAAACAAGAAAAGCCTATTCTGCCCAGAAAGCGTATTGGCTATAAACCCGATACCGAAGCATAGTTCCACCGCTTGTGGCAGCAACGGGATTATTGTCTGAACCATGATTCGTAAGATTAAAGGATTGCAGGATAAATAGTTCAAAATCGTTGGGCATCCTATAATCATACGAATCATGGTTCAGACAATAAAGAAAGACGCTTTCAATGTGTAACCGATCTGCCTAATGATTTGCAACCCCCTAAAACAAAAATTCCGGTTTGCTCTTCATCAAATACGACAGCGCAAACCGGAAACAAAGTATTAGTAATAAATAGCCTTAGGCTATTTATGTATCATCTTATAAAACCGGATATAATCAACCTGCATGGTTGCCGGGCAAAGGTTAGGGTCAATACCTTGTGAGCCACCCCAGGTACCACCAATTGCTAAATTTATCAGTGCATGAAATTTCTGATCAAAAGGCCATTGATCTGAGCCTGTTTCGGGGTTTACAAAAGTAAAGATCTGCACATCGTCATAATATCCTCTAATAGCATAAGGTGTCCAATCAACCCGGTATTTATGAAATGCCGAAGTATCTGTTGCTATTTCAGTGGTTTCGGTATGACTGTGAGCGCCAAAATTGACAGAATTATGAACCGAAAAATGCACGTTTAAAGGGTCAAAACCCACTTGTTCCATAATGTCAACCTCTCCGGATGCAGGCCAGTTGCCATATACCCAATCGTTAGGCAGCATCCAGATGGCGGGCCAGGTTCCCTTACCGGGAGGCAGTTTGGCAGATGCTTCGATACGACCATAGAGCAAATACCCTGAATTTTTCGACACCAGGCGTGCAGAGGTGTATGGCACACCACCCAGCGTCTGGTTTAGGGCAGTTACATGCAATACACCATTGCTCACATTTGCATTACTGAGCGCATTGGTATAATCTTCCAGTTCCTGGTTACCCCATCCACCGGCGCCAAGGTCATACCCCCATTTTGTGGTATCAGGCTTGCCGGTATAGTTAAATTCATCTGAAAAAACCGGGGTCGTTTCAAATGTCCAGCCTGAGTCAATAAGTGCCGGTGGGGTGTAGTTGCCTATTTTTTGGCTACCTGTGGGAGCCCCGCTCTTTGAGCAGGAAGCCAGGTACAGAACTGCTGAACTGCAGCAAACAATGATTAAGTATTTTTTCAATTTCGATTTATTGGAATCCAAATATATAAAAAATACTTAAGGTAGTTTGTACACTAAGTAATTTTTTTGCAATTATTTTCATTGCTATATATCTGTCAATAAGACAAATAAAGAAAATAAATACTCATATGGAATGCCGAATTTCCTGCTTCAAAATTCGGCATTCCATATTAATACAATTAAATTAATTTATTAGCTAAACCCCTTCCATCCCGTATTGTTTCAGTACATCAGCGGGTACGCCCTCCCATTTATTGGGCGTGTTGCCTACATAGCCCAGGTCTTCGATGCCCATTTTCGAGGTAAAAAAGCCTGTAGCCGTCAGGTCGCGCATGCGGTTAAAAAACGATACGCCCTGCTGCATTTCGGGTTTCGCTTTTTTTGGATAAGCAATTTCATTCACCATCTCAAGCTGTTGGGCCGCCGTGATATCTACAAAAGTTTTACCATAACGATTAAGACACTGCAGATCGAGCCAGCGCAAGCCGCCACGCATGGGCACCTGGTTGTGTGTTTTATCTTTCACAATAAACTCAATAAAATCAGGTACTTTGGCATCTGATGCACTGCCCGAGCGTGCATCCTTTGGGATAATTATATCTGCCAATACCGTAATGGTAGCCATTTCATGATCGTTAAAAAACTTTTCAGCTTTTAACTTCTTATCCCGTTCAATTTCGTTGGGCAGCCTGCTGGCGTCATCGGTTCCTGCTTTATCGTTGCTATCTTCAGCTAATTTATTGTTATTGGGTTTACAGGCTTCCAGCAGCATAGTTGCTGAAATGGTGCCTAAACCTAATGCTTTGAGTGAGTCGCGTCTGTTCATTTCTGGTTGATCAAATAGCGGTTAAACATTCAGTTTTTTTCTTTGTTCGATGATGTACTCCGCTGTCCGCATTGACAGGGCAAGGATGGTCCAGGTAGCGTTTTTATCGCCCTGCTGAACGAAAGGTGAGGCATCAACCACAAATAAGTTTTTGCAATCATGTGCCTGGCACCATTTATTCAATGCCGAGGTTTTAGGATCATCGCCCATGCGTACGGTACCTACTTCGTGTATGATCCGTCCGGGAGCTTCCAAACCGTAGTTAGTTTCGGGGCCTTCCATTGGCCCGTATTGAGCGCCCATTTCGTGCATAATAGATTGAAATGTTTCCTGCATGTGTTTGGCCTGCTTTATTTCGTAATCGCTCCATTTATAGTGAAAACGTAATACAGGTATACCGAATTTATCCACCACATCAGGATCAATCTCACAGTAATTATCGGCTCTCGCTATCGCCATGCCCCTGCCGGCCATCCCAAAGCCGGTACCATAAAAGCGGCGGTAATCGTCTTTCAACGATGCACCGAAGCCGCCTGCTTCTCTTGGTTTACCATCCCGGCCGGGAACCGTACCGTTCTGATCCTCCATGCCGAAACCAAAACCGTATTCGGGCATACCCATGCCGCCGCCAAATTCAATATGATAGCCGCGCGGGAAATCAAGTTTCTTATTGTCTTTAAGCCATGGGCCGTAAATATGGATACTGCCGGTACCGTCTTCATTATAACGTTTGCGGTCCATCAGCTGCGGCAACCATCCGCCGGCACTCGAACCGGTAGAGTCGTGCAGGTATTTACCCACTACCCCGCTGCTGTTGGCCAGCCCTCCCGGGTGATTGGCCGATTTCGAATTGAGCAGTAACCTGGCTGATTCGCCTGCGCTTGCCCCAAGTATCACTATGCCTGCATTTACCTGGTACTCCTGCATATCGTCTTTGTTAATGTAGGATACGCCGGTAGCCAGTCCGTTATGATCGGTGAGCACTTCGCGCACCATGGCATTGGTTATTAACTTTAAGTTCCCGGTTTTCAGAGCCGGGATAACCAGGCAGGAGGATGCAGAAAAATCGCCATACACTTTACAGCTACGCCCGCACTGCCCGCAAAAGAAACAGGCCCCGCGATCCTTATTTCCAGGCAAAGCCTCGGTTAATACCGAGCCACGCCCGGCAATCACTTTCACGCCGGCCTTTGCGGCCCCTTTCTTTATAAACAACTCGTTTAGCCTTGGTTTAGGCGGCGGCAGGAAGATCCCATCGGGCTCGTTTGGTAAATTCTCAACGGTGCCGTAAACGCCTATCATGCGGTCAACCTTATCATAAAAAGGTTTTACCTCGTCGTAAGTTATCGGCCAGTCGTCGGTTAAGCCATCAATATGATGCCCTTTGAAATCATCCGGCCCCATACGCAGGGAAATGCGGCCCCAGTGGTTGGTACGACCGCCCAGCATCCTTGAACGGAACCAGTAGAATTCGGTTTTATCCTTGGTGGTATAAGGTTCGCCTTCCAGGTCCCATCCGCCAAAAGCGCCGTCAAAATCGCCAAAGTTTCTGGTTCCGGTACTTGCCCCCCGTCGCGGCGATTCATAGGGAAATTTTAGCTGCGAAGAGTTTTTTGCCGGGTCGAAAAACGGGCCGGCCTCCAACATTAATACTTTTAAACCTGCGTGGGCCAGTACATAGCCGGCCATGCCGCCGCCCGCACCCGATCCAACAATTACCGCATCATAAGTGGTTGATGATTTTTTTATCTGTATATCGCTCATGTTTTAGTGATTAGAGGTTAGTGATTGGAGATTAGAGGTTAGGATTAGTGGATTCTGTGTATTTCAAGCCGCAGAACAACCAATCTCTAACCTCCAGCCTCTGATCTCCAACCTATAGTTCTTTTATTTTAATATCCTTAAATGAAACTGTTGCTCCGTGGTCCTGCAATGCGATGTGGCCCTTTGGGTAGGCGGCAAAGCCTTTCCATGTTTTAAATTTGCTTTTGTTCAGCATTTCCATCCATTCGGGACTGCCCATCTGGGTTTCAATCACCTTTTTGCCGTTCAGCCAGAAAGTAAGATGCCCGTTCAGCTTGCGGATCTTTACTTTATTCCATTCGCCTGCCGGTTTTGCAGGATATGCCGGCGCACGCATATCATATAATGCACCTGCGCGGTGTGTTGCAAGTTTATTATCTTCAGCCTTTGCGTCATCCAGGATCTGCATCTCGATACCTGTAAGATAGGTGGCGTCAAACGAAGGATCTTCATGGACACCGAAAATTATTCCGCTGTTACCACCTTCGGCAATTTTCCAGTCTAAAGAAAGTTCATAGTTTTCATATTCATTGTCAGTGATCAGGTCGCCTTGCCCTTCGGCTTTCGGATCCAGTTGTAAGGTGCCATCAACCACGCCCCAGGCGCCGGGACCTGTCTTCAGGTAGCTGTGCCAGCCATTAGTGGTTTTACCATCAAAAAGACTGGTGGTTTGCGCCATCAGCGAAAAGTGAACGGCAGTAAATGCCAGGATAATAAACAGGAGTTTCTTCATCAACATGGTTTTTTAATAATGTAAAACAGCGTTTGCTGCGGCTAATATAATGGTTAGTAAAATTAGTATAATTTTCTGTTTGATAAAAAAACCAAATTCAATATAATAAAACTGTTACGTTATCCGGATAATACTTCCCCTCAGGTTTTGGTTGGGCGAAAAAAACTGTTGGCTGACGGGGAACCACGGGCGCAAACCAGTATTTGCAAAATGATTGCCTAAAAAAATGACGATTTTATAGTCTTTTGATATCCGGCCTTTTCTATTTATAAAAAATCAAACCGGATGATATTGTCTTAACCTGGCATCTGTCAACAAGAAGTAACGATCTTTTACACATTTAGCGCAGAAAAATCTTCTTATCGGGATAAAGAATAGCAGGTTGCGTCCGAACCAATTTCGTGGTTTTTTAAAATGCAACGGTGCTGAACATTTCGGACATCTTAGGTATTGTTTCTCCAACGTAAATAGTTAAGCCTGCTAAATTAATTTATAATTATAAATTTTCAAGTAAACAGTGAAAATGTTACAATATTGAGTCTGCCTTTTTATGTTTATTTAAAAAGTACCTTATACATTTTATATAACCGACTTGAAATAAAGTACTTTACATCGAATTTCGATGGATTACACATTTTTTCTGCTATAAATTTTTCCATTGATTTTAAACCATTTAATATTTTTTTGATTATATTTGGTAACCCTCACATCATTTGATTTTCAGAACATTATGAAGAAAGTTTCCAACATCCTCGCCCGTAAAGGTAACAACGTAACCGCCATCGATGGTAGTACGACAGTTTTAGAAGCATTGAAGCTGATGTCCGATAAAAATATTGGCTCGGTAGTGATCACAGAAGATGGCGCCTACGCAGGTTTGCTTACTGAACGTGATTATGCCCGCAAGGTAATATTACAGGGGAAATCATCCCTCGAAACACAGGTAAGGGACATTATGAGCACCCATTTCCCTAAGATGATCCCCGAAAATTCGGTTGAAACCTGCATGCATGTAATGAGCGAAAACAATATCCGCTATCTCCCTATATTTAATAAAGAAGATCAATTATGCGGCATCGTTTCCATCAGTGATGTGGTTACCGAAACCATCCTCTCGCACGAAGAAACGATTGAACAGTTAAAGAGCTATATCCAATCGTGAGAGAATTCGGAAGGCGGAATTTTGAAGGCGAAATTCTTTGATTTTGAATTTTTTGAATACTGGATGCAGATTAAAAGCATTGACAAAACTGAAATTTGTCAATGCTAAAATGATTTTTATATCACCCTCACCAAATCTTCATCCCCCCTATCCTCCAGCCAACCGATAGGAACAATGCATTTTTCATCAATATCATTTGCCCGCAGCACACCTTCAAAAGTGGCAACGTCATCAGTATAAACGGCGATCAGTAATCCGCCGCTGGTTTGCGGATCGGCGAGGATGTGTTTTTGATCCTCAGTAAGCGCTCCTATTTTATGGCCATAACTTTTCAGGTTACGAACAGTACCGCCGGGGATGCAACCCTGTGCAAGGTAAGCCTCAGTGGCTTCAATTTTCGGTATTTTGTCAAACTCAATAACCGCCTGCAGCTTACTCCCTTCACACATTTCGGCCAGGTGGCCCAGCAATCCGAAGCCGGTGACGTCGGTCATGGCTTTCACTTCCGGCAGGTGACCCATTATTTCGCCTATTTTATTCAGCATGCTCATACTTTGCAGGGCAATAGCGGCATCGGCGTGTGCTAATACACCACGCTTTTGTGCTGTACTTAATATCCCTACGCCCAATGCCTTGGTAAGGTACAGCTTGCATCCCGCTGTAGCGGTTGAATTTTGTTTGAGGTTTTTTATCGGAACAATGCCATTAACCGCCAATCCAAAAACAGGTTCGGGGCAATCAATACTGTGACCGCCTGCTAAGGTAATACCCGCTTCGGCACAAACGGCGCGGGCGCCTTCCAATACCTTTCGCGCCGCCCCGGCAGGAATCTTATCAATCGGCCAGCCCAATATCGCGATGGCAAGCACGGGCTTACCGCCCATTGCGTATACATCGCTGATGGCATTTGCAGATGCAATGCGGCCAAAATCATAGGCATCGTCCACGATCGGCATAAAAAAGTCGGTGGTAGAGATAAGGGCTGTACCATTGCCAAGGTCGAATACGGCGGCGTCATCCCGTGTATCGTTACCTACCAGCAGGCGGGCATCGGGGGCTTGCTTTATTGGGCTGTGCAATATGGTATCCAATATAGCAGGACTTATTTTGCAGCCACAGCCCGCACCATGCGAGTATTGGGTGAGTTTTATATTTTCTGTATCCATTTTAATTGGGATTTTTAGCAAATCTAATAACGTTAAAATTTGTCATTATAAGTAGTTTGATATTTATATGGGTCGAACCTATGGCAGCACTTTCAATATCTTGCCTTTTTACAAAAAAACAACATTCTTTTACATAAACTTGCATTATCAATTAAGTCTATAGTTTTAATTCGAAATTTTAAAGTCAAAAACCATCATCTGACTTTCAGGTTTCTGAATAAGACTTTAGCGGCATTTTATCAGACCAAAAAATGGATAATCAATTTTACCGGCAAATTTTTGATAAACACCAGCATGTGGAGGCGGTACCTTCCAATAAGGAGATCACCACCTGGGCATTGCAGGTGATCAGGTTGTTATTTCCGGAGCAATCAAAGCAGGTTTATGTTGATGTTCAGCAATTGAAGGCAGAGTTTGCACACTTACAAAATGAGCTTGCCCATATAATGAATGCCACAAAGGCTTGTCAGAATTGCGATAAAGAACTGCTGGCACAGGCTTTTTTTGAACAACTGCCCGATTTATACCAGTTACTAAACACCGACATTCAGGCTATATTTAATGGCGACCCGGCTGCTTGCAGCGAGTTTGAGGTGATCCGCACTTATCCCGGTTTTTTTGCCATTTCCTTTTACAGGCTGGCGCATAGTTTATACAAGCATGATGTTCCCCTGCTGCCACGCATCCTTACTGAGTACGCCCATTCAAAAACAGGTATCGACATACACCCGGCGGCAGAGATCGACGAATATTTTTATATCGACCATGGTACCGGCATAGTTATCGGCGAAAGCTGCAAAATTGGCAAAAATGTAAAGCTTTACCAGGGAGTTACACTGGGTGCATTAAGTGTATCCAAAAGCATGGCTTTCACCAAACGTCACCCTACCGTGGAAGATGATGTGGTTATTTACGCCGGCGCAACCATCCTCGGCGGCGACACTATCATCGGGCATGACAGCGTTATTGGCGGCAATGTATGGCTTACAAAAAGCGTTGCGCCGCATTCCACTGTGTTCCACAAGCCCGATATCACCGTACTAAATAAAACCAAAGTTTAAATAACCAATGGCAGGCATTATTGATTTGATAGGCAACACGCCTATGGCCGAGATAAAAAAACTTAACCCGAACCCCAACGTGCGCATTTTTGCCAAACTGGAAGGCAATAATCCCGGCGGGAGCGTAAAGGACCGCGCCGCACTCAACATGATTCGGAGCGCACTGGAGCGGGGCGATATTAAAGCCGGAACAAAACTGGTGGAGGCCACCAGCGGCAATACCGGCATAGCGCTGGCAATGATCGCCTGTTTGTTCGGGATTGAGATTGAATTGGTGATGCCTGGCAATTCCACCCGCGAACGTACCCTTACCATGGAAGCTTTTGGCGCAAAGGTTACCCTGCTTGATAATATTGAAGTTTGCCGCGATTATGCCGAAGAAAAAGGCGCAAACGGCGAATACTTTTTATTGAATCAGTTTGCCAATCCCGATAATTACCTTGCCCACTATAAAACCACGGGACCCGAAATATGGCGGGATACCGAAGGGCAGATTACCCATTTTGTAAGCGCGATGGGCACCACTGGTACCATTATGGGTAACTCGAGGTATTTTAAGGAGATAAACCCTGCTATTCAAATTGTGGGCTGTCAGCCAACCGAAGGCTCGTCGATACCCGGCATACGCCGCTGGCCGGTGGAGTACCTGCCGAAAATATTTGAACCCGAAAGGGTTGACCGCGTACTGGATATTTCGGAAGCCGAAGCAACCGATATGGCCCGCAAACTGGCAAAAGTAGAAGGCATTTTTGCTGGTATGAGCAGTGGCGGCGCCATGGCAGCCGCCGTTAAAGTGGCGCAGGAACTTACCGAAGGCACCATCGTATTCATCTGCTGCGACCGTGGCGACAGGTACCTGAGCAGCGAGCTGTTTGGGTAGCGCAAAGCTACTTGTTGTGAACAACGGCAACAATTGTGTAGTATTATTGAATTTGGAAAGTTTCCTTTTACCCTCTTTGCCGCTCGCGGAAGAGAGGGTCGACCAGCTCAGCGTAGTCGGGGTGAGTAAATTCGCCGCAATGCATTTGCCGTAATGTCGCTCGTATAGTTAACTCACCCGGTCATTTCCGCCGATTGGCGGATCGACCACCCTCTCTTTTGCTTGGCAAAAAAGAGGGTAAAAAGCAAAAAAAATATTTTTCTTTAACTTAAAACTCTTGGCAATAATTAGAGAAGCCCTACCTACTGCGGCTTGCTCTTCGGTTTATTTTTATTGCCCCATTGCCTGCGCTGCGGACGTCTGTTAGCAGATGGTTCATGCCTTACCTGCTGGATGCCGGCCAGTTCGTCGGGTACCGCAATAAGGCGGATGGGTTTATCAATCAGCTGTTCAATGCTTTTTAGTTTATGCTCGTCGCGGTGGTTAACAAACGTGATGGCAGTGCCGGTGGTTTCGGCACGGGCGGTACGACCAATGCGGTGGATATAATCCTCCGGGTCACCGGGTACATCGTAGTTAACCACAAGGTCGATACCTTCCACATCAATACCACGCGAAAGGGCGTCGGTACCGATGATCACCGGCAATTTCTTATTTTTAAAACTGAGTAAGATTTCTTCACGTTCGCGCTGCTCCAGGTCGGAGTGAAAGGCGCTCACATTCATCCGTGCCGACTTCAATTCCTTCGTAAGTGACTTTACAATCTCTTTTCTAGAACAAAAAATAAGGATGCTGTTATACGAACCGTTCTTCAGGATCATTTGCAGCAGCGGCGTTTTTTGCGCATCGTGTGCCCGGTAGATCTGCTGATCAATACCCACAGCAGGCTGCGAAACCGCAATATTTACGGAGGCCGGATTTATTAAAACCGACTTCGCCAGCGAGCGGATACGCCCCGGCATAGTAGCCGAAAACAGCAGCGTTTGCCTTTCTTTAGGCAGGTAGCTGATAATTTTCATAATATCATCCTGGAAACCCATGTCGAGCATGCGGTCGGCTTCATCAAGAATAAGGTGCGTTAAATGGTTCAGTTTCAAAACGCCCGAAGTAAGGTGGGCGATAAGCCTGCCTGGTGTGGCGATAATGATATTTACATTATTCTGGATGCCCCGGCGCTGTTGTTCATAAGCACTGCCGTCGCCACCGCCAAAAACGGCAATGGAACTGATGCCCGTAAAATACGCCAGGCCCTCTACCTGCTGATCAATCTGCTGAGCCAGCTCACGCGTTGGCGCCAGAATAAGTGCGGCCGTATGGTGCTTGTCTGTTTTGCTGATATGCTCCAATACCGGGAGCAGGTAAGCTCCTGTTTTGCCGGTGCCGGTTTGGGCGCAGGCGATGATGTCCTGTCCTGCTAAAATGATCGGGATGGCCATCTCCTGCACCGGGGTTGGAGTAGTGAACCCCATGCTTATTACACCTTCAGTTAAGTGTTCGTTAAAGTTAAAATCCTGGAATGTCAAATTCTTTTATAGTAAAGTATGCAAGGTACAAAAAAATGCGATGTTAATAGGAAATTTGCTGATGGAGGGAGTAAAGATTTGGAAATTGGGAGGGATTTGCGAAAAGGGGGGCGCTGCTGTGCACTGGCGGTAATGTCGCTCGGCGAGTAACTCACCCGATCAGCGCTACGCTGGATCGCCCTCTCTCCCGCAAGCGGCAAAGAGGGCTGGAAAAAAAATAAAAAAACTTTCCCTAACCCTCTTTATGGCTTGCCATAGAGAGGGTAGACCAGCGCAGCGAAGTCCGGGTGAGTTACTCACCGACATGCAATTGGCGGTAATGTCGTTTGGCGAGCAACCCACCCGGTCATCGCGTTGCTCGACCTGCCCTCTCTCTCGCAAGCGGCAAAGAGGGCTGAGGAAAGAAAATAACTTCTTACCCTATAAATACTCTTTTATTTTTTCCAATACTATTTATGTTTCATTCAGAATCTGAACGTTATCAAATCTTAAAATAGTTAATCCCAGAGCTGCTAATACCTCATCGCGGTTTTTGTCATAATCTTTTTTTAGCAGATGAATTGGACCATCTGCTTCGATCACTAATTTTGCGTTATGGCAATAAAAATCCGGGATATAATATAAATTTCTGCCAAACGCAAAACTCACACAAATCGGGTGCTGTCTCAAAAACTTCTGGTCAAAAAGTTGTCTGTTTCTTAAATGACCCCATAAAAACTTTTCCGCTGGAGTTTCGTTTCGCCTTAATTCCCGGCATAAATCAATAATATTTGGCATAGGGAAAAATAAAAAAAATATTTTTCTTTTCCCCAACCCTCTTTATGGCTTGCCATAGAGAGGGTGGACCAGCGTAGCGAAGTCCGGGTGAGTTAACTCACCGCCATGCATTAGCGGTAATGTCGCTTGGCGAGTAACTCACCCGGTCATCGCGTTGCTCGACCTGCCCTCTCTCCCGCAGGCGGCAAAGAGGGCCAAGAAAAAAAATCAAAAATCTTTCTTCACCCGCTTTATGGCTTGCCATAGAGAGGGTGGACCATCCGCCAATGGGCGGAGTAGTCCGGGTGAGTTACTCGCCGACATGCAATAGCCGACATGCCCCTTCTGCTTCCACTCCGTTTTTTACCATTAATGCCTATCTTTAAACCTATTTCCGTTATTTGCACAATTATTCCCCTTTTATAAATATGGCAACAGAAGTTAAGTGTCCGAGTTGTGGTTTTGCGTTCCCGATTGAGGAAGTGATGGCCGAAGAATATAAAAAAGAACTTCGCTTAAAAATGCAGGAATATACCCTGCAGAAAGAAGAAGAATACCGCAAAAAAGAGGTTGAATTTACCGCGAAAGAGCGGCAGCAGGCATTGCAATTTGAGCAGCGTCTTACCGAAGAAAAAAAACAATTACAGGGCATCATCGAGCAATCGTTGCGGAAAAGCATAGGGTCCGATTTTGAGAACCAGCTTGCGCTGCTGCAAAATGCTAAAAACGAATCGGACGAGAAATTAAAAACGGCCAGGCAAAAGGAACTCGAATTCCTGCAAAAGGAACAGGCGCTTAAACAAAAGGAAGAAGAACTGGAACTTTCCCTGCAACGGCAATTGCAGGAACAGCGGAACGAACTCACCGAAAACATCCGCAAACAGGAAGCAGAACGTTTTAATTTAAAGGATACTGAATACCAGCTGAAACAAAAAGAACTGGAAAAACAGCTGGAGGACCAAAAAAAGCTGGTCGACGAAATGAAACGGAAGGCCGAACAGGGTTCCATGCAGTTACAGGGCGAAGCGCAGGAATTGATTTTAGAGGAATTATTACGCGACAGTTTTCCGTTCGACCTCATCAGCGAAGTGGGCAAGGGCGTACGGGGCGCGGATTGCATCCAAACGGTGCGCAATAAATTCGGATTGGAATGCGGTCGTATAATTTATGAAAGTAAACGCACCAAAGATTTCGGCGGCGACTGGATCGATAAACTGAAAAAAGACATGCGGGCCATTGGCGTGGATGTGGCCGTGATAGTTTCGCAGGCTTACCCCAAAGGCATGGATTGTTTTGGCGAAAAGGACGGCGTATGGATCTGCTCTTTCGACGAAGTGAAGGCTGTCGCCTATATCCTGCGGGATGGTATTATTAAACTGGCTAACCTGGCAAAGGCCCAGGATAACAAGGGCGATAAAATGCACCTGCTGTATGATTACCTCATCAGCAACGAATTCAGCGAACAATGGAAAGCCATCCGCGAGGGCTATATGAGCATGCGGATCTCCATTCAAAAGGAACGCGATGCCATGGAAAAAATGTGGAAGGCCCGCGAAAAGCAACTGGAAAAAGTGCTGCTCAACGCCGCCCATATCAAAGGTTCTATTGAAGGGATTGCAGGGAGTGATATGATTCAGCTGAGCTTGGGGGATGATGAGGAGGATGCCTTGTTGCTGGAGTAAGGGGTGTTCCATCCGATTTGTCACCTCCCGTGTCATTTATACCCCACCATGTCATTTCGAACGAGGTACGAGGAGAAAACTATACATATTCATTCCAGCCCTGCTTCGAAGCTCTATTGTTTAACATGGCGGAGTCTTTACTTTAACTTCTTCCTACATTTTATAGACGCGCCGCTCAATTGCCGCGGTGGCTAGTCCTTTTTGTCTTGATACAAAAAGGGCCAAAGACCGAGCAAAGCGAGCTCATGAACACCTATAAAAAACAAATAATAGGTGAATAACGTCAAGACAGAAAAAAGCTTCCGCGCTACAGGCCATACACCCGGCCCGCTTTTCTGTCGTGCCTTTGCGCGCTTGGGGTTCAGCCTTCATTTTATTGAAGAAAAACTTAGTGAGGAGGGGTTGTTGCTGGAGTAAGGGGTCAAAGGTGTTCGGAAGATCAAAAAGGTCTGTCATGCTGAGGCACTCGAAGCATGTGCGTTGGCCTGAACGCTTTGCTATTAGCACTAATGCATTGACGTCGTGCCTCTGTTAGTTTAACATGGCGGAGTCTTTACTTTTAGTTCTTCCTACATTTAATAGACGCGCCGCTCAATTGCCGCGGGGCTAGTCCTTTTTTGTCTTGATACAAAAAAGGACCAAAAAAAATCAAGACAGAAAAAAGCTTCGGCCCGCAGGCCATGCTCCCGGCCCGCTTTTCTGTCAGGCCTTTACGCGCTTTTTGACACTGTTAAATCCCTCCTTTGCCAGAGTTGTTTCGGCCTCCATGTCATTTCGAACGAGCCTGCCTGTCGGTAGGCAGGGTACGAGGAGAAAACTATACATATTCATTCCGGCCATGCTTCGGCCCGCAGGCCATGCGCCCGGCCCGCTTTTCTGTCGTGCCTTTGCCCCGCTTGTGGGTTCGTTCATTTAATGAAGAAAAACTTAGTGAGGAGGGGTTGTTGCTGGAGTAAGGGGTCAAAGGTGTTCGGAAGATCAAAAAGGTCTGTCATGCTGAGTAATCTATATTTTACAAATAACCCCATTGAAAATGACAGGTAAAGTTAGGAATTTTGGAAAAGAAAGCAACCTATGGCAACGTAGCAGTTGTCCTCATGGTGT
>Ga0316224_1002300_pt1 | contig 18091 bp, 22 predicted proteins | sample TBH18013metaG_FD_206254 | JGI IMG/M metagenome (GOLD analysis project Ga0316224, IMG submission 206254) | Freshwater microbial communities from Trout Bog Lake, Wisconsin, USA - TBH18013 | ecosystem: Environmental > Aquatic > Freshwater > Lake > Hypolimnion/Profundal zone | place: USA: Wisconsin... | reverse complement strand
CATGCCCACCATAGCTGAGACGAGTGCAAAGTTTCTGTCTCAACATTGTTGGCACGGGGGGAACAGGCCAGGGGCCGAAGCGACGCGTGCTGGCAAGAGATAGCGGAGGCCCCTGGCCGGCAGCGCGCAGCGCTGCCTGGCACGCGCAGCGGGCCAGGGCCTGCGTTGGGTCGAGCTGCAAGCCCCGGCTCCCGTTGATGTGATCGCTAGCCCCGATATTCCCTCTGTGCCCTCTGCGCCTCTGTGGCGCTCTGTGCTTGATCAGTTTCTATGTGATACCAAAGCATCCAGGACTATCGAGACCCACCCCCTGATCAACCTTCCAACGCCCAGTCCAAATTCCAGCCGCCCCAGTCGTGACGGGGATGAACGCGGATGAAAATTGATAAATAAAGAACTTCATAGTCGACCCATCCGTCCGGCCTGGTAGTCCTCATATGCGGTTTCCAGCTCTTCGCGGGTGTTCATCACGAACGGGCCGTAGTGGGCGATGGGTTCGCGGATCGGGTCGCCGGCCAGGATCATGAGGCTGGCGCCGCCCGGGGCGGTGAGGCTGACGCCGTCGCCCGTGGCGGACAGCAGCCCGACGTGGTCCGCCGGCAGCGTTCCGCCCGCCAGTTCCACGGCGCCGTGCAGGACGGCCAGGGCGGCGGTCCAGCCGGGTTCGAGGGGGTGGGAGAAGCTCGCGCCCGGTTCCAGCTCCAGGTGGGCGTAGGCGATCCGGGCCGGGGTGCGGGCCGGGCCTTCCACGCCCAGCCAGGTGCCGGCCAGGGCCCGCAGGCGGCCGCCGGGGACCGGCACCCAGGGCATGTTCTCCGGCTGCAGGTCGGTGTAGCCGGGCGTGGAGCCCTTGAGGGCGCGGGGGAGGTTGATCCAGAGCTGCACCCCTTCGATCGGCCCGCCGGTCTCCAGGTGTTCGGGGACCGGCATCTCCTCGTGGACGATTCCGGACCCGGCATTCATGAGCTGGGCGCCGCCGGGCCGGAGGAGGCCGGAGCCGCCGGTCGAGTCCCGGTGCCGGAAGGCGCCCTGGATCAGGTAGGTCAGGGTCTGGAAGCCCCGGTGGGGATGGGGCGGGAAGCCCGCGTCCGACCCCGGCGGCAGAACCATAGGCCCGAAATGGTCCATGAGCAGGAAGGGATCCATGGCCTGGAAGGCCGCGGTCCCCGACTGGCCCATGCCGGGCACCAGCCGGACCAGCGGGATCCGGTCGCCGTCCTGGGTGGCCAGGCCCTTCACCTTGTGGACCAGCGACCGTTCCGCCATGGCGTCCTCCTTGCTTTCCTTATTACTGCTTGCGGGCCTCGATGTTCAGGTCGATCTCCACATCGTTGCCCAGCAGGCCGGGCGCGTAGCCCATGTCGAAGTTCGTGCGGTTGAGGGTCGTGCCGCCCTCGAAGCCGGCGACCACGTTCTTGTAGGGGTCGGTCTGGGTGCCGAGGAAGGTGATGGGCAGGACCAGGTTCCGGGCGACCCCGTGCATGGTGAACACACCCGTCACTTCCAGGTGGCCCTTGGAGGTCTCCTTGACCTTGGTGCTCTTGAAGGTGATCGTCGGGTACTTGGCGACGTCGAAGAAATCGGGGGTCTTGAGGTGGCCGTCGCGCTTCTCGTCGTTGGTGGAAATGCTGTTCGTGTCGATGCTCACGTCCACGGAGGACTTGGTGATGTCCTTGGTGTCCAGGGCCACGACGCCCTCGGCCTTGCCGAACCGGCCCTGGACCTTGGACATCAGGTGGCGGATCTTGAAGCTGATGTTGGAGTGGACGGCGTCGATCTTGTAGGTCTCGACGGCAGCCTGGGCGGAGAGGGTGCCGGCGGTCAGAAGGACCAGGGCAGGGAGGATGAGGCGGAAGGAAGGGGTGCGCATGAGCGGCTCCGAAAAAGGTGTTCAAACACCATACCCGAATGGTAAACTACTTTTTGGATGTTGCAACATCAAATTTCGAAAAACGTCTCCGCTCCCCGAGGAACCCGCCGCCATGCCCATCCGCGAAGAACTGCTGATCACCCGGGACCTGCCTCCTGGCCAGGAACTCCTTCTGGGCCTGCTCCTGACCCGGGAGCACGCGGCCTGGCTCTCAGAAGTGCGCCTGTTCCGGCCCGCGGGCATCACCGATACCCAGTTCAATGTGCTCCGGATCCTCAAGGGGGGGCCTGCGGAGGGTTCCCTCATCCTGGAGCTGCGCCGGCGGATCCTGGCGCGCCGGGCCGATGTGCCGCGGATCGTCGACCGGATGGTCCGGGACGGGCTGGTCACGCGGGGGGCCGACCCGGACGACCGGCGCGGCTGCCGGGTCCGGCTCACCGCCGCGGGCGCGGCGCTGGAGGCCCGGCTGGCGCCGGTTCATGCCGCCCTCTGCCAGGAGGTGGGGGATCTGCTGCGGCCGGAGGAGCGGGAGACCCTGGCCGGGCTGCTCCAGCGGCTCCGGGACGGCCTCCGGGAGAAGCTCAGCGCCCCTGGACTTCCCGCAGGCTTTCCCGCAGCTTCTGCTGGATGTCCTCCATCACCAGGATCAGCCGGGCCTGCTGGGCGGGACTGAGCCCGGTCCGGATATCCTCTTCGAACTGCCGGCGCCCGGCCTCCTGCTGAACGCGCAGGGTCATGAACTGATCCAGCAGCGGCTTGAGCTTGGCGTTCTTCTCCTCCTCTTTTTCCGGGCTCATCAGGATCTTCTGGAACTGTTCACGCAGCTGCCCGGCCTGCTGGCCACGGTCCATGTGCTCCCGGTCCCAGCGGGCCCAGCGCTCGGCCACCACCTTGGCCCGGTCCTCGGAGACGCCCAGGGTCTGCTGGATCCGGTTCACCCGGATCTGGTAGAGCCGGGCCATGAAATGGGGATTCTCGGCGAACCCGCGCATGCCGACCTCGGGCCGGCCCATGCCCGGCGGCCGGCCCCGGGGTGCCTGGGCGGCCAGGGACATGGCGCCCAGCCCGATCAGGATGGCCATGCGGAACACGGAAGCCTGGGTTCGGTTCATCACTTGGTGTCCTCGGGATCCAGGCGTTTGATCAGGTCCCGGGCGGCCTCCGGGCTCAGCTGGCGCACCTGGGTCATCTCGTCGTCACCCAGGTGGAAGGGCGTCTCGGGCAGGACCTGGGGCTCGGCCCGGTCCTGGACGCCGGGGGCCAGGGTGGCCTCCACCAGCGGCTCCCGGTTCACCCGGCCCAGGAAGAACCCGCCGACCCCCACGGCCACCAGCAGGGCCGCGGCCATGGCCCAGAGCCAGCGTTGCTGGCCCCGGCTGGCGGGACGGGCGGGCAGCTTGCCCACGATCCGCCCGGGCAGCTGGTCGAAATAGCCGGCCGGGGCCAGGGCCGCCGGCGCATCCTCCATGGCCAGCCACTGCACCCGCGCCTCGGCGCAGGCCGGGCAGCGGGCCACATGGGCCGCCGCGTCGGGCGGCAGCTCCAGCGGATCCTGTTCGATGGCCGCCAGGGCCGCCTGGCAGGCCTGGGAACGCTCGCTCATGACCGGCCCCCTTTGATATAGTGCGACAGATTCTGGATGGCATGGAAGATATGGGCCTTGACGCTGCCCACGGAGATCTCCATCTCCGCCGCGATCTGTTCATATTTCCAGTCGTTTTCGATCTTCAGGAGAAGCGCCTGCTTCTGCCGCTTGGGCAGGCGGGGCAGGGCCTCGCGCAGCAGCCGGCGGGATTCCTGGTCCAGCAGGGCCGCCATCTGGTTCTCCTCGACCCGCAGGGCCAGGTGCTCGGGGCCGTCGGCGGTGGCGTCCAGGCTCTCGTGCTGGCTCCGGGTGCGGCCCAGGAAGTTCAGGGCCTGCCGGGTGGTGATGGTGATCAGCCAGGTCCGGAAGGAGGATTCGAACCGGAACCCGGGCAGGGCCCGGAACACCCGGAGGAAGGTCTCCTGGACCACGTCGTCGGCGTCCAGGTGGTTCTTGAGGATGGAAAAGGCCTTGCCGTAGACGTCCCGCTGGAACCGCTCCACCAGCCGGCTGAAGGCGGCCTGGTCCCCGGCCTGGGCCGCGACCACCCATTCCTGGATCTCCGGTCCATGGTAGGGGGAGTCTAGGCTGGCAGGCTGCATCCACTTCCCTTCGAGGACTGACAAGGTACGAGTTATCATCATGGGCTCGCGGGAAAAAGGCAATGCGGACTTCGCACTTGCCTTCTAGACCCCGGCCGTCCCGGCAGGGTTGAATGGTATAAAGATTCTGGAGAAAACCATGGTCAGGTCCCTGAGCCGCATCTACCCCCTGTTGACCGCCGAGCAGATCCAGGCCCGGGTGGTCGAGCTCGGGGCCCAGATCACCGCCGACTACCAGGGCAAGGACGTGGTCGTCATCGGCCTGCTCAACGGGGTCTACCCGTTCTTCGCCGACCTGACCCGGGCCATCGACCTGGACATGGATGTCAATTTCATGCGGGTGGCCAGCTACGGCCACGGCCTGGAGTCGACCGGCGAGGTCAAGATCCTCACCGACGTGGACAAGTCCATCCGCGGCCGGCACGCCCTGGTGATCGAGGACATCGTCGACACCGGACTGACCCTGCAGAAGGTCCGCAACCTGCTGCTGGACCGGGAGCCCGCCACCCTGCGCATCTGCACCCTGCTGGACAAGCCCAGCCGGCGGCGGGTCCAGGTTCCGGTGGACTACGTGGGCTTCGCCATCGAGGATCACTTCGTGGTGGGCTACGGCCTGGACCTGGAAGGCAAGTTGAGGAACCTCCCCTATGTGGGAATCTACAATCCCGCCTGAAAGCCTCGCCATGGTCCGCCGTCTCCCGTTCGCCCCGGCCCTGGCCGGCCTTCTGCTCGTCGGCTGCGGCTACCACCGGCTGGACAACCGGCCGCGGGCCGCGGCCTGGCTGGTCAAGGGCCAGACCGTGCGCATCGCCAGCTTCCGCAACAACACCCCCAAGCTGGGGGCCGAGGCGACCTTCCGCAAGGCGCTGGAGAACCGCATCGTCGCCGCCTCCCCCTGGAAGCTGGTGCCCCAGAGCGAATCCAGCCGCTGGGTGCTCCAGGGCGCCCTGGAGCGCTACGAGGTCCGGCCCCTCGGCCTGTCCCTGGGCACGGAGGCCGCCAAGGGCTCGGCGGGCAGCGCCAGCCGGGTTGAGGTGATCGTCACCGCCTCGGTCCAGCTGCTGGACGGGGTCACCGGCGACGTGATCATCACCCGGCCGCGCCTGACCTTCTCGAACCAGTACCGGGTCGACCAGAATTTCGCCAGCTTCAACAACCAGGAGCTGCGGGTGCTGGGCACCCTGGCGGACGACTTCGCCGAGAGCTTTCTCACCCAGCTGCTGGAAGGGAGCGACTAGATGGCCATCCCCCGCGCCTGGCTGGAATCCCCGTTCGCCCTGGTGCACGGGGAGGACAGCGACGGCCGCCGGGAGGCGGTGGAGGCCTGGAAGGCGCTGCACGTGGACCCGGAGTGGGAGGTGTTCTCCTTCACCGTCTGCGCCGAGGGCTGCCCCTGGGCGGAGGTCCTGAACGCCCTGCGGGAATCCGCGCCGCTGGGGGCCGACCGGGTGGTGCTGGTGCCCCAGGCCGACAACCTGCTGGAAAAGGCCAAGGAGCTGCCGCCGGCGGTCCGGGACCTCCTGGTGACCCCGCTGTCCGCCACCCGCCTGCTGCTGGTGGCCCGCGGCACCCTCTCGGCCGGCCCCGGCCGGATCCTGGGGACCCGGCCCTTCAGCGACTGGGCCAAGCAGGGCCGCGTGCTCAAGCTCGGCGCCCTGGATGAGAAGGCCGCCCCCGGCTTCGTGGAAGCCGAGGCCGCCGCCCTGGGGCTGCGGCTGGGCCCGGGCGTGGCCAAGCGCATCGCCGCGCGCATGGGCGGCAACCCGGGCATCCTCAAGCGCTGCCTGGAAGTGCTGGACCTGCTGGCGGAAGACCGCCAGGTGGAGGCCGGGCTGGTCGACCAGGCCACCTTCCGCCTGGGCGAACAGACCGCCTTCGCCTGGTCGAAGGCCTGGCAGGGCGGCTCGGCCGCCCAGGCCCTGCCGGCCCTGCGCCTGGCCCTGGAGGATGACCCGGCCGGGGCCCCGCTGATGCTCCTGGGCCAGGGCCGCCGGGAGGTGGAGCGCCTGTGCCGGCTCGCCGACGCCCGCCGCGAGGGCGTTAGGGGCCGCAACGAGCTGCTCGCCGTCCTGGGCCTGGGCCCCAGCCAGGCGTTCCTGTTCGACGGCTACGACCGGGTGCTGAACCGGATCGGCCCGGCCGGCGCGGCCCGGCTCCTGCACCTGGTGAACCAGACCGATCTGGACCTCAAGGGCCTGGCGGTGAGCCGCAGCGCCACGCCCCTGCTCAATCTCACCACCGCCCTCTGCCGGGCCTGGGGCAGTTGAGTCTCAATACCACGAATTGGAGAGTCAGGACTCTTAAAAAGAGGTTGTGCGGCCGCCCCAATGGAACTAAACCTAGAGCACTGTTCCGGGGGACCCATGACTGCCTGCTCCATGCCCAACCTGACTCCGATCGCGACGGTCGAGTCCAAATCCGTGCTGCCGGCCGGCTGGAAAGCTGATTTGGCCGATCTGGGCAGCCTCGACCTCACCCTGCCGGTGCTCGAGCTGATCCGGCGCTCCACCAGCCGCCTGCCCCAGGACGTCATCGAGGCCGTGGTGGCCAACCGCAACCTCGAGGAAGAGGGCTCGCGGGCCGCCAACACCCTCGACACCATGATCGAGAACATCACCCTCGCCGACGAGCACGTCTCGCCGCTCTGCCAGGACACCGGCACCCTGATCTTCTGGGTGCGCCACCCCTTCGGGATGTCCCAGCGCAAGGCCGCCGAGCAGATCCGCAGCGCCGTCAAGGACGCCACGTCCCGGTCCTGGCTGCGCCCCAACTGCACCGAGTCCCTGTCCGGCAAGAACCCCGGCAACAACATGGATCCGTTCGGCCTGAACAGCCATCCCGTGATCCACTTCGAGGAGCACGAGGGGCCGGAGATCAAGATCTCCATCATGCAGAAGGGCGGGGGCTGCGAGAACGTGGGCGCCCAGTACCGCCTGCCCGATGCCGCCCTGGGCGCCGGCCGCGATATCGGCGGCGTGCGCAAGTGCATCATCGACTGCGTCACCAAGGCCCAGGGCCAGGGCTGCTCCCCGGGCATCCTCGGCGTGGCCATCGGCGGCGACCGGGTCACCGGCTTCGAGCGCAGCAAGGAAGTCATCCTGCGCAAGCTCGGCACCCCCAACCCGGATGCCAAGCTGGACGCCTTCGAGAAGAAGCTCACCGAGGAACTCAACACCCTGGGCATCGGCCCCATGGGTTACGGCGGCCGCACCACCGTGCTGGGCGTCCTGGTCTCCGAGATGTGGCGCCACCCCGCCAGCTTCTTCGTGAGCATCAGCTACATGTGCTGGTCGTCCCGGCGCATGGACCTGGTCATGGATCCCGCCGGCACCCTCAGCTACAACTAGGAGACTCCCGTGAAGCGCATCACCACCCCCATCTCCGAAGCCGTCGCCCGTGACCTGCACGTGGGCGACGAGATCCTCCTCAACGGCAAGGTGGTCCTGTCCCGGGACATCGGCCACAAGTTCATGGTCGACCAGAAGCCCGAGTGGCTCAAGCCGATCCTCGAGGAGGCCGTGATCTACCACTGCGGCCCGGTGGTGGCCCACCATGAGGACGGCCACTGGTCGTTCGTGTCGGCCGGCCCCACCACCAGCATCCGCGAAGAGCCCTACCAGGCCGACGTCCTTGAGACCTACAAAGTCCGCGGCGTCATCGGCAAGGGCGGCATGGGCAAGAAGACCTCCGACGGCCTGGCCAAGGTCGGCGCCGTCTACCTCCACGCCACCGGCGGCGCCGGCGCGCTCCTGGCCGAGCGGGTCAAGCGGGTCGTGGACGTGAAGATGCTCGAGGAGTTCGGCAGCCCCGAGGCGTTCTGGATCATCGAGGTGGTGGACTTCCCCCTCGTGGTCACCATGGACAGCCACGGCGGCAGCCTCCACGAGGTCGTCGCCAAGTCGAGCCAGGACCGCGCCAAGGAACTGATGGCGATGAAGTAGCCGGGAGCCCATGGCTGCCACGCACTCCCAGCTGCTGCGCAACCTGGCCGGGGCCCTGGCCCAGTTCCTCGATCCGGAGGAGGCTCACCACGAGAGCCGCCGCTGGTTCGAGGAGGGGCTGGGGCTCGCCCCGGCCTGGCTGGCGGCCCACGGCAACGAGCCGGCGCCGGAGGCGGGCATCGCCCAGGTCTCGGCCTGGCTGGCGCGCCGCCGGGAGGGTGAACCCTGGTCGTACATCCTGGGCTGGACCGAGTTCCGCGGCCGGCGCTTCCAGGTCACCCGCGACACCCTGATCCCCCGGCCCGAGACCGAGCTTTTGCTGGAGGCGGCCCTGGAGGTCGGCAGGCGCCTGAAGGTCCTGCACGCCTGCGACATCGGCACCGGCAGCGGGATCCTGGCGGTGTCCATGGCCCTCGAGACCGACTGGGAGATCACCGCCTCGGACATCAGCCCCGGGGCCCTGGCCGTGGCCGAGGCCAATGCTGCCCAGCTGGGCGCCCGGGTGCTGTTCCGCCGGGGCGACCTGCTCGCTCCTTTGCCCGATCCCCTGGGTCTGGTGGTCGCCAACCCCCCCTATGTGGATCCGGCCGACGCCCCCGGCCTGCAGCGGGAACTCGCCTTCGAGCCCGCGACCGCCCTGTTCGCCCCCGACCACGGCCTGGCCCTGGCCACCGCCATCCTCCAGCAGGCCCGGCGCCGGAGCGCCCCCGCCTGCGTCCTGGAGATCGGCTCCGGCCAGGGCCCCGAACTTCAGACGAGGGCCCAAGCGACCGGCTGGAAGCGGGTGGTCGTCCACAAGGATCTGGCCGGCCATGACCGGGTGCTCATGGCCCTCGCATAGCCAGGCTTTTAATCCTCTTTTCATCCCCGTCCATCCCCGTCCATCCCCGGCAAATAAAAGCCTAGGATGATGCCAAGCCGCTTGATTTCAGCTTACTGGTAGCATCCTAGGCTTTTATTTGCCGGGGATGGACGGGGATGGACGGGGATGAAAAGAGGATAAAGAGATCTCGCGGAAGTGGCATGACCCCTGCGATATCCCTGCGTGGAGGCAGGTCATGCGGTATCTTTTGCCCATCGCGTTGGGGTTCCTGGTCCTGGGCTGTTCGCTGCCCCAGAGCCACGATCCCAATCTGACCAAACAATCCAAGATCCCCTACGCCGAGGAGCCCCCCAAGCCGGCGCCCCTGTCCGACGGCTCGCTCTGGCAGGACAAGCTGACCATCGCCGATCTGCGCGCCCATCGGCTCAATGACCTGGTGACCATCAAGATCACCGAGTCCACCACCGCCACCTCGAAGGCCGATGTCACCACCGCCCGGACCGGCAGCAACTCCCTCACGGCGCCCTCGTTCTTCACCCGCCTGGCGAGCCTGGGCATCGGCAGCGGCACCGCCGCGACCGGCGGCTACACCACCGCCACCTCGGGCAAGTATGCCGGCAACGGTGTCACCGACCGGAGCGCCCTGTTCACGACCACGGTGACGGCCCGGGTGGTGAAGGTGATGGGCAACGGCAACCTGGTCTTCGAAGGCTACCGGGACATCCAGCTCAACAACGAGAAACAGCGGCTCTACATCGCCGGCATGCTCGATCCGGCCCGGCTGGACACCACCAACACCATCGGTTCGGCCCAGGTGGCGGAACTGCGGCTGGGCTACGGCGGCCAGGGCGTCGTCGACGAGACCCTGAAGCCGGGCTACATCAGCCGCCTGATCAGCTACATCTGGCCGTTCTAGAGGGATGCCCATGCGCCGCGCCTGTCTCCTCCTCGCCGCTCCCGTGCTGATGGCCGCCGTCCCGGCGGCCGACGGCCACCTGGACATTCCACTCCGGGAGATCGCCTCGCTCCAGGGCGTCCGGGGCAACATGCTGCAGGGCTATGGCCTGGTGGTCGGCCTCAAGGGCACCGGCGACTCCATCCAGGCCAAGTTCTCCCTGCAGAGCCTGGGCAATCTCCTGGCCCGGCAGGGCACCAACATCCCGGCCTCCGGCATCCAGGTCAAGAACATCGCCGCGGTCATGGTCACCGCCGAGCTGCCCGCCTTCGCCCGGCCCGGCCAGCGGGTGGATCTCACCGTGAGTTCGATCGGGGACGCCACGTCCCTGGCCGGCGGCACCCTGCTCATGACCCCCCTGCAAGGGCCGGACGGCCAGGTCTACCTGGTGGGCCAGGGCAGCATGCTGGTGAGCGCCTTCTCCCTGGCCACCGCCGGCGCGGCCAACCTCAAGAACCACCCCACCGCCGGCCGGATCCCCGAGGGCGGGCTGGTGGAGCGGGAAGTGGGCGGCAATTTCAACGACCGCAAGGTGCTCCGCTACAGCCTCCAGGAGGACGACTTCACCAACGCGATGCGGGTGGTCAAGGCGATCAACGAGGAACTGCCCTCGGCCTCGGCCCGGGCCCTGGATTCCCGCACGGTGGAAGTGCCGATCCCGCCCGAATGCCTCGGCCGGACCGTCGAACTGGTGGCCCGCCTGGAGAACCTTCCGATCCGGATGCAGAACAAGGCCAGGGTCGTGGTCAACGAGCGCACCGGCACCGTGGTCATGGGGGCCGAAGTGCGCATCGGCGTGGTCAGCATCGTCCAGGCCGGCCTGACCATTTCGGTCCTGCCCGGGGCCCAGCCGCCGCCGCCCAAGCCCAAGCCCGCGCCGGTCGCGGCCGGCGCCACCGCCGAACCGGCCCCGGCCGAGGAGAAGATCAAGGCCTTCCAGGTCGAACCCGGCACGACGGTCGGCAAGTTGACGGAAATGTTAAATAATGTTGGGGTTACGCCACGAGATCTAATATCGATCCTGCAGGCGCTGAAGGATTCCGGCGCCCTGACCGCCGAATTGAGGATCATATGAGTGGCCCGTCGGCGCTGGCCCTTCCGGCCCCGTCCCCCCAGGACCTCCTGGCTCCCGCCACCCCCGCCAAGGGGACCAGCCCCAAGGAGGCTGCCCAGCAGTTCGAGGGAATGCTCCTGACCAACCTGTTTCAGCAGTTACGTAAAACGGTCCACCCTTCGGGCCTGTTCGGCAATGGTGGCAATGCCCAAAATACTTATGAATATTTGCTTGACCAGGCGGTGGTCGCCCATGCCATGGCCTCGGGGAGGAGCTATGGCCTCAGGGATCGGATGGAAGCTTCCCTGACCGCCGCCAAGCAGAAGCACCGGTAATTGATGAACAGGACTTAATAATCATCCCACCTCTGCCGATACGAAATATGGCGAGGTGTGGTGATGAGAGTTTCAATTAAATCGGCCGGAACGACGGGCTCCCAGAGTCTGGGCGGCGTGGCGCCGGCCACCCCTTCGGCCTCGCCCGCCCCCGCCGCTCCCGCCCCGGCATCCGATGCCCTGAGCGTTTCCAGTACGGCCCAGTTCGTGGCGGTGGCCCGGGCGCACCTGGCGGGCGTGCCCGATGTGCGCACCGAAAAGGTCGAGGCCCTGCGGGCCCAGCTGGATTCCGATTCCTATCACCCGGACCCGACGGCCGTGGCCGACGGCCTGGTCCGGGAGTACAGCCCCCAGCACCAGGGCGGATGACGAGGCCGGCATGAACCCCATCACCCTGCGGCAATCCTTCCAGAACGCCAATCTCGAGGCGCTGCGGGAGGCCCACGGGCTGAGTGACCAGATGGCCCGGGAGACCGCCCAGCGCCGACTCATCCAGGACCGCACCAACGAAGCCCAGAGCAACGTGCCCGAGATCCCCAAATCGGAAGCCCTGGTCACCGAGGAGCGGCAGGGCCGGGGGCAGCAGCCGGGGCAGGGCTCCCAGCAGGGCGGGACCGGCGGGACCGGCGAAGCGGGGACCAACACGGCAAATGCTGCCGATTCGCACCTGGATCTGCTGGCCTGACGCGTCCGGCACAGCCTTTGCGGTGGGAAGGTACGGAGCCTTCCCATGCTGCACTCCCTGCCCGAACTCCTGAACGAACTTGAACAGAAACTCATCGCGGGCGAGGATCCCCTGCCGCTCCTGGCCAGCGTCCGGTGGCATGAAATCATCGGCTGGCCCGTGGACCGGACCCAGGCCCTGGCCCTGCAGGTGCGGGCCCAGAACCTGCAGCTGATGGTGGGCGCCCTGGAGGCCCCGGTCCGGATCACCCTGGCGAAACTGCACCCGACCGCCACCTACGCCATGCGGGGCGGCCAGCCGCTGCCCGGCACCGTCTCGGTCCGGCTCCACCAGAGCGCCTAGGAGGTTCCCATGCCCGGCTTGTCGACAGGATTGAACATCGGGCTCTCGGGGCTCACCGCCGCCCAGAGCGCCCTGGACGTGGTCGGCCACAATATCGCCAACGTCAACACCCCAGGCTACAGCCGCGAGCAGGCCGTGCTCGCCTCCAGCAATTCCCTCAACTACGGCAATCTCCAGTACGGCGTCGGCGTGACCCTGGAGAGCATCAGCGGGACCCGGAGCCAGCTCCTGAACCAGCAGATCACCACCGCCCTGAGCCAGCAGAGCGCGGCCCAGGCCAACTACACGGGCCTGCAGACGGTCTCCACGGTGTTCCAGGACAACGGCACCACCGGCATCGGCTCCCAGCTCAACGCCTTCTTCACCGGCCTGCAGAACGTCGCCGCCCAGCCCCAGGATGCCTCCCAGCGCTCCGCCTTGGTCGGCACGGCCCAGACCCTGGTCGCCACGCTTCAATCCAAGTACCAGTCCCTGCAGGACTCCCAGACCACCGCCGACCAGCAGGTGGTGGCCCTCACCGGTCAGGTCAACACCTATACCAGCCAGATCGCCGCGCTGAACAAGAAGCTGGCCTCCGAATCCGATCCCGCCTCGGACAACGACGCCCAGGACCAGCGCCAGGCGCTGGTCGAGAAGCTGGCCAACCTTGTCGGCATCCAGTCCTACACGGACAGCAAGGGCCAGCTGAACGTCTCCCTGGAGGGCGGCGGCACGCCCCTGGTGTCGGGCTCCACCGCCTTCACCATGTCCACCGTCCAGAACACCAGTTCCGGGACCCCGCCCTACTTCAGCGACGTCAAAGTGAACCTGGACAGCACGACCTCGGTGAACGTCACCAGCACCCTCGCCAACGGCACGCTGGGCGCCCAGCTGAACCTGCGCGACAACCTGATCCCGGGCTACCTCAAACAGATGGATCAGATGGCCGCCGGCCTGGCCTACAACGTGAACAGCCTCCAGAGCTCCGGCTACGCCCTGAACGGCGCGGCGCCCACCGGCATCGATTTCTTCGACAGCGGCACGACCTCCGGCGGCGTCTTCACCTCGGCCAACACCAACCATCTGCCCAGCAACGTGACGGTGCCCCCGGCCGGCACCGCCGCCACCGACTACAAGGGCACGGTCATGGCGCTCCAGGTCAATTCCCAGATCGTCGCCGACCCTTCGCTGTTCGCCGCGGCCCAGTCCGCCAACGCCGGAGACAACAGCAACGTCAACGCCATGGTCGCCCTCCAGACCGAGGCCAACACCATCGACACGACCGCCGCGGGCTACCCGACCATCAACCCCGCCACCGGCGTCGCGGTCAATCCGGCGCTCAACAGCTCAGGCACCTTCAGCGACTTCGCCACCACCCTGGCGACCCAGGTGGAATCCGCCGCCAGCCAGTGGAACACCACCGCGACCAACACCGAGAACATCGCCACCGCCCTCAGCACCCAGCGCACCAGCGCCTCCGGGGTGGACCTGGACACCGAGGCCGCCAACCTCATCACCTTCCAGCGCGGCTACCAGGCCTCGGCCCAGTTCATCAACGTCATCAACACCCTCACCAACCAGCTCCTCACCACCTTTGGGCGGTAAACCATGACCATCCGCGTCCCCGACCCCATGAACAACAGCCAGAGCCTGCTGGACCTCCAGCGCTCCCAGGCCCGGCTTGCCACCTACACGGCCCAGCTCACCAGCGGCGAGGCGATCGTCAACGCCGGCGACGATCCCTCCGGGACCGCCTCGATCCTCAACTTCCAGGCATCCATCGATCAGAACTCCCAGTACATGAAGCAGATCGACAGTGCCACCGGCTTCCTCCAGAACACCTCCAGCATCGCCACGACGGTCAACACCAACGTCACCCAGCTCATGGAGCTGGCCCAGGAGGGCATGAGCGGCACCCAGAGCGCGACCAGCCAGGCCGCCATCGCCAACCAGGTGGACAGCATCAACACCAATATGGTGAACCTGGCCAACACCCAGGTGCAGGGCAAGTACATCTTCGCCGGCAGCGCCACCACCACCCAGCCGTTCACGGCCGGGGCCTCCACCGATCCGGTCACCGGGCTCCCGGTCGCCGCCGGGACCGTATACAACGGCAACAACAGCACCGTGGACGTGAAGGTCGGGTCCGCCGCCACCACGCCCACCAACATGCCGGGCGACACCCTGTTCATGGGCGGCCCCGCGGCCACCCACCAGGGCACCGCCAGCGACCTGTTCGCGGTCACCCAGTCCCTCAGCACGGCCCTCCGGGCCGGCAACACCGCCGACATCCAGACCGCCTACAACGACCTGAAGGCCATCAGCGGCAACATCAACGGCTCCATCACCCAGCTGGGGGCGTGGGAGAGCGGGATCAGCGACCTCAAGACCAACCTCACCTCCCTGAACGCCAACCTCACCACCGTCCAGAACAGCGTGCAGTCCGTGAACTACGCGTCGGTGATCACCCAGTTCACCCAGGCGACCAATTCCCAGCAGGCCACCCTGGCCACGATGGCCAAGGTGAACGCCAAGAGCCTGTTCGACTACCTGGCCTGAGCCAGGGGCTGGAAGGGCAGGGCGGACAGGGGCAGCCACCATCCGCTCCGGATCCCCTCCACCAGGACGCTGCCGGCCTGGGGGCGCAGCGTCGGAGTGGCGGCCGCCTGGGCCACGGGCGGTTTCAGGGCCGCCCAGGCCTGGCTCCACGCCATCCGTTCCAGGGAATCCCGGTCCGGGTCCCACCGGTAGATCCGGTCCAGTCCCTGGGCCGCGTAGGCCGTCCAGTCGTCCCCGGACGGCGCCGGGGCGGAGGCCGCCGGCTCGCCCCCCGCGGGCGCGGACGCCGCAGGCGCGGACGCCGCGGGCTCGGGCGTCGCCAGGGCGAACCAGAGCCGGCCCGCCGCGTCCGCCCCCAGGAGGTTCAGCAGGTGGGCGTCCCGGGCCTGGGGATCCTCGGCCGGGAAGGCCACCTCCCGGTCGGCCACGGTGACCCCGTCCGGTCCCACCTGCACCAGCCCGCCCGGGGCGGGCTGCCACCAGATCCGCTTGCTGGCCCGGGCCAGGACCGGGCGCGGGTTCGCGCACGGCACCCCGGGGTTGGCGGGGAGCGGGAAATGGCTCCAGCCCTTGGCACCCTGGAAGGCTGAAAGGCCGTTCCGGGACGCGACCAGGAAGGAGCCCGCGCCCGTGGGCAGCAGGTCCTCCACCTGCGGGACCTCGGCGGGCAGTTCGGTGTCCTTGGCCACCGGCCGCCGCACCGTGCCGCCCAGGGCCAGGCGCTGGACCGGGCCCTTGCCGCCGAAGAGGAACACCGACGGATCGGCCTCGCCGCCCACGGCCATCCGGTCGTAGCCGCCGCGGTGCACCCAGCGGGCTTCCAGGGCGCCGGGATCGACGGCCATGGCCAGGGACGGTTCGGCGCTGCCCGGGTCCCCGGAGCGGAACAGCAGGAGCAGGGTGCCGCCCGGCCCCGCATAGGCGTCCAGCAGCACCGCGAGCCGCCAGAACCCCTCGCCCACGCCCTGGGGCCGGGCCACCGGGATCTCCTCGGGCGCCGCGCCGGTCCGGAACAGGGCCAGCAGCTGGCGGTCGCTCTGGGTCTGCAGCTGGGCCACCAGGATGCCGTCCTGGCGCGGCGGGATCCAGCGCAGGGCGCGCAGCGCGATCTGGGTGGCCACGAACTTGACCAGCTGCCCCGGCGGGGCGGCCTCGACCGTGAAGGCCGCCGCCGGCTCCTCCAGCAGCGCCCCCGCCGGCTGGCGCCGCATGCCCAGCCACAGGCCGGCCGCCAGCGCGGCCATGACGGTCGTCAGGACTACCAGGCTTCCCTTTCTCACAGGCCGCCCTCCGCGATGTGGGCCTCGAGCGCGGCCAGCGCCCGCGACCGGTACAGGGCGCCCTTGGCCGCCTTGAGCCCGCGCAGGCCGCCGGCCCTCTTCAGGGCGCGATGGTCCAGGAGCCCGTCCGGCAGCGGCGGCAGCAGGCCCAGCATGGCGTTGGTGGGGCAGAAATCCCTGCTCGAGGCGTGCGCGAGGTAGTGAAGCAGCGCCCCGAGCACGGTCTCGCGGGGCAGCGGCCGCGCCGGCTCGCCCCGGGCCGAGCGGTCCATGGCGATGGCTGCCGCCAGGCCTCCGGCGGCCGACTCGAGGTAGCCCTCCACGCCGCTGACCTGGCCGGCGATCCAGAGCCCCGGCAGGGCCTTCACCGCCAGGGTGGCATCGAGCACCGTCGGCGCGTTCACATAGGTGTTGCGGTGGATGCTGCCCAGCCGCGCGAACTCGGCCCGCTCCAGGCCGGGGATGAGCCGGAACACCTCCTTCTGGGCGCCCCAGGCCAGCCGGGTCTGGCAGCCCACCAGGTTGTAGTGCTCCCCGGCCAGATCGTCCTGGCGCAGCTGGAGCACCGCGTGGGGGTAGCGGCCGGTGCGCGGGTCGTCGAGCCCGACCGGTTTGAGCGGGCCGTGGCGGAGGGTCTCCCGGCCGCGGTCGGCCATCACTTCGATGGGCAGGCAGGCTTCGAAATAGGGCGTGTCGAAGCTGTGCAGCTCAGCCCTGGGCGCCGACAGCAGGGCGTCCAGGAAGCGCTCGTAGTCGTCCGCGCCCATGGGGCAGTTCAGGAAGTCGGCGGCGCCCTTGCCGTAGCGGGAGGCGGCGAACACCACGGTCATGTCGATGGAGTCGCGCTCCACGATCGGGGCGATGGCGTCATAGAAGAACAGCCGGCCCGAACCCACCGCCGCGGCCAGCCACTCCGCCAAAGGCTCCGCCGTCAGCGGGCCGGTGGCGATGAGGGTGGGCCGGCCCTCGGCGGGTCGGGCCACCTGCTCCTCGCGCCAGCGGATCCGCGGGTGCGCGCGCAGGGCGGCGGTCACGGCGGCGGCGAAGGCCTGGCGGTCCACCGCCAGGGAATTGCCCGCCGGCACCCGGGCCTCCCGGGCGCAGCGCAGGATGAGCGAACCCAGCCGCTCCAGCTCGGCCTTGAGGATGCCCGTGGCGCTGGCCGGGTCGTCGCTTTTGAAGGAATTGGAGCAGACCATCTCGGCCGCTTGACCGGTCTGGTGCGCCGGGGTCCCCGTTCCGGGGCGCATCTCCCGTAGATTCACCAGATGCCCTCGCTCGGCCAATTGCCACGCGGCTTCCGCCCCGGCCAGGCCCGCTCCGATCACATCCCATTCCATCCGCATCCTCCCCCTCGATTCCCATGGTAGATGCAAGCGGAAGCCCGCCGCCGCCGGGGTTCCGGAAAAAAAGCAGGACGGCCCCGAAAAAAAGATGTTGCCAATTTGTGCCCCAGTGGTAATCTGATCTTCCGCTGCGATCGAGGTTGCAGGGCCGGAAAGGGAAGCGAGCCTGGCAGGCAATGCAGGTAGCGCAGTTCCGGGCGTCTTTGATAGCCGGATAAAGAGAATGGAAACCTTTGAGTCTGTTTCGTCTTTAGGGACGGGGCAGGCAGCAAGCAATACAACCTAGCGAATAACGTCACCATCCTTCGGGATGGAGATGGAGAGCTTAAGGTATTAAACATGAGAGTTTGATCCTGGCTCAGAATGAACGCTGGCGGCGTGCCTAACACATGCAAGTCGGATGTGCCGCAAGGTGCATGGCAGACGGGTGAGTAACGCGTGGGAAACCTACCTCTTTGTGGGGAATAACGCTCCGAAAGGAGTGGTAATACCGCATGAGACCATGAGCTGGGACGCTCATGGTGAAACCTGGGGACCGCAAGGCCTGGGGCAAGGAGAGGGTCCTGCGTCTGATTAGCTAGTTGGTGGGGTAACGGCCTACCAAGGCTTCGATCAGTAGCCGGCCTGAGAGGGTGATCGGCCACACTGGAACTGAGACACGGTCCAGACTCCTACGGGAGGCAGCAGTGGGGAATTTTGCGCAATGGGCGAAAGCCTGACGCAGCAACGCCGCGT
>Ga0316224_1002297_pt1 | contig 18107 bp, 13 predicted proteins | sample TBH18013metaG_FD_206254 | JGI IMG/M metagenome (GOLD analysis project Ga0316224, IMG submission 206254) | Freshwater microbial communities from Trout Bog Lake, Wisconsin, USA - TBH18013 | ecosystem: Environmental > Aquatic > Freshwater > Lake > Hypolimnion/Profundal zone | place: USA: Wisconsin... | reverse complement strand
GCTGGAACATCATCCAGGCCTTGCTGGAAAAGCCGGAAAACCTCATCATCTGACTCCAGACCGCCTGATCTCGGGGCGGGTACCTGGGCAGTTACGTTGATTGTTAAGGAAGACGGCGTCTTGCTGTCGTGGGCGCCGTTCGAGACTTTCAGCGATACGATTAGGGGGGCGGTTGCGCTCAAAAGTGAAAGCGAGCTTCTGGTCGCGTCTACCGACGGGACAGACCCTGTCCGTAATGGCCGTAGCTATGAACTGACCCGCCCACGCTTCATCCCGGATGGTGTGGCGCATCTTGTTTACGGTTTGACGGTGCTATCGGCACTGGCATTCCTTATTGCCGTCGTGACGGACAAGAGGTTTTTGATCGTTTCCAGGATTCTTGGGAGGGGGTTTCTTCGCCTTATGGATGGTATTTTTAATAAACTTGATCTGTTGAAAATTTCCTTTGGAAAATTTATTAGGCATCTTCCTCAGATATATGGCGTGCCGCACCTGTCATACGTGGCTTATCTGTTAGTATTTACATATCTTATCACAGAATCTACTATTTTTACATTTTTAAGACTCGGTGTGTGGACGCCAAATCTCGATGGAGTATATTTCCAGACGCGTCCTCGCGACTTTCATCCCGTTCGTGGCGCCATTTGGGTGGGGGGCGAGCGCGGCAGTCGGATCGCCAACGGGGCCTTGGCCTATGATCGGGTGCCGATTCGAATAGACTCTCGAGGATATATCGGTTCAGACCTTTCCATTCCGGCCGATGCGGTAAAGCGCTATGCGGTGCTGGGAGATTCGTTCACGGATGCCGATTATCTGCCGGTGACATGGCCGGAGCAGGCGGTGGCCGCCACCGGGAGGAAACTTGCACTCGTCCCCTATGGCTTCTCGGGAGGGGGAGTGCTCAACTGGGCCAGCGTCTATAAGAATGAGATTCTGACGGCTCCACGTGTTGATGGAGTTATTATTGCGGCCTTCGGCGACAATATATCACGTGGATTTTACGCTGGTCGCACAGACCGCCTTCATTACTACTACGATAGATTCAATGGTCCTGACGATGCCATTGCGAAGAGTGCTGATTTCAACTCTTGTGTGATCGGCTATGTTGTCGGACGTAGGTTCCTGGACTGGGTTTCAACCGCCGCCAAACGGCAATACGAATTCGGCCCCAACACGGCATATCTCTTGTGGCGGGTCTTCCTTGTGCATGGGAGCAGGATCGGGGCAAAGAGTTGCGCCCCATTTCATCATGCACAGCCACGCTATGATCTGCTGGACGACATTGTCACTGACGCTCGCGCACGGGGTTTACGTGTTTTCGTGGCGACCATACCCAGGAATACCGCGTTGATGTCCTATCTCCGGACGGGTGAAAAGCCAGAGGAGGTCACTCAGTTGGAGGCCTTCGCGGTATCGCGAGGGGTTCCCCTTTTTGATGGCTTCGAGCTTTTCGCCCGACATCACCCGGACCGCGTCGGTGCCACTGTCTTTGTCAATGATCTCTGGCTGAGCAATGATGGGCATTGGAACCAGAAGGGCGCCGATCTGTTTGCCAACAACATAGGGCCTTGGCTTCTGGAGCGTTAGGATCACTCCGAGCAAACGGTCATGCCCGCGTTCGACGGCGTGACCCCGGCCAGGACTCTGCCCTGCGCGGGATGAAAATTCCACGGCAGGTCGTTGCGACCCGGGGAAGCACGCTGATATCTTGCCCCGTCTTGATGACGCTTGCCCCCTGCCCCATCCGAGAAGGTCTGAAATCATCGCCCTGATCCAGCGTTTCCAACAAATTTCGCTAGGCCTGACCGTCATGCTGGGATTGGCGGCAGTGATCCTTGGCGCAGTCCGAGTAACCGGATGGGTGGTGGAAGAAAGCGTTGTCGCATCCCGGATATCGCCGCTCGCCGGTCATGCCCGCAGCTTCACGTTGGATCCGCCGCGGGGGCTGTTCCTAGGATGGGTGTCGATCGGGGATACCGACGCCAATCCGTCGTTCTCCAGGCTCCGACTATCCGTTGACGGTGTCGCGCTGCCATTTCCCCACGCGTCGCTAAGCCAGATCGAGGCCATGGGCGGCGGGCGGTATCGGCACGATCAGAACTGGTTGGTGATGTTCTCTCCGGTGGGGGGCGGCGAAGGAGCGGTAACGGTGCGCTATCCACTCTATCCCCGGCTGACGCTCATCGTGCTGTTCGCCGTGGCCGCCCTGGTCGCCACCGTGCCGCTTTTCGCCTCCCGGATCAGGTCATCTGTCGTGGACTGGGTGTCCCGCGGGTCCTGGGAGGCTCCGGTCCCCGGCGGCTGGGGGCGCGGGCGGCTCGGCCTCGCGCCGGTGGCATGTCTCGGGACGCTTGTCCTGCTGCTGGCGGCGACAGCGCCGCTGGGGGTCGATCTGACCGACGAGGGCTTCTCCCTTATCAATTCCGTCGATCCCCGGCTGCAATCCTACAACTGGTCGGCCTTTCACTGGGTCAATTACGTGCTGCTGGGGTGGCTTGATCCTCCCCTATGGGGGTACCGGCTGGTTCGTCTGGCGCTTCTGCTGGCGGGAGGGGCGGCGCTGGCGGCAGGTTTCCTGGCCTGGGCGTCGGAATGGCTGGGAGTGCGGCCGCCAGATCGCCGCCAGGGATGGGGAGTCGGGGCTTTTATCGTCCTGTGCGGCCTGTTGGGCTACAGCTGGCTGCCGAATATGATCAGCTATAATGACCATGCCAGCTTCGGCGTGGCCACCACCGCCGGAATGACCCTGTTGCTGATGACGGGTTGGGGGATGGAACGTCCCTATCGCCGCTGGCTTGCAGGAGCCCTTCTCGGCGCCGCCATTGTCGTCGCCATGCTGGCCAAGCCGCCGACCGGAGTTCTTCTCGTCCTTCTCGCCCTGGCCGGCGCTGGTGCGGGAGGCTGTGTCCATGGGCGGCTGCCCTGGGCGGAAGCGGCGGCGGCTCTTGTCAGCGGCGGCATCGTGGCGGGGGGGGGCGCGGTGCTTGGCCTCGACTATCGGGCTTGGCTAGACATAATTCCCACCATGAGCGCGGTAATTGCCGAACAGGAAGAGTCGGTCGACGGAATTTTTAGCTATGTTGGGCGGCTGGGCCTGGATCTGGGCGACCTTTTCGGCGCCACCCTGGCGTTCGCGGTCGCTGGCGCGGTCCTTCCGATGGCCCTGGCCATCCAGCCTTCCCGCCTCCGGATTCCGGCCTGGGTGGTGCCGTCTCTCCTGGCGGCGGGGGTTTTGGCTGGCAGCATTCGGATGCATCGGTGGCCGCTGCAAGCCCTGATCGACCTCCAGCCGGGCTGGTCCGGCTATCAGGCCAGCCTGCCCTGGTTGGCTATCATCATGATGCTGGCAGCCATCGCCCTCGTGTCGACGGCCAGGAGCAACCGGCGGTTACGGTTTGGGGGAGGGGTGGTTCTCGCGGTGCTGACGGGCTTGCCGTTCATTGGTTCCCTCGGCACCAACCATTCCTATATGGATCACAGCATTAGCTTCGCCGCGCCTTGGGCGGCGGTGATCGTCGGTCTGCTGTATCTGGCACCGCGCACGGTCCTTACCTTTGGTGCCAAGCAGGCGATCCTGGTGGCCTTGTCGGTCCTGGCCGTAGCGCAGATCGTCGAGGGCCATGTATTCCGGCCGTTCCGCCAACCGGCCCCGCTTTACGCCATGACGGAAAGGCTGGAGGGAATCCCGCGCGGGCGCGGTCTATGGGTTGATGCCGCCACCAGGGATTCTCTCGAAAGTCTCCGGGACATCCTGACTGGGGCCACCACCTTCCGCCCAGGCGATCCCCTGCTGCCGCTTTACGACATTCAGGGGCTCACCTATCTCTTCCATGGGGTTTCGCCCGCTTACAACCTGTATCGTGACACGCCAGTCCGCGCCAGGATCGCGTGTTTCTTCCTGCCGCATGTTTCACACGACTATTCTCGCGCGGTCATGCTCATTACCGGCGGGATCAGCGATCAGTTGGGTGGCTGCCTCAGGAGGGCCGGCATCAATTATCCCGATGACTATCAGATCGTCGGAACCGTGCCGTTTGATCGCAAGAGTGATGTGGGGGAATTCACGGTTGCGGTGGCGGTCCCCAAATCCATGGTCAGGTCGGCGCCGCCTCGTTGAAAAATGCGAAGACGGCGGAAATAACGCCCTTCTGCTCGGCCTCGGACAGCGAGTTATAGAGGGGCAGGCGGATAATCCGTCCGGCGGCAGACTCGGTCACCGGCAGTTCGCGTTCAAGGCCCAACCGCTCGGCCACCGGGCTCTTGTGCAGCGGGACGTAATGGAAGGTTGCGTGGATTTTCTGAGCGTAAAGGGCCTGCAACATGGCGGTTCGCTGCTCCGCAGATTCCACCAACAGATAGAAAAAGTGGAAATTTATATCGCAATAGGCCGGCACCACCGGCCGTCGGATCCATCCCTTCGCCTCCAGGGGCTCGAAGGCGGCGAAGTACCGTTCGAACAGACGGCGTCGGATGCTTAGGATGGTTTCGGCCGCTTCGATCTGTCCGAGAAGGACGGCGGCGATCAGATCGCTAGGAAGATACGACGATCCTACGTCAACCCATGTGTATTTATCCACTTGTCCGGCCAGGAAGCGCGACCGGTTGGTTCCCTTCTCACGCAGAATCTCGGTGCGTTCGATCAGGTCGGGCCGGCGTAGGACGATGGCGCCGCCTTCACCAGCATGAAATGTCTTGGTTTCGTGAAAGCTGAAACAGCCGATATCTCCGATGGTTCCCGCCCAGCGACCGCGATAGCGACAGAGAAATGCCTGGGCCGCATCTTCGATCAGCATCAGCCCGTGGCGTCTGGCGATGTCGATCAGGGGGGCCATCTCGCAGACGACGCCGGCGTAATGGATGGGGATGATCGCCCGTGTTCGTGGCGTCACCGCCGCCTCGACCAAGCGCTCATCGAGATTCAACGTGTCGGGCCGGATATCGACAAAAACCGGGCGGGCGCCTCGCAGGCAAGCCGCGTTGGCGGTGGAGACGAAGGTGAAGGCCGGCATGATGACTTCGTCATCCGGCTGCAAATCGCAGAGCAGGGCGGCAATTTCCAGGGCCGAGGTGCAGGAATTGGTCAGGCGTGTCCAGACCCCGCCGATCATCTGGGAGATCTGGGACTCGACCCGCCGGGTGAACTGGCCGTCACCGCTGATATTACCGCTGTCCATGGCCTCGCGGAGATAGGCCATTTCATTCCCCATCCAAGCAGGGCGGTTAAACGGGATTCCGGTCATGAGTCACTTTGGGGAGGAAGCGGGGGAAGGCTGGGCATGAGGGTCGGGGCCGGGTAAAGTAGGTTGTCGATCAGGCGTTCATACCCCCAATCCCACCGCGTCGATGCCCAATCGGTGCAGCGGTCGCACGGCGTGCAGTGGGAGTAATCGCCGGCCTGATGGTGGTTTCGCAGCTCGGACAGCGCCGCTCCCTGCCAAGCCTGCTTCAACCCGATCTCGGCAATATTTCCCAGCGCGACTGCGTCGTGAAAAACCCAATCATGAGCGCAGAACTTGATTGTTCCGGAAAAATCGACCGTCAGCCGCTTCCACAGATGGGGGCAGGGAAAGCGTTCGGTGGCGGGCGCCAAGTTGCGCTCGGCGCTTTCCACCGCTTTTACCAGACCGATGGCCGAGTGGAGCTGGCGAACCATAACATGATTAACCAGAGGGCTCCAGAAGCCGCGAAAGCCCGCAGTCTCTCCCTCGTTCTCGTGTTGCTCGATGAAGCTCACCATCACCTTCATCGGCCTAACGGCACGGTCACGCCGATCAAGTAGATAAAAAATATTGGCCATCAGGCGAACGTAATCGCCGCCGCAGCGGATGGTCTCATAGGTCCTGCGTGTCAGGGCGTCGAGTGAGATATCGATCAGATCGACGCCGATATCCAGCAGCGCATCGATCCGCTTCGGCGTCATCAGGATGCCGTTGGTCGTCAGGTTCAGCTTGGCTTGGCAATGTTCCTTGGCATAACGCAGCATGTCAAGCAGGCGAGGATGCATGAAGGGTTCGCCATCACCGGCGAAGCGGAGCAGACAATCTCGCCCTGTTTCCGCGATTTCATCGACGATCCGGATCAGAAAATCATAATTGAGATGGCTGGAGCGAAAGCCGGGGCGCGCTTGGATGTCACTCTGCGGGCAGTGGATGCAGGCGATGTTGCAGGTGTTGGTGACATCCAGGACCACCATCGGTGGTAGCGGTGCGTCCTCCAGGGCATTCATGGCGGTGATATGGGTCCACTGGTCCATCGGCATTCGTGCGTGCCTTTGTTGTCGGGCGGGCGGCAAGGACGATAGCCTGTCTGATGGCGAGGGCGCCACAAAATCCTTTGGCGCTTTTGTCACGTTAGTTTACACGCGACAGCCCATATGATAGACCCCCCGTGAGTATATGTGAATTATGAGTCCATGCATGAACGACTCCACTGCGTCTCAGATGAATGCTGGAGGTAAACGCCTCATTAGTGTGGTTTTGCCCAGTTTCAATGACCGAGAAATTATCCGTCCTTTCCATGCGGCGATCATGGACACGCTGAATGGGCAGTCCGAGTACGATTTCGAGTTGATTTACGTTGATGACGGCAGTTCCGATGGTTCGCAGGCGGTATTGACGGAATTGGCGCGGGCCGATGCCCGCGTTGTTCATATCGAGCTATTTCGCAATTTCGGTCAGCAATGCGCCCTGTTCGCCGGCCTGGGCCATGCCCGCGGCGATATCGTCGTTTGCATGGACGGCGACTATCAGTACGAACCGATTGCCATCATCGACCTCTCGAAGGCGATTGATTCGGGCTATGACATGGCGTCCGGGGTAAGACGGAACCGGGTCGAGGGCATGTTCAGCCGGGTGGCCTCGCATCTCGGCAATCGTCTGATCAATGGGGTGATGCGGATCAGCCTTCTCGATTTCGGAGCGATCAAGGCGTTTTCACGGGATCTGGTCGACCGCATTCTGACCTTTCGCCACTGCTTTAGCGATGTCTACCCGACCGCCTGCTATCTTCGCCCCTCGACCTTGGAGGTGGAGGTGGACCACCGGAAGCGTTTTGCTGGACGCTCCCACTGGACCTTCTGGATGCGCATCAAACTGTATCTGGATCTTTATGTGGCCTATGGCGACGACAACTTCCAGGGCGTGTTCCGCATCGGCGTCCTGATGTGCCTGTTCGGCATAGTCCTTGGCGCCTCGGTCGCGGGGATGAAGGCGATTCTCTCCTACCCGGCAACCTATATTCAGATCGGGGCGATTGCCTTTTCCGTATTCTTTCCCGGAATGGCCATTGCCGGATGGTCGCTGCTGATGTCGGTGGCGGTTAAAATTTTCCGCCAGAACATCGCCAGTTCGCCCTTCATCATCCGCACGGTCATCGACCGCCGCGATGCGCTGGTGGCTCGTTGACCACTGTCGTCATCAGCCAGTCCAATTACATTCCTTGGAAAGGCTATTTCGATTTGATCGGCCTCGCCGACGTGATGATTCTCTATGACGACGTCCAGTTTACCAAGCGCGACTGGCGCAACCGGAATGTCATCAAAACCCAATCCGGCTCGCACTGGCTGACTATTCCGGTGATATCCAGGGGACGATACCACCAATCGATCCTGGACACAGTGGTCGCCGATCTCCGCTGGCCCGCTCAGCATTGGCGCGCCATTGCCAGTGCCTACGCCCATGCTCCCGCCTTCCCTCTCTATGCTCGGCGCCTGGAACGGCTTTACCGTGCCGTCAACGGTTCCCATCTGTCGGCGATCAATCATGGATTTCTCGTCGAGTTATGTGCCATGCTGGGAATCGTCACAGATATCCGCTGGTCGCATGAGCTGGTGCCTTCACCCGATGAAGACCGCACTCAGCGCCTGATCGATCTGGTGAAATCCGTGGGCGGAACCCGGTATCTGAGCGGGCCAGCGGCGCAGTCGTACATCGACCCTGCTTTATTCACCGGCGCCGGGATCGCCCTGACCTATATGGATTACTCCGACTATCCAGAGTACGTTCAGTTGCACGGCCCATTCTCCCACACGGTGAGTGTGATCGATTTGCTTCTCAATGCCGGTGAGGAAGCGTCTCGGTACATGAAATTCCCCCAGGGCGGCGAAAACGTCGTGCCCGGCTGGTGATGGAAAAGCTGCTGGAGGCTGCGTTATATGGGTAGATTAAAGACGTTTGCCGGTCTTGGCGCCGCTCTTCTCGGTCAAAAGATCACCGGCAAGCGGGCTCCGCTGTATCTGGAGTTGTTTATCACCAACAAATGCAACCTCCGCTGCGGATATTGCTTCTCTGTAAACGATTCGATTCCGGCAGAAATAATGTCGGCGTCGTACACGAAGGAGGCTATTTTCAAGATCATAGATGAGTTTTATGATCTTGGGACGCGCATAGTTTCGCTTCTAGGTGGCGAACCGCTGTTTCATAAGGACATAGGTCTTATCATCGATTACATCCTGGCAAAGGAGATGTACCTGACCGTATTCACCAACGGTATCTTCATTCCCCAGGTTATCGACCAGATTCGCGGCGTTCACGCGCTGGCAGTCAGCCTTGACGGTATCGGCGCCGATAATGATCTGGTGCGCGGCGAGGGTAGCTTCGCCAAGGCCATCAAGGGCCTGCGCCTTGCTGTGGCCGAGGGGCTCAACTGCCGCATTCACTCGGTGCTGACGCGGCAGACCCTTCATTCCTTCCGTCCGATGGTGGAATTGGCGCGGGACCTGGGGGTGGTGATTTCGCTGTCCCCCCCCAATTTCCTCGGAGACAGTGATAATCCAGACATCCAGCTGACCAACGAGGAATACAAAATATTCTATGGCAGTCTGCTGGAGATGAAGCGCGAAGGCCTCCCCATCGCCAATTCCGTCGCCGCCATCATGAAATGTATTTCCTGGCCGACCAGTCACCACCAATATATTGCCGACGATGAGCAGTTCGAGGATTACACCCCGGAATTCTGCATTTGCGGTCATCAGTACGTGGCGTTGGGTGCCGGCGGTCATCTCTACAACTGCATCAATCTGGGTTACAGCAATGGGCCGAGTATTCACGAATTCGGGGTGCGCGGTGCCTGGGGCAAACTGCTCGAATACCGGCCAAACTGCATCTCCTGCGCCAGTTTAAGCTTCATTGAAGCCTCCATGCTGACCCATCTGCGGGTACAGACGATTCTGACTGGCCTTAAATTCCACTTCCTGCGAGGCGTGTCGTGAACCCACTGGAGCGCCTGGTCGTCGCCGTCGCACGGCGGATTTTCACCAATAGCCGGGTGGCCCAGGCGGCGCTCGACGATGGTGCGGGATGGCGTTTCCTGCTGGTCAACGGGATTAATTTCATATTTTTCAGGCTGCGTTTGCGTTGGACATTGGCGCCATCCGTGGTGGTGGTCGAACCAAGCGACGTGTGCAATCTGAAATGCCCATTCTGTTTCCGCACCCAGCGCGGAAACACGCGGGACCAGCACTATCTCACCCCCGAGATTTTTACCGCCTTCATCAAGCGCAACCGGCGCTACCTCACCCATGTGCAGTTCGGCATGTGGGGTGAGCCTCTGACCAACAAATGGCTGCCTGAATTGGTGAAAATCGCCGCTGATGCGGGAAACACGGTCTATCTGGTCAGTAACACGACGCTGATGACCGACACGATCATTGAGGCCTTGGGCGAAGCCGGCGTGCGGCAGTTCACCCTGTCCTTCGACTCTATCGACGACGAGTACGAGACCCTGCGAGGCGTGCCGTTCACCGAGGCCAGGGCAAAGCTGGACATGGTGCTGGCCCATAAGCGCCGCTTTGGCTACCGGGTCATCATTTCCGCCGTCGGGGTCAACGAGAAATACAGCAACGAGGATTATCGGCGGGTGTTCGATATTCCCGGCGTGGACTACATCAACATTCAGCCGCTTTACAGCGTCAACGGCAACAATACCGGCGGATTTGGCGGGCCTTGCTATCGCGCATGGCATACGGCGGCGGTATATTCCGACGGCGACGTCTCATTCTGCGCCTTTGACCAGGATAAACAGCTGAAAATCGGCAATATCCGCGACGGATCGCTGGCCGAGATCGTCAACGGCGATCAGGCCCGGGTAATTCGCAAGGGATTTGTCGAGGGCCGGTTCTGCGCCTTGTGCCAGGGATGCGACCCCTATTATCGCTGACGGCAGATCGCCATCGCCGACAATCCGAAGGGTAGGGAGCATCGCGCCAGAAGATGGCGCTCGCTTCCGAATAGGGCCGCCAGAACGGCGTTCTGCCAAGGTGGCGGCAAGGACAGGCCAAGCGGGGTCTTGCCGGGGCCACGGAGCTTCTCGGTCAGCCTAGCCGCCACGGCCATGGGAAACAGCAGCGTGTTGAAGTAGGTGGCCCGTTCCACCACCAGTCCGGCGACATGGCAGGCGGCGACCAGGCGGGGGAGCGTGTAGCGTCGTTTATGGTGGGAGATGTCGTCCTGGCGGGACCAGAGCCAGGCATAGGCCGGCACCGCCAGAAACAGTCGTCCATCGGCCGTCAACCTCTCCCGCACATGCCGCAACGCGCCGCTGTCGTCGTCCAGGTGCTCCAGGACATCGAGCATGGCGATCAGGTCGAATTGCCGCCCGGCAAAGGGCAGATCATCGGGCAGTCGGCCGGGCAGAACCTCTTCCGCTCCCCGGCATGCGGCTTCGGCCAGCATTCCCACGTCGGGATCGGTGGCCCAGACGGCACCATAGCGGGCCAGAAGCGGGATCGTGCTGCCGCTGCCGCAGCCGATCTCCAGGATTTTCGCTCCACCGGGCAGGCGCAGCCGGTCCAGTTCCGCCGCCAGAATCCGGCGGCGCCCTTCCCACCACCAGTGGTGATCCGCGACGGCCAGATGCAAGTCATATGTGGATGGTTGCACGGTTTACCTCGAGAGATTCGGCCGGGTCGGATGGCGCGACAATCTGGATGAGGAGTGTCAGTCGCGGCGAAGAGATGATTTTGAAAACCGAGACGCCGCGCAGCCCCGACCTGTCGGCAAAGCGCAGTTCCCTGCCGCGATGACGGTCAGGCTGATCTCGATCGTCGATGTCCTGGGAAACCCGCCGAGACGATAGGTGATGAACGACTCTCCTTCACCCTGCCCGAGCACAGGCCCCGGTATCGCAAGGCTAAGGAGCACGGCGCCAAGGGTGACCAAGGTCAGGGCAAAAACCGGATCTTGCTACCATGCCCATGGTAGAGGCACTCATCTCGCATTCTCCGGAATTTTCTCGGTTCATTCGGCGACCTTGACCTATTCAGGGAACGGGATACTACCCTATTCCAACACCCGAGAGTCAAGCGTCCCACCGGATATGCAGGGCAATCGCTCGAAGGAAGGCTTGACTGAGCGACAGAGAGGGTTCCCATGAGGTGCCGGGCATGATTCAAGAATCCTCCATCATTTGGAGGCGGTCATGGCCGAGGTGTCGAGCAAGTCCCTGATAGATCATTTTTCGGCGCTGGCCGATCCGCGCCAAGCGTGGAAGGTGGTGTACCCACTACCGGAAATCCTGTTGCTCGTGCTGTGCGGGACGCTGGCGGGGGCGAATAACTTCGTCGAGATCGAGGAGTGGGGCATGGATCGACAGGATTTTCTGCGTCGCTTCTTGCCCTACGAAAATGGCGTTGCCAGCCACGACACGCTCAACGACGTGATGAATGCGCTGGATGGCGGGTTGTTTTCGGCCTGCTTCACGACATGGGTGGAGGCATTGCGCGATGCCGAGCCCGATATCGTCGCCATCGATGGCAAGACGTCGCGGCGAACCCACGCCCGGTCGAAGGGGCGAGACCCGCTTCATCTTGTCTCGGCGTGGGCCAGCCGCCAGCGCCTCGTGCTGGGACAACAGGCGTGCGAGGCCAAATCCAATGAGATCACAGCCATTCCGCTGCTTCTGGAACGCCTCGCGCTGACCGGGGCGCTGGTGACTATCGACGCCATGGGATGCCAGACCAAGATCGCCCAGGCCATTCTCGACAAGGAGGCCGACTATCTGCTGGCGATCAAGGAGAATTGGCCCAGCCTTCACGGCGAAATCGAACGCTATTTCAAGGATGCTCTCGACGGCGACCTCGACCGGTTCGAGACCACCGATGGCGATCATGGACGCATCGAGATCCGTCGCCATGCCATCAGCCACGACGTCGCATGGCTGTCCTCCGACCGTCGTTTTCCGGGTGAGCCGCGCTTCCCCGGACTGGCCGCCATCGCCATGGTCGAGGCAGAGGTCGAACGCCACGGCAAGACCAGCCGCGAACAACGATATTTCCTGTCTTCTGCCCCGCTCGATGCCCGCTTCTTTGCACGAGCGGTCCGGTGCCACTGGCACGTCGAAAACCGTCTCCACTGGGTCATGGATGTCGTCTTCCATGACGATCTCAGCCGCCTGCGCTCCGGATGTGGACCCAACAACATGGCCATCGTCAAGCACATGGTCATGAACCTCGTCCGGAACGCCCCAGGAAAGCAAAGCCTCACTGTCAGGCGGAAAAAGGCTTCGTGGAATGTCGACTACCTCGAAACCATCATCCGTCGCCGGGCCTGACCTCCTTCAAGCGATTCCCCTGACCGGATATGCAGCGGTTCGAAATGCAAACGAATCGCATTCGAACGTTCCCTTGGGGCGTGGCAAGCGGGAATATGCGGCGGCGGCAGGCGATCATTGAGACGTGTAATCGTATTCTTTATTGGCCAAAGACCGGAACCCCGATCATACTCCCCGCCCACTCCCTGCCCGCGAGCCTTTAGTCAAAAATGAACACGTTCAGCGATTCGCCGCCAATTTCCAGCCAAAAGCAGATGGTCCTCGCTCAAGCCGATGCCATGGCAGCCCGGCGCGACGAATGGATCGATCGGAGCGGCGCCTATTATGCCGAAGACTATAAGGTCATGCGGTTCCTGATCTCCAAGGGGCAGCGGGTGTTGGATCTCGGCTGCGGCACCGGCCGTCTTCTGGCCGAATTGGCCCCGTCCCGCGGAGTCGGCATTGATTTCAGTTCGGAAATGGTGCAAGAGGCGCGGCGGCGCTGGCCGCACCTGGATTTCCTGGTGGGCGATATCGAGGATGCCGCCACCTTGGATAGGCTGGATGCCCCCTTCGATGTGGTTGTTCTATCGGACACCACCGGCACGCTCGACGACTGTGAAGAGACGTTTCGCCTTCTTCACCGGGTCTGTACCCCGGAAACGCGGGTGGTGGTCGCCTACTATTCGCATCTGTGGGAGCCGGTCTTGAGGCTGGCCCAGCGGGTGGGGCTCAGGATGCCCCAAGGAGAGCTCAACCTGCTCTCTCCCGGCGATATCGTCAATCTGCTGGATTTGGCGGACTTCCAGGCCATCAAATCGGATTGGCGGCAGTTGCTGCCCTTGGGGCTTTGGGGGATCGATCGTCTGATCAATCGTTGGATCGCGCCTCTGCCCGGTATTCGCCGCCTTTGCCTGCGCCATTATGTGGTGGCCCGCCCGGTGCCGTGGCGTGGCGGCGAACGGCGCGGGCTGTCGGCAACGGTGGTGATCCCGTGCCGCAACGAAAGGGGCAATATTGAAGATGCCGTCCGCCGGTTGCCGCGGTTTTGCGACGACATGGAAATCATCTTCGTCGAAGGACACAGTCAAGACGGCACCTGGGAGGAGATTTTGCGGGTCCAGAGCGCCTATCCGCACATGGACATCAAGGCGTTGCGGCAAGACGGCAAGGGCAAGGCGGATGCTGTGTGGAAGGGGTTCGACGTGGCTCGCGGCGACATTCTGATGATTCTGGATGCCGATTTGACGGTGCCGCCCGAGGATATGCCGAAATTCTATCGTGCCATCGCCGATGGCCGGGGGGAGTTCGTTCTTGGCACCCGGATGGTGTACCCCATGGAATCCGACGCCATGCAGTTTCTCAACTATCTGGCCAACTGGGCCTTCGCCGCCATCTTCTCCTATCTTCTCAATCAGCGGTTCACCGACACCTTGTGTGGCACCAAGGTGATTTCTCGCGAGAACTACAATCGTCTCAAGGCCGGGAGGGCCTATTTCGGCGATTTCGATCCGTTCGGCGATTTCGATCTTATTTTCGGTGCCGCCAAGCTCAATCTCAAAATTGTCGAGATCCCGGTCCGCTATCGCAACAGGAACTATGGCAGTACGCAGATCTCGCGCTTTCGCCACGGATATTTGCTGCTGCGCATGGTGCTGTTCGCCTTTCGCAAGTTGAAGGCGCTGTAACTTGCTGCGGTGTCTTCGGGGGCAAAATACCGGACTGGAGGCGATGCGCCGGCTGGGCGTATTCATCCTGCCCGCCTTGCTGTTCTTCCTGGGGCAGGCGGTGATGACGGCCGCCGGTCCATTCTGGGAATATGGCAATCTGGACCCGGCCTACGTCTATCTGGTGAACGCGCTGGCGGTGGCGGTCGGCGAGCAGCACATGTACTTCAATCATCCCGGCACGCCGGCCTTGTGGATCGGTGCCGCGATCATCCGGCTGATGCATCCGCTGGCCGGTGGCGATGCGCTGCTGCGGACGGTGATCAGCGATCCCGAACCCTACGCCCGCCTGATGGCGATCATGTTCTCGGCGATGGCGGCCGCCGCTCTTGCTTGGTTCGGGCGGGTCGCCCTGGATCGCTTCCGTTCGCTGGCCTTGGCGATGCTGGCGCAGGCCGGTCCGTTCTTCAGCGCTTCCATCATGCTCAACGTGGGAGTTGTCAATGTCGAGCCGCTGACCATGGCTGCCGCCTTCTGGGTGGCGGGCCTTGTGCTGCGTCATGCCGCCAACCCGGCCCGCGACCTTTACCGCGCTCGCCAGCTGGTTTGGGCGGGGATCGCATGCGGGTTCGGGGTGGCCGCCAAACTGACCTTCCTGCCGGTCTGCCTGCTGCCCTTGCTGATGGTTGGGCTGTCGGCCCGTCGTCTTGCGCTGTTCGCGGCGATTTCGTTCGCCGCCCTGATTGGCTTCACCATCACCGGTGCCCAGGACTATGTGGGGTTCCTCAAGCTTATGGTGCAGCGGATGGCCGAGCCGCCGGTGGAGGGCGGGCGGCCCGGCCTGGCGGCCGAGGCGGCGGTTCTGATCGGTGCCAACGCGTATCTGTATGGTCTTCTTGCCGGTTCGGTTGGTGTGACGCTGTTGCTTATGATGCGCCGCGAGATCCGGCGGTTACCGGAAACATGGCTGATTCTATTGATCGGGCTGGTCAATCTGGGCCAGATCGTCGTGGTCTATTCACAGGCTCAGAATCGCTACATGGTGCCGGCCTGGGTGATCGGGGGGCTGGCGCCGGCCTTGGTGCTTCACCTGCTGATCCACCGAATTTGTGATAACCGTCCTGCGGCCCGCTGGGCGGCAACGCTGCTGGCGGTGGCCGTCACTGGCTGGGCGGTGGTCGCGACCGCCAACGGCGTTGCCGTCTCCCGTGAAGCCTTTCTCAAATCACGGGCGATGACGATGGCGGCGACCCGAATCGTCCAGCGGGATTTCGGCGATTGCCGACTGGTCACCTATTATCGCTCCAATGACCCCTTCGCCGCCTTGGCGTTCGGACAGGGGTTTTCGGGAGTGCTATGGACCCGGCTGGGCCATGTTCTGACCGAGGTCTACGGGCGGCGCTATCATTTCGAGCTTTCGACCAACCAACTGCGCGATTGGGACGGTCCGGTGACATGGGAGGAATTGCGCGGCCAGGCCCCCTGCGTGGTGTTTCGCGGCACCGGCTGGCCGCCGCTGGAAGATGGCCGTCTTGGCTTTGTGTTCGACGATGTCTGTCGTTTGCCGGGGGAGGAGCGGCTTTATGTCAGCGGCCGGCACTGTCCGGGAGGCGAGCGATAATGTCGCAGGCCCTGGAGCGGCATCGGGCCGCATGGCGGCAAAAGCCGGTGCTTCGTGCCATCTATCATGACTATTTCACCCGCATTGCCGCAGCGATGCGGCCGGGACGGACGCTGGAGATCGGTGGCGGAACCGGCAATTTCAAGGAATATGCGACCGGCGTGCTGAGCTCCGACATTCAGTTCGCGCCGTGGCTGGATCTGGTCGCCGATGCCCAGTGTCTGCCCATCGCCGATGGCAGCATCGACAATGTGGTGATGGTGGACGTGCTGCACCATATCGAACGGCCACTGCAGGCCCTCGCGGATGTCGTTCGCGTCCTGCGGCCCGGCGGCCGGCTGGTGCTGCTGGAGCCTGGCGCCACCGCGGTCAGTTCACTGGCGTTCACCCTGTTCCACGCGGAACGATGCGACCGTAGCGCCGATGTCTTTTCGGCCGCCCCCACCTGTTCGGGAACCGATCCTTACGACGCCAATCAGGCGGTTCCCACCCTGATTTTCGTGGATGGCGAGGCCGAGCTGCGCCGTCGCCTGCCCAGGTTGCGGATCATCGAACGGCGGTGGCTATCAACCCTGGCTTATCCGCTGTCGGGGGGATTTCAGCCGTGGTGTCTTGTTCCGGCCGCCCTTGTCCGGCCACTTCTTGCCCTCGACGATGCCTTGGCGGCAAGGGTCGGACGGTTTTGGGCCTTTCGTTTGTTCGTTGTCGCCGAGGTTGTGGGATCAGGCTGATTGCAGCTTTTTCCAGCGCCGCCGTGTGTAGATGCGGTCAACCAGCCACTTGGCGTAGCGGGTCTCTTCCCGTCCTTGAAAGACCGCCTTGACCAGGATCAGGGCGGTGCGCCAGGGATGGCTGATGAACGAGATGACGTAGAAATTCACGAACATCCAGATCATCGTCCAGTAGAGCCGCTGTGAACTGATCTCCTTGGCATAGGAGGGGGCGTCGCGGCTATAGAAGTCCATCGGGGAGACGAAGAAGGCGTCATCGAGCGCGATCTTCCCCGACGCCTGCAACTGGAGAAAAAGTTCAGACCCGGGATAGGGAATGAATTTGGTCACCGAGACGTCATGGACACCGAGCAGGGCGAGGCGGCGGATCAACGCCATGCTCTGGCGCAGGGAGTCTTTGGTCTCGCCGGGAAATCCAAGGACGAAGAAGCACGACAGATTGAGCCCGTGACGGATGGCGGCCCGGACCGATTGGACCAGTCGATTCAGATCGACCTGCTTCTTGACCGCCCGGAGTTGCTCTTCGCTGCCGCTCTCGGGGGCGAAGGCGAGGACCCGGCAGCCGGCGGCATGGAGCAGGCGCGCCACCTCGTCGTCGAAGGTTTCCGCCCGGGTTCCGCTTGGCATCTGCCAGGTGATGGCGAGGCGACGGCGGATCACCTCGTTGCAGAAATCCACGATCCACTGGCGCTTGACCACGGCCGTGAGGTCCTGGAAGTTGAAGTTGGTGACGCGATAGCGCTCCATGTAAAGCGCCATCTCATCGACCACCAAACGGGGATCGCGGGGAATCCACCGTCTTGTCCACATCCCGGGATTGGAGCAGAAGGTACACTGATAGGGACATCCGCGGGTCGCCAGGATCGGCATGGAGCGACCGAGATTTACGCCGTTCATCTGGTTGCGGTCGATATAGGCGCCAATGGGGAAGGACTCCCAGTCGGGCAGCGGAATGGCATCGATGTCGCGGCGCCGTGGCGACAAGCCGGTGGAGACCATGGCCCCACCGTCAAGAAATGCGATCCCCTTGACATCCGACAATGACCGTCCATCGGCATGCGCCGCCAACAGCGCCAGGATGGTCTCCTCACCCTCGCCCAGAACCACCACATCGAACGGGGAACTGCGCAGCACATGTTCAGGAACGGCGGTGCCGTGCTCGCCCCCCAGCACCATCAGCGCGTTGGGGAAGGCGGTGCGGACGCGCTCGGCCATCAGGCGGCTCAGTGGCCACAACGTGCTGAACATGCAACTGACCGCGATAACGGTGCTGTCTGCCGGAATGCGGGAAACAATCTGGTCGAGGGAGAGCCCCTGGATCAGAAAATCGCCGCGGTCCGGGTATGGGTGCACCCGATCGATCGCCTCGCCCGTGCCGTCGATGACTGTGTAGGGCCACCCGGCCGCCTTCAGCGTCGCCGCGATATAGGCCAGGCCGAGGGGGGGATTGGGCGTATGCATTTGCAGCCCGGAGAATGATTTCAATCCGGGCGGGGACAGCAGGGTAATCATGTCGTTCCGATGAGAAGCGGTCATGGTCATTCAGCGTAGAGGGGGGCAGCG
>Ga0316224_1002296_pt1 | contig 18111 bp, 40 predicted proteins | sample TBH18013metaG_FD_206254 | JGI IMG/M metagenome (GOLD analysis project Ga0316224, IMG submission 206254) | Freshwater microbial communities from Trout Bog Lake, Wisconsin, USA - TBH18013 | ecosystem: Environmental > Aquatic > Freshwater > Lake > Hypolimnion/Profundal zone | place: USA: Wisconsin... | reverse complement strand
GATTTTCATACCACTATGATTTTCATCACCAATAAAATCTTGTTTGTGGTCTGGACTTTGTCTTTATCTTTGCCATTACGCAGTAAGATAGTTTCCGTCAAGTCTCTACACTTCCTGAACGCTTATTCTTCAGTTTAGCTCGGCGTTGTCATCAGCATTATCTGTTAAGAGTTCACCGAATTTGAAAACATTCACATATATTATTTCTAATATAGTGCTCAAATTATCATAAGTCCAAGGCGTCTACCAATTCCGCCACAGAGAGTTAGAAAGTATGCGAGTTTAGCCTCAACCAAATCTCGCATACAAATATATCGAATTATACCATTATCGCAGAAGGATTACTTGTCTTTTTGATGGAAGCTCAAGGCTAACAAAATAACCCCACTCAAAACAATAGTTTGAGAAATAATTACAGCATTAGTTTTATTATTAAGTAAACCTACATTATATACCATAGAACCTGGATTACCCGTATCCATATTTAGGGATGCTAAAGTTGCTATAATTCCACAACCTAAAATAATTCCGCCCCAAAGCGACATTAAATTATATTTCTTTTTTTCAAATTTGGATAACTCAACTTTATCCATTTCTTGACCTTTGATCGCATTATTATAATCTTCTTGTGTTTTATCCATTTGTTATTCTCCTATTATTTATTAATGCTTTTTTGTATGGCAATTAGCACAAAGACATTCAAGATTAGAAGTGTGATTACTGCCGCCCTTACCGCCATTTCGTTGAATAATATGATGAACTTCAAGCCCCTTACCGTCTGGAAAAACTGTCTTACAAGCATCACAAGTAAAGTTATAACATTCCTTCTTTAAGTATTTAATCAATGCTTGCGATAGGTTAGGAGCAGCTGGAGTTTCTTTAACTGGTTCTGAAACCATTTCTTCAAGAATAATTTCAGCCATATTAGCATTTATAGGTTTTAAAGATAAAACTTTCTTAATTCTAATAGTATTTAGAAGAGTATCAGAAAGATTTAGTGCTTCAAAGTCTTTAAATGTAATATCGGTCATAAAACCAAGACCGTTATGCCTAATTTTACGACCTTGCGGGTGGCTCATCAATACTAACTTATCTCCTATTTTGTCAATACCAAATCTATAAGTGGTATCAATGTTGGGAAACAAATCTCTAATGTGTTTATTAAGGCTTGACATTTTATAACTCAAATTAATGGTAGGGTATTCTTTTCGTGTATTTACAAAAAGCATATTATCTCCTATTACTTCTTAGGCCACTTATCCCCAGCAGGCTGGCAAGGAGGGCACTTAGGAAGCAGAAACTTCCTTCCGCCAACCCAACCAGATGGGGTATGAACCATCTCCTGGCACCATCCAGCCTTAAACGCGACCTTTTCACTATGTCGGCCCTTCTCTACCTTCTTAAGACCAACAGGAACAACTTTAAGACCCTTAGCCATTGTTAACTCCGTTCATATACTTCTTAACCTTGGTTTCCTTCTTGGGCTTACTAATCTTATCGTTAGAAACTTTCTGTTCTTCAACAGAAGTTTCAACAACAGGAACAGCCCTCAAAGCCTTCCATTCGCTCTTGGGACAAAAAACATGTGTCCCAAGCTTTACAACGCGCTCTGCCTGTTCATTAGAGACACGCTTAACTTCACCAGTATTGATAAGTTTGACACACTTCATAGGATTTCTCCTCCGTGAAAGAATTATAAGGATACTACAACTCGTAGGATTGTAGTAGAGATTACCTGCGTTATGTCCTGGTTGTATGTCCAGTCATCGCCTCAGTAATTCACCTATCGCTTATTTTATCTCTGTGCGACAACAAGAGACAAGTTATATGCTCTCCTATTAACTAAATAGGGCATCCTAACTACGATGAATACTATTTTTCTTTTCTTGAAGTTTAAGTTCGATAAGAATACCAATAGGTTTAATAGGAAACCAAGTTTCCATAAACTTATCAATCTTCTTCGATCTATAAGACTTCTTTGGTTCCTGCTTCTTAATTTCTTTCATCTTAAATCCTATATAAATTGATGGACCGCCGAGTCAGATTTGAACTGACGATGAGGGATTTGCAGTCCCTTGCCTTACCGGACTTGGCTATCGGCGGCATTGGTTATTCGCAATAGGTGAGAACAGCTTGTTTATAGAGACTAAGAAGTTCATCATCGGACATAGCTTGATATTCTGCTAATGTTCCGAAAGTAAAGTGTTGATTATTTTCGTTATTCTCATCTTCTTCTTCCCAATTTAGCAGGTGGGCAATTATAAGTTCTCTCATGTTAATCCTCACTCCATAGTTAAAAGGATAGAATTAAATATATATCCAGGAGAACTACATGCCCACCTGTCAGAAATGTTTAACCGTTTTTCCTAATCGTTATCGACACCCAATTACAAAGGAAATACATAATCTCTGTAGTCGTAAGTTTTGTATTGAATGTTCGCCCTTTGGAGAACACAACACTCTTGATATTACAGTAGAGCAAAAACAACTTGTTAATAGATATTGTCCACGTTGTAAAGAAACAAAACTCGTTGAGGAGTTTCACAACAGAAGAAATGGGAAAGGCAACTCTGTTTACTGTAAACCCTGTACATCAGATCAAACCCTTGCTCGGCAAAGAAAGCTTAAACAACAAGCTATTGAATACAAAGGTGGCAAATGTAGTTGTTGTGGGTATAATAACTATAATGGAGCTTTGGAGTTTCATCATGTTAACTCAGCAGAAAAAGATTTTACATTGTCTATGAAATCTATTTCTTTTGAAAATGCTAAAGCAGAGCTTGATAAGTGCGTGTTAGTCTGCTCTAATTGTCATAGAGAGATACATGCTGGTCTTATCAAGCTCTGCTAAATTGGTGGCCCGTAGAGGATTTGAACCTCTGGCCTACGACTTAGAAGGTCGTTGCTCTTCCGCTGAGCTAACGGGTCGTGTTGTATTACAGGCACATTATTAGCTATTTAGGTCCAGTAGATCCAGTTCTTCCCATTATTTTATGAGGCTGATTAGACTTAACAATCTTTTCTGATGCTCCACAGTTATCACAACGATTGCCTTTATTGTTAGACAAATCTCTATGACAATAAGCACAATACTGTGTTTTAGGTTCCATTGTCTTTAATACCCTCTGTTCAATATAAGCTTGGTCATCAGCCATTATTATCTCCCATGTATATATTTAGTTATGAAACCAAAACCCAGGAAACTTTTAGCTAATTCTTTTAGGCTTCTATCAGTCTTTTGCTTAACATTAATTTGAGTAGTACAATGTTCATATAAAAGTTTTGCTTCATCATAACAACCTTCTGATAGTAAGGCCATTACTTCTTTCATCTCATTTTCAGTAGCTAATCTTTTAATCTTAACATTCATATTAACTCCCTGTTAGAGACTAATATAGTCCGGTATTTACAATCCCGGCGCGATTTCCTCTTGAGAATGGGTCATATTTCGCGGCCCATTCCTAAAAAGAATTAGTATTGATTAGTGCTTCGTCACGTCAAAGAATGGAGTAGGCGTATTTGCTCCAATAAACTGGGGAACATTACCATTCCACTTAACCAAAGCAGCCTGCTGGATTTCAAGTTCACGCCACTTAATAACAGCGGGAGTAAGAGAAGCTGCCTTAATCATATTAGACTTGGCTTCACCTTCAGCCTTAGCAATCTGCTTCTTGGCTTGAGCTTCCGTCTCCTGAAGTTCATTAACAGCCTGCTGACTTCGCTGAATAGCGTTTAGCTTACCATTAATAGCATCAGTAAAGGATGCCGGAGGACGAGGCGCTCCAACAAAGCCAAGGGTTTCAACAACAACACCATTGTCCTTGAAATGATTATTTACACGAACAAGAACAGTCTTAACAAACTCTTCCTTCTTCACACCATAAAGTTCTTCAGCGGTGTAATTAGTAGCAAGATTGTTAAACTCATCTCGCGCAACCTGTCGCATAAGACCATGAGTAAAGGTATCAATATCCTTGGCCATATACTTCAGATAGAACGAAGGAGCCTTGGAAGCATCCAGATGATAAGAAAGATTTACATCAGCAAAGAAGGTAAGACCATCCTTACTGTTAAAAGAAATCTCCTCGTTAGCAGGGTGTCCTTCTCCAGGGTTCTTGGTCCAGACAGCAGTCTGAACAAAGGTAGGATATTCAATTACATTGGTTCCCATCGGGTTATAAAACACCCAACCAGTGCAAACAGGAATATCCTGAACACCGCGATTACTTCCAGCCATGCTGACCTCAATGCCAACATGACCAGGAGCAATACGCGTACAATTCATACCAAATGCCATAACAGCAATGGCAGCAAACAGAGCCTTAAACTTCATTTTTCTTCTCCTTTGAAGGGCCAACCGCTACAACAGGGCTGACAGTAGATTTAATCATTTTATCCCAAACCTTACAGTAAAGCCAAGGACTTATAACCACAATGGTTCCGATTGTAGAAAGGCCAAAGAAAAAAGCAGCGTCAGAGGATATGTTCATCCAACCCAACGATAAGCTAATCATCTTTAGTATAGCTACTGTTAGCAGAACTAACAGTATATAACCAAGTCTACGTTTCATCGCATGTTTCCTCCTTACACTAAACTATTATAATTTATATTACTTCTTCCTCTTGGCAGCAGAACGAAGAGGAACAACATTATGCTGGCTCTTGGTATAACCAAGTTCCTCGATAAGAGTATCAAGGAAATTAACCATCTTCTGAACAGCAGAAGTATGGTTTTTCGTCTCAACAGCCCGCTTCTTCGCTTCCCTGGCAGGAACATCATTAATGATAGCCTTGACGTTCTTCTTACCAAAGAACTGCGAATACTCCTGAATAATTGGAGAATTGGCATAACGAGGGTCGGCAGGAGTAATACGCTCTACCATATAAGGCCCAACAGGGGTTTCAAAATAACCAACACAACTATTATTAAACGTGATATATCCGTTGATTTGCTTCAGTCGCTTACCAATAAAAACCTTATTGGCCCCAAACATTTCTACAAGACAGTTCTGAACGCAAACTCGGCTACGGTTGGTAGAACCAAGCTGATGAAAGATACCAACCTCTCCAATTGGGCTGGTAAGTGCGAAAAGATTTCCATTGCGAGCCATATATGTTCTCCTTTATGAGAATGGCTTTGGTTGTGGTGGTTGTTAAAACTTATATAATACAGCGAGATTAGGCCAACTCTTTAATCCTACCCGGCATGAGTAGGAACTGTATTAATAACTACCAGACTTACACGCCTGGAGGTGGGTTATTGATGATATCTAATTTGGCATTAGTATCTAACTCACCTACCGTCATGCTCGGTGTAGTTATATAAATGGTGTGGGTGGGGAATTTCGAAATCCCGACCATTCGGTTAAAAGCCGAAGGCTCTTCCTCTGAGCTACACCCACTTATAGACTTGTTTGTTTAACTCAATGTCCATAGCTATATCGCTCTATATATTATATTCCAAAGAGTTTATTGTTTGTTTTTCTTCGGCGTATCTGAAATATGAACAAGCCCAGGTATTCTGTGTGTATAATAATCTTCATCTTCAATGGCTATAACTTCAATATCTTCCATTGTTTGTGGATACACTGGATGAAGATTATCGTGCTTGATTAATGTGCAAGCAGTATTCTCTCCTCTCTTCTTTCTATCTAACTTAGAAAGAAGCGTTAAAAGATTTCTACGAGATAAATAAACCCGTTCCATTATCTCTCCCACCTTTCTTTAAGTTCTTGAAGGGCAGTCGTTCTAATATCTTCAGCGCGATAGTCTGTCCACATATAATTACATTTCTTGTCCTGACAAACAAAGACAGGAATAGAAACTGTTGTTGCTTTATTACCACTAATAACAGTATCTTGTTTCATTTCTTCTTTGATATCTTTACTTTCACAATGAGGGCAAGTTTGTTCACCCTCTTGTTCATCACAGCAATCGCAATTACAATTCTTCTGTTCGCGAAGAGCTTTAAGTTCAGGCCACATAGCCTCAAACAACTCCTCTGGAGTATCATATACACCAAAGCCAGCTTCTTCCATTCTCTTTCTTGTATTTGCGTCCATAAGGACCTCCTATCTTCTTGACTAATGCCTCTTAGTATCAGGCATTAGCTAAAAAGATATTTATTTAACGGTTAACGGTAAGAGGATTGATATGTCCTTCAAAGACATAAATAGCAGCACGATCAAACATGTTAAAAGCTTCTTGAACAGAGTTTGCTTCTATATGTTTATACAGAAAGCGTGTATAATGATGCGAACCGGAGTTCCAAATATCACCATAAAATACAGTATACTTGTTCATCCCAAGTCCTTCCACATTATAACTCTATCAATTAGAGGCATGATATAGCACGGCATCCGATTAGCATCTAAAAGCTTTCCGCTAATATCTACTTGAGTGCGTGGAATACCTCTCCTATCAAGATATTCGTGAACTTCTTCGGCTTCAGATGCTAAAAACTCTATGTTAGATGGCATATCAATACCTCCCAAGAATATGATTGACACCAAGATGTGCCAACTCAGTTTCCCAATCAATGATTTCAATCTTTGGTTGAAAGTTGTCAAGCGTGATTTCATTCATTAAACAAATAAATATACACATTTTACCAAGCATTGGCCTATGATCTGATACCCAATACAGGTGAGTAGAAGTTCTGGTTTCTGTAGCCATATAGCCACGAAAGAAAAGCTTCCACTTATTTCTTACAGTAGCAGGACTTTCTCTTCGTTCGTTCTTAATGATATTGTAAAGTGTAGCCGTTACGAGGTTCTTTTCTTTATCAGAAAGAATAAGACCACAAAGAGACATCACTTCTCCTATTTACTGATAATAATAGTTAGCTTACCTTTGTTATCAGCCGAATGACAATCAACACACTCTGATAATTTATACTGACTTACCATCGTCTTTGTATCACTATTAAGTTTCTTGTCAGAAGGTTTACCAACATGACAAGAAACACACGAAGCATTAGGAACAATAACTGGAGTTGCCTGACTAATAGAAGTCAGGACAAACAAAAGAACAAGCTTCTTAATCATGTTGTCTCCTAATTAGAAGAGTTATTGTGTGCGGAAATAGATGCCTTACCTTCTTCAATTGTTGCCCAACCCTTATAACCGCAGAAGCCACACACAACCATAAAATGTTCTTCTTTACCAGAACCATCTACATTGTGCCAACATTCGCTGGCAGCGTGTGAAGGCTCATGATATCTAATAGCATTAGGATTAGAACCACACTTTGGACATTTCAAATACATATCAGTTTGAGACAGAATGAAATGATAGGGAGGATTAAAAACATTACTATCCTCTGCTGGATTACTATCACAACTACAACCAAACACACTAAAAGCAAGAACTACAACACTAATTAGACGCTTCATGTTTAACTCCGTATTTCTTCATGTATAAGGTTTGAAGGTGATTGAACTCTTTAGCCAACCTTAATGCTTTATCTTGCTCATGTCTTGCCGCATTGAGAGCAGACATAAGAAAGACTTGAAGTGTAGTAAGTCGCTTAATTGCCTCTTCTTGCTTCTCTGGAAGTGTAAGAGCTGATATTGTTTGGTTTGTTAACACTATTTACTCCGTTGGGTTCCAAATGAATAGCATTAGTTTCTGTTTACCAATAGGACCAATCTCTGAATAGCCTGTTGGTATTTCTTTAATGCCTTGCCAATTCTTACGCGCCTGTCCTTTACTCTCAAAACAACCAGCGTCTACGAGAATTGTGTATATGTCTGTGCCATCTTTGTAAAACATTGTAGGACAATTAAGTAATCCTAAAACAATTAGATCATTATCTATTACATATTTACCAACAATAGCATGAAAGTCTCTAACAATAGGGTATAATGTTTTAGTGATAGCCATATTGTCTCCATAAATTAAAAAAGGCCAACAACCAGATTTCTCCAGTTGTTGGCCAATCTGCCCAGAGGTTATCTGAGAGCACCACCTAATGAGACAGCATTAGGACTGTTCTTATTTATTAACTTGCTCAACAACGAAAGTTAATCCAACCATTACCGTGGCGACACCAGGAATTAGCCAGATTGGAGTGATAAACAATACTGGATAAGCAACACAACACTTAAAAATGAAGAAATAAACGACAGCAAGGAATAAAATCCTCTTGTCTGTAAGATTTTCAATAACTTTAATCATTATTAACTCCTTACCACATTCGTTTAAGCGTTAATATAAAACGCATTAGGATACCATCATTGAATGGTAAGTCTCTATAAGGCATAGAATTGACCTGTAATTCTCGCAACCGGCGATTTTGATCGGACTTATCTAATGTTTCTCTGACACGCGCTAAATCATCGCGCTCATCAAAATTCTCTTGTTCTTGTTTGTTCATTATAGCACCTACGACTTAATTTTGTTAATTATTAGTAGCATTAGATAGAACAGCCTTGAGTTTCGTAGCTTTTGGGCTTTCTTGGATTACATTCGCCTTCCGGCTACTAACCCAAGTTATCTCCCTAAACTCCATTCAAGTATCTAATACTAAAACCCACTATGAACGTTGACTAATCTGGGGTCTTACTGCACCATCGTCAAAACCAGATGTTGTCTCTAACCCTTTATTCGGACCTCACGGTATATATCGTTTCAACCATTGTGATAAAGGTATAAGCCCGACCATCCGTAAGTAGGAACAGATGATTATTATAGTTAACTAAGAAGAGACTGGTTCTCTTAACTGTGCGGATCAGGCACTAATCCCTTTGGAGGATATATACTCGTTAACTATAATCTTTGGCAGAGGGAGAAGGATTTGATACCTTCAAGATAGGTCATGAGCCTATCGACTCCGTTGGTGGAGCTGCGTCTATCTTCCGCCACCCCTCTATTGTATTATTTTGGAAGCAGGATACGCTGTTTATATAGTCAGCCTTCAACGCTAATAAGCATCCGCTCTAAATCGTTGAGGAAGATACCATCCCGTCATTGTATTAACTACCCCTATTAGATTTGCGAGATACACCTTCCATAAACTTATAGAAAGGATATACTCTATTAGGAATACCAGCATCATCAAGAGTATTCTTAATGTTATTAGCGCCTACGGGATTGGTAGAGTGTATAACAACGTTAGTAGGCTTCCAAAACATACCAACAAGTGTTTTTGCTACATCATTACCAGTGAGTTCATGATCACCAATAAAGGTAGCTAAATCATGATCAAAGTAGATGTAATCCCAAGGACCGTCATTTACTATCGCATCAATAGCTTTGACGGCATTATCAACATGAGTAGCGTTTACATGAAGATTGTTAGTTTCTAACATTCTTTCAAATCTGTAAACCTCATCATCAATGAATAGGACTTTCATTTTATCTCCCGACTTTGCTTGCTCTTTCTTCCCTCATGGATACAGTCTTTTTACGAGTTTCCATATCTTCATAACAATGAATGTTATACAAATTCATTTGAACGCCCGTGTCTAAACTTTTGAGCTTATATTCATCTGGTCTTGAAGAAAAAGATAATACTTCCCACATGCCATTACCATAACCACGATCCGCATTAATCTTAACTATCTTTAGCATATTATCTCCAGAACAAGATAATAACACCAAGAATAATGATTATAATAGTAAAACAAGTTCCCCAACCATCATCACTTGGGTTGTTATATTGTTTCATGTTATCTCCTTTGTCTTGAGACAGCCCTAATATAACTAATAGGGCTCTCCTAAAACAAATAACCGTATGATACGCTGACACCGCAGCCTGTTGGATGCTTTCGCGCATCCTTCGCCCTAATACTGACCATCACACGGATAAATAATAACTCCAGGCGAACTCAATATTCAACATTCTCGTTGAGTAATTGTTCCGCGATCCACTGGCATGGCGCTGATTTGTTTTCTCCGTAGTACCAGCTACGGATTGCTTTGTCAGCAGTAAAGGTGGGCTGGAAAAACGCCAGCACGAAATGTCCGCACCTCTGGAGGTAAAACAGGTAGCTAAGATGTCTCTATCCGACAACTTAGAATTGTGGTTTTAATCCATCTTGTCCCTACCACAAAGGTCTTAAAGTAGATGGCCTCACCCCAGTCATTACACTTCCGCTCGTCAGACTGGGAATTGAGAGCGTGAAGTTTGTTGGTATCAGGGACATTGACCAACAGTATCAACATTACCACTGAACTGGAGACAACCAGGAGTAATTGACTCTTTATTCTACAAACTCACTCAAATCATTCAACAAGATATGTCAATGAGTATCACATAACGCCTCCTTTGGTTATAGAGTATTTGTTTTGAGACAGCCCTTAATTACAATAGGATTCGAACCTATAACCTACCCCTTTGCCAGGAGTCGCTCTACCATTGAGCTATGTAAAAGGGCTCTCCTAAAACAACCTGCTACTGAATAGCTTGAAGTTCTTGTTGCCGTCGAATATTCTCTAATTGTTTTACTGTAGATTCCCATTTAACAGCAATGTTGGCCCTAATATCTTTCATATAGTGCCATTCTTTCTGTTCAGTATGAGAATGAATGATAGTTAGCTGATGTTGTAGCAGCTCTTTATTATTCAGGGGTTTATAATCAGTAAACATACTAATCAATATACCCAAGAACACAACCAAGAGGAACAACAGGAACACCAACACAACCACTACCTCTACTCATATTATTCTCCTATTTCTTTCCGAGGTTAATAAAATAACGAAACTTCAGTTGAAGGTATCTATCCTGCTTTCCTTGTCTATTTCGCTGTTCAGTTGATAATAGTTCAAGAGATTTAAGTTCTTGATATTCAGACGGAGATAAACTTCCCATTCCTTGTGCCATGAGTATCAAACCTCATAGAGCCAGAATGTTCCACCTGTAATCCATTCAAGTTTTAAGTTAAGCCTATCTAATACATCTTCTACTCGGCAATCTAAGTCCTCGTTAGAAAACATATCAGACATTCCAAACTTATTGTCATCTACAAACGCTTCAACATCTTGAAGGCTGTATTTGACAGTAATTGTTTTATCTTTGAAATAAGCTCGAAGCAACCTTTCTACCTCTTTGAAACCAGTAATAAGGTTCTGGTCTTGAATAGAAAGATATTCAGATGCTTTACAGTCATCACATTCCATATAGAACATGAGAGGGTCTTCTACTTGTCTCCAAGACATACACTTGGGGCACATTACATTTACATCAGATACTTGAACCATTCTCATCTCCCTTGAAAAAGAAGCACGAAGAAAAGATGAATCGAATAAGCCACTCCACATGTTTGTGAAAGGCTTATTAAAGAGCTTATTAAACACCACTCACCGTCCTCCGAAAGCTAATCGAAGGGAGTAAATCAGGCTGTTCTTCCATTAAGGAATACAAAATATCAGCTACCGACTTTGTATTACACGAATGACAGATAATAACTCCATCTACCACATGCATATGTTCTTTAGTCTTGGTTCCGCAAGACTCACAACGCGCCATATCCATTCGTTTCTCCTTAAAGAAGGGTTGTGGTAGAAGTTAAATGAACAGACGACAAAGATCAGCTGGAACCATTATAGGTTAATCCAGGCTTATTGTATGAGGTCTTGCGTCTGCTCGTTTAATTTCTATCGACTATAAATAAAAAATGCCACAACAGATAAGCATGTTCGTATCATTCCAGGATATACTCCAGAAATCAACAACATCTACTTATCTTGTTGTGGCATTCACCTTGTTATTTACCAGTTTCTTTGATTGAGAGCACAACAGAGTCAGTCCGCCAATTATACGCGCTGTTAGTCATCAGGCTCTTTTACACAACCAATTTTATTATGCTGGCAAAGGTGTTATTTGTTTCTCATAGTCCTTCTGTCTTTGCACGGGGAAGAAGATAGGACAACCCTCATTCCCTTAAATACAACCCGGCATCTTTCGCGGTCCTCCGCTTAGAAACAGGTTAAGATATATGTTTATTTCTTTATCTATAAACATATATCAACAATCTCATAGGGTAGATTTATTAGTCTACAACTAACTATCTATCCTCATCTATGAGGGATTAAATTACTTGAAATAATGAGAAAGAAATATACAAACGATGATAGTTCCACCAATCCAAGGAGCGATGAAATACAGCATCTCCTCCTGTTCGCGCTTTGTTTCTTTATTAGACATGATGTATTCTCCTTATTGTGAGAAATTGAAGAAACAGACAATCAAAATCAAGCCACTTATATATTAGTCAGCTTTGTTGTATGGGATTAGTTGTCTGTTTCTTTAATATCTAACAATAAAAAAAATGGGCGGCAGTAGATTCAGAGACAAGTTAGCTCCTATCTATCTTCATGCCGCCCATTAATATTCCACTCTCAAGCCTTTCTGTCATCCGGTTATGTATTCCCGGTAGTAGCATGAGCAGATCGGTGGAATGCGACCATGTTTCAAAAAAAATATCGCGCAGCAAATCCGCGACACGCTCCCTGTTCTTAAGCGATACAAAATATCGCCGCCAATTATAGAATACTCGATTACTATAGTAGATAGTCTATAATAATCACATTCTACACACTTAAACCATTTGGGTTTAGATTATAAAAAATGGTATTACATCTTCATTGCCTCCAGCTGCTTCTGGGTCTGACCCTTATTCAGCCTCTTTTGCGTTCCAGTTTCAAGCCTCTTGGCCTTCTTCCTGGAAGTAAAAATCTTGTTTGACATTTGAAACTCCTTTAGAAAAAGGTTGAAGATGATGGAGTTAGCTACTTCGATTCCCTAGCCTAACGCTCAATGGTAGCTTTTGGATGTCCTACGACAACCTACTGTTAGGTTAACACCAGAGGGAACTTTTTGTTTTATTACATTGTTCTTACAGGCTCATGGTCAGCCGGGTCATACGATTCAAATAACAGGATATTATCACTAAAACCCTGTTTCATGTATCGAAGATTAGACTTTTGCGTCAAGGGCCTTTCAGGATTATATCTGTTTTGATACACTGTTCTCTTTCCTTCAGCCAATTCCTTACAAACACGATAGGCTTCAAGAAAGTTGTAAGTGTTATCTTCCCAGGTAATCTGATTACAAAACAGAATAGCTTTGGATACAGTCCTACGAGCAGGACCATAAATCCTCATAGCCTGCATTGAACTATTGAGAGGATCGGTTTTCTTAGCAGCATGAACCTGGATTACAAGTTCAAACTTGTTGTCTGGCATTGAGAAGTCAGTAAAAGATACACCACGCGCAGCCATAAAACCCGCTACAATGATAATCTTCTTCTGAGGACATGCCTTAATTCTATCAGACAAGAGAGGATTCATCTTATCCTTATTGATACCATTAAAAACAATGATACCGATGTTATTATCATTCTCTCTTGTAATAAGAGAACGACAGACAGCAGCCAATCTACCCTGAACAACATTCCTATTCTCAAGGCTAATAAGCATCAGCTGCTTAATGGAATCATCCTTGGTCCCAAGAGTTTCAAACTTTTCAATAGCTTGAATAACACCGGAATACCAGGAATTAGACCACCTATCATCGCCCGTCCATCTATCTCGGGCCTTACAGTTATTATTAAGCATTGATTTGACAATGTCAAGGTTATGCTTATGTTCTAAACCAACCCCAGTATAATTATCATAGGGTTTCTTATAGACGACTAACCTATCATCGTCCTTTTCAGAACACATCACACCTTGAGGAGTAGCCGTGACGTAGATTGTCTTACTGCCATTCTTCTTATCATGAAGAATGTTCTTACAAGTCAACAATCCAGCAGTAATAGGAGGAAGTTTTACCTCGCTATCATCTGTATCATCGTCCTCATCAATGAAGGATGTAGCTTCTCCATCAACATTACGGTTCTTATCTCCCTCATCAATAATGAGAGCGATAGGAATGTTATCTGGAATGATTGTAAGCAATTGAATGAGCATTTGAACATTATTGATTTCCATAAGGAAATGGGCAATACGCCTTCTTCCCTTACCGGACAGAGTATCATTGCTATTAGAGAGCATGTATTTATATGCTTCTCCAAGATTACCAATATCTCGGAAGTCCTTGACAGAGTAGCCAATGATTTTAGAACGCTCGTTAGTTTGTCCAGCTAACGCCGCATTCTTATCACTGACAAAGATAATGATATGGGTCTTATAGAGGTGTTCAACTACCTTGAGAACATCCGAAGTCTTACCTGATTGAACAGGTTTAACAAACAGAATGTTAGTAGCATCCTTAATGTATTCCCAGATATCAGTGTTAGTATTATCCAGCACAACAAACTTACCCGTGCCAGAAAACACAGACTCTTTAGGAGCAATCATAGGAGAGAACATCTTGTGAGAAGACAGCATGTTTTCTACTGTTTCCCCAAGAGTTCCACCGTGTTCCTTCCAAAAGGAAAGAACTCTCGACTCGTTCTCCTTAAAGAACGCGCCCAATTCCTCCTTCGTAAAGGGAGAAGACATGATTACCTCATGAAAGTATTAATAGGTAAAGAAGAAAAGAAATCAGTATAACAAAACTCACAGTATCTAATCAGAAGATTAGATATTAAACGGAATATCTATCTACTTGCTTGGTCCGTATCTGTGAGTTTAATATGCTGATTATATTACTATGAAAGAGTATTACCATTGTGAAGATTAATGTTCTTTCCGTCCTTCATACCACGATACCAAGCATGATTATCAATGGATGTAGAACTTTCTTTTCCAGGTATGACATTACCAACAGTCTTATTAATAAAGGTATCAACCTTTTTAGACTGTTCCTCTAATTTTATTAAACCAAAGGATGTAATGGTAGTGTCTTTAAGTGCTACTTTTCTCATTTCATCAAGACGCTTTCCGATTGTATAGATAGCGCCAAGATACCAGCTATCAGAATATACCCTACCCATTTTCTTTGGAGCTATATTCCAAAGCTGTTGGATAGTGTAATTCAACATAGCACGAACATTCTGTATGTCGGAGTCTCTACCGAAGATAACAAGGCCGATACCATGATAGTTAAGTATCTTACAATCATTGTGTAGAGCCAATACTTGACAGATATTAGATTGCCAGAGTGCTACTTTCTTGGCAGCTACGAGAGGAATACCATCCTTGATAATTTGTTCATCAGTGAAGGTATTACCGCAAGCTAAACACTCTGCCACAGAGAGTTTGTATTCAAGGATGATCTTCTGAGCCCGTGTTAATGCTATGGCAGCTTCATTCTCATTATTACTTTGAGACAAAGCTAACAACTTTGCTACCTTTTCTTTGATAGCAAGTAGAGCATCCTTATTAATCATACCAGTTTCTCCAGGCTAATGTGTGCTTTACAAGACAGTCTTAAATACTATACCAAGTATTCAGTATCTGTCTGCTAAAGCATACACGGATTCACCAATCCGTATGTATATGACTGGACATATACATAATAATTTATGGGTTTCCAGTCCCATCTTACTCTCATCTCATTGTATGTCCTTTCTACAAGGTGTGGTGAGTGTGTGTCTTTGGGCGAAAATCGTTAGGGCTTTACTATTATCATGTAGGGAGAGTGTGTATTAATACCACATCTGTTCATGAACATAATAAAACCCTGACCGCCTATCTAAGCACGGTCAGGATCTTCTGTCTTGTCTTACTCGTTGTCGAGGTCCAGGGGATTTTCATCCGTGCTGGAAGTCTCGGGCTTGTTTCCCTCGGCTTTCTTGGGTTCCTTGGCCTTCTTCAGGCGGAACTGGCCCAGGGTATCCTTGCCGTTCTCCGTGGCAATCTTGTGCGCCTCGGCGCGAGCCGCCGTGAGATAGCCGGAAATCTCCAGGGTATCCGGGATCTCCCCGGAAACTCCAGCCTTGACTAGAAGCATACGGGCCAGCAGCCCGGTCAAGGTATCGTCAACCTTGCGGATCACGGGACCGCTTGCCGTCTCCCTGGTCGCATCGTATTCAGCGACCATCTTGTCCACGATGGAGAAGGTATCCTTGAGGATGCTATTGTCGCTCTTTGCCGCGCTATTCAGGAGCGGCATCTGGAGAGCGACGAGCTTGGAAATCACATCCTCGGGAACCACGGCCACCGAGCCAGCCAGGTTCTTGTATTCACTCACGGTCTGAGTGAAGATAGCGGAGGGCTTCTTTCCCTTCGCTGGAGTGTAAATCTCGTGGAAGTAAAGATAGGGAACCTTGCGTTCCGCATCTTCATCCACATTGATAGATACCTTGCCGATCAAGGTATTGATATTGAAAAGTTCCTTCATGGTTTATCCTCCCATGATAACAGGTTATCGAACCTGTTAGATTAAACTACTAAATTACCAAAGATAAAGAATTGAACCGATTGAAAGGCCGATGATACCTTGACCCTTACCATCGTTTCCTTTCCTTTCCTTTGTTCTCATACCTTAGATTTGAACAGAGCAAACCACGGCTCAACCATGACCACTTGATGCTCATATAGTTATATTCTTAAATGGTCATATAGTTATGGCACGATTATTGCTGGCAAGCAAAGACCATGCCACATTCCTTTATGCTTTTGAAGGAATATTCCCGGAAAGTTATACAGAAAAAACTCCCGCCATATAACCCCATAGTGATATAGTCTTACATTCATATAACTATATAATTATGTGGTGCTGGACGGCATTAGAAAACATCTCACAAAAAATTTTTCGCTTTTCTAAGAGCCCATTTCTCATAACTCCTTGTCTTCCTTTATATTAATCGGCTGCTGGTTATTTTAATACGCTTTTCAAATTTCATTAACCCCGGCTTTTTCTTCATTCCTTTTTAACTTTTATTGTCTCACAAGACTTTATAAATAATCCTCGCTTAAAAGCGAAAATTTTTTATATTCGCTCTGGGAGAAATATCATTTTAAAACAAATCTCATCTCTTTACAGTAATTTTTGGGTCTTTAATTATTATTTGTAAATGTCTTGGTTTTGTATTACCGAGCCAACTAAAATCAACAGAAACATGAACTACAAATAAACCACTAATTTCCATTGTCTCATACTTTTCATTCTTACTTTTATATGAAACTATTTCAATAGCATTAACATGTGTAGTAGATGGCTGCTGTAAAAATAAAAACTCCTTACAATACTCTAAAGCATTATATATGGAATTATCCTCTATATCATGAAAAGATAATACTATAGTATTGTTAGTAGTGTTTTCTACTACTTCATAACAACTTAATCTTAAATTATCAAGATGGGTTTTAAAAGGTTCTTCTAAATTTTCATTATTATAGAAAAACACTTCAAACCTATTTATTTTATGTATATCTTGGGTATAATCCATTTTATTCTTTAGTTCTTAAAATGTACTCTAATGTTTGGTATGTACTCTAACTTATTCTCTAACACGGGAATTACAACCCATTCTACATTAAAAGCTGCTAATTCCTTTGGCGTCCCATCAGAATTTTTAAGACTGTTAAACTTATTAAATATAGACATTATTTCTTCTATTCTTGTCATAGTTTCTTCTTTCTTTAAATTATACCCTTCAGCTTGAATAGAACCACCAAATTCTGCGGATACATCAACCATCTCTTGTATAATATCTTCTTTCTTTGTCTTTCTACTGGTCATATTATTTCTTTCTTATTTTAAGTTTTATTAATTATGGTTTCATTAAATACTCTAAACCATTTGCTTTTATTATGTCATCAGTTAATGATATGTGTAAAACACTTATAATCTTTTTAAGGTCTTCTAAATCTTGTATCTTATCTGCGTCTATTTCTCTATATGTACTTCCCGATGATATAACATATGTTTGAGCTTTTGGTACGCGATTACCATTAGCGTCAGTTTCATGAGTATTATCATCCCAAATATCAAAATTATAATCCTTATGATATTTTTCATTTGGTTTTAACTTTTTAGACGATGGTTTCATTTTCTTTATTCTCTATAATTACAATTTCATATAAATGATTTTTTGTTGTTATTACATCTTTAGTAAACCAATCAAAAAAGAATTCAGCAGACGCCCTTCGTTCAAAAGGTTTTTTAGTTAGATATTCTCCAGTACTTAAATTTAGTATGTTATACATAGTCTTTATTAACTTTCTATAATTTCAAAATAATGTAAATATAGTGTTTCTAAATTAGGGTTTTTAGGT
>Ga0316224_1002293_pt1 | contig 18131 bp, 21 predicted proteins | sample TBH18013metaG_FD_206254 | JGI IMG/M metagenome (GOLD analysis project Ga0316224, IMG submission 206254) | Freshwater microbial communities from Trout Bog Lake, Wisconsin, USA - TBH18013 | ecosystem: Environmental > Aquatic > Freshwater > Lake > Hypolimnion/Profundal zone | place: USA: Wisconsin... | reverse complement strand
CTGGAAAACCTCCCAAAATTGCCCTTGTCGCCGTCATGCGCAAGCTCCTAATCCTTGCCAACGCATTGATCAGAGATGATCGAATGTGGGCTGAAACGAGGGCTTGCGCATAACGGATACTCTAGAACTCCATAGAGGGAAAACATCGTGTAAACGATGTTCATTGACCAAGAACGTCTCATGTGTCCCCTCTTCCTTGTTACCCCAATCGTTACCCCATAAACTTTTTAGCACCAGCCCTGAAAATGGATAAGCCCTCGAAACTGCAAGAGTTTCAAGGGCTTATCTATGGTCGGAGCGACAGGATTCGAACCTGCGACCCCCAGTCCCCCAGACTGATGCGCTACCGGGCTGCGCTACGCTCCGACCGTATCGGTCCAAGTCGGAACCGATTGGGGATTTCCCGGTCACCCAGGAAAGAGGCGCGACTATACAAATCCCCCCCACCCCATGCAACCCTATTCGCAAATAATTTTATGGGCGCAACAAGACGCGAAGTTGTTCAAGTTCTTTCAGGATTTCCGCCAATTCCCGACGACTTGAATCGGGCAACTCCGGCAGCGAAGCGGGGGCCGGGCCGAAACCGGGTAACGACGGCTGAAGCAACGGTTCCGATCTGTTTACCACCGATGGCGGCGGCGCGGTCAACGCCGGTTCCGGCGATGGCAAATCTTCCTGCATTTCTTCGTCGCTGTCGAACGACAAGGCGCCGGTAAAGTTGGGTCTTTCCGAATCGTCTTCCATCTCGGCGCCGCCTTCCTTCAAGGCCGCCTGCACGCCCTTTATGGTAAGTCCTTGTTTATAAAGCAAGTCCCTGATCCTGGTCAGCAGTTCGACGTCTTCCGGGCGATAATACCGCCGTCCCCCCGCCCGCTTGACCGGCTTTACTTGCGCGAAGCGTCCTTCCCAGAAGCGCAGGACATGCTGGGGGACTTGCAGTTCGTCGGCAACTTCGCTGATGGTTCTAAAAGCGTCGGCGGATTTCTCTGTCCCCATCAGCGCGAACCGTACAGTCCGTCATTGATCCGCTTTTTAAGCAATTGCGAGGGACGAAAAACCAGGACGCGGCGCGGGGTGATCGGCACTTCCTCGCCGGTTTTGGGATTGCGGCCGATGCGCTGAGCCTTGGATCGTACCGAGAAACTGCCGAACGAGGACAGTTTTACGGGAATGCCCTTGGCCAGCGAGGTCGATATCTCCGACAGAACGGCTTCCAGCAAATCGGCGGATTCGTTACGGGACAGACCGACCTCTTGGTAAACAGCCTCGCTGAGTTGGGCGCGGGTGATAGTGTTTTCGGACATATCCAGCCTTCGGTATGGAGCGATGAGCAACCTTAGCTTGGTTCTTGAAATCGGTCAATATCAAAGGGATGCGAGAAAAAGTTAACCTTCACATGCGGACTAGGGCGGAACCCCAGGTAAAGCCGCCGCCCATGGCCTCGAGCAGAACCAGATCGCCCCGCTTGATCCGTCCGTCGTTGACCGCTTCGGCCAAAGCCAGCGGAACCGAGGCCGCCGACGTATTGGCATGACGATCCACCGTCACCACCACTCGTTCGATGGGAAAATTCAGTTTCTTGGCGGTGCTGTCCAGAATCCGACGGTTGGCCTGATGGGGAACCAACCACTGGATGTCGCTGGCCGCCAGACCGTTGGCGGTCAGCGCCTCGTCGACCACCTTGGCCAGATTGACCACGGCATGGCGGAACACTTCCTTGCCTTCCATTTTCACATAGCCGACCGTTTGTCCGGAAGATGGCCCGCCATCCACGTACAGCAAATCGTGATAGCGGCCGTCCGAATGAAGATGGGTCGATAGAATGCCACGATGGCGCGGGCTGTCGTCGGGGACTTCGGTCGCCCGCAAGACCACCGCTCCGGCGCCGTCGCCGAACAGGACGCAGGTATTGCGGTCGGTCCAGTCCAAAATCCGCGAAAACGTCTCGGCCCCAATGACCACGGCGGTTTTCGCGTTGCCGGAACGAATGAAATTGTCGGCGGTGGCCAAGGCGAAGATGAACCCCGAACAGACCGCTTGCAGATCGAATGCCGACCCGCCGGTCATACCCAAACGGGCCTGCACCTTGGTTGCCGTGGATGGAAAGGTGTTGTCCGGCGTCGCCGTGGCCAAAACCAGCAAATCCACGTCGGCGGCGTCGACCCCTGCCCGCTTCAGAGCATCGGCGGCGGCAAGAAAGGCGAGATCGGAGGTTTTCTGATCGGGGGCGGCGATATGACGTTGCGTTATCCCCGACCGTTCCCGTATCCATTCATCCGACGTGTCCACCTGTTTGACCAAATCGGCGTTGGTGACGATGCGTTCGGGCAAATAAGCCCCGCAGCCTACGATTAACGAGCGCGTAATCATGAACCGGCGGCCACGCGCGGCTGGGATTGATCGTATTGCTGAAGATGCTCCAGCTCTTTGCGGATACGTTCGTTATAACCGTGACTGACCAAATCGACGGCCACGCCGATGGCGTTGGCGAAACCAAACGCATCCGTGCCGCCGTGACTTTTGACGGCGATCCCGCCAAGGCCCAGGAACATGGCGCCATTGTAGCGGCGGGGGTCGGTGCGCATCTTGACCTTGTTCAAGGCCTGCTTGGCGAACAGAAACCCGATTTTCGCCAGCACCGAATTGGAAAAAGCCTGACGCATGAAACTGGAGAAGAACTTGGCGGTCCCTTCGGCGGTCTTCAGCGCGATATTGCCGGTGAATCCGTCGGTAACCACCACGTCCACGGTTCCGGCGCAAATGTCGTTGCCCTCGACGAAGCCGTGAAACTTGATGGGAAGATTGCCGTCTTTCAGCACCAAGGCCGCGGAACGGACGGCGTCGTTGCCCTTCATATCCTCGGACCCGATGTTCAGCAGTCCGACCGACGGCTGTTCCAGTCCCAGCACCGCGCGGGCGAACACTTCCCCCATCAGGGCGAACTGCACCAGATTTTCCGAATCGCAATCGACGTTGGCGCCCAGATCCAGCATCACCGTTTCGCCCCGCTCGGTCGGAAACATACCGGCGATGGCCGGACGGTCGATCCCCGGCAACGGACGCAAGACGAATTTGGATACTGCCATCAAGGCGCCGGTATTCCCGGCCGAAACCACTCCGGCTGCATCGCCCTTGGCGACCGCGTCCACCGCCAGCCACATGCTGGAGTTCCGTCCGGTGCGCAATACCTGCCCGGGCTTGGCGTCCATCGTCACCATGTCGGCGGTGTGACGGACGGCGCAGACCCCTTGCAGGTCGGGATAGCGGGCCAGCAGCGGTTCGATCCTGGCGCTGTCGCCGAACAGCAGATAGCGGACGTGAGGCAGGCGCACATGGGCCATCCGCACCCCGTCAACAACGATTTCGGGGGCGTGATCGCCCCCCATCGCATCGATCGAGATGGTGACTTGTTTGCCCACCTGCGCGCCCCCCCTTCTTTAACGCCGGGCTTAGATGCCGGTATCGGCCTGGGCCGTTACTTCGCGGCCGTCGTAATGACCGCAGGACCCGCAAACATGATGCGGCAGCTTCACTTCGCCGCAGTTGGGGCATTCAATAACCGTGACGGACGGCAGCCCGTGATGGGCTCTGCGCATGTCGCGGCGGGATTTCGATGTCTTCTTCTTAGGAACAGCCATAATCTTCCTCTGTGCGGAGAATTCCGGGGAAAGGGTCGTTATTTATAGAAAAAACCCTCTGGGTTCAAGGGCTGGTTCAAGGTTGGGACGAATTCTTTTTCTTTAACGCTTCCAGCTTTGCGAACGGCGACGGCGTTCTTTCCTCGGAATCGTCGCAACCCTCTGAACTTACAATAAATTCCGCATTATCGGCCCGGGGAAAAGGATCGAGACCCAGGGCAAGATGTTCGGCTGCGACCTCTCCAAGATCGACCTTGCCGTCATAAATCGGCTCGGGCGGATCGTCCAGTGACAAATCCATGTCGATATCCCCTTGCGTTTCCGCGGCGGTTTCGCTGAACGGTAAATCGATGTCCTCGACGACCCGTTGCTCGACCGGCGTCAAGGTCGCAACGCACGCCTGGACCACGTCGGCGGTCATGGTGCCGGTCACGCGGATAACGTCGCCGTGGGACACGGGTTTCACCGTGAAGGTTGCCGTCAGCGCGTTTACCGCCAGAATGCCGAAGCGCCGGGCCAGCCGGGCGCATTCCTCGGGAGTGGCCTCGATGGTCCACTTTCTGCCCGACTGGGGAAGTCCGTCGACGGCGACGGGACGCGAGAATTCCAAAGGATGCGATAGTTCCGGATTCATGGCCGCCCCAGCTCCAGGCATCCGCCCGACAGGGTTTGATCGCCGGTCGCGGCCAACCGCTCGGCCAGACCGAACGCATAGGCGGCGACGTCGGCGGCGCGGGGATGCGCGTCCCGCCGGAACAAATTGCGCAGCAAGGCGTCGGCCATGGCGGCCCTGTCGTCGGAATCCACCGCCCGCGCATAGACGTCAAGCCGTCCGTAGAAGGCTTCCGCCAATTTGCGCACGCGCCTGCCGATCATGATGTCGGACACGCCGGTTTCGCGCAAATTCACATCCATGTCGGCGAACATCACGTCCACCAAGGCTTGAGCAAGGTCGCCGCTCCCCAAGCGCCTCAGCAACAGCCCCACATGCAGGGCCAGCAGATCGAAGCGCCCCTCGACGGTGTCGGGGACGCCGTAATCGGTATAGAACACCGGCAAGCGGGATTGCTCCACCATGATCGCGTACAGCTCCCGGGCGACCCGGTCGCAGTGTTTGCGTTGTTTCGACTTGATTGAGAACATGATCGCCCGTCAGCCGTTCCAGCCCGTTATTGACAATCCGACTGCCATAGCGTCAATTTGCGGTTAACGTCAATCTTCTCCTCTCGACTGGTCGGTCATGGTTCGCAAGTGTCTCCTTACATTCGTCAGCGCCGCCTGCCTGTGGTCGTGCTCTCCGACCGTGGACACCAGGGGCAACCTGCCCGCGCCGGCCGCCTTGGCCAAGATCGTGGTCGGCGAAACCAACGAGGAACAGGCGCAATCGATCCTTGGAACTCCGTCCACGGTCACCACCTATGGCGATTTAACGTGGCACTACGTTTATCAGAAGATCGAAACCGTATCGTTCTTCAAACCGAAGGAATTGGATTACGTCACAGTCACCCTGGTCTTCGACGGCGACGGCAAGGTCAAAAGCATTTCCAGGCTGGGCAAAAAGGATCGTAAGAACGTGGAGACGGTCACGCGCGAAACCCCCACCGCCGGCAAGGAATATTCGGTCATCGAGCAATTGATCGGCAACGTGGGCAAATTCTCCAAAGCGGGCAGCGCGCCGACGCATTGATTTACGGGCCCTCGCCGGGCGGGCGCTCCGCGCCCTTGGCCGCGACCTCAATGGTCGCAGTTGTAATTACAGGCCCTCGCCGGGCGGGCGCTCCGCGCCCTTGGCCGCGACCTCAATGGTCGCAGTTGTAATTTACAAGACCCTCGCCGGGCGGGCGCTCCGCGCCCTTGGCCGCGACCTCAATGGTCGCAGTTGTAATTTACAAGACCCTCGCCGGGCGGGGCCGTGCCCCCTACTCGATCTCGGCGACCCTCAGCAGGTTGGTCGAACCGCTATATCCGAACGGCACCCCGGCGATGATGACGATGCGGTCCCCCGCTTTGGCGAAACTTTCCTGTTTCGCCACCGCCATGGCGGTGTCCACCATTTCCGTGACGTTGGTCACTTCCGACGACAGAACCGAATGCGCCCCCCAAACCAGAACCAGTTGGCGGGCCACCGTTCGATCGGAGGTGATGCTGATCACCGGTTGCTCGGGGCGTTCGCGGGCGATCCGCAACGATGTCGAGCCGGACGAAGTGTAGGTGACGATGGCCGACGCGGCGATGGTGTGGACCACCTCGCGGGCGGCTTGGGAAATGGCGTCGCGGCGAGTGTTTTCGGGCGCCGAACGCGAGGCGTCCATCATCACCCGGAAATAATCGTCCAATTCGACTTGGCCCAGGATGCGGTCCATCATGGTCACCGCCTCGACCGGATAGCCGCCCGAGGCGGTTTCGGCCGACAACATCACCGCGTCGGCGCCGTCATACACGGCGGTGGCGACATCCGACGCCTCGGCCCTGGTCGGGGTGGGCGATTGGATCATCGATTCAAGCATCTGCGTCGCCACCACCACCGGCTTTCCGGCGGCGCGGCAGGCGCGGACGATGCGCTTTTGCAGAATGGGGACGGTCTCGGCCGGACATTCCACGCCCAAATCGCCGCGCGCCACCATCAGCGCATCCGACAATTCGACGATCTCGGCCAAATGCTCGACCGCGTAGGGCTTTTCCAGTTTGGACAACAGGCGCGCCCGCCCGCCGAAAGCGGCGATGCGGTCGCGGGCTTCGACGATGTCGGTCGGGCGCTGAACGAAGCTGAGCGCGATCCAGTCGACGCCCAGCGACAAGGCGAATTCCATATCGTCCAAATCCTTGGGCGTCAGCGGCGAAATGGGCAGAACCACTCCGGGAACGTTGACCCCCTTGTGATTGGACAGCTTGCCGCCGACCACGACGGTCGTTTCGGCATAGTCCGCGCCGCACCGGTCCACCCGAAGCCTGATCTTGCCGTCGTCCAGCAACAGGTCGGCGCCTTCGGTCATGGCGGCGAAAATTTCCGGGTGAAGCAGCGGCGCGCGGGTCCGGTCGCCCGGCCGCGGGTCCAAATCCAAACGGAAGCCTTGTCCGGCGGTAAGCATCGCGAAACCGTCGGCGAAGTCGCCGACCCGCAATTTCGGGCCTTGCAGATCGGCCAGAACGGCGATGGGGCGATTGGACTTCTTTTCCAGCTCGCGGATGGCGCACAGCCGCGCCCGGTGATCGTCGTGGGAACCGTGGCTGAAATTAAGGCGGAACACGTCGGCTCCGGCCAGAAACAGGGACTCGATGGTCGCCGGGTCGGAACTGGCGGGTCCCAAGGTGGCGATGATCTTGGCTTTGCGCGAACGTCGCATGTTTCCCCACTCCCCTATGTTTTACGTCACATATATCAGAATATCGGCCAGCCAACACTTGTTCTTGTTCCGCAGGAGTGCGATAAGTCCGGCCATGATCGATCAAGCCCAAATCAAAGCCGCCATCGGCACCGTTCTGACCGACGCGCACTTCCCCGAATTGCCCAATTATTACCAAGGCAAGGTCCGGGAAAACTACGACCTGCCCGACGGGCGGCGCATTCTGATCTCGACCGACCGTCAAAGCGCGTTCGATCAGGTTCTGGCGGCCGTGCCGTTCAAGGGCCAGGTTTTAACCCAGACTGCTCGTTTCTGGTTCGAAACGACCAAGGATATCTGCCCCAACCACGTTCTGTCCTACCCCGACCCCAATGTGGTGGTCGGCCGCAGGCTGAATATGCTGCCGGTGGAAATGGTGGTGCGCGATTATCTGACCGGTTCCACCGACACCTCGATCTGGACGATGTACAAGGCCGGAGCGCGAACCGTGTACGGCGAAACCTTGCCCAACGGCTTGGTCAAGAACCAGAAATTGCCCAAGACCATCTTGACGCCGACCACCAAGGCGCTGGCGGGTGGCCACGACAAACCGATCACACCCAAGGAAATCGTCGCCGAAGGATTGCTGACTCAAGCCTTGTGGGACAAATTGGCCGACCTGTCGCTGGCCCTGTTCGCCAAGGGGCGCAAGATCGCCGCCCAACGCGGCTTGATCCTGGTCGACACCAAGTTCGAATTTGGGCTGGACGACCAAGGCAACGTGGTGGTGGCCGACGAAATCCTGACTCCCGACAGCAGCCGGTATTGGCAGGCCGACACCCTGGATGCCCGCATCGCGCAAGGGCTGGAGCCGGAAAGCCTGGACAAGGAATTTCTGCGTCTGTGGATTTCCGAACGCTGCGACCCATACAAAGACCCGATCCCCGTCATACCCGACGATACCTTGGTGGATTTCAGCCGCCGCTACATCGCGCTGTACGAGACGGTAACCGGACAAACCTTCGAGGCCCCCGCCCCGTCCGAGCCGGTCAAGGACCGAATCAGACGGAACCTCAAAGAGTTCTTTTGACCTAAACATCCATCTGAATTTAAAAGATTTATCGCTGCTCTACTGCGCCAACTGCCAAGCAGTCATGACGTCGTGGGCGCCGTCGATCATGAACTGCACCGCCAAGGCGGCCAAGACGATGCCCATCACCCGCGCGACCACGTTGCACCCCGCATTGCCCAATACGCGGGCCACCAACCCGGCCTGAAGCAAAAAGCCAAGCACCAGCGCCAGCGCCACCATAAGCATCGCGACGATCACGGCGCCTTGAACCGCATCGCCTTCGGCCCGCCCCATCAGCAGGATCACCGAGGTCATCGCACCCGGACCGGCGATCAAGGGAAAGGCCAGCGGAAAAATGGTAATGTCCTTTTTGGACTGGGCATCCAAATCCATGATCCCTTGCCCGCCCGACGAAGATCCGAACACCATTTGCGCGGCCAGAAGAAACAGCAGCACGCCGCCAGCGATACGAAATGCCGGAACGCCGATGCCAAGCGCCGACAGACTGACTTTGCCGACCAGGGCGAACAACAACAGGATCACTCCCGCCATTACGCACGCCGTCTTGGCGGAAGCCTTGCGTTCCTCCGCCGTCATATGATTGGACAGAACGGCAAACTCGACCGCCGTTCCCGGCGGATTAAGGATGACCATGAAGGTTATGAAGCTGGTGACGGCGACGTGAATCATTCCCCAGGCCCTACGGCCTGACCTCGACGTAATTGACCACTTTCTTGACGCCGTCGCCGTCCTTGACGCGGGCCAGGGCTTTCTGTCCCTCCTCGCCCGAGCGGGCGCGCCCCAGAAGATAAAGCGCGCCGAAGGAATCTCCGGTGACGCGGAAATTGACGTCGGCGACGCCCTTGGTTCCCACCAGCCGCGTATTGGCCTTGGTGGTCATTTCCAGCACGTCGTCCCAGCCCAGCAGGGACTTGCGCTTGGGGTCGTCCTTGGCCAGATAGGTTACATGCCAATACAGCCTCTTGACGCCCTCGACCTTGCGGACCTGGGATTCGAAGCTGTCGTAATCGGCCTTGTTGTCGAACAGTCCGGTCACCAGCAGCCGCTGCTCGTAGATTTCGGTCGACGCCTTGACCGAGGCGATTTTGGCCATGATGGCGTTGACCTTGACGACGATCTCGTTGTCCTTGGCGATGTCCGAGGTCGAACGGGCTTCCACCGCTCGCTCGATCAACGTGACCGGAGCCTTGAGGGCGTCAAGAAGTTGAGCCCGCGCCGCCTGCGGCGACAGCAGCACAGCGACCGCAATAACCCAAGAGAATCGCATAATTCGCCCCTTTCAAGAACAGATGGGGTCAATCATATCGCAAAAGGATCGTGGACCAAAATGGTATCGTCCCGTTCCGGGCTGGTCGACAGCAGCGCCACCGGAGCCTCGATCAATTCCTCGATGCGACGGATGTATTTGATGGCGTTGGCGGGCAGTTCCTTCCACGACCGCGCCCCCTGGGTGCTTTCGTCCCAACCGGGCAGGGTTTCGTAGACCGGTTCGATTTTGTCCTGCAAATGCTCGACCGCCGGAAAATGCGCGATGATCTCGCCGTTCAGCCGGTAACCGGTGCAAACCTTCAATTCCTTGAAGCCGTCGAGGATGTCCAGTTTAGTCAGCGCGATGCCGTGGATTCCCCCAACTTTGACGGCTTGGCGGACCAGCACGGCGTCGAACCAGCCGCAGCGCCGCCTTCTGCCGGTGACGGTTCCGAATTCGCGGCCCTTGTCGCCGATGGCCTCGCCGATCTCGTCGAACAGTTCGGTCGGGAACGGACCGGCGCCGACGCGGGTCGTATAGGCCTTGCAAATGCCCAGCACATAGCCCACTTGCGACGGCCCCACTCCCGATCCGGTGGCGACGTTGCCCGCCACGGTGTTGGACGACGTCACATAGGGATAGGTGCCGTGATCCACGTCCAGCATGGCCCCTTGCGCGCCTTCGTACAGGATGCGTTTACGGGTGTGGCGGACATCGTTCAGGATTTGCCAGACCACCGCAGAATAGGGCAGGATCTTCGGCGCGACCTCGATCAGGGCGTCGATCATCTGCTTGGCGTCGACCTCTTGCGCGCCCAGGCCGCGCAGCAAGGCGTTGTGATGCCCGACCAGCTTTTCCACCTTGCGCACGATGGTGTCGGGATCGGTCAGATCGCAAACCCGGATGGCGCGCCGTCCCACCTTGTCCTCGTAGGCCGGGCCGATGCCGCGGCCGGTGGTGCCGATTTTACCCGAACCGCTGGCTTCCTCGCGGGCTTTGTCCAGCACCGAGTGGACCGGCAGGATCAATGCTGCGTTCTCGGCCAGCTTCAGGACATCGGGGGTAATGTTGACGCCCTGGGCGCGAACCTTGTCGATTTCCGCCAGCAACGCCCATGGGTCCACCACCACGCCGCTGCCGATGATGCTTAGGGTGCCGCGCACCACGCCGGACGGCAGCAGCGACAACTTATAGGTCTGATCGCCGACCACCAGAGTGTGTCCGGCATTGTGCCCGCCCTGAAAGCGCACCACCACGTCGGCCCGTACCGAAAGCCAATCGACAACCTTCCCCTTGCCTTCATCCCCCCATTGGACTCCGACGACCGCCACATTACCCATGATTTATTCCTTTAAGATTCCATCAGACGGCCGTTGGGCCGTCATTCTCCAATACGTAAGCGCATCCCAACCGACCCGCCTCGGCCCTGGGATCGGCATCCGGTTCCAGCCCCATGACGGTGATCCACCCCTGGTCCCGCAGAGTTTTGGCTTTCTCGCCGACAATTTCAAGCGGCACGTAAACCGTCTTGCCGCCGCCGGATTTCGACGCCACGGCCAGCACCCCGTCGACGAACAGGGTCGCGCCGGTGGACGGCTGATCGCCGCCGGCCAGATAGCGGCCCCCCCGTCCCAGCTCGCCGCCGCCGCTTTGCGAGAAAATGGTGAAGGCCAAACCGGTATGATACTCGAACCCGCGGTTTTCCACGGGGTCCAAAGTAAGCGCCAAATGCGGGGACTGACGGCGGATCAAATCGACCACGGTCAGCAAATCGTCCCGCAACGTCGTGGCCTTGGCGGGCAAGGCAAGGGTTTTCAAGCGTTCGACCGCCCGATCGAGCGACCCCGCCGCCGCCATCAACTCCAGCAGCAAAGGCGCGGCCTGCCCGGCTTCGTCGCGAACCATGGCCGCGTCCTTGTGATAAAGCGCATGCCGAACCTTGTCCAAGGCTTCCGGCGCCAAGCGAGCCTCGGCCAGGATCATCGGAACCAGGGTGGGCAGCGACAAATCGACGCTGATACCGGGAACGCCCACTTCGGCCAGAGCGGCGGCGGCCAAGGTCAGAACCTCGGAATCGGCGGCAAGCGAGGCGCTGCCGATCAATTCCAGTCCGGCCTGACAGCTTTGCCGTTCGGGATTGAGCTGACCGCCCTTGACCCGCAGAACGTCGCCCGCGTAGGACAGCCGCAACGGCCTGGGCGAACCGCTTAGGCGAGCCACGGCGATACGCGCCACCTGCGGCGTCATGTCCGCCCGCAACCCCATCATATGGTTGGACAAGGGGTCCATCACCCGAAAACAAAGATCGGCGGTGGCCGATCCGGCGCCGTCAAGCAGCGTGTCCTCGAATTCGATCAGCGGCGGTTTGACCCGCTGATAGCCAAAACGGCTGAAACAAGTCATAATGCGGGCGACGGCATCGGCCTCGCGGTCGGCGTCGGGTGGAAGGATGTCGCGCAAGCCTTGCGGCAAAAGCGCCCGTGAAGTGTAGTCGGTCATGACTCGCTCTGTAGCGCGTTTACGGCTTGCGGGCAACCATGCACTTGTTGCGTAATACCCTTGTTCAGAATATAGCTCTAAGCCGGATCACGATGAAGGTGTAAATCCCATGCCCTGGACTCCCAATGACGGAGACAACAACCGCTGGGACGGCGGAAAAAGCAACAACCCTTGGGGGGGCGGACGTCCCGGCGGCGGCGGCGGTTCGTTCCAGCCCGATTTGGGGGAGATGCTGAGAAAGGCCTGGGGGCGCTACAAGGTCCGCCATCCCAAATCGCCGCTCAACGGCTTTCAAGGCGTTAAAATCTTGGCGGCGATATGCGTGGCGCTGTGGCTGGCCACCGGTATCTATTTGGTTCAAACCGACGAGCAAGGCGTGGTCATGCGGTTCGGCAAATGGACCGACACCACCGATTCCGGCCTTCATTACCACCTGCCCTATCCCATCGAGACGATCTTGCTGCCGAAGGTGACCAGGGTCAGCCAAATTCAGCTGGGCTATCGCACCGCCGACCGCGTCGACCACAGCGGTCATCGGGAAGTGCCCGAGGAAAGCCGCATGCTGACCGGCGACGAAAACATCGTCGAGGCCAATTTCGCCGTCTTCTGGCGGATCAAGGACGCCGGAAAGTATTTGTTTTCGGTGCGCGATCCCGAAGGAACCGTCAAAGTGGCCGTGGAAAGCGTGATGCGCAACGTGGTGGCGCGCAATCCCATCCAGGCGGTACTGTCGGACAAACGCGACCAGATCGCTCAGGAAGCGACGCTGGAGCTTCAGCAAGTGCTCGATTCTTACGATGCCGGGATTTTCATTCAAGAAGTCCAGTTGCAGAAGGTCGATCCGCCCTCGGCGGTGATCGACGCCTTCAACGACGTTCAGCGTGCCCGCGCCGACCAGGAACGCCTTAGGAACGAGGCCGAGGCCTACCGCAACGACATCATTCCCCGCGCGCGGGGCGATTCCCAACGGCTGGTTCAGGAAGCCGAAGCCTACAAGGAACAGGTGCTGGATCTGGCGCAAGGCGAGGCCAAGCGCTTCGATTCCGTGCTAAGCGCCTATCGCGTGGCCCAGGACGTGACGGCGCGGCGCATGTATGTGGAAACCATGGAGGAAATCATCAAGACGGCCAACAAGATCGTCATCGATCCCGCCGCCTCCAAGAACGGCCAGGGCGTTCTGCCTTACCTTCCGCTGCCCGATATGGGCAAGAAAGCGCCGCCATCCCCGCCCCAGCAACAGCAACAAGGGGCCTCGCGATGAACGCCCGCATCCTGCAAACCGCCGCCGCCGTCATCCTTGCCGTGTCCCTTGCCGTGGCTGCTTCCGGTTTCTTCATTCTGGACCAGACCGAGGAAGCGATCATCCTGCGCCTGGGCGCATGGCGGGCGACGGTCACCGAACCCGGATTGCATTTCAAAATGCCGCTGCTGGAATCGGTGGCGATCTACGACAACCGCCTGCTGGCCTTGAACACGCCCGACGAACAGATTCTGCTGGGCGATCAAAAGCGGCTGGTGGTCGATACCTATACCCGTTACCGCATTGTCGACCCGCTGCGCTTTTATCAGTCGGTCCGCACTGAAAGCAACGCCCGCAGCCAATTGGGCTCGATCATTCAATCCTCGATGCGCCGGGTGATGGGCACGGTGATGATGCCGGCCATCCTGTCCGATCAGCGGGCCGAGGTGATGCGCACCATTTTGAAGGACGTGGCCGAGGCCGCCCAACCGTTGGGCGTCACGGTGGTGGACGTGCGTCTGCACCGGGCCGATCTGCCCGAGGAAACCAGTCAGGCCATCTACGACCGGATGAAATCCGAACGCGAGCGGCAAGCCAAGGAGTTGCGGGCGCAGGGCTATGAATGGGGCCAACAGATCCGAAGCAAGGCCGACCGGGATCGCACCGTGCTTCTGGCCGAGGCTCAGCGCCAGTCGCAAATCCTGCGCGGCGAAGGCGACGCCGAATCCAGCCGCGTCTACGGCGAGGCCTTTTCCCAGGACCCGCAATTCTACGCCTTCTATCGCTCGCTTCAGGCCTATCGATCCGCCCTGGGCGAGGGAACCACCCTGGTTCTATCGCCCGACAACGACTTCCTGAAATTTTTCAGCGGCGGCCCGAAGCGGTGACCCCGCCATTTTGCTGCCATTTTTGTGGATGAGGATACACTTCCAGTTTCTAACAGGAGGCTTTAGCTGTGTTTATTTCCAAACGTCTGACGGCGGGACTGAGCGCTTTGGCGTTATTCGCCTTGGTTCTGCCAGCCAATGCCAAGGAAGCGCCGAGCGGATTTGCCGACATGGCGGAAAAGTTGCTGCCGTCGGTGGTCAACGTGTCGACCACCCAAACCGTGCGCAATACCGAGCATATCCCCGAAATGCCGCAATTCCCGCCCGGGTCGCCGTTCGAGGAATTCTTCAAGAATTTCATGGACAAGCAGCGCGGCCAGGACGACCGCCCCCATAAGGCGACCTCGCTTGGATCGGGCTTTATCATCGATGCGGCCGGATATGTGGTCACCAACAATCATGTGATTCAGGACGCCGACGAAATCACCGTCATGCTGCATGACAATTCCGTCCTGAAGGCAACCGTGGTCGGACGCGATCCCAAGGTGGATCTGGCGTTGTTGAAAATCGATCCGGGCAAGCGCCAACTGACCGCCGTTTCGTTCGGCAACAGCGACGAATCCCGAGTCGGCGATTGGGTTCTGGCCATCGGCAATCCGTTCGGCTTGGGCGGCACGGTGACGGCGGGCATCATCTCGGCCCGCTCGCGCGACATCCAGGCCGGTCAATACGACGACTTCCTGCAAACCGACGCCTCGATCAACAAAGGCAATTCGGGCGGCCCCATGTTCAACATGGCGGGCGAAGTGATCGGCATCAACACCGCCATTTACTCGCCCACCGGCGGTTCGATCGGCATCGGTTTCGCCATTCCCTCGTCCCTGGCCAAGCCGGTCGTCGACAGTCTGAAGAAATACGGCAAAATCCGGCGCGGCTGGTTGGGCGTGCATATTCAATCCCTGGATCAGGATCTTGCCGATTCCATGGGGTTGAGCACCGACAAAGGCGCATTGGTGGCCAAAGTGGCGCAAGACGGCCCCGCTGCCAAGGCCGACATCAAGGACGGCGACGTGATCTTGAAATTCGACGGCAAGGAAATCAACGAGATGCGCCGCCTGCCGCGCATCGTCGCGGAAACGCCGATCGGCAAGAAGGTGGACGTCGAGATCTGGCGCAACGGTCAGACCCTGACCATCCCCATCGTGGTCGGCGAACTGAAGGAAGAAGAACCCAAGGAAGCCAAGGCCGAAGGCAAGAACGAACCGGCCAAGGCCGCCACCAACTTCGCCGGCTTGGGCTTTAGCGTCGGATCGATCACCCCGCAGATCCGCGACAAGTTCGGCCTGGACGATCAGGCCAAGGGCGTGGTGGTTCTGGACGTCAACGCCACCAGCGCCGCCGCCGAAAAGGGACTGCGCCCCGGCGACGTCATCATGGATGCGGGCCAGCAACCGGTTCAGACCCCGGCCGAGCTTGTCAAAATCATCGACAAGGCCAAGGCGGCCGGACAACGGAACCTGCTGCTACGGGTGGAAAACCCGCAACTGATCCATTACGTGGTGCTGCCCTTGGAAGGGGCTGGCAAGAAGTAATTCATGACAATCCCCCTTCCGCTTAGCGGCGGAAGGGGGAAAGGCCGAGAATCATGACCGACTCGAAATCCATTCCTTCCGCCCCCAAACTCAAACAAGGGGTCGAGGACAAGCTTAGGGATATCCCGCTGGAACGGCAGTTGAAGGTCTTGCGCGAATTGCTGGCCCAGGACTCCCCCGCCCCGCCGAAGCGGAAGGGTTAGCGCGCTTGATGGAGCCGAGCATAAACGTCAGCTCGATAATTCCCTCGGGGCCGCGCCCTTCGCCCGAAATCTCAAATAGGCTCCAAGAACAACGCAACCAACTCGTTGCATAAATCGTCGGATATAACTTTAAGGACATTACCTGTACAAAAAGTTACACCGCGCTATTAGGTATATCGCGCTATCGCGGGACTCCGAAAAGGATATTATTTTAGTAAATTGTTCAGTACAATTTTTCTGTCACAAAAAAAGAACGATAACGGCCCTGCCGGGAAGCGAACGTGAGGAACCAATACGACATCAGAGATCCGTATGTTTTCGCCATAAGATTGATGGAGCATCTTGTCGTGCCGACATTCGCCCTGGACAAGGACGGCAAGGTTATCATCTGGAATCGCGCCTGCGAGCGTTTAACGGGGATCGTTTCGTCCGAGGTCATGGGCACCAAGGATCATTGGAAGGCCTTTTACGAGCAGCCTCGCCTGTGCCTGGCGGACATCCTGGTCCAGCGCCGGATAGACCAATTGGACCAACTCTATCCCTGGCACGCCGGAATGGGAAAGAACGGCATCGGATTGAAGGCCGAAAACTGGTGCGTCATGCCGCGCATCGGCAAGCGGCTTTATCTGGCGATCGATACCGGACCCATTTACGATCATGAAGGCGATCTGTTCGCCGTCGTCGAAACCTTGCGCGACATCACCGAGCACAAGACGGCCGAAACCACTCTTGAAACCTTGGCCAACCGCGACGGCCTGACCAATCTGGCCAACCGCCGCCTGTTCGATCAAACCTTGAAGACCGCTTTTCAGAGGGCGCAACGAACCCGCATTCCTTTCGCCTTGCTGCTGTTGGACGTCGACCATTTCAAAATGTACAACGACGTTTACGGCCATTTGAAAGGCGACGAATGCTTGAAGGAAGTCGCCAAGGCCATCGGCGACCACTCGTTGCGCGAAGAAGACCTTGCGGCCCGCTATGGCGGCGAGGAATTCGCCGTCATCCTGCCCGCCACCGACCGGGACGGGGCCTGTCAAGCGGCCGAGCGCATCCGCAATTCGGTGCTGGCCTTGGACATTCCGCATTCCAGCAATCGGGACTTATACAGAGTTTCGGTCAGCATCGGCGTCACCTCGGCCTTTCCCAAGGGAAACGACGTCCCCGACACCTTCATCCATGCCGCCGATACCGCCCTGTACCACGCCAAGCAAAACGGTCGCAACCGCATCGCCTATAAAGACATGGCCACGCCGGATTCCGTGGAATAGGCAAATGCCACTTACAACTCAGTCGACGTCATATCTTTCAACAACAATTGGCTTATCCTTAATTTTTCCCCCGTGAAAAAGTCCCTCGGCGTTGCCTCGGTGTACTTTTTCACACCCGACTAGATGTTTGGGGACGACCAAAGGAGGGCCACCCCGACTGGATACAGCCGGATGCTTTGAGGTTGAATCGCCGATTCGATTCACCGAAGAGCTTAATCCGTCTCTATTCAATAAGGTAGAGGGCGATTCAGACATTAGATCAGGACGCGTGCGCGTCGATCTAATGTCATCGCGCTCTAAGCCGCCTCTCGGGTTGCCTTGGCTGGTTTAGACCGTTCCAGTTTTGGATACGCATGAATGACGTAACTGAACGGCGCAAGAGCCTCATTGATTTTGTCATAAGAAAACAGGTCCAGCTTGCCGCGCAACAGATCGGACAGACGGGAGGGCGTCCACCCGATTTGTTCGGCCAAAACTTTCTGTGTTAGCTTCTTTTTGTCCATTTGGGCACGAATGAACATAACAGCTTCGGCCTTTACAGTTAGTTCTGGCGAGTCTTCCAAGCCCATCTGGCTAAACATATTGAACAGATATCGCCTCGTCTTATTCATGATTGCTCCTTCTCCGTTCAACTTCCTGATTGTAAATCTCTCTGATTATATTTTGTTCTTTCAGAGATAAATTTCCCGGCCCTCCGTGCTTTGCATACAGAACAACTATTTCTTGCCCGGACAATTCCAGCGTATAAAAAGTCAACAGCCCAACCTTATGAGTGCCCCCCTGGATAGAAACCTCCCGGCACGGGAAGCCCAAACTTGGCACGTCCGCATATTGCCTGTTACGTCGGGGGATTTCCCCATTGTCGCCAATATCGGCCAACACCTGCCCTATCATGGTTCGGTCCTCCCGAGTAAGCCCCGCAAACAGAGGTCTAGCCGCCATGGCGATAGTAGGTGCACGTTTCATAGATGGAACTTATTACAACTTACTTGTAACTTCCATCGCAAAATGAAGCTCATTCAACGCCGCGCCTACGGCTTCCGAAACTTCCAGAACTATAGGCTAAGGGTGATCGGGTCTACCTCAAAGATGGGGGCACTGGGGAAAAGCGGCTAAGATTTAGTCGCCAAACCACGATCCCAGGAGCCTCCCCCCAATGCTTGCCGACGATATTATCACGGGCCTTCCCTTTCTCAAAG
>Ga0316224_1002291_pt1 | contig 18144 bp, 19 predicted proteins | sample TBH18013metaG_FD_206254 | JGI IMG/M metagenome (GOLD analysis project Ga0316224, IMG submission 206254) | Freshwater microbial communities from Trout Bog Lake, Wisconsin, USA - TBH18013 | ecosystem: Environmental > Aquatic > Freshwater > Lake > Hypolimnion/Profundal zone | place: USA: Wisconsin... | reverse complement strand
GTCAGCGTATCTGTATACCGCTCAACAAAATATTAATCAGAAATTTGAACTAAATGACAGCATTGACTTAATACACGCGATACCTGCGGTCCTAACAAGTGATTTTGCATTACTAGATAAAAAATGGTGTCATCGTACTGATAGAGCCAAAGAATACTTAACTAAAAATGGGGTTAATCTAAAAATGGCTACTTGCCATTGGGGCAGTGACGAAGAATTAGAAAGATTTTTCACCGAGCTGAATAGCTATACAGCCACTATTTCAAATTTGCCAACTCCGCTTGTCCAGCCTTAATCTTCTGTCTAGCCCGCTCAGCCTTTACAGCCTCTTGATCTCGCTTAACTCGATCTTTCATTGATTTAAGCTTAGCTTGCTCTGGGCTTAATGGCTTTTGTAGGGCAATTTCATTAAATCTCATGGTTAACCAATCTGCAGGGGTTGATGAGGCACATTTTTGGCGCCAAAGATAGCTTGAAACAGCTTATACGCTTGAGCTGGGTTTTGAGCATACAGGATTGTTTCTACCCACATACCTGCCGCATTGACTGTTGCCTTGTATCTCTTCATAGTTATATTTATTTGCGGATAGTTATGAAACATATTCTTTTACTTGGTGCTGGATTTAGTCAAAATTGGGGAGGATGGGGTTCAAAGGAGGTGTTTGAATATCTTCTTGAAAAAAAGGAAATTCATAGCAATCCTAGGCTACTGAATCAGCTATGGCTGAGCCAAGAGCAAGGATTTGAAAATTTTCTAGGCTCACTGCACAACGGTTATGCAAATTTTCAGGACGAACAAAGTCTAAAAGATTTACAGATAGTGGAATCAATAATAAGAGATATGTTCAAAGACATGAACAATGGATTTTTTCAAAACTATGATTGGGACCACAATAACAACTTAACTCGAAACCTGCTTACAAGATTTGATGCTGTCTTTACATTAAATCAAGATCTTCTACTAGAAAGGCACTACCTGGGAAGCAACGTTCAGTTAGCAGCGCATGGATCTAAAAAATGGATTGGATATCAAATTCCAGGTATGGAAAAAATAACTCCATATGCGGATAATCCAGCCGAAGCAGTTTTTACCCCTACCGATAAATCTAAATTTACTTTAGAAAACTTCTGTCAACCCTTTATCAAGCTTCATGGATCCTCAAACTGGGTAAGCAAGGATAGTAATAATTTATTGATTATGGGGTCAAATAAAGAGGCTCAAATATCTAAATTTGAGGTTTTATCTTGGTATTTTGAATTATTCGAAGAATATCTTAATAATGAGTGCAAGCTTATGATTATCGGGTACGGCTTCCAAGATGATCACATTAATAAAAGCTTGATTGAAGCAGCTGAAAAAGGATTAAAACTTTTCAACATCAACCCCTTAGGGTCAGATCAAGCTCTTTTGATGAATAAGTCGAAGCAATTAAATCAAATTCGCACTGATACCAATATTGAGACTCTTTTTAAAAAATCCCTCATCGGAACCTCTAGAAAGCCTTTGCGGGAAACGTTCAAAGAACTGAATTCAGCGGAGTTTAATAAAATTTCAAGATTCTTTACTTAAAAGACTAGCTTTCCCAAACCCACTCCTCAATCCAGCGCAAGCTGTCTCAATCTGCTCATCTAGCTCCCCTGCTTCAACCGCAGTCTTAATTGATTCCAAGGCTTTAATTAGATCTTCACCGCTAGCTACTTCTACGCTAGGCTTACCTTTGGCTAGCTCTAACGTCCAGCTACCGTACTTAACTGATACACAAACTTTACCCTCATCACTCTGAAACCACCAAGGTTTAATCCGCTTGGGTACCTCTACCTGTTTGCGTAAGCCTGTTTCACGATCTTTCACAGTCTTGTATTTCATGACTACAAAAGGCTTGCCATCTAACTGACTCTTAGCTAGCTGGATCTGCTCCCACAATTTTGATGAGAGCTTGTTCCTGCGAATAACGATCGCTGGCATATTACGAGGCTTTTTTACTGCTACGAGTTTGAGATGACTTAATTGGCTCATTTGATTTCTCCTAATTAGTTAATGGGCTCAATTAGTTTGTTTTCGAATTGGAATTTGGACGACCTCTTTTTGGTTATTGGCGTAAATCGGCTAATTTTGGATAGAAAAAATATGGTTTTTCTTTATCAGGACTAAATATTTACGAGTCGCGTAATGAGTTGCATTGAGTTGCAAATGAGATGCGAAAAAGAAATAAGTTGCAGAAAGAGATGCAGTTAGTTGCTGTATTTGGGACAAATGAGTAGCTCTGAACAGCAACTCACGCAACAGCAACTATCTTTTGTCTCTGCTACTCCCTGCATCTCTTAGCAACACCGCGACTCCTTTCAAAATTAAGGAGATAAACATGAAAGAAATCACAGCCCGCTTATGGGAAAACAAACTATATGGAACTACCTACGCCAAAGGGCAATATCGCAAAGCGATCTATAACGGAACACTGGAAGTAATTGATCCCTATGTCAAGTATTTAGTCGATTTTGAGGAAGTTGAAGCTTGGTTTCATTTTCCCAAAAGCCCAATACATGTAGAAATGGCTAGACGCCTTAAGAACATCCCAGCAAATGAAGATGGGGTTTTAATGAGCTGGATCTATCGCTATGAAGCTGGCATCAAGAGCCCAGTAGAAGGCTATGCGGCTTTGGATATGAACTACAGCAAAATCACGATTCAACTAGATGATTCTGAGAATGGGATCAATGAATACTGGGAACTACCAATACGCAGCTGTATCGCTAGAATCCCTGGAAAACCCACTCCAGCACTCATCGCTACTACACAGTCCGAGCTAAATCCCCCTCAAAAACCGTCTACAAACGGCGTATTTGTTGGTGGGTATAAGCAGGCACTTGAGAACCTAAAAAAACACGCTATCCAGTAATTTGATGTACTAGCTAAGGTCGTCGTCTAAAGACGACAGATCTTAGCGATGATTGCTAAATACATATAGAAAGAATGAGGTTAAGAAAATTGCACTTTTCTTAACCCCTCCATAAAAATCAATGACTTAAGCCAATTATCCCCATGTCAAACCGAGGTCGACCTTTTGCTAATAAGAAAACATACTTAAAACACACTTTTTATTTATGGAGAAATTAAAAAATGGCACAAGCAAAAACCTTATCTCAAGCAGAACTCGATCTTGTTCTCGAGTATGTCAGCACCAAAAAATATGCCTTGCGCGATCGCGCAATCATTCTCACCAGCTTTTTGGCTGGGCTTCGCGTCGCCGAAATCTCCTCCTTAACTATGGGAGACGTAGTCAACCCCGATGGAACGATTAAAAACGAGATCCGTTTATCGGCAGCGCAAACCAAGGGCAAATATCCCAGAACCGTCTTCGTTTCCCAGCGATTACAGATTGAACTGGCTAATTACCTCACTACCAGACATGCAAAAGGAGCTGATATTCCCTTCTTTCATACAGACAACCGACTGCGGTTTACGCCCAATGGCTTATGCGTCTGGTTTCATCAGCTTTATAAGAATGTGGGCATCAGCGGTGGTAGCAGCCACTCAGGTAGGAAATTTTTCATTACGACCTTGGCTAATAAAGGCATCGGTGTGCGAATCTTAGCCTCTCTTGCTGGTCACAGATCGATTGCAGTAACCCAGCGGTACATCGATGTTAATGATGAGCAAAAGAGGCAAGCCGTGGAACTTATTTAAGAAATTTTTCTACATTTTTTCTTAATCAATTTTTCAATTGTTTTTTCAATGAGAGTTTTTTGGTGATTTTTTCTTAAAATTAAAATCACCCGCTAAGTCAATATCTATATGGCTCTAATTTTTTCGATTTTTGTGTCAAGGAAATAAAACAACGGTCAAATTTGCGCGAAAAATACGAAAAAAAATATACTGCTTCCGTCAACTCAACAAAGCGCGCGCTGCATTAATCCTTTAACCCAAGTTGGGTTGACACTTAACTTAACTAAGGAGCAGCACATGAGAATCACAGCAAATCAGAAGCAAGAAATCGCTAGCGCAACATTGGTAAAACTCGATGCACTAGCAAGTCGTCGTCAAGTATGGCAGCGCGACTTTTTTGATAAATCCAACAAGGGGCTATATACCCTACTCTCAGAATGCCTTGGCATGTATTACGAGATCAAAGGCAGCTCTGCCGAGAAAGTCGTATTAGAGAGCATTAAGGCGACTTTAGAGAGCCGCGGCATCAACGTACAATCAAGCACACCCGTACTCACCTTAATCGTTAAGTATGTGTTTAATGCTGAACGCCGCCGTGCAAGTAGCTATTCCCGTGCTTTGCGAGTAGCGGCTAAAGAAGCAGTTTCCGTAGGGAACTTTGCCGAGTGGGTTGCTAAGGTTGGCGGTATCGAGGAAGTAGCCTCCACTAAAGGCATTACTGATGAGACGCTTAAAAAGCGTGGTCAGTTAGATGCCAAAGTCGCTGAAGTCAAGCAATTACTAGTCACTCAGTTGCAGCATCCCCTCGCTTTAGTACCTAAAACCGCCCTAGCTCATCCTGCAGACTCTGCTGAATACACTTTGCTGATTGGCAAGATGCTGGCTAGCGGTCAAACGCAAGTACTAAGCGTTGTGCCAGGTTCTTCTGGAGCCATGATTGAGCAAGCGATTCGCAAGATTGCACAAGAATTGCTCAATAAGGTTGAAGAGCACATCAAAGAGCAAGCGGAGATTGCGGCGCAAGCAGCAGTCACTGAAGCGGCAAATCAAGCCTACTTCAAGGAAATCGCTTAATTAGTGATAACTACATTTCACAGGGGTTTAAGGCTTGCCCTTTCCCCTGTTTTTTCTTCCTCGAAAGGATCAATCATGAGCTTTGCAATTAAATATGCCCCAAAGCATTTGGACGATATTGTTATAAGTAGCACCACTTTAAAAAACAAACTGGCCGAATACATCAACGATCGAGATTTAAAGCCTTTAATTCTCTACGGCGGTGTAGGTACGGGTAAAACAACAATCGCCAATCTACTGCCCAGCGCCATTGAAGGCAAAGAGGCGCAGATCACACGATTAAAAGCGACGGAGTTTAGCTCCATGAACGACGTCAATGAAGTCTTTGGTGGTCCGCCCATGTTTTACAAGCTCTTTACCACCAATGATCAAAAGCGTACTTACGTAATCTCTAACGAGATCAACTTTACCGCTAAAGCGGCCATTGCTTTTCGGGATATTGTCGATGATATGGTTAGCCATACGCAGTTTATCTTTACTACCAACTATATTGATCAAGTCGACATAGCTCTGCGTGATCGCAGTAACTGCGTTAGCGTACCGCCTGTTTCGGCTAAGGATTGGTTAATAAGAGCGCAATGGATCTTAGGTCAAGAAGGCATTGCCTTACCAGATGGGCAACTCCTTAACATTCTGACAGCACAATTACAGGTGAGCTCAAGCAATCGAAAAGTATTAGAGCGACTTGAGGATTTTGTGAGATCAGTGCGCAATCCCCCGAGTAATGATGGCGGAGTGATCACTGATGATCCAAGTCCATTGCCTGTTAGCCCAATGAATCCCATGATGGCCGCTTAAGCCAGCTTAGCTGCAGCCATCATCGGAGTTAGCTTGGAGTAGTGACGCTCAATCATTAAAGTCGAAGTGCCCATTTGCCTAGCTAAGGTGTGAATATCCACTCCTTCAGCTAGCGCAAAGGTGGCATAGGTATGGCGAAGACTATATAGACTACGATTACGCCCGGCAACATCCTTCAATAAATTGCATTCTTTTAATAACCGCTCAAAGGTGCCATTCAAGCTATAGGGCTGCGTACCATCTTCCATGACAAAGATCTTGCGGTTATAGCCAGACTCTAGTAATTGGGCTAGATCTTCAAATGGCAAACCTTGAAAAGCAATCAATCGGTTAAGAGTTTCAATGACTGCGTGTTTGGCTATTAAGTATCTTGGTCCTGTTTTACCAGATACCCAAATCTTCAAATATCGTTGGCTCCCTATGTAATGCCACTGCAGATGCTTCCAGCGAAGTGGCATAGTCTCAGTTCCTGTTCGAACCCCCGTAAAAAGCAAGAATTCCACGTAAGAGCGGCATAACCGACGGATAGATCTTGTTCTTCCTCTATGCCCTGTTTGCTCCCAATTAGGCATAAAGGCCAATAATGTCGCGATTTCACTTTCACTAAAAGCAGGTCTAGCCTCCCCTGGAGCACCTTGGATATCCAATAAGGGAATAGAGAGATCCTTAGGAATTAATGCTTGATTGCGAGCTCGCTCAACGATACGGTTGTACGCAGCACTATGGGTTCGCTTGGTACTGGCCATGGGATGCCTACCCATTTGGCTATCTCGCCAGGATTCGAACTCTTGAACTAGCTGAGTAGTAATTTGGGTTAATTGATAGGCGCCAAAAAATGGAATGAAATACTTATTAATCACAAAGGAATAGTCACGATATACGCTCTTACCTTTACCTTCTTTAGCGACAGTGGTTAAGGATTCCAATTCTTCTACTGCCAATTGTTTAAAGGTCTTGGATTTAAGACTAAGTTCTTGAGCAATTTTTGTCATAGAACGCTCATAAATCGCCACGGCGGACTGCTTGGATAGCTCCAAATCAGCTTGATAAGTGCTCGTAGAGTGCCATTGTCCATTGGGTAACTTAAAACGACATTGCCATTGATTGCTGCCTGACCTCTTAAAGAGGCTTACTAGACCACCATGGATGGCAAATACATCAGCAGATTGGGACGTACTGGATTTGAAGAAAAGTTGGTTAAGATTTTGCAAGCAAGTGTCGTGTTTCCGGACACTTGTAGCTTAACTTCAGAATGGGGATTGGGCGACCACTATGTTTGTCGGGTTGCCCGACAATATAAAACCACCCGAATGAACTGACCCCCAAAAGTTGGACGTTATGTCCAACCAAGGGGGTTTCGTTTTATGAGCAAGTACAGCAAGCAGTTCAAGCTAAAGGTAGTTAAAGAGTTTTTAAAGTCAGGCGGTCAAAAGCGGGTTGCCCACCTGTTTGAGATTAGCCATTCTGATGTCCGTAAATGGGTCTTAGCCTATCAAGCACATGGCCATAGTGGCCTCAATCCCAACTACCAACACCATTCCCCACAGTTCAAAGTAAAGGTTCTGCAGTACATGGCTTTGCATCAGATATCAGCTAGGCCGGCTGCTGCCCACTTTGGCATTGGGAGTATGACCACGATTTTGCAATGGCAAAAACTCTACAATGAAGGCGGTATTACAGCCCTTGCCAATCGACAGAGAGGACGACCGCCTATGTCCCAATTTAATATCAAAGCATTGCTCAAAAAGCCTATCTCGGAACTTACGCCCGCAGAGATGCGAAGACGTTTGGAGTATGCCGAAGCGGAGGCTGCCTACCTAAAAAAGTTAGAAGCCTTAGCTCAGAGCAAAGCAGTAAAAGAGAACAAACCCAAGTAATTACTGAGCTAAGGCAGCATTACCATTTACTAGATTTACTAATCATCGCCAAGATGGCTAAAAGTGTTTATTACTACTGGCGAGCAGCCAGTAGTAAAGCTGATCCTTATCAGGATGCTAAAGAGCATATTACCCAGATCTTTAATGCCCACCAGGGTCGCTATGGCTATCGGCGGGTGCACTTAGAGCTGCGCAATCAATATCAATACTTAAACCACAAGACCGTGCAAAGACTCATGGGGCAACTTGGCCTCAAGTCCACCGTTCGCCCCAAGCGCTACCAGTCTTATAAGGGATCCATCGGTAAGGCAGCCCCTAACTTGCTAAAGCGTAACTTTGGAGCAAGCAAACCTAATCAGAAGTGGGTCACCGATGTGACTGAGTTCAATATCAAAGGCGAGCGAGTTTACTTATCACCGATCTTAGATTTATATAACCAAGAGATCGTCTCTTATGAGATTGCTGATCGGCCACAGATTAGCTCAGTAATGCAGATGCTTCAAAGCGCATTTAAACAACTCAAACCAAAAGATAAACCCATGCTGCACTCAGACCAGGGCTGGCAATACCAGATGGGGCTTTATCAACAGGCCCTGCACAAGCAAGGCATTACTCAAAGCATGTCTAGAAAAGGTAACTGCTTAGATAACGCCGTGATGGAAAACTGGTTTGGGATTATGAAAACAGAGTTCTTCTATCGGAAGAGGTTTGAAAGTGTCGAATCATTTAAAGCAGAACTTAAGGAATACATCTACTACTACAACCATGATCGAATCAAACAAAAACTAAAGGGATTAAGCCCGGTGCAATACCGAACTCAATCCCTCGTGCTAACCTAACTAAACTGTCCAACTACTGGGGGTCAGTTCAGAAGGTGGTTTTAGCTAAAGCTTGGTCAAGCTTATTTTTTAGGTGCCGAAACTACCGCTTTCATTTCATCAAAATAGATTACTTTGATTTGATCATGCAACTCAATTTTATTAAATAGCTTCTTATTCTTCACATGAACAGTATGAATCTCACCATCCATACCTTTAATAGAAATATTACGCTTAGCCTTATCAATTTCCATTACATCAGTAATGACGGTGGTTGTATTCACTACTGAACCTGCAGGCTTCTCACCGGGATTGGCAGTAGTAACTGTAGTGGTTTGTTTTTCACTACGAATATTTCCCTTGGAGTTTAATAACTCAACAGCCACACCAATTTCAAAACTAATATTCAGGTGGTCACCAACTTTAATTTGGGCGAAGTTTTTAATTCCTTTTGTAGCAATGAAATCCGTTTCACCTTGGTCATTCTTTAAAGTGACAACTCTCTTATGGGAGTCAATTTTAGTAACCACGCCTTCCATCAAAGAGTACTTTTCGGCCACCACAACGGCATCCTCAACTAACGGCTTTGAACTCTGTGCAAATGCGGGAGCTTGAATGAATAGCAATAGTGAGGCGATTGAAAATATGAGCGGGCGCAAGAATTGCATATTGTTCCTAAGATAGAAAGTTACATTAATAATAATTATAGGCCTAGCAGGCTAATACGCCTTGGTAGACATGCATTTGAATGGGTGTTAATGCACCATTTTGGTTTTTACAGGAAAAAACTCCCCCATGATTTCTGGTGAGGGTTAATTTCTCTCGGTGGACCCACCAGGACTTGAATCTGGGACCAGGGGATTAACACTTCGCTGCTCCGAAGTAATTTTAAGAAGTAAGCGTTACTTAAAGTAACGCTTGATAAAAACCACCTTCGGATGGTTTTTATTTCTTAAGATAAATAATAGATCTTATTAAGGGAAGCATAAAGATACCAGATACTCACCTTACCACGACCGCAGGTGATGCCGGGATTGCCCCAGGAATTTTGGAGACCGTTACTAAAGTAGACATGAATTCCATCACGTCCTTCGAGTAGGAGTCATCATTATCTGAAATCGCATATGTTACCCCCTTATATGTAACAACCGCAGCAGGATTTGAAATGGTTTCGTTTCGATAAACTTTAAATAAAGGATGAGGCTCCTTGTATCGCTTGTTATAGCCATCAAAGACAGATTTAGAAGGCTTGATCATCACGGCATTAGATCCATCACCTTGATACTGGGCATTAAGTACCGAACCTAAAAAATCAAATACATTTGCCGGGGATCTTATTCCAATCACTAGTTCCATATTTTTAGCATTTGGGTAAGCAGATACAAAAGCTTTTATTGCTTTTGCATAACTTGAATCAGAGTGCGGATAGTGGGGAGAATCTTTACAGTACGAGCTTGCGCTCAACATGTCACCGAGCAACTCCTGGGCACGATCTTTATTGACGCAAACCCTTTGTGTTGTAGTATTTTGCATCAGCTGATACTGTCCGCTATTCACACCACCAACCCTATCAAGGGTAAATACACCTTTAGCTAAATTATCAATGGTAGATGCACCCCAAGAATCGATGGACTTTGTCAGCACACTTTTATCCAGCACAGGCCCAAGAGGGACTTTGGCCTGCGTGTTCTCGACCGTTAATCCAGATTCAATCAACAAATAAAGCAAGTTTTGGAATTCAAGATAATTTGGATCTAGCGGATCATTATTAAACCGATGAACCACAGTATTGTTCGTGCGTAATTCAACACTTTCAATTAGCAAAGTATACGAAACAGCCCGTGGCAAAAGCCTTTCAGAACCCTTCATACCTAAAACACTTAATGGGATTTCCTTTAAGAAGGACTGCATGAATTGAGCATTATCCAAGGAGGCCTGTGTAAATGTGAAGCCACTATTAACCGCCAACCCTACGGTTCCCGTTCCGGTAGACTCAGGAGCATAGCTAGCAGTAGCTGGTCCAGCATTACTAATGACGCCAGCACCAGCATTTACCGCAACATTACCCGTGCCAATTACAGATGGAATATCCAAAAAGCTCAATGGCATGTTTTTTGATGACCGAACTACATTCAGGAGAATGTTGTCATTACTATAACTCTCTATAACTTCCCTATATGCAGATGACATATTGCTAAAGCTAGTCGAATTAATTGAGGTGCAACCCGCCACGAAGCAAGCAAAACCAGCTGCAATTAATTTGTATCTCATATTTAGTCTACTTAATTTTAGTCAGGGGTTAATTAAATTACTGAAGATTTAAAGGGTACTGTTTTTTCCAGAATGCGGAGCAATGATGCTGATTATTGGAGCTATAGGCTTCTACATGATTTGGATCCAACAACAGCACACTTTCGCCACCAAATGGTACTTTAGCACCTGCATATATAGGCCATCGTGGTAGACCAGCTTGATTAGGATTTCCGGTATAGGCAAAATTAGCCCAATAAGCCACCATTTGATTTGCCAGAGCTTGTGAAGAAGGGGATAAATCAGGCCCATCAATCTTTGAAGTAAAAGATAGATTTGGGAAAAAATAATTTAATTCAGATGAATGTACCGGCCCCAAATTAAAAGGCGGACACGGTTCATCAATACTCACCTTGCATACGGGCGCATTGGCATCCGCAAATTCAAATTGGTAGATAGGGTAATTTCTAGACTTCGAGTGCAGTACTGCATCGGATGTTTCAAGATAAAGACAATTATTAATACCTAATTGCGGGTTGTAGTCAGAGAGTGCTTGACCAAAAGATTCCACAACCTCGCTACTATTTGAGCTCAGCAACTTCGGATACTGATTCGTTATTGCCGGTATACCGCCAGCCGGAGACGGGCTCATATAAAAAGCACTGAGCCATTCATATATAGTTGTAGCATTGATGGGCGGACCGGGATCCTTCTTTTTTTGACTATCTTGCCAAAAATACCCAGCATATAAGACTAGTTCACTTTTTGTGCCACCCATGATCATCGGCACGTTAACAAGTCTATCTGATATTGACGCCTCTTTAAATGAAATAGGTACCGTATTACCCCCAACCACGGGGGAAATGGCTGTTACATCTGTTGCATGATCAGTGGTATAGATATCTTGTTGATCCAAAATCTCCTTCGTTGTTTTACTACGCATACACGATAAAACATCTTCAGAAGTTACTGCCTTAGATGCTGGGCATAAAGCGGCTTGAATGCTTGCGCCAACCTTTGCCTCCCCTTGAGCTACTGTAGGTAAGGTTTGCAAACAACCAGCACTTTGGGTGATTGCCTTTTGAAATAGATCCTTTACTTTAATTTGACTGTGCGAAACAACTTGATCCGGTGATGCCAGATGCATACAGACTGAACCCGCACCTGCTGATTCCCCTGCAATGGTGACGTTGTTTTTATCGCCACCAAATGCAGAGATATTATCCCGCACCCATTTCATTGCAAGACGTTGGTCCTCTAGTCCGTAGTTACCGTTATAACCATTTTTTCCAAAATATTTATTGGGCATAAAACCCAATACCCCAATGCGATAGTTAGAAGATACAACCACCATGCGACCATCGTGTGCCAACTTATCAAGGCGATATAGACTAGAGGAGCCACCAACAAATGCGCCGCCATGAATCCAAAAAAATACTGGTAACTTTTCACCTGGCTTGATATCTACCGGCGTAGTCACGTTAATACTTAGGCAATCTTCATTTGAATAGCCCTCAGGAGACCCTGCTCTTGGATTTTGTGGGCAAGGCGTTCCGAACTCGTAAGCTTCAAATACTCCGCCACCAAGAGACACAACCGGCTCTGGAAGGGCCCAGCGACGGCTACCTATTGGGGCTAAAGCATAAGGAATGCCCCGATACTCGTTCACTGTATAAGAGACGGTTTGCACCTTGGGCGTTTGAGTTTCCTGAGGAATGATATAGGTGCGCTTAATACCCTCTATATCCCCAACGGAAGTTTGAACAATAGGCGCTAAATTCGATGAACCAATCCCGGCACATGAAGTTAAAGCAACCTGGACAACGCACAGGATTAATATTTTTAAATTAAAGAGTTGCCTCATGTACTACCAAACGTGTTGAAAAGTTTATTAAACGACATTGAAATACGTCAACCGAATGAAAATCTATCTATAGATTATTTTTATAGATTTTTCCATCTTTCATAATGACAACCAAGTTGTTTTTAGGATCTTCAAGTAGATGCATATCATCAAGAGGGTTTCCCTTGATAACCAGAATATCTGCGAGCGCCCCCTCTTCGATCACCCCAAGTTTTCCAGAGTAAGGGCTACGAGGTCCAGATAAGGCCAGTAGCTGGGCATTGTCTGCTGTGGCCATCTTTAATGTTTCTGCAGGGGTATACCATCTGGTCATCTGCACCAACATCTTGTTCTGATCTGCCCCACCTTTTTTTGATTCAAACAATATATCGGTACCAAATGCAGTCTTCAAATGGTACTTTTTGGCCAATGAATATAGTCGGTCAGTTCCCTCGGTCACAATCCGCTCTTTAGCCAATTGCTCTGGACTGAGGGGTGAATTTGGGTCAGTAACAAATGGTTGGGTACTAAGCCATATCCCTTTTTCTGACATCAATTGTGCAGTTTCTTCATTCATGAGATGCCCATGATCAATACATTTAACTCCAGCCTTAATGGCAGTTTGTATCGCTTTAGACGTGTATGCATGAACTGTGACATAGGTATTCCATGCATCAGCGGCGCTAACCGCAGCCTTTATTTCATCCAAACTATATTGAGAAACATCGATTGGGTCGTATTTGGAAATAATTCCGCCACCCGCTCCGAGTTTTAATTGACTAGCGCCACGCATTAATTGTTCGCGAGAACGCTTTAAAACTTCCGAAGGCCCATCTGCAAGCGCAGAATGCCCCGCAGCAACAAACATTGGCAACTTACCCCCAGGCGTGGATGGGAGCTCAGTAGGCAATCTAAAGTCGCCATGACCGCCAGTTTGACTAATGATTGCACCAGATGGCCAGATGCGCGGACCATTATTTAAGCCTTGGTCAATTGCGTCCTTTAAACCAAAAGAGTTGCCGGCCATGTCTCGCACGCTTGTAAAACCGCGCATCAATGTCGCTTTCGCCTCTTTAGCTGCAACTAAAGTGATTAGATTTGGGTCGCCATAAATCACATTTGCAGCAGGTGATGCGACAAACATAGTGTGCCAGTGAGCATCGATTAATCCTGGCATCAGAACATAACCGTTTCCATCAATTACGGTAACGAGATCTTGCGAGTTAATAGCAGGCTCACTTGACGACACTTTTTCAATCGTGTTGTTCTTAACTAATACATAGTAGTTTTTTAAAAGCGTATTGGATTTTCCATCGAAAATATTGACATTTTTAAAAAGAGTTGAATTTGCAGGGGCAGTAGATTGGGCGTATAAGCTGTTTGAGATCAGCATCAAAATCGAAACAGTCAAACTTAAGAAGGATTTCATAACATCTTCCAATGAATGTAATTTGATTAATTAAAGTAATTTACCCAAGCTAATACACGCAAATTTAATGAAGCCGGGGCCCTGAATTGAAGAACCCGAACAAAATTATAGGCGCAAAATTGGCACATTTCTTGCAAATGCCGCCCAAGGAAATACAATCTTGTTAGTTTATAGAAGTAATTTAAAAACCCCAAAAAACGCATAAAAGGGAGCAAAAGATGGCAACCGCAAAAAAAGCAGCAAAAAAGACAGTATCTAAAACCGCCAAAACCGATCATCGTGCAGACCTTGCAGCAAAAACAGCCTCCGTCATCACAGCAGCGATAGCTCAGACCAATAAAACTTGGTCAGGAAAAACTGGTGACGGTAAAGTTACCGTTCATGTTCATATTGGTGATGTCATCATGCTTGGCTTTGATGAAGCTATTGATGCCGAAGAATGGGGCATGCGTGAAAACAATACCGAGATTACCAATGGTAGAAGCACAAAAAGCAAACCCGCCAATTCGAAAGCAAACGCTACCGTTGCCGATCCAGATGCAAATCGTAAAATCTCCAGGGCAGTAAAACTTAAAAAAGGTTCTCTTGAGCTTAATGCCATAGAAAATTCCGAGCCCGCACGCAAAAAAGTGGCGGCAAAAAAATCAGTTAGCACTAAACGCACATCCGCCAAGCGCACTAGAACACCCCGCAAGTAATCTGATTTGGTCAAACCCATTATTTACATAAACTTGCCATCTTGAATCCAATGACAATTTTCAAATCATTTAAGTACGCTTTAGGCCTTTGTGCGCTAGCTCTAGTAGGCTGCACCTCCACCGGAAGCAGCAACTTTAAAGAAATGTCATCGGCCTATCGAGAAGTGGTTGAGCAATATAGCAATGATAATATTTTGCTAAACATTGTTCGCGTTTCACAAAATATGCCGATGAGTTTTCTAGATATTCCATCGGTTGTGGGTTCTGGCGCAGTTACCCAAAATGCCAATTTATCCGCTCAAACATTTACCAACGCACCTGCTTCAGTTCCCGGTTTTTTTAGTGCTGCAAATACTGCCAATGATTCATCAAGCATCACAGCTGGTATTGGACTGTCCGTAAATAACTCCTTCTCATTTACCCAGTCGTCTCTGGACAATAGTTCATTCATGACATCTTTTTATAAAGAAATACCTTTGGATGTATTGGATTTCAAGGGAACGGAGCGACTTAGACCAAAAACCATCGACTACATGTTACTTATCGATACTGTTCAAGGCATTACTTCTGATCGCCAGACAGTTTTAAAAGTGGAAAATGATCCACTCTCTGCAAACTATGACCACTTTCAGGAAGTATTTAAGATCCTCATGGAATTGGGTTTAAGGGTTGAAAAAAGCACAACCAAAACACCAATTGGACCGGCCATCGAGGCGAGCAAAATCGGCCCATCAAGCTTTGGAGATGCCATTATTGATGGTGTTGGTAAAGGCGTATTTTCCATCGACGAAGTCACCAAAGGAAATGTTAAATATTTTCAGGCATCTAAAATTGAATCAGCCTCAAGGTTGTGTATAAACAAATATCGATCACAAGAAATATTTGGCGGCTTACTTAGCCCCAAAAATTACTGTGCCAACTCTGAAAGACTCCCAAAATCAGAAGAACACTTTGGCGACTATTTGTCATGGCTTAAGAAGGAGTACCCCAATGCAAATAATATCGAGCTAAGTTTTAAAATTCGCTCCACTGGAAATGTATTCGACTTCCTTGGAAACATATTGATTGCCCAAACACTCAACCCAAATAAGCAAGTCCTGGTATTTCCAAGCCATAAGGATGTGGACACTAATCTTGCAGCTTATAACAAGCCAACCCCTTTATTAAAGATCTACCGCAACGATTCCAGCGTCCCCGCAGCAACCAAGGTAACTTACAAAGGGGTTACTTACTCCATCGCCGCAAACGACGACTCTCACTCAAAATTAGTAATGGAATATATTTCTACCCTACTAACTTTTGCTAAGGTTCCAGGATCTATACCGCCATCACCAGCGGTTATTGTGAGATAGCAATTTAAACAATACTTAATTGCTCGTAGTCCCTCAGAAAGATTTCAAATAACGCGGGTGAAGCCAATGCTGCTCTTTGAGCGACACTTAACGCAAAGTCAAAATATTCGCTTTTTTTCTTAGTAGACCAACCTACTGGGGGCATTGTCGAAACATCTCTAATATTGGCCAACTTATCGGCTAATTTTATTAATTTAGCCTTATCACTTAAGTTTGGAATGAGTGCTAACTCAGCATGGCGTCTTTGCTCAGAATTTAAGCTCATATCATTGGTGACCTCAGCCACCAGATTGGCAATCGTTTTACCAAAATGCTGCTCTAACTCGCTTAATGTAGTTTGAGTATCCTCAATCGTGTCATGCAAAAGGGCTGCGCAAATAACATCTACGTCAGTAATACGCCCCTCTTCAGTCAAAATTGAGGCCAACTCTAGGGGGTGATTTATATAAGGCGTTTCCTCAACATCACCCCTCCTTTGCATGCGATGTTTTTCCCCGGCAAAATATGCCGCCTTAATCAATAGCGTGACATCATTAATTTGTGATTTCATATTGCCGACCGCTTCTAAACCAACCCTAGAAAATATTAAGCTTGTTTTGATGACATTTGCACATTGTAATTACATATGTTTTCTAATACCATCATATGAAATCCCGTTAGTTTCACCAAATCTTCATTTGGAACTAATACACTAAATCAATTTACTCTCTTTGGCTTTTCTCAACCCTTACTCCAAATGAATACTGCAATCAAATTTGAAGTCTTACCTTCCAAAATTAGAAAAAATAAAGTCTTAAGTTCTAAGAAAATTTATATAGTGCAAGATGAGGTCCGAGTTCTCAAAAATATTAAACTCACCGCACAAGATGGCGTAAAAATCTATTTGGTAAATGGGGTTTATAAAAATAGCTGCCTCAAAAGATCGGTCTTAATTTTTGACCAGGGATCAAAATTATCTGCAAAAAAACTCCATTTGTGCGCGGCAGATGCTAATTTCAAGCCAATTAAATTTGCCGACAACGGTGGTCTTTGGTTTATAGGCAATTATGCCAACGCAAGCAAAGACGGCGTTGATATCAAAGTTAATCGCAAAAACCCTCTCTCTTTCTTTTCTGCGGACTTGATAAGTGCAAAGTATCTAGGTCGCAAAGATCAATATATTAGCCCAAAGACCGGAAATCTCATTGATACCGGTGATGATGTTGATGCTATTTCCATTCTTGGGGTCGGCCCCTCTGAATGGGCAATTAACTCACTTAAGTCCCACCACTCTGCTGATGATGGAATAGACTGCAATAATTCTCATGTTCGCCTATTAAATCTTGAAGTCATCAATCCTACAGAAGATGGAGTTAATTTAAGCAGCAGCCGACTCGAAGTTCATCGGAGCCTCACCCTTGATGTAACAAAGAATAAGGCTCGAGATCGCGATCTGATCGACATGGAGACTGATGATGGAGCGTCCTACCTTGAGCTTTACTCAGGTTGTCGAGTAAAAATTAGAGGCGTGTTTGGAGACGAGGTAAACCTTAGCTCCTTTGAGATGCCAAAGCCAATCACCAAGGCAGATAATGAAAGATCATATCGCTATGAAGGTAAGCTCAAAAAAGCAGCTTTAATTTACTCAATAGATCAAGACTAATATTTTTTAATTTATGAGCTATCACATCCATGACAGCATTGCGTATCTCAAAAGATACTTAAGTAAGTTTTTTGTTAAAGAGTTACACGGCTTTACCCATACCGTTAAGTTCTATTTAATACCCGGAATTCTTGGTGCTATAGGTATTATTTCCCTGATATTCTTTATAAGCCCTTTGCCACCTAAAGTAAGCTATATTGCGACGGGACAAGAAGGCTCATCCTACGAGTCTATTTCAGCTAGACTCCAACAACAATTTGCCAGAAATGGTTTAAGCCTCCAGCTTGAGCGTACTTCAGGCTTAGGTGAAGGCCTAAATCGATTAGATAGTGACGCCTCAAAAATATCAGCAAGCTTTTTAACGGCTGGGGTTGCAAGTTCTGAGCAATATCCCAATCTCGTATCTCTTGGGAGCATTCAATATGCTCCAATATGGATTTTTTACAAGGGTGAAAAAGTCCAAACGAATGATCCCTTTGAATATTTTTCAAACAAAAAGATTGCAATTGGCCCTGCAAATAACATCACAAACAAGATCTTTAGAAGGCTCTTCGAACTAAACCAAAAAAAATCACCTTCAACCGCTAATTTTATTGAAGTACCTTCAAAAGAGGGTGTCAATTTATTTGTAGATGGAAAGATTGATGCCATTTTTATAGTCGACGACTATAACTCTGAAAACATTCAAAGAATTCTTGC
>Ga0316224_1002289_pt1 | contig 18158 bp, 13 predicted proteins | sample TBH18013metaG_FD_206254 | JGI IMG/M metagenome (GOLD analysis project Ga0316224, IMG submission 206254) | Freshwater microbial communities from Trout Bog Lake, Wisconsin, USA - TBH18013 | ecosystem: Environmental > Aquatic > Freshwater > Lake > Hypolimnion/Profundal zone | place: USA: Wisconsin... | reverse complement strand
AGACGGCGGTCGCTTGCATGGTGAGCCAGCCCTCATGATCTTGCGCCCAAACGGCATAGGTCTTTCCGGATGGGTCGCGTTGTAGATCTGGCAGGGCGCCGATATGAAAAGGATGGGTGTCAAAGGCGGGGCGAATGGCGCGAAACTCAAAATGCTTGAGATGGCAGCCCGGTATATTTTGGCGCAGCAAATCCACCAACAATGTCGCTAATAAGGGGCCGTGCACAACTAATCCAGGGTAGCCTTCAATCTCGGTTGCATATGGCCGATCATAATGAATGCGATGACCGTTAAAGGTTAACGCAGAGTACCGAAATAGCAGAACATCGTTTGGAGTAATGGTTTTGAGCCACTGAGCATTACTGGGTGCGGCAATTGGGGTGGCTGGTGTATCGTCCGGCCGGGGTGCATCGCGGTACACAATATCATGCTCTTCGATTAAGGCTAAACCTGAGTCGCCTGAAATTTGATGATTTACCAAGACAAAGAGTAAATCGCCAGCACGACCAGACTTGTGAGTAATGGATTGGATGGTAGATTTGCGGGTGATGTTCTCCCCAACACTTAGTGGCGCAATCCAATCCAGTCTGCTACCGGCCCACATGCGTCGCGGCAAGGGCACAGGTGGCATAAAGCCACCACGCTGAGGATGTCCATCTAGTCCGATTTCAGACTGACGTGCATGAGGGAGAAAGTAGAGCCAGTGCCATAGTTCTGGGAGTTTGCAGCCCTTGATGGGAAGCCAATCAGGGTGATCTAGTGTGGCTGATAAAGCCCGCATAGGCGCTGCAGTCACCACGTCCTCGGCCGATTCCGATTTGCCGAGCCATTGCTGAAGATGCTCAAGGGTTTGGGGGTCAATGCGCATATTGCCCATTATGCCAATCCGATTAGATCGGTGCTAGGCCGCTTGCCAGATGCCATAGCAATCCAGCCATTCCGCTTGCGAGCAAAACGCTGATCACACCTTTCTGGTACTTAAAGAGAGCTAGAGAGGCCATTAAGCAGATGAAGATGGCGCTCCAGGAGATCTGCCCAGAAAAGCCCCGCGGAACAAAGACATGATAGGCAAAAAATAAGCCCAAATTTACAATTACGCCGACAACAGCCGCGCTAATTGCTGTTAATGGTGCGGCCAATGCTGGCTTGCCATGGCTTGATTCGATCAGGGGGCCGCCCACCAGGATAAAAAGAAAGGAGGGTAAAAAAGTAAACCAGGTGGCAATCGTTGCGCCGAGTACACCAAACCAGAATGGATGGTTATTGGCTATCAGGTGCTGGGTATATCCCGCAAGAAAGCCAACAAAAGTGACAATCATGATCAGTGGGCCGGGGGTGGTTTCCCCTAAGGCTAGTCCATCCATCATTTGAATGGTGCTGAGCCAGTGAAAGTGATCTACAGCCCCTTGATAGACGTAGGGCAGGACGGCATATGCACCCCCAAACGTTAAGAATGCTGCTTTGGTAAAAAACCAAGCTAGCTCAGGGTAGAGCGTCTCCCAGCCAAAAATTGCAATCAGACTACCCAGTGGGATAAGCCAACAGGATAAGAGTAATACGCCCTGAGTAACCATTTTCTTTTGGCTAAATTGCGTATGTTCGGGCCTTGGAGAGTGATCATCAAAAAAGGCTTCCCCTGGAGCGTCGGGATGACTTCCAGATGAATTGCTGGGAGGTGAGAAGTGTTCTGGGTGATATTGATTTCCCCAGACTCCGACACAGGCTGCAATCAGTACGATGACTGGGAAGGGTAGGTTGAGCAGAAAGATTGCTAGGAATGACCCCAATGCAATTGATTTCAAAATGGGGTTGTAAAGGGTCCGCTTGCCGATGCGCATTCCAGCATGCAGCACAATGGCAGTAATCGCGGGTTTGATACCAAAAAAGATAGCAGCAATCCAGGGGATCTGGCCGAAGGTAATGTAGATCCAAGCCAAGCCAATGAAGCTAAAAAAGGATGGCAAGATAAAAAGCGATCCAGCTAGCACCCCGCCCATACTCCGGTGCATCAGCCAGCCAATATAGGTAACGAGTTGTTGTGCCTCTGGTCCCGGCAGGATCATGCAATAGTTGAGCGCATGAAAAAAGCGCCGCTCAGAAATCCAGCGACGCTTTTCAACTAATTCTTGGTGTAGCACGGCGATTTGCCCTGCGGGACCACCAAAACTAATCAATCCAAGCTTGGCCCAAAATTTCAGGGCTTCGCTTAGCGGAATACTCAAACTTCTTCCATTCCGCCAACTACTTGGCTAAAGCCGTTATCCACATAAATGATTTCGGCGGTGATGCCGTTAGCCAAATCAGACAGCAGGAAAGAGGCGGTGTTGCCGACATCATCGATCGTCACGTTGCGGCGCAGTGGAGCGGTGGCTTCTACGGCTTCTAGGATTTTTCCAAATCCCTTGATGCCAGAGGCAGCTAAGGTTTTGATCGGGCCTGCAGAGATGCCATTTACTCGAATCCCTTTGGGCCCAACAGAGCCGGCTAGGTAACGCACCGATGCCTCTAAAGAGGCTTTGGCCAGGCCCATAGTGTTGTAGTTGGGAACATTGCGCAAAGAGCCCAAATAAGACAAAGTCAGCAGTGAGGATTTATCGCGCAACATCGGCAATGCTTCTTTGGCCATCGCTGGAAAGCTGTAGGCGGAAATGTCATGGGCAATTCTGAAGGCTTCGCGACTCAGGCCTTCTAAGAAATCCCCGGCAATGGCTTCGCGCGGAGCAAAACCAATCGCATGGACAAAGCCGTCGAATTGAGGCCATGTTTTTGCTAAATCCCTAAAAAGGGCGCTAATTTGCTCATCGCTGCCAACATCGCAGTCAAAAATGAGCTCAGAGTTGAATTCTTTGGCGAAATCAACAATGCGGTCTTTAAAGCGTTCGCCAACATAGGTAAAGGCGAGTTCAGCCCCCTCCCGATGGCATGCTTTGGCGATGCCGTAGGCAATCGAGCGGTTGGAGAGTAGGCCGGTAATGAGAATTTTTTTGCCAGCGAGAAAGCCCATAATGTGTCCTTTGCTTCAATTTAGTTTTGCTATCTACAATTGTTGCATATATGGCTACTTCTACCCTTATTCGCTCAACCTTGGCATTTGCGCTATTGCTCATTCTCAATGGGGTAGGTTTGGGGTCGGCTCAGGCATCTCAAGGTATTGCCCAGTATGGAAAACCAAAATATCCCGATGGGTTTGGCCATTTTGACTATGTGAACCCTCATGCCCCTCGTGGCGGGACGTTAACCTTGCCCAACCCAGGTCAGCGCACTAGTTTTGATAAGTTCAACCCATTTACCTTACGCGGAGTGACTGCTCCTGGTATTGAATTGATGTTTGAGTCTTTGGCAGAGGGTAGTGCGGATGAGGTGTCTAGTGTGTATGGGTTGCTCGCGGATGATATTCAGCTGGCGGCCGATAGAAAGTCTGTAACCTTTCATATTCGTCCAGAAGCAACATTTTCAGATGGTTCGCCAGTATTGGCTGCGGATGTGAAATACAGCTTTGACATGTTGATGAGTAGTCAAGCTCACCCACGCTATAAAACCATGTACGCGGATGTGAAGGACGCTGTGGTGCTCTCGGCGCGGGAGGTTCGATTCGATTTCAAGAATCACAATGCCGAATTGCCCATCATGGTGGCGACATTGCCAATTTTTTCGCGTAATTGGGGCAAAAAAGCAGACGGCTCGATGACCCCCTTTGATCAATTGGCGTTTGAAGCGCCAATTGGTAGTGGGCCCTACATCATTGAATCATTTAAGGCGGGTAAGTCTATTGTCTTTAAGCGCAATCCAAACTATTGGGCCGACCACTTAAGTAAGCCATTGAATGTGCGGGTGGGGTTTTATAACTTCGAGCGGATTTTGTATAAGTTGTACAGTGATGATGCCGTTCGTCTTGAGGCATTTAAAGCAGGTGAGTTTGATGCTTTAGTGGAGTACCGCGCCAAAATTTGGGCAAAGGGTTATGTTGGCTCTAAGTTTAATGATGGAACCTTGCTGAAGAAGGCATTTTTAAATCATAACGGTGCAGGCATGCAGGGTTTTGCGATGAATTTGCGTCGACCGATTTTTCAAGACCCTCGGGTGCGAGAAGCGTTGGGGTATGCCCTGGATTTTGAGTGGCTAAATCGTCAACTCTTTTTTGATCAGTACAGTCGCATCAATAGTTATTTCACAAATAGTGATTTGAGTGCGAACTTTGATGGGCCTCATATGCCAACGGATGCCGAGTTACGGTTGCTTAAGTCATTAAAGGAAAAATATCCTCAATGGGTGCCCGATGCAGTGTTTGGCCCCATGCCGGCTGCACCCTCGACGGCGCCTCCAGATAGTCTGCGCCAAAACCTGCGTAAAGCGCGGGCCTTGTTAGCCCAGGCTGGATGGCAGTATCGAGATGGCGCTTTGCGCAATATTCGTGGTGAGCCATTTCGTTTTGAAATGGTGGAGGATGGCCCATTTTTCTTAAGGGTGATTTCTGCTTATGTGCGCAATCTTGAAAAATTGGGTATTCAGGTAGACGTCAGAACGAGTGACTTTGCACTTCATCAGAAGCGGATGGATGATTACGATTTTGATATGACGACCATCCGTTTTCCGGATTCTCAAAATCCCGGAAACGAGTTATGGGATCGATTTGGTAGCCAGGCCGCCAAAGAAAAGGGGTCGGATAACGTGATTGGGATTCAGTCCCCCGTAGTAGATGCTTTGGTCAATGAAATTACCAAAGCGGAAAATCGGGAGCAGTTGCGTGCTGCCAGCAGAGCATTGGATCGGGTTTTGTGGAATAGCCATTACGTGATTCCGCAGTGGTACAACCCCACCCATCGCATTGCCTTTCGTAAGGAAATGCACTACCCAGATCCACCGCTGTATTACTCCGCAGAGCCTTGGGTGTTGCAAAACTGGTGGAAAGAGGAATCTCAATAATGAACAGTCAAATGGGTGCGTATATCGTAAAGCGCCTACTCCTCATGATTCCCACTCTATTGGGTGTTTTAACCTTGACTTTTGCGGTTGTGCAATTTGTTCCCGGAGGTCCAGTAGAGCAGATGGTGTTGGAGTTAAAGGGGAAGGGTGGTGCCGCGGTTGGCGGTTCAGAATCTTCTGGTGGTGGAAGCGCCTATCGTGGGCGGCAGGGCATTGATGCCGAACGTCTCGCGCAAGTGAAAGCGCTGTATGGTTTTGATAAGCCCCCAATTGAACGCTACTTTATGATGCTCAGTCGTTTCGCCCGTTTTGATTTGGGCGAAAGTTACTACCAGCATGAAAGTGTTTGGCGTCTAGTGATCTCAAAGTTGCCCGTGTCCATCAGCATTGGCCTATGGACCTTTTTCTTAACCTACCTAGTCTCGATCCCGTTGGGTATTGCAAAGGCAGTACGCGAAGGTTCTCGATTTGATGCCATTACCAGTACGATGATCTTAGTGGGATATGCCATCCCCGGTTTTGTATTGGGGGTGCTGTTGCTGGTTATTTTTGGGGGCGGTAGTTTTTTGCAGATCTTCCCTTTGCGAGGCCTAACCTCTGATAACTGGAGTGACCTTAGCCTCTTGGGCAAGGTGATGGACTACCTGTGGCACTTGGTATTGCCAATTACTGCATCGGTTCTTGGTAGTTTTGCGGTAGTGACCATGCTCACAAAGAATTCTTTCTTGGAAGAAATTCGTAAGCAGTATGTATTGACGGCAAGAGCTAAGGGTCTCACTGAAAAGCAGGTGCTATGGAAGCATGTCTTTCGCAATGCATTGTTGCCTTTAGTAACTGGATTTCCAGCGGCGTTTATTGGTGCCTTTTTTACAGGCTCTTTGCTAATTGAAACCTTATTTTCTTTAGATGGCTTGGGATTGCTTTCCTATGAGTCAGTCATGCGGCGCGACTATCCGGTTGTGTTGGGCACTTTATATTTATTTACCTTGATTGGTTTGTTTACGCGTTTAATTTCAGATTTGTGTTACGTCTATGTTGACCCTCGCATTCAGTTTGGCGCAGGAGGTGGGTCGTGAGTCGTTGGCAGCGCTTTAAGAAGAATCGCATGGGCTACATTAGCCTTTGGATCTTTATGGTTTTCTTTGGCCTGAGTCTATGTGCAGAATTAATCGCCAATGACAAACCGTTGGTCGTGCGCTACCAGGGGCATGTTTATTTTCCGATTGTGCAAAGTCAGCCTGAAACGGTTTTTGGTGGTGACTTTGAAACCCCTACTGATTTTTTGGATCCGGATATTCGCCGCAATATTACGACCAATGGAAACTGGGCAATTTACCCCATGATTCCCTACAGCTTTGAGACTCTCAATTATTTCTCACAAGTCCCCAACCCTGCTCCACCTTCAGCCGAAAATTGGTTGGGAACCGATGATCGGGGACGCGATGTACTGTCCCGTTTAATTTACGGATTTCGACTTTCGATTTTATTTGGCCTGGCCCTAACAATTGTCGGTGTTGGTGTGGGGATTGTGACCGGCTCGCTGATGGGTTTTTTTGGTGGCAAATTTGATTTAATCTCGCAGCGCTTTATTGAGATTTGGTCGGCAATGCCAGAGCTCTATCTGTTAATTATCTTTGCATCCATTTTTAACCCCAGCGTTATTTTGCTAGTCATTCTTTTGGCGGCATTTGGGTGGATGGGTTTATCTGACTATGTGAGGGCAGAGTTTTATCGAAACCGTGCCTTAGAATACGTGCGCGCCGCAAAGGCGCTGGGCTTAAGTAATACGCAAATTATGTGTCGCCATATCTTGCCCAATAGCTTGACCCCGGTAATTACTTTTTTACCGTTCCGGATGAGCGCTGCCATTTTGTCATTAACCAGCTTAGATTTTTTGGGGTTGGGCGTGCCTCCTGGTACACCGAGTTTGGGTGAGCTGCTATCTCAAGGAAAGGACAACTTAGATGCTTGGTGGATTTCCTTATCGACCTTTGTCGTGTTGGTGTCCACCTTGTTGTTGCTCACATTTATGGGTGAGGCCCTGCGTGATGCTTTCGACTCGCGCAAGTCCAGTGGCTACAGCGGAGGTCGGCCATGATTGGTAATCAGTCATCCTTATTGCGCTATGAAGATTTGTGCATTTCATTTGGATCTGGTCGTCGTGAAAAGTTTGCTGTTAGCCACCTGAATTTCGAAATTGGTATTGGCGAACGCTTAGCGCTAGTGGGGGAGTCTGGTTCTGGAAAAACATTAACTGCACTTGCGCCACTGCGCCTAGAGCCAGAAGGGGCGAAGGTGAGCGGGCGTATTCTGTGGAGCGGAAGGGAAGAGAGGGATGCGCCGATTGACCTCTTATCTTTGCCAATCGAGCGGATTCGCCAGATTCGTGGCCGTGAAATTGCCATGGTGTTTCAAGAGCCGATGACAGCCCTGAACCCGCTATTTACAGTGGGAAATCAAATTGTAGAAGCGGTCCAGATTGATCAGCCCTTGATTTCGAAAGCAGAAGGTATTTCAGTTGCGATTGAGTTACTGAAAAAGACGGGGATTCCTGAGCCGGAAAGCCGTTTTCATTCCTATCCACATCAACTCTCCGGAGGTCAGCGGCAGCGCGCAATGATTGCGATGGCTTTGGCATGCAAGCCACGGTTGTTGATTGCGGATGAGCCCACCACTGCATTGGATGTGAGTTTACGCTTGCAAATTTTAGATTTACTGAAAGACCTGCAGGCTGAAGCAAAAGATCATGGTGGCATGGGAATCTTATTGATTACGCATGATTTGAATATGGTTAGGCATTTTGCTAATCGTGTAGCAGTGTTAAATCAAGGGGTTTTGATGGAAGCTGGCAGTACCAAACAGGTCTTCGAGCATCCAGAAAATGCTTATACCCAAACCCTTGTGAACAGTCAGCCAGTCCGTACAATTGCCCCGGTGCTCCCATTGGCCCCAGTATTGCTCAAGGCAGATGCGCTATCTGTTGCTTACCCAAACGCTCAATCGCTTTCTTGGTTTAAGAAGGCTTTGCCGATCAAGGTATTGCGCAAAGTGAGCTTTGCATTAAAGCAAGGCCAAACGATTGGAGTGATTGGTGAATCTGGCTCTGGCAAGACTACCTTGGGCATGGCGGTGCTAGGTTTATTGGGTGACTCCAGCGCATTCGTGACTGGTGAGGTCAATGTGCTTGGTCAAGATTGGCGAAGCCTGAAGCCTGCGCAGCGGCGTGCGATGCGTTCTAGCTTGCAGGTGATCTTTCAGGATCCTTTTGGTTCGCTTTCCCCGCGTATGACAATTCAACAGATCATTGCCGAGGGTTTAGATATCCACTATCCAAGCCTTACGGATGCTGAGCGTCAGAATCGAATATTGGATATCTTGCGTGAAGTGGGTCTTGAGCGCGCCACGCTCTCTCGTTATCCACATGAGTTTTCTGGTGGACAGCGGCAGCGAATCGCCATTGCTCGGGCATTGATTTTGCGGCCGCAAATCTTGGTGCTTGACGAACCAACATCAGCGTTGGACGTTACTATTCAGAAACAAATATTGGCCCTCTTGAGTGAGTTACAGAAAAAATACAACTTGGCATATTTGATGATTAGTCATGATTTAGCAGTGATTCGGGCCATGTCTCATGAGGTCATGGTTTTAAAAGGGGGGCGCGTAGTGGAGTTTGGAGATACCGAAACCCTGATTCAACACCCTCGCCAGGCCTATACCAAGGAGCTGTTTTCTGCCGCTGAAATCGCATAAAAGATCTCTAGAGTGAAGGGTGTTTAAAGGCCCAATTTGGTGCATTCCCGGGGACTTTTTTCAGAATATACATACAATACAAGCACTTACAGCTATCCTATATGCTTGGTGAAATCTTTCTTATTTGGTAAACTGAACCGATGTCAGTTAAAAAAGCGCTGCAACAACCTCGAGCCATGGCGTTAGGGCAACTTTGCCTAAGCGTTTTATTGGCCACCGTTATCTCTCAGGCTTACGCCTTGGATGCCGCTCCCGACCCTGCGGTCGAGTCCGCTACGCCAAAGGAGAGCATCTTTCAGGCGGGTAAATCCTACTTCGCTCGAGTTTCCGATCGCCTCATGGATTCTGTCTCTGGCAAGCCAGATGAATTGATTAACCGCGCTATGGAGGCCATTGGAGTACGGTATCGCTGGGATGCCGAGTTACCTCAGACTGGCTTGGATGGCAGTAGTTTTGTTGGTTATGTATTCAAAGATAAGCTGGGTTTCTTATTGCCGCAAAAATCTACTCAGATGAGTCATGTGGGAAGGCCTGTGAGCCGCGATGAATTGCAGCCAGGCGATCTCGTGTTTTTTAATACCATGCGTTTAACGTTTTCTCACGTTGGCATTTATGTTGGTGATAACAAGTTCATCCATTCTCCATCCAAGGGCGCAAGTGTGCGGGTGGACGATCTTGGAAGTCTTTACTGGGATAAGCGCTTTGATGGTGCTCGTCGTTTAGACAATACCGATAATTTGGGTGATGCTGATCGTCAAGAGTTGCTCAATCAGGTAAATACCATCAAGCGTGGATCCGATAGTCTTTAAGTAGTCCGGCCCATTGGATTGTGTGGCGCTTACCCTTTGATTTTTTCTCGAATTAGTGCCATTTGTTCTTGCGCGGCTATTTCGCCGGCCAAGATTGCGGCATTTCGGGATTTGAAATCACCACTACTCATTTGTTTGAGTTGCGGCTGAATCACGATGTCAGCGGTCTTGAGTTCAAACTGATTAATGCTTCGTTGCATGATCGAAATAGTTTGCTCCAAAACTCCAAAGGTGCCGGTTGCATCTTGATGAACCGGCTCGGAAGAAATATTTACGGCAATCACGAGGGTTGCACCCATTTGTCTTGCATAGCTAACCGGCACCGGGGCTACGAGACCTCCGTCGACATACTCCTTCCCGCTGATGACTGCGGGCTGGAAAATTCCCGGAACACTACAAGAGGCGCGTACAGCTAAACCAGTGTTTCCAGTTCGAAAGAGGATGCCTTTACCGGATTGAAGTTCGGTTGCCACAATGCCGAGTGGAATGCGCATTTGTTCTATGGTTTTATTCTGCACTTCACGGTTAACCATGGCTTGCAAAGCATTCCCTTTAATTAATCCCCCAAAGCGTCCTGAAAATGGCAAACCCCAGTCGGCAATGGTTGCCTCATCCAATTGGAGGGCGATGCGGTGGAGATCGTTGCCTGTTGCGCCAGCGGCGTATAGGGCGGCAATCACGCTCCCAGCACTGCTCCCAACCACCATATCCGGATGGATTCCCTGTGCCTCAAGCGCCTTGATTACGCCAACGTGCGCAAATCCCCTGGCTGCACCGGCACCAAGAGCAAGGGCGACAACAGGCTTGCGGGTCGTAAATGTGCTGCAGGCGCTTAAACTGCTGCCTATCGCTAGTGCGCCAAATCCCACCCCAAAGCCTAAGAATTGGCGTCGATTAGATCGTTTTTGGGCTGGGAGAGGGTTTTTGGTGTCAAATGGGTCCATATGGCTATTGTATTGAGCCTACCTTATAATGGCGCGATGGTGAACGAAAAGGATTTCGTTTAGGCACAAGTGGGTCTTCTAATCGCATTGCAGGGACCCCCTTCTGAGCAGTAGCTAGAGAACACCAAAACCCATTACTGAACACCTTTTTAAAGACTACTCAGGAGATTCCTGATAGCCGAATTTTTATGGACGATCACAACAAGCGCGTCATTGAAACAGCCCTCCTGTGCGCACAGGAGCCACTTACTGTTGCTGATCTCACCCGCCTTTTTGCAGAAGATATAGCCTCTGCGGATATTGAAGAAATGCTTCAAATTCTTCAACATGAGTGGGATGAGAAGGGTATGGAGCTGGTTCATATCGCTACTGGCTGGCGCTTTCAGAGTCGTCTTTCTATGCGTGAATATTTGGATCGCTTGACCCCAGAAAAACCACCACGGTATTCGCGCGCAGTCATGGAGACCTTAGCCATCATCGCCTACCGCCAACCTGTTACGCGTGGCGAGATTGAAGAGATTCGCGGCGTTGCTGTAAGTAGCAATGTGATGAAGCAGCTGGAGGATCGTGGTTGGGTGGAAGTGATTGGCCACAAAGAGACTGTTGGTCGCCCCGGCTTGTATGCCACTACTAAACAATTCTTAGATGATTTAAGCCTTACCAATTTACAGAGCTTGCCAATGCTGGAAGATGCGGCGCCGATGGCGGCTGCTGAGCAACTTGGTCAGGCTGTGATTCAATTTGATCCTGAAACTGCTACGGTAGAAACCGTAGTGACAATCAGCGAAGAAGTGGTTGAAGAGGTTTCTGAAGACGCCATTGAAGTCCTTACTCCTGAGTCTGATTCTCAAGCAGACGAAACAACATAATTATTAATGACAAGCACCAACGATAACGATTCATCCCCAATAGTTCCTTCATCTGCGACCCCCAGTGGGGAAGGCGCCAAGGCTGATGGCCGGGAAGGTGGCGAGCGTCGCCCCCGTCGCGCTGGCAAGCACCCTTTTAATAAAAAACGCCCCTTTAATAAGGACAAGCCACGCCGAGAGGGCGGGGATGTGGCTGGTCGCGAAGGGCAACACTCTTCATCCAAGCAGGCGCCAAATGCCGCCGAAAGCGAAGCCTTATTTGCCGCCGTAGTGTCTGGTGAGTTTGATGCTGCGCTCGATGCCCCAGAGGCTGTTGAGACGCCGAATCCTGATGGTCCGAATGAGAATGAGATCTCTCATCAGACTGGCGCAGAGCGTCGAGCTCAACGTGTTCGTCATGATGATGACGCGGATGCGCCCACTGAAGATGAGATGAGTAGTCTGCAATTTGCAAATGTAGATGATTTACCGTTGAGTCTGCGTGATGAAGTCTGGTCTGATTTGGATGGACTGGACGATGATGTAGATGATGAAGACACTGTTAAGCTTCATAAGGTATTGGCGGATGTTGGAATGGGTTCGCGCCGAGACATGGAAGACTTAATCATTCAGGGGCGTGTATCGGTTAATGGTCTGCCAGCACACATTGGCCAACGTATTGGTCCAACTGATCAAGTGCGCATTAATGGTAAGCAGGTTCATCGCAAGATTCAGACCAAGCCTCCGCGCGTTATTTTGTATCACAAGCCTGCCGGTGAGATCGTGAGTCAATCGGATCCCGAGGGCCGTCCGACCGTATTTGATCGTTTGCCAAAACCGCGCCAAGGTCGCTGGATTGCTGTGGGTAGATTGGATTTCAATACAGAGGGGCTGTTGTTATTTACAACCTCTGGTGAGTTGGCAAATCGCTTGATGCATCCGCGTTACGGTATTGAACGCGAGTACGCAGTCCGTATTTTGGGCGAATTGAGTCAAGAAAATACTGCGCAACTAAAGAGTGGCATTCAGCTGGATGACGGTCAAGCACGGTTTCTGCGTTTGGCAATGGGTGGTGGTGATGGTGCAAACCGTTGGTATCACGTAGCACTGACGGAAGGCCGTAACCGCGAAGTGCGTCGCATGTTTGAGGCGGTCGGGCATACCGTTTCTCGCTTGATTCGTACTCGCTACGGGATGTTCTTGCTCCCTCCGCGTTTACGTCGGGGTAAGTGGGAAGAGGTTTCTTCGGAAGGGGTTGCAAGCCTGATGAAGTCTGCAGGTCTGAAAGTGCCTCAAGCACAAGATAAAGGCCGGTCGTCTGGTGGTAGTCCTCACGGTCGTGATCGTCATGCGGGTGCTGCTGGAGGGGATTTTCAGCCAGATCCGATGCAAACTTCTGTGTCTTACTGGGGCTCCAAGGATGCTTTAACAATGGCTAGCGGTCATCACGGCCTAACGCATCAAGGTCGCGGGGGTAAACCTGGGTCCGGCGGTGCGGGTGGTGGTTCTGGGGATGGGCGCGGCCCATTCCGGGGTCGCACTCAGGGCGGTAGACCGGGTCAGGCTCCTGGACAAGGTGCTCAGGGGCAGAACCGCAATAAAGCCAAAAAAGTTCACCATGGCCAGTCCGCTTTTGTAACAGCGGCGCCTCAAAGCCCGGGTAATGGCCCTAAGCGTGGTGCACCAAAAGGGCGCAAACCCTTCAATAAAGGCCCTCGCAAACCTCGTAATCCAGGTGAAAGCTTCTGATTTGTATTGGTTTTCCCTTAAATCGGCTATAATTTTGGTCTTGCAGCACAGTTTTGCTGCTTTTGGTTATCACCGACTGATGTTGCGATCAACGTAAGTCGGCCTGTTCTGAATTTGAGGATATGGGCTTTGAAGCCCATTTTTTTTTGCCAATTTGGTGCGAAGGGGTGCTGTGAAGGATCAGCAGGTTATTTCTGCGGAGTTAGAAAACTTAGGCTACGTGCTGGTGGATATCGAGCGCGAAGCAGGGGGTTTGCTGCGCGTCACCATTGAAAACCCTGACTATGAGCGTTTGATTACGGTGGTTGATTGCGAGAAGGTCAGCCATCAATTGAGTTACACCTTGCCAGTTGAGAACATTCCATACGAACGCTTGGAGATTTCATCCCCGGGCCTCGATCGCCCTCTGAAAACAGCGGCAGATTTTGAGCGATTTGCTGGCATGGAAGTAGATATGAAGTTGCGAGTGGCTGTTGGCAATCGCAAGAATTTTCGTGGTGTGTTGCAAGGTTTGCTGAGTGGTGAGTTGAACTCGCCAGATGCGAAATTTGGTTTGGTATTTGAGGGTGCCGATGGTGCCGAGTCTCAATTGGAGTTTTCATTAGCCGAGGTCGATAAGACTCGGTTGGTCCCTGTTATTGATTTCAAAGGAAGAAAGTCATGAGCCGAGAAGTTCTCATGTTGGCAGACGCTTTAGCGCGTGAAAAGAACGTTGATCAAGCCATTGTGTTTGAGGCATTGGAAATGGCCTTAGCCTCTGCGACTAAGAAGCGTTATGCAACAGAAGATGTTGACATTCGTGTGTCGATTGATCGCGAAACTGGTGAGTATGAAACATTCCGCCGTTGGTTGGTGGTTCCAGATGAGGCGGGTCTTCAAGAGCCGGATAAGGAAATTTTGCACTTTGAGGCTCAGGAACAATTTCCAGATATGGAAGTGGGCGAATACATTGAAGAGCAAATCGAATCTTTGGCTTTCGGGCGGATTGGCGCACAGGCAGCCAAGCAAGTAATTTTGCAACGTATTCGTGATGCGGAGCGTGAGCAAATCCTCAATGATTATCTTGAGCGTGGCGAAAAAGTGATGACTGGTACGGTCAAACGTGCCGATAAGAATGGTTTGATTATTGAATCTGGGCGTGTCGAAGCTTTGTTGCGTCGCGATCAAATGATTCCGAAAGAAAATTTGCGCTCAGGTGATCGTGTACGCGCTTACATCCTGAAAGTAGATCGCGAAGCGCGCGGTCCGCAAATCGAGTTGTCCCGCACCTGCCCTGAATTCTTGATCAAGTTATTTGAGAATGAAGTTCCGGAGATGGAGCAGGGATTACTAGAGATCAAGGGCGCTGCCCGTGACCCTGGGATTCGCGCAAAAATTGCAGTCATTACCTACGATAAACGCATTGATCCAATTGGCACCTGTGTGGGTGTTCGCGGTACCCGTGTAACGGCAGTTCGCAATGAAGTTGCGGGCGAAGCGGTCGATATCGTATTGTGGTCTGAAGATCCAGCACAATTTGTGATTGGTGCTTTGGCTCCAGCGCAAGTTTCCTCCATCGTGGTTGATGAAGAACGTCATGCTATGGATGTGGTGGTTGATGAAGAGAACTTGGCGATTGCGATTGGCCGTAGCGGTCAAAACGTGCGCTTGGCCAGTGAATTAACTGGTTGGCAAATCAACATCATGACCCCTGAAGAGTCTGCCGAAAAAACTGAAAAAGAAGTAGCGTCTGTTCGCCAATTGTTTATGGACAAATTGGATGTCGACCAAGAAGTGGCCGACATTCTGATTGAAGAAGGCTTCAACACTCTGGAAGAGGTGGCTTATGTACCACTTTCTGAAATGCTGGAGATTGATTCTTTTGACGAAGATACCGTAAATGAATTGCGTACTCGCGCTCGCGATTCTTTGTTGACGATGGAGTTGGCAAAAGAAGAGCGTGTTGGCGAGGTGTCGCAAGATTTACGTTCTTTAGATGGAATGACAACCGAATTGATTGCCAAGTTGGCTGACAATCAAGTTCATACCCGTGACGACTTGGCTGAACTGGCTGTTGATGAGCTAGTTGAGGCGACACAAATTGACGAAGAAACTGCGAAAACGCTCATCATGAAAGCGCGCGAACATTGGTTTACTTCATGAGAGGAAGTAGTGCATGGCAACAACAGTAAAAGTACTCGCTAAGGAACTCAAACGAACCTCTGCTGACCTCTTGGAGCAATTAAAGGCGGCAGGGATATCGAAGGACTCTGAAGAAGAGAGCATTACCGAAAAGGACAAGACGGTCCTGCTCGAGCATTTGCAAAAAGAGCACGGTAGCGCGGATAGCGGTAATCGTAAAAAAATTACGTTGATTAAACGTGAAAGTTCAGAAATTCGTCAGGCGGATTCTGCTGGACGTACTCGTACCGTTCAGGTTGAGGTGCGCAAGAAGCGAGTTTTGGTAAAGCGGGGCGAAGAAGCAACCTCAGCGCCAATCGTTGAAGAGGAGCCCGCAAAAGCGGCCGCACCTGCTGCGCCAGCAAAACCGATTCTGTCAGAAGAAGAGTTGGAGAAACGTGCGGCTGAGGCAACTCGTCAAGCGGAATTGTTAGCTCGTCAAGAAGCGGAAATGAAGGCTGCTGAAGAAGCGCGCCAAAAAGAAGTGGCCGCTGCAGCTGCGCCTCCTGCGAAGGAAAAAGAGGAAACGGTTGCTGAAGAGGCTACTGCTGCTGTTGCCGCCGCTGCTGCTGATAAAAAAGTAAAAGCTGAAAAAGCAGCTCAGGATTTGGTTGAAACCAATAAAGCGCAATTGGCGGATATCACCAAGCGTCGTGCTGCTGCTGAAGCAGAGGCATTGGCTATTCGTGACATGATGAGTGCGCCTGCCCGAGTTTTAAAAGCCCCTAGTGAAATTGCCGCTGAAGAAGCGAAGAAAGGGACTTTGCACAAGCCCGCCAAGGCGGAAGGTGCAGATGATAAGAAAAAGGCTCCTGCAAAGGTCGGCGGTAAAACCATTAAGTCCGCCGAGACATCCTCTACATGGCAAGAAGAGGGCGCTAAGAAACCGGGTGGACTCAAAACCCGTGGCGACAGTTCTGGTGGTGCTGGTGGCTGGCGTTCTGGTGGCGGCAGAAAGAAACAGCGCCAAATTGCAGAGGCCAATGTTGATACAAACTTCCAAGTGCCGACTGAGCCGGTAGTGCGTGAGGTGCATGTTCCAGAAACCATTACGGTTGCTGAGCTAGCGCACGCTATGGCGGTCAAGAGTGCTGAAGTTATTAAGCTCTTAATGGGCATGGGCCAGATGGTTACCATTAACCAGGTCCTCGATCAAGATACCGCGATGATCATTGTGGAAGAGATGGGTCATACAGCCCATGCTGCCAAATTAGATGATCCAGATCTAGATTTAGGCACTGCCGGTCATGATGCTGAATTATTGCCGCGCCCACCAGTGGTTACGGTGATGGGTCACGTTGACCATGGTAAGACGTCGTTGCTCGATAAAATTCGAATTGCTAAAGTCGCTTCAGGTGAGGCAGGCGGTATTACTCAACATATTGGCGCATACCATGTAGAAACTCCACGTGGAATGATTACCTTTTTGGATACCCCGGGTCACGAAGCCTTCACGGCAATGCGTGCTCGTGGAGCAAAAGCAACCGATATTGTGATCTTGGTGGTGGCAGCCGATGATGGTGTGATGCCACAAACGAAAGAAGCGATTCACCATGCTATTGCAGCGGGTGTGCCTTTGGTTGTGGCTATTAACAAGATTGACAAGCCAGAAGCTAATCCAGATCGCGTTAAAACAGAGCTGGTAGCAGAACAAGTTGTGCCAGAGGAATACGGCGGCGATGTGCCGTTTATTCCAGTGTCCGCTAAAACTGGCGAGGGCATTGATACCTTATTAGAAAACGTGCTTTTGCAAGCAGAAATTTTGGAGTTGAAGGCTCCAAAAGATGCCCCTGCACAAGGCTTAGTGATTGAAGCGCGCTTAGATAAGGGTCGTGGACCAGTTGCTACAGTATTGGTTCAATCTGGCACCTTGAAGCGTGGTGATATGTTGTTAGCTGGCTCGGCGTTTGGTCGTGTCCGTGCGATGTTGGATGAGAACGGCAAGCCTTGTAATGAAGCGGGCCCATCTATTCCTGTCGAGATTCAAGGTTTATCAGAGGTGCCTGCGGCTGGTGAGTCCGTCCAGGTCGTTCCGGATGAGCGCAAAGCCCGTGAAATTGCACTGTTCCGTCAGGGTAAATTCCGAGATGTGAAGTTGGCTAAACAGCAGGCCGTTAAGCTTGAAACCATGATGGAAAATATGGGCGAAGGCGCGATTGAAGCCAAGCTCTTACCTCTGATCATTAAAGCCGATGTACAAGGCTCTCAAGAGGCCTTGTCACAGTCATTGCTCAAGCTCTCTACGCCTGAAGTGAAGGTGCAAATTGTTCATGCTGGTGTAGGTGGCATTACCGAAACTGACGTCAATTTAGCGGTAGCATCTAAAGCCGTGATTATTGGCTTTAATTCTCGCGCAGATGCAGCGGCGCGTAAGCTGGCTGAAAATAATGGTGTTGATATTCGATATCACAATATTATTTATGACGCTGTCGATGAGGTAAAAGCTGCGTTGAGTGGTATGCTGACGCCCGATAAGAAAGAGGAAATCACCGGTATGGTTGAGATCCGTCAAGTCTTCTTGGTATCTAAAGTCGGCGCCATCGCAGGTTGCTTGGTCTTGGATGGCGTTGTCAAGCGCACCTCAAATGTCCGTCTCTTGCGCGATAACGTTGTTGTTTGGTCTGGTGAGCTCGATTCCCTGAAGCGCTTTAAAGATGATGCAAAAGAAGTGCGCGCCGGTGTTGAGTGCGGCTTGTCATTAAAAGGCTTCAATGACATCAAAGAGGGTGATCAATTAGAGGTATACGAAGTAACGGAAGTTGCTAGAACCCTCTAAGAGCGCTGAACTGAATGCATAAGACTAGCCCTCATCGTAATCAGCGTCTCGCCGATCAAATTCAGCGAGACCTGGCCGAACTGATACCGCGTGAAATGCGCAGTCCCAGTTTGGGCTTGATTACCCTGCAAAGCGTTGAGCTTTCACCGGATTTGGCACACGCCAAAGTATTTTTTACGGTATTGGGTGCCGAGCCTGA
>Ga0316224_1002283_pt1 | contig 18166 bp, 19 predicted proteins | sample TBH18013metaG_FD_206254 | JGI IMG/M metagenome (GOLD analysis project Ga0316224, IMG submission 206254) | Freshwater microbial communities from Trout Bog Lake, Wisconsin, USA - TBH18013 | ecosystem: Environmental > Aquatic > Freshwater > Lake > Hypolimnion/Profundal zone | place: USA: Wisconsin... | reverse complement strand
TAAAGCATTTGTCGTTTGACCGCTTGGCGTGGCAAATTGCCAAAATTGGCCTGCCGATGTGCTGGGGCACGCTGATGTTTGCATTAGTCTATGCGGCGCTGTTGCATTGGGTGATTTCGCCGCTGGGTGCTTCCGTCAATGCTGCACTGGGCATTGGCTTTTCAGCGTTGGAAGGCTTCACATGGCCAGTGTTCTGGGGGTTTTCCATGGGCATCGCCAGTATTGTCGGACGCAGCCTGGGGGCGGGCAATGTCCGCCAAGCCCAAGCGGCAATCCATCTGGGCTTTAAAATTTTGACCGTCATCGGCGTGCTGGTGGCGTGCCTTTTCTATTTTGCCGCACCTTGGCTATGCGGATTCTTCACCAACGATCCGTTAGTTTTGCGCGAAGCCGTGTGTTACGCACAAATATTGGCGTTTTCACAATTGTTCATGGCCTATGAAACCTTGGCGGAAGGCGTGTTGAGCGGTGCAGGCAAGACAGCCACCATTTTTTATTGGTCAGCCCCCCTGAATGCCCTGCGCGTCCCTTTTGGCTGGCTGTTTGCCGTGCACCTAGGTTACGGGGCCGCTGCGGTCTGGTGGGTGGTCAATGCCTCGACCTTGCTTAAAGCAATGGGCAAATGGCGGGCTGTCCGTTCCGGGCGCTGGCAACTATAAATTGCTTCTAGCCGGTTTTAGAGGCCGCTTCGGCCTTTATAGTGCTTTTCAAGACACTATAAAATCATTATAATATGCGGTTCTATAAACAATCCTTGCTTTACCTGCTGCAATCACGCGTTGCCAATGGGAAGGCTTAACCCGAAAGGAAAAATAATGCGGCATTACGAAATCGTCTTTTTAGTCCATCCTGACCAAAGCGCCCAAGTCCCGGGCATGATCGAACGTTACAAATCCAGCATCGAAGGCGCCAATGGCAAAATCCACCGCCTAGAAGACTGGGGCAGAAGACATTTGGCCTACCCCATCAAAAAACTTAACAAAGCACATTATGTGCTGATGAACATTGAATGCGACCAAGCCACGTTGGAAGAGCTGGAAACCGGCTTCCGCTTTAACGATGCCATTTTGCGCAGCCTGACCTTGCTGCAAAAACACCCTGTCACCGAAGTGTCCGCCATTGCCACCGCAACCGCTGAAGAGAATAAGATTGCCGAGTCCAGAGCCAAAGACGCTGCCGCCAAAGAAGCGCTGGCCGCCACCGCAGAAGATGCGGATGACGCCACCGACTTGGACGGCCTTGACGAAGAGCTTGAAGCCAACGACATTATTCCTGAATAACCTTCGACCTATAGGATTTTAAAACATTATGGCCCGTAACATAAAACGCAAAAAAATAAGCCTTGTTGGCAGTGAGTCCGCCAGCCAAATTGATTACAAAGACCTTGATTTGCTGAACGACTACATTACCGAAACCGGTAAAATTGTGCCTAGCCGCATCACTGGCACCAGTGCAAAGAACCAACGTGCGCTGTGTGTAGCCATCAAGCGTGCCCGGTTTATCGCGCTGCTGCCGTTCTGCGACTCACACAAATAAGCACCACAAGAGGCGGGTATGAACTTTTTAGCGGCCTATATCATGAAAGGCAGGATGGAGGCGATGCTTGTGGCCTCTTCACTCGTCCTATTGTCGTTAATCATCTCGCCGATAAGCATTGTAAGTTCCGCCACGGTGGCTTTAGTGACACTCCGCCGTGGGGCTGTTGAGGGTTTGTATGTGTTGGCTTGGTCGGCACTGGCATCGGCAGTCCTAGGTTTTTTCCTGCTGGGCAGCTTCCAGTTCGCCTTGCTGTATGTTGCCATGCTGTGGTTGCCTATCTGGCTTATTTCCATTGTGCTGAGGGAAGGCAGGCATTTGTCATTAGCGGTGGAAATAGCCGTGATGATCGGCTTAGTTGGGGTAGTCGGCGCTTACTTGTTTGTCAGCGACCTGCCCAACGTATGGGTGGCTATCATGACGCAATTTCTGAATGTGGCAGCAGCCAACGCACCTTTGCAGGCGGATCAATTATTGCTGGCCCAGAACAATATTGGCTTATTCTCCCATTACATGACGGGCATGGTGGCTGCCGGGTCTGTTTTCAGCTTGCTGCTTGGTTTGTTTTTAGGCCGCTGGTGGCAAGCCAGCCTATATAACCCTGGTGGCTTCGGGCAAGAATTTTTATCCTTAAGCACCCAGCCACGTTTGGCTGTTGGCACGCTGGCAGTGACGGCTGTTGCTTGGTTCAGTTCGTCGGGCATCGTGTCCGAGATTTTACGCAACGGCTCCATTTTGTTATTGGTACTGTACATTTTTATTGGCTCGGCTGTCGTGCAAGGGTGGTTTGCCGAGCGTAAACTGTCTGCCTTGACCATACCCATGTTTTACCTGACCCTGTTTTTGGTGCCTTACACGGTAGTGCCGGTGGCCTTGATTGGACTGGCGGATGCATGGCTGAACTTACGAACAAAAAAACCCACAATTTAACGCCGACTGGCGACACGCATCGGATTGAATCCGAATTTTAGAGGTATTAAAAATGGAAGTCATTCTTCTCGAAAAAATTGCAAATCTAGGCTGCCTAGGTGACAAAGTCAACATTAAAGCCGGTTACGGTAGAAATTTTTTGATCCCCAAAGGCAAAGCTGTGCCTGCAACCGCCGCTAAAGTGGCTGAATTTGAAGTGCGCCGCGCTGAACTTGAAAAAGCCGCGCTGGAGCGTTTAGATGCCGCCAAAGCCCGCGCCGAAGCATTGGGCAAACTGACCGTTGCCATTGCCCATAAAGCCGGTGACGAAGGCCGTCTGTTTGGTTCAATTGGCACACACAACATTGCCGATGCCATCACCGCTGCTGGCGTGCCAGTTGAGAAACACGAAATACGCTTGCCACACGGTGCCATTCGCCATTTGGGTGATTTTGACATTGATATTTCCTTACATACTGATGTAGTGGCTACCCTAAGCATCAAAATTGTAGCGGAAGCGTAAGGCATATCACCAGTTCCAGCCATTGTGTTGGCAATAACCATCACAGTGGCTGGCTACTGATGCAAAAATGGGCTTGAACCATCATCCCCCTGTTTAGTTTAATGGCTTGGTTCTATTCCGCCCTGTTGTATTTGCTGCTGCCACTCATGCTGCTACGCTTGCAATGGCGTGGCATCAAGTCCCCCGCTTACCGGCAACGCTGGCAAGAACGCTTGGCGTGCTATCCCCCGAACAGCACCACAACCACGCATATTTGGTTCCATGCCGTTTCAGTCGGCGAAGCCGAGGCGTTGTTCCCCCTTGTGCAGCAACTGCAGGCCCGTCATCCCAGCCTGTCGTTGCTCGTCACCTGCACCACACCGACGGGATCGGCACGCATTAAAGCGGTGCTGGGCAACAGCGTGATGCATGTGTACCTGCCATACGACACACCAGATGCGGTACAACGCTTTATCAGGCACTTTAATCCGCAATTGGCGGTGATTGTCGAAACTGAAATTTGGCCTAATCTGTTCCATGCCTGCGCCCGCCACTGCGTACCCCTGTACATCATTAATGCCCGCTTGTCGGAAAAATCTGCCCGTGGCTATCAAAAACTATCGGCTTTGATCAAACCGGCATTGCTGCCAATTAGCGGTATTGCCGCACAATCGGATGAAGATGCCAAACGTTATGCCAGTATTGGCGTACCGGTGGAACGGCTGCAAACCGTTGGCAATATAAAGTTTGACGTAAGCATTCCGACAACAGTCATAGAACAAGGGCAACTACTGAAGCGCCAGTTGTTCAGCGGTCGTTTTGTCTGGTTATGCGCCAGCACCCATGCCGATGAAGAGCTGGTCTTGCTAAAAATTTACCAGTCCCTAAAGGCCTCCGCCATACCAGAACTGCTTATAGTGCTGGTGCCGCGCCATCCGGAACGCTTTGCTGCGGTCAATAAAATCGCCGGGCAATTGGGGCTAGACACCGTTTTACGCACCAGCAGCACCCCCTGCGGGGCGGCAACTGATGTGTATTTGGCGGACACCATGGGCGAACTGAAAATGCTTTATGCCGCCTGTGATGTGGCTTTTGTCGGTGGCAGCCTCGTGCCTAAAGGGGGGCATAATATTTTAGAACCGACCGCTGTTGGTGTGCCGGTGTTGTTCGGCCCATTTATGGACAATTTTAAAGACATTGCCAAGGGCATTTTACAGGCGGAAGCGGCTATCCAGTGCCAAGAGCCTGTGGAACTGACAGCAGCCATTGCCGGACTGTATGCCGCCCCGCTGCAACGCAGGCTAATGGTCGAACAAGGCAAACAGTTTTTGCAGGGCAACCGTGGCGCACTTGAGCGGATTAGCCAACTGCTGGAACAAGGGTTACCGTTACCGTAACAAGCAATGCTAAGCTTGCGCCTGCTTTAACTGTATTTTGGCCTCGTTCCAGAGAGCATCCAGTTCAGCCAATTCGCAATCGGTCAGCACTTTTCCAGCCGCTGCCACTTGTTGCTCTATATAATTGAAGCGTCTGGAAAATTTTTGGGTGGCTTCTTTTAAGGCCAATTCTGGATTTACGTTTAAATGCCGTGCCAAATTGACGGTGACCAGCAACAAATCGCCCAACTCCTCCTGAATATGCGCTTGATCGCCTGCTTGCCAAGCGTCCTTGACTTCGTCAAGCTCTTCCTGCACCTTGTCAAACACCGGCCCGATGGTTTTCCAGTCAAAGCCATGCAAAGCCGCCCTTGCCATGGTTTTTTCACAAGCAATCAAGGCGGGCAAACTTTTGGCAATGCCCGCCAAGACACTGATATTTTCAGACGTGTCACTTTTAGCCTGACGTTCAGCCGCCTTGGACTGCTCCCAGGCTTGGTGGCGTTCTTCGTCGCTATTAAACACTGCATCAGCAAAAACATGAGGATGGCGACGCACCAATTTCTCACTGATGCTTTCAGCAACCTGTTCAAAATTGAACAAGCCCTTTTCATCAGCCATCTGGCTATGAAACACCACTTGCAACAGCACATCACCCAATTCCGCCCGCAAATCGTCAAAGTCATTGCGTTCAATGGCATCGACCACTTCGTAGCTTTCCTCTATCAGATAGGGCATCAGGGTATGGAAATCTTGCTTGATGTCCCAAGGGCAACCGCTTTGTGGATGGCGCAATTGTGCCATGATGTCGAGCAATTGCCGGGTGTGTTTGAGCATGGGGATGTGGCCTTTAGAATGAATAACCGAAGTTCTCATGGAAACGCTGTTTAAAGGCTTCCAAGGTGAAAGTATGGTTTTGGGTGCCGTGATGCTCAATCTTAATGGCCCCCAATAATGATGCAATGCGACCGGTGGTGTCCCAGTCCAGTTCATTCATCACACCAAACAGTAGGCCTGCCCGATAAGCATCGCCGCAACCGGTGGGATCGCTGATATGGGCCGGTTTGGCGGCAGGTATATCTATGCATTGGCCTTGGCTATAAATTTTGGAACCCTGTCCGCCCAAGGTGACAATCACTGCCTCAACACGCTCCGCCATTTGCGCCAACGACAGGCCGGTACGCTCCTGTATCAATGCCGATTCATAGTCATTCACTGTTAACCACGTTGCTTGGTCAATCAGTTTCAGCAATTCCGGGCCGTCAAACATCGGTAAGCCCTGGCCGGGGTCAAAGAAAAAGGGGATGCCCAGTTCGGCAAACTGTCCGGCATGTAACATCATGCCTTCTTTACCATCTGGGGACACAATGCCCAAACAAATGTCAGCATCAGTGGGCACGCCCTGCTGATGGGAAAAATTCATTGCACCGGGGTGGAAGGCGGTGATTTGGTTGCCCGTTTCATCGGTGGTGATAAAAGCTTGCCCGGTATACTGTCCGTCAATAACCCGGATATATTGGCTGGGCAGCTTGTTTTGGCTAAGCCACTGGCTGTAAGGTTCAAAATCATGACCGACCGTGGCCATAATCAGCGGTTCTTCACCCAATAAATTGAGGTTATAAGCAATATTGGCGGCACAGCCGCCGTACTCGCGGCGCATAACCGGCACCAAAAAAGATACATTTAGGATATGGACTTTTTCCGGCAAAATATGGTTTTTAAATTGGTCATGAAACACCATGATAGTGTCATAAGCCATTGACCCGCATATTAGTGGTTTGCTCATCTGGTAATATCCTATTCTAGTTAAAATAAAAGTGACGCCCAAGTGAAGGCAGCCCAAACCAAGGACAGCATCACCGCTGCCGAACCAATATCTTTGGCGCGGCCTGACAACTCGTGGTGTTCAAACCCCACCCTATCAACCACCGCCTCAACGGCAGAATTTAGCAGCTCCACCAGCAACACCAACACTAAGCTGCCAATCAATAGCAGCTGTTCAACACGGCTGTGGCCTAGCCATAAGGCTAACGGGACACCGGCCGCTAACAGCAGGGCTTCTTGGCGGAAGGCCTCTTCGTTTTGCCAAGTTGCCTTAAAACCCGCCGCAGAAAAATAAAAGGCATTGATAAAGCGCTTTAGACCCTTCGCCTGTTGATTCGCCATAGTTTGTTTGATTATTGGTAAAAAGGAAGGTTATTATGGTGGTGTGCTTGACTGCCAAAAAAGCTGGTCACTCGCCGATCATGTCGCGATAACCATCACTGTCCATCAGCCCTTCCAAAGCGGACAAATCGTCGGCTTTAATAACAAACAACCAATTTTCATAGGGGGCATCGTTGACATCTTCCAGCTTTGCCAAAATAGCTTCATTAATGGCGACAACTTCACCGCTGACAGGGCTGAACAAGTCCGAAGCCGTCTTGACCGATTCAACCACTGCACACTGCTCTTGTGCCTGCACATGTCGCCCTAGCGTGGGCAGCTGGATAAACATCAAATCGCCCAATTGGGCCTGGGCATGGTCAGTAATGCCCACTTTGACGGTGGCATTGTCTTGTAGCTCCACCCATTCATGGGAGGCTGCGTATTTCAGGTGTTCTGGTATGCTGCTCATGATAATTCCGGTAAATATTGGGGACTCTGCCTGGGCTGGCGCGTTAAACTAAAGCCGTAGAAAATCAGGCACAAATTGAACGGCGTCATTTTTATCGTTAGAATGGGCGTAAATATTAACAAACATTACCGTATCATGCCTAAGATAGTCATTTACACAACCAACATTTGCCCTTATTGCACCATGGCGAAGCGGCTTTTAAGCAAAAAAGAAGCCGCCTACACGGAAATTAATGTCGATTCAGCACCTGCTTTACGGGAAGAAATGATACGCAAATCCCAACGCCGCACTGTGCCACAAATTTTCATTGATGACTTGCACATCGGCGGCTTCGATGAGCTTTACGCACTCGAACAGCAACATAAACTGGACGCGCTGTTGGTGGCAAAATAGCACGGGCAGTAAAATAATGAAAGCCTCTTGCCAACCTTGCCAACCATTATAAAATGGTCTAATAGAAAAGTTAAGCACCTTCAGGCCATTGGATTAATGAACGGATCAGCAGAGACCATTGCATCGCCCTGCATCAAGCAGTGCAATCTGGACACCCACAATATTTGTTTGGGCTGCTTCCGGTCAATTGCCGAAATCACCAGTTGGTCGCAGGCCGACGCACAGACGCGCCGCCACATCCTTGCCAAGGCCAAAATACGCAGCCAGCATGGCGCTAGTGGCTGTCGGGGAAACATGTCATCTGGCAGCGGACGAAGGGCAGTGCCGGTTGCCTAACAGTAAAATGGCATATCCCGTTCTTACTAAGCTTGCCCCTTTGCGTAACATAAATTTATTAATCTATTTAACAGAAAATTACAATAATAATGCCTAGGTTCTTTGGATTTCTATCTTTCTTGCTGCTAATGCTTTGTGGAGGGGTGATAGCCGCCCACTTTTACGGTTTGGACAAGCTACTGCCCGGCACCCTGACAGGCAAGCCAGCGCCCAAAGTCCACACCCTGATCTTGCCCGATTTTACCCATAAAACGGGCGACATATCATTTGCCAAAGACATTAAGCCTATTTTGGACAACCGCTGTGTGGCTTGCCATGCCGGTGCCGATGCCCCCTGCCAACTGCAACTCAATACTTACGAAGGCATCCGTCGCGGCCTTTCAAAAGAACCGGTTTACAACCAATACCGCCTCAACGCCATTGAACCGTCCCGACTACCCAGCACCCAAGCCAGCTTAGCTGATTGGCGTAAAAATGGTTTTTTTGCGGTTCTTAACGAACATTCGCAGTTTCCAGAAATAAACCTGAACCATTCGGTATTGGCGCTATCGTTAAACCTAAAACGCATCAATCCATTACCCAGCGACAACACTACCTTGCCAGAAGCAATCCCATTGCCGGGCAATGACCACCAAGAATGCGCCAACTTGGATGAATTCAAAGACTTCCAAAAAAACCACCCGCTTTGGGGAATGCCTTATGGTCTGCCACAGTTAAGTGACGACCAGCAGGCGCGCTTAATGAACTGGATACAAGACGGCGCAAAAGCCGATACCAAAACCACGCCATTGCCAGCGGACAGCGACGAAATAAAAAAATGGGAAGCTTTTTTCAATGCCCCTTCCAACAAACAGCAATTGACCGCCCGTTATCTTTACGAACATTTGTACAGCGGCAAGTTGCATTTTAAAGGCCAACCCGACCAACAATTTTACCAATGGGTACGTTCCACAACACCCAGCCCGCAAGCCATAGAAGAAATTGCCAGCCCGCGCCCGTTCGATGCACCAGCGACCGCCATCTTCTATTACCGCCTAAAACCTGTTACGACAACCATCACCGACAAAGATCATTTTATCTATGAGTTGAGCGATGCCAAAATGGTGCGGCTGGACGAGCTGTTCTTAAAACCTGATTATGATGTCGCGCAATTGCCTGGCTACGATCCGGAATCTGCCGCCAATCCTTTTAAAACGTTCGCCGCGTTGCCTGCCACTGCCCGCTACCAATTTTTATTGGATGACGCGCAATTTTTCTTTTCGGCCTTTCTCAAGGGGCCGGTGTCCATGGGCAATGGCGCACTAACCGTCATCCGCGATCATTTCTGGATAGCCTTTATCAGGCCGCAGAGCGAGTTTAACGCCCAAATCAGCCAATTCTTAGTGGAAAACGACCAGTTTTTGTGCTTGCCCGCCTCCAAAGGCGAATCAATAGGCTTTGCGGAATGGCAAAAGCTAGGCGATTTGCAGCAGCAGTACTTGCATAATAAGGATAGTTTTGTCTCCAACACCCTGCTGGGCCAGCAACCCGTGGACATCAATTTTATCTGGCAGGGCGACCATCAAAACAGCAATGCCTTATTAACCGTGTTCCGCCACCATAATAACGCCAGCGTTGCCCAAGGCTTATGGGGCAAGCCGCCATTAACCGCTTGGATCATCGACTATCCACTGTTTGAACGCATCCATTACTTGATGGTGGCGGGCTTTAACATCTATGGCAGTGCCGCGCACCAAGCCACCACACGGCTCTATATGGACTTGCTGCGGGTCGAAGCGGAAAACAATTTCCTTAAGTTTGTGCCCGCCCAAACCCGCAGTGCCGTTTACGATAGCTGGTATCAGGGCATTGATTTCAAACTATTCAACGGCTTCCATGCCCCCACATTCAGTGCCGACAAAGACCCTGCCATCGCTTACCAGACCACGGATATCACCCATGAACTGTTTGACAAAATCAACCAACAGCTAGAATCCGGTAAACAATCAACCGACTGGGTTAACCGCTGCAATCCCGCCGCCTGTCCGCCCGTGGAAAATCCCACGCCACAACAACAGACCGATAGCCTGATACGGCAATTGGCCGATTTGCGCGGCGAGGCACTGAATGCCCTGCCTGAAATGTCATTATTGCGCCTCACCCAGGCCGACAGCCAGAAAGACCGCGTTTATACCTTGATACGCAACAAAAAACTGCTTAATGTGTCATTTGTGTTTGCAGAAAAACTGCAACGGCAACCGACCCAAGACACGTTGACCGTCATTCCCGGATTTTTGGGCAGCTACCCCAACCAATTTTTTGTCGTACCAGAGTCTAAGCTCAGCGAGTTTATTAACCAATTGGCGCAAACCAAAGGCAACCCAAATGCCACGCCAGTTTTCTATGGGCAATACGCCATTCGCCGCAGCCATCCTGAATTCTGGCAACACTACGATTGGTTCAACCAACGTTACCGGCAACTGCAACCGCAGAACGCCGGCTTGCTGGATTTAAATTTTTACGAAAACCTATAGGAAACCAGTGCCATAGACACCTTAAGCAGGGCAATTTGCGCCACAACATCTTGACCAGCAATGCAATAAATCATCCGGTAACATCAATTGGCTATTTTTAACGATTTATTATGTTTTGGATTTGCGTATGAGCTACTTTCCCCAAAAAATACCAAACCGGCTGTTGCAACGCCCTATTTGGCCTTTAACCGTCGTGCTGCTGTTGGCAACAAATAGTGCCGCCTCTCCGAACCCAACCGATATAACCATCCAACGCTTGGTTGCTCAGGCACAAACCGCCCTAGCGAACGGACAGCCGCAACAAGCGGCTGAACTATATGAAAAGGCGGCGGGATATGGGGAATCGGCCACGGCAGAAATTGGCTTGGTTAGGGCTTATTTACAAGCAGGCGAATTTAAAAAAACTATGGCTTTCGCCAATTTGGTTGCCGCTGAACATGCCGATGTCACTGACACCGCTGCCCTGCTGGCGTATTTGGAAGACCGCGAAGGCCAGACTGCACCTGCCTTGGCAAAACTGGGTGAGGCATTAAAAAATCATCCTGATGATGCAGCCTTGCTAGGCGCTTATGCAGAAATCCTGATTGACAGGATGGCAACCCCGCAAGCCATTCAACAACTGGATGCTTGGATAGCCAAAAACCCACCACACGGCGACATATATCGGCTGCGGGCGCGGGCCGCATTGGCAGTTGGCAATCTGCAAGATGTGGCGGCATGGCGCAAGAAAGCCGTTACTGCTTACGAAACCAGCGGGCAAACAGAAGAGGCTAAACCGCTGCGTGACTGGTTGGCCCGTTTGCCAGGCGCACTTGTCACGGACAACGCCATTACGACTCCGATACAGCCAACCGCCAACAATTCCCGTTGGCCTGCCCCCTACTTCAAGGCATTTCCTATAGTAAGCAACACCATAAAATCGGGCGATGGCTTTGTCATCGACCAAGGACGGCATGTTGTCACCTTTGCCAGTTTGTTTGCCAATCCAGCCAAGGCGATATGGGTACGCAATGGCTTAGGGGAAATTCGACCCGCCCAAGTTGAGAAGCTATTGCCTAACCAAGGCATTGCTTTATTGCGCCTGTCCCAACCCTACCCAAAAGCGTGGAGCTTGCCCAAATTGACACTGCAAACACCAAAGCCACTGAAGTTTTGTTTTGTTTTCGGTTATCCGCTCACCGATGGTTTGGAAGCCAGTTACCCGTTGCTGGCACCCAGCGTGGTGGTGCGTAGCGATGTTGGGGTTGGCGGCCTGATGCAGATAAGCAGCGCCTTGAACGAGGAAAACAGCGGCAGTCCGGTATTCGACCCGTCTGGGCAATTAATCGGCATGACTGTAGGCAAACAGGAAACGCTGTCCGGTATTGCTGACCGCGACAAAATGCTAGGTAAAGGATTTTTCGCCCTGCGTATTGAAGAACTGCGGCAACTGTTGCCCAAGGAAGCCCAAGGCCTTGCCAAACGCGGTAAAGGCGGTAAAGCCAAAACAACTTATCCGTCTGTTGAGGAATTATACGAAAGATTGCAACCTGCCGTGGTGTCAATTGTAGTAGCCAATTGACACCCATAAAAAAGCCGCACCCAAAGGGTGCGGCTTCCTTACCACTTAACTGCCGTTAATAATGCTTATGGCAGCGTTACAATACGCGGCAAATGCAAGTTTGCTGCAGTTGGGTCGTAAGCTGCATTGGGGGCTTTAAACTGCGCCAAATAGGCAACGGCTGAGTCAATATCTTGTGCACCACCTAAACGGTTAGTGCCACCGATAAATACCGAGAAACCATCACCACCGGTAGCCAAGAAGCTGTTTACCGTGACACGGTAAGTTTGGCTTGGGTTAACCACAACACCGGCACTGACAATTTGATCGACATTGGCAATTGCGCCAGCATTGTCATAAGTTGTTAGGCTGACATCATAGATTTTATTACAAGCCGCACCTGTGACTTTCCAAGAATATTTAAAGCCATTGGATGGTTGCATAACCCGTTGCTGGATTTGCTTATTGACACCACTAGGCAATACGCAATTGTTGCCTGGAAATTGCATTTCCAAAGCATCTTTCAACTGCTGAGCCGTAATGGTCATAGTGACCAAATTGTTACCGAACGGCTCAACTGTAAAAGCATCGCCATAAGTCAAGTTGTAAGGATAAACCGCAGGATTAGCTTTGCTGGCATAATCGGCACGGACGCCGCCCGCGTTAGTGAAGGCGATTTGCGCACCGCCAAATTTGCTGGGTGACGTTGACATCAACATACCATCGGCAATCAAATCACCAGCGGGTTTTTCACCGGTGCCATTGTCGCTGTTCAACACCGGCGCAGCAATGGTTGCAACCACTTGGTTGGCAACCGGTGAAATGTTGGTGTTATAAGCATCAACAATGCTTTTGATGGTGGCATTGGGAGTGATCGCCGCGTTGGTGCGGTCAACTACAGTGTTGTGGAACGAGGCATTGACAACATCTTTGGTTTTGCTGTCGATAGTCAAATCAATATTGGTGATGACCCGACCATAGTTGCCGCCTTGTGTGACCGGAATATTGCGGCCTACACTGTTAGGCAATTGGCAAGTATAACCCGTATGGGTATGGCCAGAAACAACCAAGTCGACCGCATCGTCCAAGCCTTTTACGATGTCACTTAATGGTTGCAGTGCCGTTGCATCGGCTGAACCGTTAGAAACTAATGAGCAGTCATTGATGTAGTTTGGGCCAGTGGAACCTTGGAAACCACCTTGGTGTATCAGCACCACGATACTTTCAATGCCTTTGGCTTTCAATTGTGGCACTAACGCATTGACAGTTTGCACTTCGTCGTTGAAAGTCAGTCCAGCCACACCTGTTGGCGTAACAATACTGGGGGTGTCTTTCAGGGTCATACCGATAAAGGCAACTTTGACGATAGATTTGGGTTTGGTGGACGCAACGAAAGACTTAACGCCATAAGCAGGAAACAGCGTTTGGCCGGTTTTGCTAATGGCCACGTTGGCTGACAAATAATGGAATTTGGCGCCTTCAAAAGGATGCGGCACCGGCACAGGATTGGCAACTGCAGCACCCATACAAGTGTCCACGCCCACAGTGCCTTTTGGATAACAGCCACCGTGTTGTTTACGGCGAACTTCAGCAGCGCCGTAATCGAACTCGTGGTTGCCGACGGCATTAAATTCCAGCCCCAACAAGTTCATGGTTTCAATAGCGCCTTCGTCATGGAAAGCACCGGAAATCAATGGGCTTGCACCGCTCAGGTCGCCAGCAGAAACAACCACATTGTTTGGGTAGCCATTTTTTAAATAATCAACATAACCTGCCAAATAGTCAACGCCACCTGAAGATACAGAAGTTAAAGCTGTTCCTGAGCCGCCGGGCTGGATTTTGAAAGTGCCGGGTGATTGCAAATTGCCGTGGAAATCGTTAAAAGCGATAACGCGCACAGTCGTTGTAGTGCCAGTAGCAAACGCCGAAGCAGATGCCGCCGCTAAAGCACAGCATAATGCCAAGCTTTTAATTTTAAATGACATGGATAGTCCTCTTTTTTAAGTAGATAGATTCAGTGGTTAACGCCACAATTAATTTTATGTGCCATACCAAGTTAGACCACAAAGACTAAAACCAAAGCACTTTAAACTAGCAACCCCCCTGTCAACTCACACTCAAAAAACATCAAGCCATTGATTTTAATTTTCTTTACAGTCTGCCCTAATATGACAAGGCCTATACTACCTAAGCAAAATGACAAAATGACTAAGCAGCCCAATTGGGTGGCTTTTTTAGCCAGCACCAAGCAAGCGTTTATTGTTGCAGCAAATACTGGTTCTTTAGCAACACATAATGTTCCGCCGAATATTCCAAAAACGCCTTTTCGGAATCGTGCAAAGGACGCGAAACCTTAGCGGGTGCGCCGACGTACAAAAAACCGCCCGCTAGCCGTTTGCCGGGGGACACCAAAGCGCCCGCCCCGAGCATCACATAGTCTTCCAGTACAGCCCCATCCATCACAATGGCACCGATACCCACCAAGCAATAATCGCCTATCGTGCAAGCATGGACTACAGCCCTATGACCAATGGTCACGCCCTTGCCAATCACCAACGGGTGGCTTTGCGGCGAAAATTTGCCGGCATGGGAAACATGCAGCACTGCACCGTCTTGCACATTAGTGGCTGCACCGATATGGATGCTTTCAACATCACCGCGCACCACGGCAGTCGGCCAGACCGACACATCATCAGCCAGCGTGACATCGCCAATGACCACCGCGCTACCATCGATAAAAACGGCTTCACCTATTTTAGGCACTTGATTGTTAAAGCTTCTAATGGACACGATCGCTCCTGGAATTGCTAAGTGTTGGCTGGTGAAAATCTGCACAAAATATCCGTACACCGCTATTATTGCTGAAAAATACAGTTTTCATAATGTGCAACCAGCCATTTCATCTGTTCGGCACTGGTCAATTGCCCAGGGAAGCGTTGCGAGGTCAGCCGGATGCACACGGCTTTGCGTTCTTTAATTTCTTGCAGACATTCGTCTGTGGTGAGTTCATACTTGTTCCTGTCACAAGACTGCTCCAACTTGTCTGCAATGGCTGGGAGTGCGCTGGCATCCAGTCCAGACGTTTGCAGAACCGTATGGGTGACGGTTTCATCCAGTTGCTGGTCTGCAGCCTGATTATCTTCCACTGGGCTGGGCCTTAAAAATGTTAAATAAGCTATAACACATACGGCGGCAACAAAAACCAATATTTTTATCATAGACGTTTGCTCTGTTTATAAGTGAGTGTGAAACATGCTGCTTTATTATCGGCTAGCCCTTGTGTTGCGGCAGTCCTTATCTTGTGCGGCCTATTCTATAGCCTAACAGACGAAAGTGACAGAGAGCCATTGACAAGAAGGCTGGGCTTTATTACCTTGAACAAACGCGCACAGCCAAGCAGGCGGCTTTTTTGATGTTTTCCGTCACCTTCGCCATAATTACCCTGCAACTGGGCCTTTGACAGACAAAACCTAGGAGTTCATATCATGACAACCGTAGCAGACCCCATTGTCGGCAATTGGTATAAAGATGTCGAAAATAAACTGGCTTTTAAAATCATCGATATTGAAGAAAATTCCGACTCGATTGAAGTGCAATATCTTGATGGCGATATTGGCGAATATGATTATGACAGTTGGTACAATTCCACTTTTGATACGATAGAGGAGCCTGAAGACTGGACAGCCCCTTTTGATAAGGTAGCTACGGATGACTTAGGGTACACTGACACCGACCAACACAACCCCAAATTTGAAAACTTAGCGATTGACGATTATCTGGACAATTAGGACTACCCCATGAAAATGAGTTCCCAGGCGTTTCTGGACTGGCAATCAAAATGTATCACCTTACTGGCGATGTCCGGTGCAGGCAAAACAACGCTAGCCAACAAACTGCCGAAAGCTAACTGGTTCCATTATTCCGGCGATTACCGAATCGGCACCAAATACCTGCAAGAGCCTATCCTCGACAACATCAAGCGCCATGCCATGAGCGTGCCCTTGCTGCGAGAATTGCTGCGCTCCGATTCCATTTATATCAGCGACAAAATAACCGTTGATAACCTGTCGGCCGTATCCAGCTTTTTGGGCAAGCTTGGCGACCCTGCCTTAGGCGGGCTGTCTTTGGCTGAATTTAAACGCCGCCAAAAGCTGCACCACCTTGCAGAAGTGGCTGCCATGAATGATGTGCCGGAATTTATCCATAAAGCCGAAGACATATACGGCTACAAGCATTTCATCAACGATGCCGGTGGCAGCGTCTGCGAACTGGACTGTCCGGAAGTGCTGGAAACGCTGGCCCAACATACTTTGATCATTTACCTGAAAATTCCGCAAAATTTGGAGCAAACTATTATTGCCCGCGCCAAAAGCGACCCCAAACCTTTGTATTACCGCGAAGCCTTTCTTGATGAAAAAGTCGCCGAATTTTTGGCGCTTAGGCAGTATGCGTCCACAGAAGTGATGCCGCCCGATGAATTTGTCAGCTGGGTGTTTCCTGAGCTGTTCCGCTCCCGTGTGCCCCGTTACGAAGCCATTGCCCAGCAATACGGCTACACCATTGATGCCACCGAAGCCTCTGCCGTCACCAATGAAGAAGATTTCATCAGGCTGATAGCCGATGTCATTGCCCAACAGCAATGATAACTAGCGAGGATCGCTTATGCCTTTAGTTGCCCATATTGACCTGCCAACATTCCAGCGTTTGCGGGAAGAAGGCGAAGAAATTGTAGAACTTGACCGTGCCAAGCATCAGGATATTAGGGAGTTGCACATAGGCTTGCTGAACATGATGCCGGACCCGGCACTGGAGGCCACTGAACGGCAATTTTTCCGTTTGGTTGGGGCATGCAACCAAATTGTACAATTTCATGTACACCCTTTCACAATAGAGGGTTTACCCAGAAGCGAAAAGGCCCAAGCGCATATTGACCAATACTACCAGCCTTTTTCGCGTATTAAAGAACAAGGGCTGGATGCACTGATTATTAGCGGTGCCAATGTGTCCCACCCCCATTTGCCTGATGAAGATTTTTGGCAACCATTGATGGAGGTGGTGTCATGGGCGAAAGAAAGCGTGACCTCGGTGCTTTGTTCTTGTCTTGCCACACACGCGGTTATCCAACATTGCTATGGCATAGAACGCACCCGCTTGCCCGCCAAGCGCTGGGGCGTGTTTTCACACCGCCTGACCCATAAGCACCACCCCTTAGTGGCTGAAATCAACACGCGATTTGATGTGCCTCATTCACGTTTTAATGCCATATTCCAAGGCGATATGGAACGCCAGGGACTTAAGGTGCTGGCGGTTAGCCAAGAGGCGGGGGTGCATTTGGCGGTCAGCCCAGATGGCTTCCGCATGGTGTTTTTTCAAGGCCACCCCGAATATGACGACATCAGTTTACTGAAAGAATACAAGCGCGAAGTCAATAGCTTTTATCGGGATGATCGGCCTGATTATCCCCCTTTCCCTGAAAACTACTTTAATGCCGAAGTGCAGGACATTCTGTCCGATTACGCCCTAAATGTCAGGGAAGCCAAATTGACCGGCACAGCATTGGACGAATTTCCCGAAAACCTCATTTTGCACCATCTCGACAACACCTGGAGCGACACGGCAAAAGCCGTGTTCAACAACTGGCTAGGCAAAATATACCAACTGACCCACCAAGACCGCCGCATTCCGTTCATGGACGGCATTGACCCGGACAATCCTTTGGGATTGTGATCTTGGTGAAACGTGGATGCAACTCTGTAGTGCAATCGCAGTAATCATGCGGCTAGACCGCTTACGGCAAAAAAGACCTCTTGTGCACCACCGCCCCGGCATCGCTTTCGGTTATGTCCGCAAAGCTGCTGCCTTTGGCACAGTATTGCCTGATCAACAACCCGTTGGTGTTCCCGTTCAGGCCGCGATCCCAAGAATCAAAAGGTTATTTAAGTATGGATGAAGACAGGATTATCGAGCTGGAAATTAAGCAGGCTTATCAAGAGGATTTATTACAGGCTTTAAACGGTATTGTCAGCCAACAACAGCAACAGATTGACCGCTTGGAAAGGACTTGCGCCTTGCTGAATGAACGCATCAAAAGTGTGTCCGAGCAGCGACAAGAAGGCGAGAATACTAGCCATCAGCAGGAAATACCGCCGCACTATTAACTGATGTTACGCAAACAGCTCTGCTTGTAGGGGTGTGCTATGCCCGCAACCGGTTGCCACAGTGGCCTGTTAATCGCGGGCATGGTCACGCCCCTACACCAGTAGCCCCAGATAAAGCGGTACATTCCCGACTACGCTCACAAGGCAGACCCCAGCTACGCTCAGCCAACATGCCGCGTAACATGCTGCCCACTAAGCCAATAACCGCTGTTGCAAAGGCCAGTCACGGTAATTGAACACTTGGCCTTGTTCACGCACGGTGGCACAATTGTCCAAGGCCAGCTCG
>Ga0316224_1002281_pt1 | contig 18186 bp, 16 predicted proteins | sample TBH18013metaG_FD_206254 | JGI IMG/M metagenome (GOLD analysis project Ga0316224, IMG submission 206254) | Freshwater microbial communities from Trout Bog Lake, Wisconsin, USA - TBH18013 | ecosystem: Environmental > Aquatic > Freshwater > Lake > Hypolimnion/Profundal zone | place: USA: Wisconsin... | reverse complement strand
ATTAGTCTGGCATTGATCATCGATGACGATCGCGCCCTGTTTCGACAGTTGAATGCCGCTGCCTTGCAGAAATCCGGTATTCGGTTTATAGCCGGCCGCCACCAAAACCAGTTGCGCCGGATAGCTTGCCTGATTGGTCAATACCGAATGCACCCTGCCCTGCTCGCTGCTTACTTCCAGCACACTTTCATTGCAACGCAACTGCACGCCGTGACGTTGTAATGCGTCTTCCAGATGCGGCGTAATTTCCGCGTCCAGCGTACGCGCCATGGCACGTTGGTCCGCTTCGATGATCGTGACCTGCTTGCCGCGCGCGACGAACGCTTCGGCTGCTTCGAGTCCGATAAATCCGGCACCGATGATCACCACGTTCTGACAGTGCGGCAGCAACTCGAGCAGCGTCAGTGCATCCTGTTTCGAATGCATGGTGTGAACGCCCTGGGTTTGCAAGCCTTTGATGGGCGGCAGAACCGGCGCGGCGCCGACTGAAATCATCAGTTTATCGTAACTGAAACTGTGTTCCAGAGAGGTTGTTGCATCCAGTGCGGTCACACTTTTTTTAATTGGATCGATTGCAGTGGCTGCATGAAACAAACGGATATCAATGCCGAGTTTGACAAAGTCTTCCATCGGTTTGGCGGTCATCTGATTCACGTCTGTAAATTCACCGCCGACAAAATACGGAATGCCGCAGGCGCCAAACGACACCACCTCGGTTTTTTCGAGCACGGTAATGCTGGCCTGTTTATCGAGCTTGATAATGCGCATGGCAGCCGACATGCCGGCTGCATTGGCACCCAGAATCAGATAATTGTTTTTCATTTACAGCTCCTCAGTATCCAGTGCGGCATGCGGATTATTAAACACGGCCATGTCCATGCTGCCCAGTTCACGATCGGTGGCAATCGCTGCGGTCATGGTGCCGGAAACATTGGTCAGCGTCCGTGCCATGTCAATGATGGGATCAATCGCCAGCACCATACCGATCAGCGCGAAATGTTCGCCCAGCCCCATGCCGGTCAGCGCAATGGTGGCGGCCACCGTTGCCGTGCCTGGGATGCCGGCAATGCCGATAGAACCGATAGTCACGACGATCAGGAGCATCAGATAAAATTGCAGATCCAGCGGCAGCGCCAGCATGTGCGCAACCATCACCACCACCATGGCCGGAAAAAATCCGGCACAGCCGTTCATGCCGATGGTGCTACCGAGCGAGCCAACCAGATTGGCCGTGCCGTCATTGACGCCCATGCGTTTGGTCAGCGTGGAAATGGTCATCGGCAGTGTGCCCACAGAGGAACGACTGGTAAAGGCCAGCAGCCAGGTACCCAGCGCTTTGTTGACGTATTTAACCGGGGACACGCCATGCACGGCAATGATCAGCAGATGGACCAGCAGCATCACTGCGGTGGCAACATAGACCGCAGCGACAAAACTGGATACTTCAATAATGGCCGGCACCCCATTCGAAATAATGGTGCGGGCCAGCAGCGCGATCACCGCATATGGCATGTATTTGATGATCAGCATGGCGATCGACATGACAATTTTGTACAGCCCAGCCATCAACTGTTTGAACACGGTAATGGTCTGCAGATTTTTCTGTTCCATGCGGTTGGCGGCGATGCCAACCAGTGCGGAAAAAATCACCAGCCCAACGATATTGTCGCCACTCATGGCCGAGACTATGTTATTCGGAATCAGTCTGATCAGGGTATCGACCAGATTCGTATACGGAATCATTTTTTCGCCGTCCGCCGCATGCACGCCGGCGCCAAGGCTGAACAGATTGGCCAGTACGATACCCAGCGCACAGGCCAGCGCGGTGGTGGCCAATAACCAGGCTATGCCAAGCAGTGCAATTTTCGGCAAATCCTCTTTGCCTGAAAAATCCAGTATGACCTTGACGATCGAAACAAAAATCAGCGGAATAACCAGCATGCGGATAAAGGCAATGAAGGCGCGCCCGACCAGTCCGTACCAGATCGCGGATTCATTCATCCACACGGTAGCCACTGCCGGAAATTGCGCCACGGCCTGAATACTCAAACCCAGCACTGCCCCGGCTGCCAGACCGGCCAGCATGCGAATTGAAAAATCGGCTTTTCTGGATTGCAGAACATACATCAGCCAGAAGCAGATCAGCAGCAGCGCAATGCAGACCAGGGTCTGATAATGGGTGATGGCCAGAAATTTTTCGAAAAATACACCCTGAAACAGGGCCGCAGGCTGCGCGTTGCTGATCGGTTCATTCATTGCGTTGATCCCTTGATGACAGTGTCGGCGATTATACTATCGACTGGCCTGACCATCAGAGTCAGCACTGCGCCAACCAGCAGCGACCCGGTCAGCATGAACATGCCGGCATCCGTACTGTGGGTCAGATCTTTCATCCAGCCGATTAAAAACGGACTGGCAAATCCGGCCAGATTGCCCATGGAATTAATCAGGGCAATGCCGAGCGAGGCGCCAATGCCACCCAACAGGGATGTCGGCAGATTCCAGAATACCGCTATACCACTCAGGATACCGGCCATGGCGACAGTCAGCCACAACATGGCCAGCGGCGTATTTTGATGGGACAGCGTCGATAGCAGCAACCCGAGTCCGCCCAGCAGCATCGGCACGGCCAGATGCCAGCGCCGTTCCCGGTACCGGTCTGAACTGCGACCGGTCAACAGCATGCCGAGGGTGGCTGCAAAATAAGGAATCGCAGTAAGCAGACCGACCGACAGAATATCGCTCACCCCGGTAGCCTTGATCATGGTCGGCAACCAGAAACTCACGCCATACAGTCCCATGACCAGCGTGAAATAAATGGCGGTCAAATGCCAGACCGGAACACTGCGCACTACCTGCGCCAGATCCATATGCTGTTTGACCAGTTCTTCCTGCTGCAGATTGCGGATCAACAGCTGTTTTTCATTGGCATCCAGCCAGTGGGCATCGGCTATCCGGTCTGGGAGTGCTCTGAAAATAATGGCCCCCAGCAGCACGGCCGGCAGCGCTTCCAGCAAAAACATCCACTGCCAGCCCGCCATACCGATCACACCGGACGTAATCTGCATGATCCAGCCGGACAGCCCACCACCAAGTACACCCGAGACCGCAACCGCAGACATCAGCACGGCATATATTCTGCCGCGTCGCGCCGATGGGTACCAGTACGTCATATACAGAATCACACCAGGGAAAAACCCCGCTTCGGCCAGACCGAGCAAGAAGCGCATCAGATAAAACATCGGTGCGGAATTGATAAAAATCATGGCCCCGGAAATCAGACCCCAACTGATCATGATGCGCGCGATCCACCGGCGCGCACCGACTTTATGCAAAATAAGGTTGCTGGGAATTTCAAATAAAAAATAGCCGATGAAAAAAATTCCCGCACCCAGTCCGTAAACCGTATCGCTCAGATTCAGATCGGTCATCATCTGCAGCTTGGCAAACCCGACATTGACCCGATCCAGATAGGACACCACATAACTCAAAAACAGGATCGGCATAATGCGCCGCGTGACTCTGGAATAAATACCATTTTCCTGATTGTCCGGTTCACCTTGCAAATGTTGCTTCATGTAATAATTTCCTCGGGCGGGATACAATACTTTACTGAATTTCATCGATTGAACGGTCAACGAACTGATCAAAATGCCGTTAACCAGTTATCTATTATTTGAAATGGAAGTCATTATGAAATCGGTCATCGTTCCCGCATTGTTTGCCCTTATCCCCGTTTTGGGTCTGGCACAGAATGCACCAATGAATGAGCAGCCGGTGCCTATGCCCGCGCCGCCCATGTCGGCACAGGCTCCGATGCCGGCACCACCCATGCCTGGTCAGCCGGCCATGCAGGCTCCAATGCCAGGTCAGGCCCCGATTATGGGTGAACCTGGCTACTACGGCCAGATTGATCCGGCCGGCAACAATCCACCGCTCGTTTATTCCACCCCGGTCGTTGTACAGCCAACACAGGTTTACTACCCACCCGTCTACCTGCGCGTACCACCTGTGTACTACCAGAACTGGCCACAGTATTGCGGTTACTACAATGCCTGCTTCTATCCGGTGTTCTTTGTACAGGAAGGCTGGTACCTCAACTGGTACTCACCGTGGTATCACCGCTACTATCCGTATGGCAGACCAGGATTTTCCGTGCACATTTATTACAATCCGCGTTACGGCGGCGGCTATCATCCAGGCCCCCATTATGACCACTACGGACATCACGAAGGTCATGAAGGACACGACGATCACCATCGTTGATTAACCCGGCCGGCACCCTTATCTGTAGAAAATTTTCATCGCCAGGATAAACAGGGCCAGCATCAGGGTAAAGGTATTGGCAATGATGATCGGCCAGACCTGCAGGCAGATGCCGTAGATCAGCCACAAGGCAATGCCGACCGTGAAAATGGCATACATTCCCAGGGAAACACCCTGGGCATGTTTGTTTTTCCAGGTCAGATGTGCCTGCGGGATAAATGCGATGGTAGTCAGGATAGCGGCCAGATAGCCGATCAGATCAGCCCACAGGACCGGGATCATTCAGTGCCCGATGCCAGTAACTGTCCGCCATGAAAAATCAGTGGTGCGCTGGGCGTAAACTGACATTGTTCGACTTCTCCGACAAAGATCACATGATCGCCTTCCGGATAACGGCTGCGGTTACTGCACTCAAACCATGCCGCTGCGCCATCGAGTATCGGCAAGCCCTTTTCAGACAAGGTGTAGGCGACCCCGTCAAACCGGTCTTTAACCGTTCTGGAAAACTGCGCAGCCAGTGCCGACTGACTTGCGGTTAATACATTGATGACGTAGTGGCTGTTCACACTGAACACGGGCATGCTCTTTGCAGCATTGGACAGGCTCCACAACACCAGCGGCGGGTTTAAAGAAACCGAATTGAACGAACTGGCTGTAATGCCCCAGAATCTGCCGTCCGGCAGTACGGTAGTAATCACCGTAACGCCAGTGGCAAACTGAGACAGCGCACCCTTGAAATGGGGTACGTCAAAGTCGGGAGGAGAGGCTGGTTTATTCATTTTTATAGGATATGTTGCCCAAGGCTAACCTATCATACCCGAAATCAAACCGCGCGCCGCTGCAAGACAAAGATAGGCTGAGCCCAATCGGCTTCTTTTTTCTTCTTGCTGGTGATCAGGGTCAGTTCCGAAGGATCATAGACGTCGGTATTATGGGTAAGTGGCGTGGTCATCAGATATTGAGCATCCGTGTTTTTCAAAAACTCTCCGACCAGCTGAATATTGCGGATATCCAGATGGGCAAACGGTTCATCGATAAACACAAACCCGCCGCTGCCATCTTCCGACTTGAGCAATCCAATCAGCAGAATCAGCGACTTCATCACCTGCTGTCCACCGGATGCTTCACCGTCATTCATACCGATAACCGCCTTGCCGTCGAATTTGAAACGCACATGCAATCCGGCCTGAGCCAGCGCCACATCATCATTTTCCAGACGCACCGGATCGGCATGCACTTCAATGCCGGCCAGTTCACCAAGCTGCTTGATATTCTTTGCGTAAATCTTGATGGTGTAACGCAGTCGTTCGATGTACGCACCGCGTGCATTCGATGTCGCCTCCATGGCGCGGTTATTCTGATAGCGCCGTTCTTCAGTTTCAGCCTGCTGACCGGCCAGCTGGTGATGCAAGCGGTGATGCTGATCAACGACCGTGACATCGGTTTCCCACTCTTCACCGGCAATATCCTGATCAATACTCTTGATGCGCAATTCCACCTGACGCGAATTTTCATATTTCTCGACCAGCGAATCAAGATAGCTTTCCTTGCGCCAGCCCACCGGCAGTTTGCTCCAGCTGTGCCTGCTGTCTTTTAACACCTGCGCCTGCGCACTGCGTTCCTGCGCCAGGCGCTGTTCATGGTCACGCGACTGCTGTTCAGACACGGCCAGGTATTTCTGCGCATCCTGCCAGGCGATTTCGGAACGGGTCTTGGCAACAGTGGCCTGTTTTAACAGATCGCCCAATTCACCCAGCCGTCCACCAACTTCAGTGCGTGCTTTTTTCAGGGGCTCGACATTGCGCGCAGCCTCATCAAATTCGTCACGTCGCGCGTGCAGTTCCTTGGCCGCATCAACCCCAGCCAGCAGCGTTTTCAGATTACTGACATTGCCAACCAGTTTGCTGATTTCCAGCGTCAGCTGATCTTCCTGCTGCTCCAGTCGGGGCAGACTGGCCATCAGGGCTTCCAGTCGCTGCGTGCGCCCGGCATTTCCAAAACGGTAACGCGCCACTTCCACAAACACCGAACGTCCGCCGCGGCGCTCACTGTGGAACGCTTCCGGCGTGATCCATTCTTCACTGGCCGCTCGCTGCATGCCGTCGGCAATACTGTCGACGCGCTGAATGCGTTTTAACTGGTCGATCAGCCAACCCGGCACCTTGGCACTGAACTGCACGACGCCGAACAGACTGTTGTCCTGCTTGGCATTGACCTTGGGTGCCTGGATACGCTCGGGCACAATGAAATGCGGGAAGCGCAGTTGTTCGGCCAGTCTGAATGCAGCCGAAGCGTCACCAGACTGATCGAGCAGCAGTACATGGGAAAACCCTTTCAGTATCCCTTCCACCGCCGCCTGCCAGCGCGCATCAACCACTTCCACCACATCAGCGAGCATCACATGATCAATGTTGGCATCGGACAGGGCGCGGCGCATGGCGCGCACGTTTTCCGGATCAGGCACACCGGTTTTGCTTTGCAGCCCGTCAATCGTGCTTTTTTGTTCGGCAATTTTTTCGGCGAGTTCGGCACGACGCTGCTTTTGCTGGGCCAGCAGGGTTTCCTGCTGTTCCAGCTGCTGCGTCGTTTCCGCGATATCGGCACCGGATTCGGCCGCGAGTTTTTCCAGACGCTGTTTTTGATCCAGCAGATTTTCCTGCGGCTTCAACTGCACATTGATTTCAGACAGGCGCTTTTGCAGCGTTTTTTCTTCCTGCTCCAGAGTGCCTTCCTGCTGCAGATTTTCGGAAAATAAACGTGCCTTCCCGGCCAGCTCGCCGCGCTGTGAACTCAGCTGATTATCCTGCTGCTTCAGGTTCAGTTTGGCGCTGCGCAAGTTCTGACTGATCGCCAGAAAATGCTTACGGGTTTCCAGATAGTGCAGGCTGGGTAAAATCTGTTCCTGCAGATCGCGCTTTTCGCGGGTTTTATTTTCCCACTGATGATAATTGGCCACACGCAGACGCAAGCCTTCCAGATTGGCTTTGGCCACTTCCAGCTCGGCTTCAAACTGCTGCAGTTCAATTTCGGTATCGTGCTGATGGCGCTTGGCTTCGTCATAGGCATCCAGCACTTCCTTGTCACCAAACACCTGAAACACCAGATCGAGCAACTGGCGTGGGGCATATTCGCACAGCTTGTCAGTCTCGCCCTGCTCCAGTGCCAGCACCTTGGCCATGGCTGGCGAGAGTCCGGCATTGGCCAGGCGCTTGCGGTACGTTTCCACACCCAGCCAATCGCTCGCATCGACCACTTCCTCGACTTCAACCCGGCCCGGCCGCATTAGGTACTGACGTTTCCAGTCACCGCCGTTTTTCTGGATCTGGCAAATCAGGGTCACTTCGTCTTCACTGAAAAAACCGGAAGAACGAAACGGACGATTTGACAATTGGCGCCCGACCGGCTTGTTATCCACCACGGCGCGAATCCACGCGATCGGTTGACCGGAATGACGTGCGTAATGTTTGTAGGTACGCCCCATCGAACAGTCCAGACCGAACAGGGTGCGCAGTGCATCGAGCAGCGTGGTTTTGCCGGAGCCGTTCTGTCCCGAGATGGTGATGATTTTGGCGTCGAGCGGAATATTCTTGATGCGCTGCCAGTAGTCCCAATGCACGAGTTCTAATGATTTGATATGGAACATATTGTTATTCTTGTTCAGTGTTGGGGTTGATCTTAAAGATGTCAGCCAGCGCGCCATTGATGATGCGCTCTTTCAGAGAATCGGTGTCCATGAGCAGATCGAGCAGCGGTCCCTCCGCGATCAGGTCCCCTTTCCTCTCGATAAACCCGAGCCGGTTCAGGATACCCAGATTCATATCCATCTTGGTTTTCTTGCCGAGCTTGTCGCCGAAGTCAGCCAGCAGCGCACGGTAAGAAATGCCCAGAGACGCTTCTGCAGCGCGCGGCATCGGTCGTTCCTTGCCAAACATTTCGCTCTGGTCCTGCTCGGACAGCAGGTGCAGTGACTGCCGTTCCCGTTTGGGCAGAATGATCATGGCCCACAGCACAACCAGCAGGGCCACGCCGTCGCGCGCCAGTCCGAAATTGTTGTTCTGCCAGGTGTCGCGTGCGCCGAACACTTTCGATTCCACGTCGCGCACCAGTGCCAGCGTGACATGGTCGGCGTAGACGTTGTCGACAAACTTCATGCCGCAGGTCAGCAAACGCGCATCAACGTCGGCACGAAACAGTTCATCGGTCAGCGCCCGTTTCACCAGCTTGTCCTCGCGCTTCAGAGTCTGGTGCGTGATCAGCCGCGCAATAAGAATTTGTGATTCCTGATTCATATCTTTTCTTCTGGGTTGGGAGCAGTACTGCCTGTTTTAACCATTAATTTTGCTTCTGACAGCGCCGAGATTTCAGCGTCTGTGACGATGACCAGATTGTCGGTCAGCGTAAAATGCATCGGCAGATCAGACAACCGGGCCGTGGCACCCTGGCCACTGGACTGATCTTTATCGCCGATCAGCGGCAGCAGCGAAGCGCGATAGGAAGCAATGGCAAAACTGTTCGGCAGCAGCACGTTTTGCACTTCGACGCCTTCAGGAAGACCCTGTTCATTGATACCCTGCCCGATCGCATGCAGGGAAGCCAGCCAGGCATCGAGCTGGGTATACAGGACCGTTTCATCCTGCACCTGGAATTCGGTTTCGAGTCCGGTCGGCAAAGCGAAATTCTGGTTCTGACGTTCGGCAAAAATTTCAGTTTCGGCCACGTCGATCATTTCACCGGGCGTAATGAACAGGGGTGTGACCGGAATATCGATGGCATTTTCAGCCAGCGCCGCCAGATCACTGTGCTTCATCAGCCAGGTTTTGATATCGGTGGTTGACAGACCAGACTGGCCCAGATGCACGCGCTGTCGCTCCACCTGATTCAATGCGCGCGAAAACATGCCCTGCATGTTCAGCAGCGCACTCTGCGCCCGGCCGATGGCCTGGGCTGCGCGCTGGGTGGCGGCGTCGGCATTGCCATCCTGGGTAATCGAATAAATGATTTTGGTGCCTTTTTCGACCCAGTCACAGGCATTGTTCCATTTGCTTTGCGAGGCGCGCAGCCGGTACTCGGAGCCGGAAGCAATCGCATCGCGGAATTCTTCGGTCAGCTCAATGAGTCGACCCAGCAGATGCCCAAGTTGCTCGACGGTGACGCCACCGAGCGCCTGCGCACCGGCGACCTGGGTCATCAGGAAGCCCATGTCGGCGGCATCGGCCTCCTGATCCGACACCAGCAGCGAATCGAGCGCGGACAGCACATTGCGCGCCAGTGGCGACACGCGATACAGCGAGGTGGCCGCTTCCCAGATCAGTAAATGATGCGAACGCAGACGCGCCAGTACCGTATCGAGGCTGTCAGGCTGCAGATACGCCAGTCTGGCGTTGATTTCGGCCCGGGAAAAGCTGGAAGACTGCGCATCGCCGACCAGTTCACGCAACACCAGCAGGCGCACCAGCACGCCGTCGGCGCCACCGTGAAACAGCGCAGTGAACGCCTGCAGAACAGGTTGGGCACGTTTTAACTGAAAAACCTGTTCGATGTCATCAAAAGCGACTTCAGGTTTGAAGTAGGCTTGCAGTGAACTGTCAGCGTCATCCAGTTCCGGGGTATTAGAGTTATTTTGACCATTTTGCATGGTCTGCATTTTAAGGTATCTGACCGCTTTTGGGTGCGTCTATTTCTGTGTCAAAAATTCAATTCTGCGTATTTTACTCATAGAAGTGTGACGAAAAAAGCATTACATTGCGGGGTCAATGCAGCCGACCTGCGTGACTTGAACTTAAACCCTTCCCCACTTTGAACTCCGACATACCATGATACCGATACCCGCATTCAGAGCCATTCAGACTTTATACAGAAACCACACAAAAAAGCCAGACAGTGAAACGATTTCACATGCCATTGCTCAAACTATTCGCCAGGACTTCGACCAGAATCAACAAATCCACCTGGATCCGCTGGAATCGTATTTTGTATATAAATTGGGCTGGACGATTTTATTTTTGCTGACTTTCGGGCAAATTGACCGAGTGCTGCCGTTGTCGACCGCCCAAAACAAATTTCGACACCATGTGCGGGGGTCTGCGCGGGAAATCAGACAAATTCATGATGCAATCGATCATGCCGTGCGCAATTCGATGCCAGGTATTCAAACCAGACTGGCCAACGGATTAACTGTTCAGATAGAAGAAATTCGTGGCTTTATCGAGTGCGAAAGATACGAACTTTATGAATCCAGGTACGTTGCAATCCGGGTAGTAAGAATAACAGGCAACGAAGTAACGAAAATAGAAGGGCAGGAAGTGGAAATTGCGAACATGGGCATGCGTGAGCTAATGCAGTTTATCGACGGTGAAGTGCTGAGCAAACTGCGATAAAGCGCTAAAACATATCCACGTCACTGTTCATGCTGGTTTCCTGCAATTTGCCGGACGCAATCAGATCCTCATAAAACACCGTCTGATTGCGTCCATGTTCTTTGGCGTAATACAGCGCCTTGTCAGCCCGATCCATGATAGTGACTGACAGGTCAGAAGGATTGATGAACGTGGCGCCGATGCTGACGGTAACATGCCCGACCTGCGGAAAGTGATGCGCTTCGACGACTTTGCGAAACCGTTCCATGATGGTCTCAGCCAGAGCGGCGTTGACATTCCTCAAGACCGCCACAAATTCTTCACCACCAACCCGGAACAACTGATCATATTCGCGAAAGGTTTCAGTCATACACTGGGAAAAATGCAGCAGCACTTCGTCGCCAACCAGATGCCCGAAATTGTCATTGACACTTTTGAAGCGGTCAATATCAAACAGCGCCAGACAGTACTGCACCTTGTCGGCATTGCGCTTGTTGTTTTCACCCAGCGAAATAATAATCTGCATCATCTTGTCGTCGAATGATTTCCGGTTCAACAGACCGGAAAGATGATCGCGCTGATTGTCATTGAGCAAAGCCAGATAGTTACGATAAAAGCCGATAAAAATGGATACCATTTCCTGATTCTGCTGGGTCAGCTCCTTGCTCTGTATCGTCAGAAAACCGTTGACACCCTTGGAATTGGAGATGGGGAAAACAGTTTGCCAGATCGGATCGTCTTCCTGAGTGATTTTTTCAGCAATCATTTCACTTCGGTTGATGACGTCCAGATATTGCGGGTAGTTATTGAGCTGCATGGGCTCTGGCATGGCTTCTTCGAAACGATCGTCATAACCGACCCGTACCAGAAATGCCTGAGGGTGATCTGTCGACAATTGTTTCAGGGTACGGATTTCGTACAGGTTGATCGATTCTGCAACGATAATATTACTCAGGGTCTGAATAATGGAAATCTGGAACGCCTTGATCTCTGGCTTTTCGATTAACTTTGCCAGTGAAAGCAAAAGCGTGGATACATCTGAATTTGCCATAAATATAAGTTATCGGTGCCCTGGTCAGGTCGCACTGCGGTGAATGAATATAGTTGGCCATGATACCCGCAAAAGGTCATCTCTCCTTGTCCCTGCCAGTAAATATTAGTTCATGACAACGTTTTTTGCGAGTTCATTTTGTATTTCAAACTAATTATTCAATGCTTTTTCGATATCACCAATCAGTGTATGACTGTCCGGCGTGGTAATGCTCAGATAATGATCAACGATATTGCCCTTGCGATCGATTAAATATTTATGAAAATTCCATTTGGGCGTTGAACCGGTCGCCTTGATCAGCGCAACGTAAAGGGGATTGGCCTGATCTCCCTGCACGGAAGATTTGGCAAACATGGGGAATTTCACGCCGTAGGTGTTGTAGCAGAAATCAGCAATTTCCTTGGAGCTGCCCGGTTCCTGTTTGCCAAAATCGTTGGAAGGAAAGCCCAGCACGACCAGCCCCCGGCTGGCATATTTGGCGTACAGCGCTTCGAGTCCTTCGTACTGGCTGGTGAATCCGCAAAAGCTGGCCGTATTCACAACGAGGATGACCTTGCCGGCATATTGACACAGATCCTGTTTTGAATTGTCCTGAAGTCGGTTGAAGGTAAACTGCAGAATTGCCGGACAGTTTGCATTGGTTGCGGTGGGTACCGTTGAGACAACCGGATCAGGCGCAGCAGTCTGCGCATTGGCACCGAAAAACAACAGGGAAAGAAATGCCAGGCCAACGATTTTAAATTTGATATGCAGTTTCATCGTAGTTCCTTGTTGATAAATTTGAATGGGACACCTTAACATAAGCTTAAATCCATCAGTTCGAATTTTGCGTTCAATATCGAATATCGTGGATAATGCCGCCTTACCTGGAATAATAGCCCCATGCGCATTTTATATACACTGATCTGGATACTGGCTTTACCTCTTGTTCTGGCACGCCTGTACTTGCGCTCACGCAAAGAGCCGGGATACCGGCATCAGATAGGTGAACGATTCGGCCACTACCGCACCACACCCTCAGATCAACCAATGATCTGGATCCATGCAGTCTCGGTTGGAGAAACCCGGGCCGCCGAACCACTGGTGCGACAGATGATCGAAACCTGGCCACAGCACCGCATCCTGCTCACACACATGACTCCCACCGGGCGCGCCACCGGCGCAATGCTGTTTCAGGATCAGTTGAAAAACAACCGGCTGGTTCAGTGTTATTTACCCTACGATATACCGGTTCTGATCCATCGTCTGATCCGGCACTTTAAACCAGCCATCTGCATTTTGATGGAAACAGAAGTCTGGCCAAACCTGATTAATACCTGCCGTCAGCGCGCCATTCCGGTCGCGCTGGTTAATGCCAGACTGTCACCCAAATCGCTGAAAAAAGCACAGCGCATGGCGGGCCTGATCGGGCCTGCGAGTGCGGCAATCAGCTGTGTGGCGGCACAAACCGCCGCTGATGCGCAACGCATTGCGCAACTCGGTGCCCCATGGGTTGTCGTTACCGGCAACAGCAAATTTGATGTCAGCGTGCCGGATGAAAAAATTGCCGCAGGTAAGGCGCTGCGTACGCAATGGGGAACACGCAAGGTACTGCTATGTGCTTCCACGCGTGAGGGAGAAGAAGAACTGATCCTGGATGCCTTTTTGAAAGCCGCGCACAAAGACCTGCTGCTGTTGATCGTGCCGCGCCATCCGCAGCGCTTTGATCAGGTTGAACAGCTGCTGCAACAGCGCCAGATTCCGATGCTGCGCAAATCAAGGCTGGATCAGAATCCATTGCCTGCCAATATCGAGGTTGTGCTGGGCGACACCATGGGTGAGATGGCCAGTTATTATGTCAGCTGCGACCTGGCCTTTATCGGTGGCAGCCTGCTGCGACTGGGAGGACAGAATCTGATCGAAGCCTGTGCCGTTGCCAGACCGGTGCTGATCGGTCCACACACGTTCAATTTTGATACGATCAGTAACGATGCCATCGAAGCAGGCGCGGCAATCCGGATCGCCGACGCCAATGAATTATTCGATGAGGCCGGCATCCTGATGGCCGACGAACCAAAGAGAACTGCGATGGGCGAGCACGCGCTGGCGTTTGCCCGGTTGCACCGGGGAGCCACCGCGCGCACGGTGGCATTGCTTGCCGATTTAATGCAATAACGTATTGACCTGAACCAGATCTTCTTCTTTCAGGGAAGCAGAAGCTGATTTCAGTCGCAGGCCGTTCATGATGGTGTCATAACGCGCCTTGGCCAGATTTTGCTGGGTGGTATATAACTGCTGCTGCGCATTGAGCACATCGATATTGATCCGCACGCCGACCTCGTAACCCAGCTTGTTGGACTGCAGCGATGACTGGCTCGATATTTCCGCCTGCTCATAAGCCCTGACCTGCGCCAGTCCGCTGTTGACCCCCAGATAAGCCTGACGTGCCGCCAGTGCCGCACTGCGCCGCGCAGCCTCATAATCATCCCCGGCCTTGTCTTCCAGAGCAATCGCTTCACGCACTTTGCTGGTGACGGCAAAACCCGAAAAGATTGGCACATTCAGTTGTATTCCTATGGTATTGGCATTGGCAATAAATGCCGGCTGCTGCAATACCGGAATGGCCGAGTTGCTCGAACGACTGACACTGCCAACCAGATCCAGAGTCGGCATATGGCCGGCCCGATTGAGCGCAATGGTCCGTTTGGCGATTTCCTGATTAATCTGGGCGCCAACCACACCGTAATTATTGTGTTCGGCAGCGCTGACCCAGTCGCTGATATTCAACGGCTCAGGGGCCGAAAGCTGCACACCCTTGCGCAACGGTTCCAATGCAGCCGGTTCATGTCCGATGATCTGCTGCAGGGTGCTGCGTTTGATTTCCAGATCATTTTGCGCGGCAAATTCCTGCGCTACGGCCAGATCGTAACGCGCCTGCGCTTCATGCTGATCGGTGATGGTGGTCGTGCCGACTTCAAAATTGCGTTTGGCAAAAGCCAGTTGCTCGGTAATGGCGGTTTTGTTGGCCTGCACCGACTCCAGCGTATCCTGCGCCGACAGCACGTCGAAATAAGCCTGCGAAACCCGTATCATCAGATCCAGTCTGGCCTGACCGAATTGTGCCTCACTGGCACTGACCAGCAGTTTGCCCTGCTCGAATTGCTGCCAGTTTTCCCAGCGAAATAAAGGCTGGGACAATTGCACTGCGTAGTTGCTGTTATAGCTGCGTCCGCCATTAAAATCGATTGGGCCGGTTTTGTAATTCGTATCCGCCATTGAATTGCTTCCGGTCAGATTCACGGAAGGCATTAACAACGCACGCCCCTGCACCGACTTTTCCTGACCGGCCGTAAGCGCAGCCCGTGCACCGGCATAGACCGGATCGTTTTGCAGGGCTTCCTGATAGGTTTGCAGCAGATCGACTGCCTGTGCCCCGGTCGACAGCAATCCGCAGGTCAACAGTGACAGGATTAAAGTTGGATATAGCCCGGTTCTGGATCGGTCAGTTTTGAACATAGTAACGACTCCGCAAAGATAAGTTGCCAACGATGGATTTGTATTCAGGGACAAAGCCCGGCAGGGCTTTTTTACATGCCGTGCACTGTATTGATTTGCGGCCTGAGCAGCCAGCAAAATGCGACCAATTGCGTATTCAGAGGTGTGAATTGCCTAATCCAACTTTAATACGTTGCCATTTCAGGATCAACCTGAGTAGCCCAGGCATGAATGCCGCCGGCCAGATTAATGACGTTGTCGTAGCCGTGCTGATTTAAAAACCGTTTGACCTGCATACTGCGCGCACCGTGATGACAAAGACAGACAATCACGGCCTCCTGATCCAGCTCAGCGAGGCGCGCCGGAACGGTCTGCATGGGCATGTAAACACTGCCGGAAATATGACAGCGCTGCACTTCGCCGACTTCCCGCACATCCAGCAGCACGGGTTGAAGTCGCGTTGGATCAGCCAGCCATTGCGCCAGTTCAGGCGCAGTGATCTGTTCTGGAAGCAGTTCGCTCATTGCTTAAAATGTAAAGGTTGAAACAGCATCAGCGTTGGCGACGGCTGAAACACTGGTATCGAACAAGGGTTTGGTATCGAATGCCGATTCCGAGAGTTTGGTAATCAGGAAGGCAGTCATGACCGGAGCGCAACCCAGGATAACGAACAGTCGTCCGCCGGGTTTGAGCTGCTGCTTTAACTCTTCCGGCAGAATCTGCAGGGAACCGCTCATCACAATCACATCGTACGGTGCGCCATCCGGCCAGCCTTTGGAGGCATCACCCTGAACAATACTGACATTGGCAACACCTTCCCGATGCAGAGTCTGCTGGGCAGCGGAAAAAACGGCGGGAGAATTTTCCACGCAGGTGATGTGTCTGGCATGAAATGCCAGCAGTGCCGCCAGATAGCCGGTACCGGCGCCCACCACCAGAGCACTCTCATGTTTTTTAATTGCGACGTCCTGGACGATGTGCGCTTCAATTTTGGGTGTCAGTGACAGACTGCCGTCTGCCAGCGGCAATTCGGTATCCATAAAGGCCAGCGACTTTTGCTGCTCAGGCAGGAATTTTTCGCGCTTGACGACAGTTAATAATTCCAAAACACCCTTATCGAGTACATTCCAGGGACGAATTTGTTGTTCGATCATGTTAAATCGGGCTTGTTCATTTTTCATTATTTATTCTCGCAATAAGGCAAAAACGTCATTCTACCATGCAACAGCGGGTTTTCCATCGAATTTTCCAGTGTCAGCACAGCAAAGCTGATGTCAGGCCCGTTAATTGATACTTCAGGATTGGAGCAGCGCCAGATGACGCTGTTCCAGATAACACCATTCACCTTCTTCCAGTCCCAGTTCTGACAGAGTCAGGCCGCCAACTGCAATCCGCTGCAACGATGAGCAGTGATTTCCGGCAGCTGCAAGCATACGTTTAACCTGATGATATTTGCCTTGTTCCAGAACAATCTCGCATTGGAATTCCGCCACTTTTTTACAGATCAGGGCAAACAGCGGCTCCGGTTCATCGTGCAACTGCACACCGCCGAGCAGTTGCTCAAGCAGTTGATCGGTTACGGGTTCGTGGGTCGTAGCCAGATAAACTTTGGGTACATGGCGTTTGGGTGAGGATTGCGCATGAATGAAGGCACCGTCATCCGACATCAGCAGCAACCCGGTGGTATCGTGATCCAGTCGCCCCACCGGTTGCACATCGCGCCAGCCGCACTGCTCGGAAAGCAGGGTCAGTACGCCTGGATGATGACTGGGCTTTCTCGAACATTCAAAATTGGCCGGCTTGTTCAGGGCAATGTACACATGCTCACGATACGGCCACACTTCGCCAAACAGTTCAAAACTCAATCCCTCGGTCTGAAACGTGCTGCGATAATCGGTTACTGCCACGCCATCAATTTTTACTTCACCATCGGCAATCAGACTCCGACACCATTTACGGGTGCCGAATCCCTGCGACTGCAGGATACGATCCAGTGAACATTTCGGGGATGTTTTTGTCATGGGGCGAACTGTAGCAGATGTGCCAAGGCTCGGGAAGTCATTCAGATCGATGACTTCCTCCGGTCCACCTGAATATCAGGCGGCCGCGACTTCCATGCTGTCCTGCGTATGATACACAGGCACCGGAGTAGGCTTGCTGCCGATGACTTTGTTGCGGCCATTTCTCTTGGCCTGATACAAAGCCTGATCAGCCATTTCAACCAGTTCATCAAAACTCTGCTGCACTCCACGACGTTCTGCAACGCCGATACTGACGGTAAACCGGTGACCGTCCGGCAACACCGGCAGGGAAATATTGCTGATGGCAATCCGAATCCGGTCAGCGACATCACAGGCATGTTTCAGACTGGTATCCGGCAACATCACCAGAAACTCTTCACCGCCAAAGCGGGCCAGAATATCTTCAGCACGCAAACCACCCTGAATTTTTTGAGCGATGGCAATCAGCACCGCGTCGCCAGCCGCATGGCCATAGGCATCGTTAATTTTTTTAAAGTGATCGGCATCGATCATCAGCACGCTGATCAGCGTTCCGCGCCGGTTGCTGCGCGCGATATCCCGTTCGGCCAACGTAATGAGAGCGCGACGGTTAAACACGTTGGTCAGAGGATCGTGCGTAGCCTGCTGTTGCAGATCCATTTGCAGCCGGTGACTGGTAATGACGATCAGCATAATGGTTTGCGCAAAGCCGAGCACGATATTGACGATCAGAGCGCCGCTGTGCCAGATTGAACTTGAAGTGTGATTTGCATCTGCCAGATAAGAACCAATCAGATGAATGCACAGACTGACTATATAGGCAGCACTGAGAATTGCTACCAGCCGCAGACTGCCACGTAATTCATCGCGTTGTGCAGAAAAGCAGCAGTATATTGAATAACCGAAGAAAACACTGGATGCAATGGTAAATAAGACAATCCCACCAAAACCGTGCAGATCGACCGAATAAGCCAGCGCGTAGGCCAGACAGAACACGATGCAGATGATCCGTAGCAGACTCCACTGGGGACGCTTGCCC